>Ga0209784_100096_pt1 | contig 106927 bp, 114 predicted proteins | sample AraplaCvi_mLB_r2_2_FD_184284 | JGI IMG/M metagenome (GOLD analysis project Ga0209784, IMG submission 184284) | Arabidopsis root microbial communities from North Carolina, USA - plate scrape CL_Cvi_mLB_r2 (SPAdes) (version 2) | ecosystem: Host-associated > Plants > Roots > Endosphere | place...
GTTAAACTGTAATTGGGTCATTTTATATTCCTCACTTTACTTTATTTTCGTGGTTGAAAACATTGTAACCAAGAGGAAAGAAAATGACCCCTTTTCTTTTTACACAATTATACGGACTCAATCATTCTATCAGCGATGTTCGCGATTCTATCAGCGATGTTTGTGGTTCTATCAGAGATGTTTGCGGTTTTATCAGCGATGTTTGCGATTCTTCGGTGTTTCGTCCGTTCTTTCCTTCGTTTCGATGGGGCTTTCCGTCATTGGAGGTTCTCTATCCACGATTTCGGTTGTTCTATCCACGATATCGGAGGTTATATCCATCATCAAGAGTTCTATCTACCATTATCGAGGCAATAGCACGCCTAATATTTGTAACTATTAGTAAATTATTTCGTCTAATTGGCAAAAGAATGAAAATTTTGGAGGCAGTCTAATGAAAAAATTTTTGTTTCTAATTTTGTTAGTAAGTCTTTTTTTGGTTTCTGCTTGTACAAATGGGAAAACGCAAACACTAGAAACTATTTATAAGGATGCAAAAATTGAAAATATAGATAAAGTGGTCATCCAAGATGGTTCAACTGGTGCTTCAAAATCGATAACTAGGCAAGAACAAATCAATGATTTCATTGCTCTGATTAAAGATATAAAGTATACTCCGCAAGACAATCAAGAAACACGTGTTGGATGGAGATATGGTATTACTCTTTTTGATAGTGAAAGAAAATTTAAATTCACATTAAGTGAAATTGATAATACCTACTATGATTCAAACCCGGATATTTATCCTATTGTAGAAAACTATTACAAACAGTTGGAAACTGAAGAAAAGTAAAGCTTTTAAAAAGACTCTCACTCCATAACCAATCCACGCATTTTTTATGTACAAACACAAAAAACCGATCTCCTAAGAGATCGGTTTTTTAGTTAAATGATTATTGAGCAGCTTTCGCGCGAAGAACCATTTGTAGGATACCACCGTGACGGTAGTAGTCTACTTCTACTTCTGAGTCGAAACGAGCTAAAGCTTGGAAAGTTTTAACTGATCCGTCTTCAGATTTAGCAGTAACTGTTAAGATTTCACGTGGTTTCACGTTATCAGTAATGTTTACAGAGATTTCTTCTTTACCAGTTAAGCCTAAAGTATCAGCTGATTCACCTGGCATGAATTGAAGTGGAAGAACACCCATCATTACTAAGTTAGAACGGTGGATACGCTCGTAAGATTGTGCGATAACTGTTTTGATACCAAGTAAGTTAGTACCTTTAGCAGCCCAGTCACGAGAAGAACCCATACCGTAGTCGTTACCAGCAAGTACTACTAAGCCAGTACCTTGTGCTTGGTATTTCATACATGCGTCATAGATGTACTCTACTTCACCTGTTGGCCAGTAAGTAGTGAAACCACCTTCTGTACCAGGAGCAACTTGGTTACGGATACGGATGTTTGCAAATGTACCACGCATCATAACTTCGTGGTTACCACGACGAGAACCATATGAGTTGAAGTCACGGATTGCAACACCGTTTTCGATTAAATATTTACCTGCAGGTGTATCTTTACCGATTGCACCAGCTGGAGAAATATGGTCAGTTGTAATTGAGTCACCGAACTTCGCCATAATGCGCAAGCCTTCTAAGCCTTTGATAGCTTCTGGCTCTTTCGCAAGACCTTGGAAGAATGGTGGGTTTTGGATGTAAGTTGATTTGTCATCAAATGTGTATAGAGACTCAGTTGATGTTTCAATTGCATTCCATTTTTCGTTTGCTGTGAATACAGTTTCGTATTCTTTTTGGAATAATTCACGGTTAACTACAGTACCTAATACAGCGTTAACTTCTTCAGTTGAAGGCCAGATATCAGCGAAGAATACTTCGTTGCCATCTTTATCTTTACCGAATGAATCTTTTTGTAGGTCGATATCCACAGTACCAGCAAGTGCATAAGCAACAACAAGTGGTGGTGAAGCTAAGTAGTTAGCTTTTACAAGTGGGTGTACACGACCTTCGAAGTTACGGTTACCAGAAAGAACTGAAGTTACGAATAAGTCGTTCTCTTTGATAGCGTCTTCGATTTCAGGAAGTAATGGACCTGAGTTACCGATACATGTTGTACAACCGTAACCTACAGTGTTGAAACCGATTTGGTCAAGGTAAGTTTGTAAACCTGAATCTTCAAGGTAACCAGTTACTACTTTAGAACCTGGTGCTAAAGAAGTTTTTACCCATTTAGGCACAGTTAGACCTTTTTCTACAGCTTTTTTCGCAACTAAGCCCGCAGCGATTAATACGTAAGGGTTAGATGTATTTGTACAAGAAGTGATTGCAGCGATTGCTACAGCACCTGTTGGGATTTCTACATCACCTTCAGCAAATTTAGCTACAGAAGTTTTTGCGAATTCATCTTCAGTTAAACCGAAACCTTGTGTACCTTGTGGTGCCACTACTGCTTCTTTGTAACGAGTACGCATTTGTGATAGTGGAATTAAGTCTTGTGGACGTTTTGGACCAGAAAGGTTTGGTTCGATTTCAGCTAAGTTTACTTCTAATACGTCAGTGTAAACTGGCTCTAAAGTTGGATCGAAGAACATGTGGTTAGCTTTTAAGTAAGATTCTACAACCGCAATGTGCTCTTCGTCACGACCAGTTAAACGCATGTAGTTTAATGATTCTTCGTCAATTGCGAAGAAACCACATGTAGCACCATATTCAGGAGCCATGTTAGAGATTGTCGCACGGTCAGCTAGTGGTAATTTAGTTACGCCAGGTCCGAAGAACTCAACGAATTTACCAACTACGCCACGTTGACGTAATACTTGAGTTACTTTTAATGCTAAGTCAGTAGCAGTAGTTCCGTTTGGAAGATCGCCAACTAATTTAACACCGATAACTTCTGGGATTGGGAAGTATGAAGGTTGACCAAGCATACCTGCTTCAGCTTCGATACCACCAACGCCCCATCCAAGAACGCCGATACCGTTGATCATTGTTGTATGTGAGTCAGTACCTACTACTGAATCTGGGAAAGTTTCGAATGTACCGTCAGCATTTTCGTTCACGTGTACAACTGGAGCTAAATACTCTAAGTTTACTTGGTGAACGATACCAGTTGCTGGTGGTACAGCACGGAAGTTATCGTAAGCAGTTTGAGCCCATTTTAAGAAGTTATAACGCTCAGCGTTACGTTCGAATTCTAGGTCCATGTTTGCTGCTAATGCAGATGCATTACCGTATTTGTCAACTTGTACTGAGTGGTCAATTACAAGGTCAACTGGAATAGCAGGGTTGATTTTGCTTGGGTCTCCACCCATTTCTTTCATAGCAGAACGTAGAGAAGCAAGGTCAACTACTACTGGTACACCAGTGAAGTCTTGTAATACTACGCGAGAAGGTTTGAATGGTACTTCTGCTTCTGGATCTGCACCGTTACCCCATTTTGCTAATTCGTTTACGTGCTCTTCTTTGATAACGTATGCATCATATTGACGTAAAACTGATTCTAATAATACTTTGATTGAGTAAGGAAGGTTTGAAACTTTTGCAACGCCAGCTTTTTCAATCGCAGCTAAGTCATAGTAATTATAAGTTTTACCATTAACTTCGAATGATGCGCGGCTGTTGTGTAAATTACCTTGTGCCATTTGCGGATCCCCCTAAATATCTTTTTGAAAAGGCTATATAAATTTTAAAGCATCTTTTCTCCAATACCCATGATAGCTCATTTATATTCATAAGTAAATTACATTAATATTATCTTTTTCAATAAGTAATCCTTATGACCTTGATATCGAACCTAAAGTTTTTAATTTTTTGATGTGTATAATATGAAGGTTTTGCAAATCGGAGGTTTTTATACCCTTCTATTTAAGGGTATTTAAATGTATTTAACTGGGGCACTTTCTGGGGCACTCGTAGTTTTTTTAAAATGGTGCCCCACCTATAATATTGAATAATTTATTACAATCGCCCGAACAGGTACGTTATATAGGAAAAATCTTAACAAAGATAATAATTTACAACAACTTGTGTTTTTGTACAGACAATTATATTTGAAAAATTTAAAAAAGTCACTTATTTTATAAATAAATATTGAGTGACTTTTCATGTACTTTTATTTTATAACGAAAGGCTGCCTTTTCTTCTGGTTTAAATCCAAACTCAACATTAGCAATATCCCTTTTTTGTTTATCATTGAGCCCACCAATTGAAAAAGGATTTTCGATGTAACCCAAGATAACTGTATCCATAACTTTATTATATATACTAAAAATAAGGGCGCATTTTACCACGACATATCTAAGTCATTAAACTAGTAGTAAGAAATCCAGCAAGAAGTCGAAGTCCCCTCCCTCGGCCTAACAACAACTTCAAAAACTCCATTTTGAAAAAAGATTGATCAAAATGGAGTTACTCTTTTTAGTTAATAAGATTTTTTTAAAGTTTGATCATTTTCCACCTATGTTACTCCAGAAAAGCGCCCGATTGTTGAGTACCTTATTAAAGATAAGCACCAGTTACTAAAAAAAGGATGAACTTTTATTGCAACTTCTCGGTTTAACATCTATAGATGATAATCTTTTTATATCTACCCACATAGGCAAATAAGTTCCTCTATCTCTCTTTGTCTGTGTACTCTTCACCTTGTTGAGTTCCGTTATATTCAACTTTTGCTATACACTCGTTGACCTTTACTTCTACTCCCAATTCCTGAAATGCTTCTCTTTTTGCTCCTTCTTCTGGTGTTTCTTCATTTTCTATTCCACCACCAGGAAAAACAAAATAAACAGAGCCATCTCTAATTCTTTGAATTAACCCAACCTTATCATTTTCTACTATTACTACCGAACCTCTATTTCGCATAATCGTAACCACTTTTTAATTCAAATCTTATTTAAGTATTCTACATCGTTAGTAAAAAAAGACTACTCTATTGAACAATGCCTCCGATAGTTGAAGAAGACTTAGTCCTATTAACTTTTTAAAATACACCGAAATCGTTCCACACCTGGATACTTTTCACCTAAACTCGTTATCTTAAATCCATAATTTTTATAAAAATTCACAGCATCTTTATCGGTTTCAGCAAACATAAAAGATAAAGAATATTTTTCCAAAACGAAGCTAATCATTTTACTCCCAATACCTATTCCTCTATGATCGAGAGATACTGCGATATGTTTTATTTCACAACGCTTTGGACTTAAAAATTCTATTCCAATACAACCAGCAACCTCAGATTCAAGGTCATATCCATATAACTTTCTTACTGGAGATTGTATATATAATTCATATTCTTTCTCAACATTCTTTTCAGATGTTGCGAAGGATAAAAGTTCTCTTACATTAGGTTGAATAGATGTCGATTTAATTTCTTTCATAAAATATGTCCCTTCTTTACTGCACCGTTAGTTCAAAAAAGAGTTGCCTAAGCAACTTACAATCTTGATTTTATCTTGTCCACTTCATCAAATAATGCTCTTTATCTACAATTTCCCCATCAGTTGGTTTAAATGTAGCTACTTTTGTAAATCTAGCTTTATTATAAACGTGAATAGCTTTAACATTATCGGCTTCGGGGTCGATTAATAGAGCTGAGACTTTATTGTCTAAGTAGTCTTGAAATGCGGAAGTAACTCTACCTTTACCTTTAGTTTTATATTTATTGGAGACTCTTCCTCTTCTCCAACGCAATATATAACATAATCTCCTTCGGGTAATCCGTCATATACCTGCTCAAAACTTTCTTTACTTTTTAAAACACCATTTGCTACATTTGTTTCCTTATCTACATTTCGAATTTTGTATAAAAAGCTTTCAGTACCTGTATTTGATAAGGATATTTTCAATGGAACATCACCAGAATAAGTAAAAGAAGATTGACTTTCACCTATTGGAGACACTATCTCTGCATCAATCACAATAGGGTGAAAACCCCTTATCGGTTCTTCTTCTGTCTCTTTTTGAGTGATATCTAAGACCACAGGTTCCTTTTTCACAACTTCTGACGTTACTTTTGAAATTGGTTCTTCTGTTTTAGATGAAAATGCATTACACCCTGATAAGAGTATAATAAAAGTACATATACAAACTAATTTATAAATCCTCATAATTTCTCCTATCCAAATAGTTAATACTTATAATCATACCATAAATTACAAGTTATTATATGCAACTCAATGATCTTCAAGAAAAAACCCGTTCGTATTATAAGGTCAGCCAGAGGAAAATCTAGTTGACTATTTTTTATTTTTTATAGATTGATAGTAGCCGGGGTCGAACGGGAGCACCCGTGGGACTAGATCCCGACAACTAAACTGTTCGCCCTCTACTTGTTAACACATGATTAGGCTGGTTGGGACATTACATCTCGTATAACAAGCGAAGATATGAATAACAAGCTAGATAGAGGTTACCGTCAATACACTACCATAGGAGGAGATAAGCATGAATCCAGTGTTGGTCTGGATGTCGCAAAAGGTGAAAGTCAGGTTCAAATGTTCTTGGATAAAAAAATGCCCTATAAAAGCAGCGTGAAAGTTGATCATATGGTGGATGGATTGGAAGAGTTACACTCTTTTTTATTAGATTTAGAGTGTTCAACAGGAATGAAGCCACCTGTTGTTTTGGAATCAACCGGTCACTATCATGCTCCAGTTGTACAGTTTTTAGAAGCAAGAGAATACATTGTCATTATCGTAAATCTACTGGTATCTTACTGAGCAAAAAGTTCTAGCTTACGAAAAACCAAAACAGATGCCATTGATGCTTATCACTTAGGCGAACTGTATTACAAAGAGGATTTAGCGCCTCAGAAAAAGCGTGGTGTACAGTTATTAAACCTTCGGCATCTAACAAGGCAACATGAAAATATGACGGGAATTATGATTCAAACAAAGCTTCAATTTCAAGCAGTATTAGATCAAATATTCCCTGAGTACAAAGGAGTTTTTGGCGATTTATACGCTGAGATTTCCATAAAAATTTTACAAGCTTACCCTACTTCTGAATCAATTAAAAAAGCAGGTGTAGAAGAGATCGCACAATTCATTGAAACACATAGCAAAGAACGTTCGTTTAATTGGGCGCTTGAAAGATCGGAAAAATTAATCGGAGCTGCAGAACGCAATCCATTTCAATCAACTCTTTATCAAAGTTTTCTAATCAGTTTGAATATGTATATTGATTTCTTCAAGTGTACCACCAACAACTTTCTACGTTGAAGCATGAGATCGACGAGTTAGCGGCACAACTTGAAGAATATGAATTACTCCAATCAATTCCCGGTATAGGTGAAAAAATTGCTGCAACGATTATTTCAGAAATCGGAGAAATTGATCGGTTTAATCATCCGAAAAAGTTAGTTGCCTTTGCGGGACTAGATCCCAGTGTGTTAGAATCACATCAAGCCGTTTCTTGGAGGGGATTATACCATACTTATTAATTTTCTCGAACTGGGCGATTCCAACGTAGATGATATCTAAACATTTCTTTTTTCGTGTCCTTATCTAACAACAGAAACTCATCTCCTCCTCCTTAGCTATACTGGTTTTCACGTTTAACTAAAATCAGAATAAAGGACATAGCGACCACATTCTAAGCATTGAAATAAATATCCTTGATGATGCCCATCATTCACAAGTGATTTTGACAACTCCTCAGTAGAAAATTTAGTATGATTTTCAAATTGTTCTGTAATGCCCAACTCCACTAGCTCACTCCAGCCAACATAGGCAATAAATGCACAATAGTCTGAGCAATGGGCTATCCAATCATTCCCTTGCCAACTTACATAACCAGGCGTTCTACACATTACCTCCTCAGTAAAATTGGAATTAACAACATTCTCATCATTGATTAGATATTGCTGGAAAAACCCATCGTATTTTTTAGCAGCTGCACCACTATATATACATGTAGGACAGAGATAATCAACCTCTTCAATAGCATAAAAACTTCCAGTATAATAAACATCTACTTCCTGTTCACAGCAATCACAAGTTACATCTTCTTCCGCTTCAAAAATTTTAGATGTTAATGGATCTGGCAAATACTTAAATTTAGGTATTATTGTTTTAATTATTTTAGCCTCTCTAATTTTACGAGGATACAAAGGCTTCACACAATTCGGATTATCTATATAATATTTTATTGATCCAAATTTTTTCTGATCTTTCTTGTTTCCTAAATCCATAACTAAGGTGAAAATCTTATATGCATCCGAATACATTCTAAGCATACAGTAGATGTCTACGAGTATCCTAAAATTACCTTCTGTTTGCTCTTGAAGTTTCACTTTTTCTTTAAACTCATGCATTTGATTAATACTGACTTGATCAGAAGGGTTGAAATTTCTTCTTTGTTCATGCCATTCTTCTAAAATATTCATCTATTAACTCTCCTATAAATTCGGTTTGAAGTTCCCCTATTTAATTACATTGTAAAACTATTTTGTAAAAGATAATACTAGCCTGCAAATTGAACAGTTGACGAGAAAATACTGAGCCATAATAAAATCAATAGAGAATAACTATTCACAGTAAAAAACGGTTTCTCTAACACAAAACTCGCCAATAAAAGTAATACACCACCAAAAAGCATTTGATAGGCTTATAGCACCCATGTATCAAATAACACGCCCCATTTTTTAGCCCGTAGTGACGCAATTGCCCAAAAAACAGCTGAAAGAATACCATTTTCATTTCAACCTGCGTACCCATTGTAATCATAACACCAATAATCCCCAACAAAACACCACACCATTGATTCGATTGGTAACGCACCTTCGTAAATACAGTAGTAAATACGACTACAAGCAAAGGATTCGTAAATATTAGAATAGAAGATTCACTTGCAGTTTTGTACGTAAGCTTAAAAAAATGCAGCCCATTAACACCCGCAGTTTGAAACGTCCCTATCGTTAAAATTTTTATCCAGCCTTCTTTTGAGGTCAGATGAGGTCTTTTTAAAGCAATCACGATGACAGCCATCATAATCCCTGCTAGTATAATATAGCTTTTAAATAAAGTTCGATTAAAAGTAAGTTACAAACAACTGCTCCGTTAGTACAATTAGAAAAAAGAGCTGTCTAAAACAGCTCTTTGATCTTCAAGGAAAGCTACCCGTTAGCTTAAGTACATTTCTTCACATTCTTTTCTTTAAGGATCTGTTAAATAATATTGTTGATTTTTAATATTTACAAAGAACTTCAGTATTTAGAAGTCCTTTGTACTCAATAAATTACATTCCTAAAACGGAAATGAACTTAGCTGAGACACTTTTTTCATTTATCCACGATTGAAATTCGGTAATCATCGAGATAAGCTGCTTAAAGTTTGTATCATAGTTTTCCAAAAATTCTTCCTCGGAATTGACGAACAGAAACCCTAAAACATCCTTCAGTGAATGTGGATTAGGATTATCAGATAGATATTGTTTCATTTTTTCTAATTCCCAAATAATTAACTTCCAAGTTTCTATATCTATTTCATTGAAAGCATAATAATCGAATTTCTTATAGCACTTTTCGAAGGCAGGCATAATATAGCCAAAGTCATACACCGGCACAAGCTCTAGCTGTTGTCTCGCACGGCCGAGGGGAGTATTTGGGTCAAAATCAGGAATTTGTAACCCCAATTTTCCATTATCCAACTGCAACGACACCTAACTTGGCCCTAGCGCGACATCATTAACACGCACACTCTTAGAAGCAAAGTACGAGGGCAGCGATACCATAAAGTTGCTTACTGCACCTTTTGTAGCGGCATAATCCATTAAAGGACGGATCGAAAGATTGAACCGATGTGGTGGTGATATCAAACTTCCTGGTTCCAGATGTTCTTAGGCAGCTTTTACAGTCTCAATCATGCTGATGATGTTGTTAGATGTAGGTTTCCCATCAAAAATTAGCTCCTATCTTGTTTAATTATTAAATCGTAATGAAAAAAGTTCCGAAAAACACTTTGCAGGTTTGCACTAACTAAATCCTGTTACATTTTATTGAATACTCTGTGATCATTTACTTTAAACAGCTTCAGATCTATTACCCTCTTCACCCTATGATTTAGTCATTTACTTTTTCCTTACAAAAGACACTATGTAAGCGAGCAGACTAGTCCAATTTTGAAATGGATAGTTTGAAAACTTACATAGAGTGTTTTAATTATCTCTATTTAGTTGGTTGAGGTTATGAAAGATATTTAATGACGTTTTTAAAGTTTAGACAACTTTTTATGCTTGTAACGCCTCAATTGTTTGAGCTACTTGCTCTTCTGTTAAATTGTGACGCACGATGTAGCGGTTGCGCGGATGCTTTGTACATTCGATTGTACAACCACCTAAATGCTTTGCTTCATTTTTTTCAGATGCGATGATTTGCCTGTTACATTCAGGGTTTGCACAGTTAATATAACGTTCACAAGGTTCACCGTCATAGTGATCACGACCGATAATCACATGCTCTACTTGATTGACTGGCACCGTTAAACGCTCATCAAATACGTACATTTGACCATCCCATAATTGGCCTTTCGCAACAGAGTCTTTTCCGTATGTTGCAACACCGCCATGTAATTGACCGACATCGCCAAAGCCTTCACGTTTCATCCAGCCCGAAAATTTCTCACAACGAATCCCACCCGTGCAATATGTTAAAACATTTTTTCCTTCGAATAGTTCGCGGTTTGCACGTACCCATTCCGGTGTATCACGGAAGTTTTGTACATCTGGTCGAATCGCGCCACGAAAATGGCCGACATCATATTCATACGTGTTACGCACATCTAATACTACTGTATTTTCATCTTGCATTTCAGCAAGGAATTGTTCTGGTGACAGGTAGCGACCTGTTAATTCATGTGGGTTTACGTCTTCTTCCAAGCCCAAGTTTACTAACTCACGACGTGGGCGTACGTGCATTTTTTTGAATGCATGCCCTTCTGCCGAATCAATTTTGAAGACAATTCCTTCAAATAATGAGTCTGCTTGCATGTTTGCCATGTATTGCTCTGTTTGCTCAATCGTACCTGAAACAGTACCGTTAATGCCTTCATTGGCTACTAAAATACGACCTTTTAAACCAATTTCTTTACACATTGCTAAGTGCGTTGTTGAAAACGCAGCTGGATCTTCGATTTTCGTGTAATGGTAATATAATAAGACTTGATAATTCATTGTTTCCACCTATCATTTCATATATTTGCAGGATATACCTGATAGTGTCTTTTACGACCTTTTAAACATAAAGGATAATCATTTAATATGCTATCGGTAATTAGGCTGAAATGGGTATACATTGTTTTAAAGAATTTGTGAAATGGTCAGTGAACCTTTTTTTATAATGAAGTGTTATTCCACAATCTTTCGAAAACAGCCCAAATAAAAGTACCTACTCCGTTAATAGGAATAGGTAGAATCTATATCAATTTTATAAGTTCGTTATAGAGGTTAATCTAGATAATCTCTGTTTCATTAATTTTATATTTTCTGATTTTTGGTAATGATAAGACTAAAAATGTTGTTAATAAATAAATGAAACTAGGAAATATATAAACTTTTTGAACGCCAATTAATTCAACTAAGTATCCCATAATGACATATGTAAAAATAGTCCAAGATGAGATGATCGTATGATTAGCTGCCTCTCTCTTCCTTTGGTAATACATCCTGAAAGATAGTAGATTGGCTAATATCTCTTATTTGATATAGTGGCCCCATTAGAATACATAGGATAACAGATAGATAGGGATTTGTCGTTAGACTAAAAAACAATGTTGTTAAAAACATAGAGAAAGCTCCTAAGGCTATCATCTTTCCTAAATGATTTTTGATTTTATCTGAGATGAGAATAGAAAAAAGTCCACCGATAGGTGCACCACTTGATACCCCATTACGTCGTGCTTTTGTAATAGTTTTTTCAACTCCAATGTAATGAGTTGAAGAAAACCACACATATTTAGGATCTCCACTATCTTTACGTACACGTAGTCGTATTATAAATCCATCCTCATTAAAAACAGGAATAAAATATCCTTTTGACGCACTTAAAACATAGAACCAATCGCCATCATGTTCCTTTTCATTAGCATCTACAAATACTTCTGCTTCTCCTAATACTTTAGGAAATTTAGAATCAAAATAATCAGGTTGGAAAACTTGTGATAAACCAGGAATACGTTCAAATTGATAGTTAAACGAATATAATCTTGTGTAAATGTTGATCCATTCTTCCAAAATAGGCACGGAACGAAACATATGAAGATTTATTTCTTCGACTGAATAACGACGATTTTCCATTAATTCTTTGTATGGCAATTAATGGCAACAAAAAGCCAATCTTCCCTAAGCGTAAGGAAGATTGGCATTAATAATTCAAAGAAGAACTGTTAATTTAATTTGCTGTCTGTATTTTTTACAAAATCCCATGGTTCTGTTCAAATTCTTGTTTTGTCATTCCATAGCAAATACCATCATGATAAGCTCCTTTTGTGAAAATGATATTTCTTAGTTGCCCTTCTTTTATGAAACCTAATTTCTCATGCAAGCGCATGGATGGCTCATTGAAAGAGTAAACGGATGTATTGACTTTTTGATATGCGCGCTCTGAAAAGAAGAAGCAAAGAACCATAAGAATCATTTCTTTTGCATATCCTTTACCTCTGTATGGTTCAAATACAGCTAAATAATAATCAAAAATTCCATTTTTTAGATCACAATCAAATGTTTCAATCATACCAACAATATTATTGTCCCTATCTACTGCAATAAAGCGGAATTCATCATCTTCTTCAGATAATTGCTCTTCTACCCACTCACTCATTTTATCGGCGGAGCGAGGAAAATGTATTGAATCCATATTGCGTAGAATTTCGTCATCTAAAAATTCAAATACAACGATATCTTCTGGTTGTATCGCTCGTAGTGTAAGATTTTGCCCTGTCCAATAACTAACTGTCATATTTCTTTTCCCTCCATCATTTTGAAAATATAGTAGTGATATGTATAAATGTTTTATACAACCAATTAATATTACGTTATGAGTTTAAAAATAGTTGCATCAAAAATTTTTTATTCTATTATTTCTTAATACCTGTCAGATAATTTGCAATTTCGTATTCCCCTATCTTACCATTCCAGCTAATATTCAGCGGAAGCGTTAAATTCATGTAAAAAACTTGTTGAAAGATTAAAAGAACTAGATGGTTGATTTAGAGATTGCGGAGACCAAACCATGTCATTACTAGCTTTATTGACTGTCTCTCGTAGGGACCCTCTCAATGGGCCCGTTGACGTTGTTAAATAAAAAGCCCAGGCTCAAAATTAATTGAGTACCTGGACATTAAACTATTCAGCTACTATATTTGTTACTTGAGCCAACTTAGCTGCTTTAATTTCACTAGCTCCACCTTGTGCTGCAGCCATGCCAGTAAACGTTCCTGTTTTAACACGCCAATTAGCATTATCTTGTTCGATTACGCTACCCAACCGAAACGATTCTTTAATATATCTAAGACATTTTCAGCTGCTTGTTTTATAGCGTATGTGCCTGTTAAGATGCGAAATTTACTAATATCTGCGGAAGGCTTTAGTTGTTGTACATCACTAAAATTAATTAATTCAACGTAATTGCAAATTCTGATTTCGGCGCGCCAGCAAATACAACCGTTCCATTTTTCGGCAGTTTTACTTTGTTATTGCCGCTCACAACGGTAAAATTAATACATACTCCCTTTTCATCATACACCGCGAACGAACTCTGCGATGGCAATACTACGGTCATCGTTTTCCCTGCTATAGCTTGCGGGATTGTAAACCATCTCGCATGCCCATTTGCTTGTAGTGTAACTTTGGATGATTGGCTTGCATCAAGCGGTTTTACGTTAGTTCCACTTACATATAACAATCCGGACATCTCCATATATTCATTACCGTCTTCTGTATAGAAACGAGACTCCGTCGTATCACGTCCTGCCATCACAGGAATCTGGAGTTGATGCGCAGCCGTATTTGGGCCTGTAATTTTTCTGCCGTCCCAATAGCCCTCTAGACCTTCATTACGGTTAATTTGTGTTGTGAGCATCATTGGTACGAGATATTGAGCAGAACTATATTTCTCGTTTACAAGATAGTACTTAACGCCTTCCCGCTTTGCCCATGCGGCAGTAGTTTCCTTCGATAATACGTTGTCTTCTAGTTTCTCGGCTAAATAGTGAGTAACTACCTCTTGCCCTAAACCTGGCATCGCTATAAATGTGCTCTCCTTCAAATATGTTCGTCTATTTTTCTCAGTGACGAAGTTGAGCTTGGAGGTACCTGACTCATTGATAAAGCTTCCATCCGCAGTATATACATATTTTTCTTCTGGATTAGATAGTAAGATCAGTTCTCCATTCTTCGCAATTTCTATTTTTGAATGACTGAAACTATTGCCGTAAAAACCCGCTTTCTTTGCTACGTCTTGAGGCATCTTAGCCTTGACCGGCTTACCAAAAGATTTGATCGGCTTAATTTCTTTAATTGTGCCCTTCTCTTTAAGCGCCGTGAGTAATAATTCAGTTGCCATCAGTTGATTGGTAGTGCTACTACCACCGGATGACAATACAGCCACTGCCATCTTCTGTTCAGGAAGTACGACCAGTGAAGCATGTTGCAGTCCCGTGTCGCCGCCTTTAGCCAAGCCCTTTATCCCATATTCATTGAATGGATATAGTTTCACACTATCCCAACCAAGACCATAGTTAATACTATTATCCCCATCCCCTGGCCACATTCCTTTTTTATATTCCTCTTGCTCCATCGCCTTGACTGCCTTATCAGAGAGGATTCCTTTTCCCTGTCCCATAAATATTTGTGCGAATCGCACCATATCTTCTGCTGTGGAAGAGATCCCTCCCGTACCAATCACATTCACAGATTCAGTAGGAAGCTGCCCTTGGTACGTTGGAAAATAAAGCCCTGCCTGCTTAACGTTTTCCCAATTGTCCTGCGGCGTTTTCGTATGATTTAGCTTTAAGGGTTTTGTAAACCGATGATGTATAAATTCGGTAAAGCTCATACCGCTAACTCTTTCCACCATAATCTCGGCTAGCGTAAAGCCGTCGTTGCAGTATACCGAGAACGCGCCAGGATCCGCCTTCAATTGCTGGTTGGACAATTGCCGTAACAAGTTATCATGGGCATAGGTATCATTATCTTTAAACAAAAATGTATTATTAAACGAACTACCTTGTAAGCCTGAGGAGTGATTCAACAGCATACGTGGTGTAATGCTTTTGTAACGCTCGTCTTTCATCTTGAAATCAGGAACATAGTGGACGACAGGAGCATCCAAATCCACTTTTCCCTCGTCCACCAATTTCATTACAGCCGCAGCTGCATACATTTTACTGACTGAACCAATCCCGTATAGGGTATCTTTGGTCAGCGGCTGTTTCCCATTCATATCGTTCTTGCCTATCTGACCCGATAAAACAAGTTTGCCATTATCAATTAGCGCATACTGCACACTAGTCGTCTCATAGGACTTCGTAAGTAGGGTAGCCTTCTCTGTTGCAATCTTTTTCAGTTCTTGACTAGCTAATTCTTGGCTAGCGACAACCGTAGTCTGACTGCTAGAAAACGCCATCGCACCTGTTGGTAGGCTCATCGTTAACGCTAACGTAGCAGCTAACACCGCAGATAATTTATTTTTCATAAATGAATTGCCTCCTTGATTTCTAGATACACACTTCCTAAAACAATAATTTATTCCCATACAAATAAAATTTTTTTGTTCACTTATACACGTTGATCACTCCTTTAGCAAGAAATATTTTCCATAAATAGAATATCAAAGTTTTATTTACTCGTAAATACAATGATAGACTGATACCATATCGGACTTAAGACTTATGGTGTTGATTATGATTAAGAAAATCAAAAAGACAAGCTCTGCTGAATTGGATATGCTACAGATTAAAAAATAAAATCTGTTTATCTAGGACTTATCCTTCATTACTCGAAGAAAGTTACTATTCTATCAATGAATTGTGTAAAAGGTTTTCATTAGATTATCAAACTTTACAGAGGTGGAAAATGAAATACGAAGCAGGTGGACGTGAAGGATAACCAGAAGATACTTCATGTAAATTTTGTAAAAAAAGGTTAAAATTAGAGGCTATGGAAGACTGAATTATTCACAGATGGAGGTGTTGACGAAATATGAGATTAGCAGTACCTCTGTTTTAAAAAGGTGGTAGAAAGCTGTTTTTATTTTATCAGATCGCTTATTTGGCTGCTTCAGAACCAGTAAATGCACCTGTTTTAACTCACTATAGCTTTCCGTCTGGCTCAAATGATCGAGCGGATATAGAACATCTATTCCGGAAATGATTGAACTTGGTTGTCTACTTAAAAGCGAAGTTTTCTATACATAATTGGAATTATACTGCTATAAGACTTCAATAACATAAATCACCATCCGTTAACTACAAGAAAACAAAAACAATGGCACAGATTGTAGTAACACGCTTTCATCAGGGGAATTAAACAACCTTTGCTATTTCAGTAAATATAAAATCCTACGAAATTCATTGTTAATAAATTTATTACACTTATTATTAATTTTACAATCAATTGCTATCTCCTTTTAATTAGAACCAAGATGTACCCTATTTTCTAAATACAAGACTTGCAAAATTATAATAATCCATCTTCTTATACTTCTCATAATATTTCCATCCTGTAGTAAGACCAGTAGCAAATATTGCACTGTGAGTAACGGCGTTTAATGGCAAAAGAGTCTTAATTCCAAACTTTAAAGCAGTTTTCCTTATTTGTTTTTTTATATCCTTTAAATACGTTGGATTTCGAACGGCAATTTTTATGCTTCACTCAATTTCTGGACAGGAATATTAAATAGTAGGAGCGTAAGCAAATAAGTAAAATTTCATTATACAATGATAAAAACAATAATATGTAAAAAAGCCACGTTATTGCGGCTTTTTCAAAACTCTTTCTAAATTTGTTTCCCCAAAAGGTTTCAGTTAGTAATATTTTCATTAAGGGGAATGATATCGAATAGTCGCTGATACACCGTTTGCAAAAGATCCACCAGAAGTTGTTATTTCTACAGACAGAAGAGTACAACTATTTACTGAGAAATTTGACGTTGTAGTTGTACAACAATTTGGCGAAGCAGATGTACTAGGTCCTGTAATGGTTGCTATGATACCAGTAGGTACCGGTGCAGTAAAACCACAATTTGTACTTAAATATATTTGTGCAGATGCAGTATCACCAGCAGTTAAATTATGATCTCGTATATTAAAGGTTAAACTTGTTATAACTGCATTTTGAGGAACAACAAATGTATTTTTAATGAAAGTAGCTGATGCACTTCCAATCCCAAGAAAATCATTGTTTGCAACGGATTGATCTGTACTTAAGTACACTTCCATTAGACCCGGACCATTCGAACCTGTTGGACCAGTAGTACCAGTTACCCCTGTTATTCCTTGAAGACCGGTTGGACCTGTTGCTCCTGTCGTACCCGCTATTCCTTGAAGACCGGTTGGACCTGTTGCTCCTGTCGTGCCCGTTATTCCTTGAAGACCGGTTGGACCTGTTGTTCCTGTCGTGCCCGTTATTCCTTGAAGACCGGTTGGACCTGTTGTTCCTGTCGTGCCCGTTATTCCTTGACCTGTTGGACCTGTTGCTCCTGTCGTGCCCGTTATTCCTTGAAGACCGGTTGGACCTGTTGCTCCTGTTACCCCTGTTATTCCTTGAAGACCTGTTAGACCTGTTGCTCCTGTCGTGCCCGTTATTCCTTGAAGACCTGTTAGACCTGTTGCTCCTGTCGTGCCCGTTATTCCTTGAAGACCAGTTGGACCTGTTGCTCCTGTCGTACCCGCTATTCCTTGAAGACCGGTTGGACCTGTTGCTCCTGTTATTCCTTGAAAACCGGTTGGACCTGTTGCTCCTGTCGTGCCCGTTATTCCTTGAAGACCTGTTAGACCTGTTGCTCCTGTTGCTCCTGTTACCCCTGTTATTCCTTGAAGACCGGTTGGACCTGTCGCTCCTGTCGTGCCCGTTACTCCCCGAAGTCCAGTTGCCCCTGTTGCTCCTATTCTCCCCTCTATTATTTGTAGTCCAGTTTCCCCCATTTCTCCGTTCAACCCACTTTGAAAGTTATTAATTTTCATAGAATCACCTCCTCCCTATTTCATCATATTTTTATTAGAAATATTGAAATAGACATATCACTAGGTTATATGACCTGAAAATAAATATAATCCAATAATAGTATTAAATTTATTTTACGTTTACTATCGTAACGTATATGGTAATGGTTCATCATTTGCCTTAATTGTTATTCTATTAATACTTCTAAATATTTTCGTCTCTTCTTTCATGAATAGAGAGTATTAATATTTTCGATTAAGGGTAGCCTCCAGCATGGTGATCCTTTTGTAGTTTCTTCCCTCAAAGATTCAATATTGGAAAGTATCCTTTAATGCACTTAAAGCCTTTAGAATATCTTCTTCAAAAGGTGTACCCTTAGCCAAATCGAGATAATACTCTTCCGTCTCTTTCACATAACGTTTTCGGAACTTTTCATTCGCAACCAAAGCACTTAACAAGTTGTGAAGTCGATCTGCTAAAAATTTCACCATTTTGGCAATGGGATTATTTCTAATATCTTGGATATATACTTCCATTTTGTAGCCCTTACTTTTAGTTAAGATTTTCACAGCAGTTAGAACATCTTTTCCTCCATAAAAGAAAATCTCTTGTTCGCTAGCGTCTGTATCTTCTAATAAATCGTGAAAAAGGGCTGTTATGATATGTTTAGTATCTAAAAAGCCCTTTTTCTCTAACATACTTGCAACTTCAATAGGGTGACTGATATAAGGTTTTCCACCAATTCTTGTTTGCCCTTCGTTCTTTTCTTTTGCAAATAATAAACTACTAATTATCATTTCACTTCTCCTTTCAACATCTCTTCCCTGAACAATAGTAAAATGCGATGCTTTTATTCAAGCACCGCACTCACAAATTGATTAAAAAATTATTTTGCAGCCATTACTGCATAGTAATTGTTGTCATTATCTGCAAAATTAAATACCCTACCTGAAGGCATTTTTACAATTTCTCCGACAATAACGTTTTTGTTTAATAGGTCATTATATAATTTATCGAAATCTTCAGAGAAGAACATCGATTAAGGTGTATCAAGATTCAATTCAGGTTACATTTTAGCAATTAATCCCTTATTGTGGAGAATAATTGTTGTCTCTGCTTCTTTGGTTGGAGCAATTGCTTACCCATTTCATTCCTTGACCGTTATCTTCCTCTGAAATGATACTAAAACCCTACTTTTTCTGTCCAAAACTCTTTTGCTTCATCCTGGTTATTAACATACAACATGAGTTGACCGACTTTTAATCATTGATTTTTATACTCCCTTAAAATGTCTTACTTTACTTACTTTGATTATCACCAAAACGTGTGGTTGATTTCCGTTCCGCCTGGGCACCGCCTTGTAGCTGATGTTTCGCTTTCGCACAGACAACATCCGCTGCGCTGTAGGGTCTCGGGCCAACACGATGTTGGTCACGAAGGTGTTATCACAGGATGTGATGCTTTTAGCATTCGTTCCTCTATTGCTGATCCCCGCCCAGTCTCTATTCCTATCAACTATTTACATAGTAGACGTTTTAGCAAAAGTCATCCACAACTTTTGGTGAAGAACCATTACTATAACAACTGTACATGCTCATTCAAACGGTCCCAAGTTTCAGTGATACCTTGTAGCATACCCATATCCATAACGGTCTTAAGGGCCTCTGCAGACACATATTCTGCACGATTTATCAGCTTAGTCTTTCCTCCCAAATCGACGAATTCCAATGTAATCTCGGTCGACGGCATGGAGTCATTCGAATTACCTTCAGCATCCGAAAAGTAATCGGTATAGCTAATCTTCTCAGGCTCGATAATCTCCTTATAAACTCCTTTTCCCCACGCTTCCATACCAAAAAAGTCACCTAGGTTTTCATCGACGCACTTCATACAGTAGTGCCAAATGCCTCCCGGACGGAAATCAACTGTGCAGATTGGAATTTCCCATCCTCTTGGACCCCACCAATGTTCCAGATGTTCTGGCTCTTTAAACATATTGAATAGTAAGTCACGTGGTGCATCAAAAACGCGCTCTAGTATAAGTACGCGATCGTTTTTTACTCTTGATACCATTGAATTGTTAGACATGATAATTCCTCCTTGGTGATGAAATGGTTTTATGATTTTTCTTTTTTCTGCAATTCCTTCAAATATTCATCTAAATTATCGAATCTTTCTTGCATCACACTCTGGAAGGACTGTATCCAAGAATCCAGCGCTTGGAATGGCTCGGGCCGGAGCTTATAGATTCGACGGTTAACTTCAGCATGCACTTCAACAATACCGTTGTCGCTAAGTACTTTAAGATGCTTTGAAGTTTGGGGTTGCCTCAATCCTAATTGGTTGGCAATCTCACCCACGGTTAGAGGACCCTGGCGCAGGAGTTCGACGATATTCATGCGATTTGGTTCAAACAAAGCACTCAACGTCGTTAAGTTTACTCCTGGAACTTTCCCTGACATGTCACTCACCTCGTAAAATGATGGTCGCCGGTAAATTATCATCTACATCAGCACAGGTTTTATAACCCTGTTAATCACAATATAACTCACAAGGAATATTCCTATCTAGGAATATTCAATAGTATCTTTTCGAATAATATATTGATTCTCACTCTAAGTTACTTCATGTGCATTGCCAATAGCTCTCATACTATTCCCGTTAATGGGTATATGAAGCACCTCAATTTCTCTGACTCCTGTACCACTTGCATCGACAAACCACTAGCGGAACCTACTTGACATCACTAACTAGCAATAAAGCTTATGAAATAGGCTATCCATTTCTATTTATTTTTATATACATTTTTAGTTCTATTCCCTAAAATGTAAATATAAAGGGGAATTAAAAGGAACTTTCTATAGGGGCTTACTTTATTACTTTCTCTTTAAGGTGTTAAATAGTAGAAGTTTTCAAGGATTCAGGAAGATGCTCAAAATTCTCTACTGTCTATACCCATATTCTACAACAGAGATTCCCATACTATATGACGGAGAGGATAAGATGGCATTCAAAACACTAGAAGGCGAAGAACTTTTTCAGCAAGCCTATAGCAATAATTTAAAACGTTGGAATGTTTCATATGAAATATTGAATATACCGACAACATACGGAAGTACGCATATTATAGCAAGTGGAGAAACGAAACTTCCACCAGTTATCATGCTGCATGGTGCAGGAATGGGATCAACCATTTGGTATGCAAACATTGAATCGTTGAGCAAGATTCGACGCGTCTATGCAGTTGACGCAATCGGAGATATGAACAAAAGTGAACCTCTTCGTTCCATAAGCGATCCTGAGGACATGGGGAAATGGATGGCTGAAATTCTGGATCATCTTGGTATTGAAAAAACAGATTTTATCGGTCATTCTGCAGGTGGGTATATTACATTGAATATAGCGACATCCATACAAATTAGGATAAACAAGATGGTCCTCTTAGCCCCTGCTGCATCATTTGTCCCGTTTTATAAACAGTTTTTCCTTCGTCTTGCTTTTATAAACGCCATTAGACGTAAAGGTTTCATCCAGCGCTTTTTTTGTAATTGGTTCATCGCAAAAGGAAATACCATCGATAACGAAGTCTTTGATCAATTCATTTACGGGATCATGCATTACAAATGGAAGGTAAAGCCAGTCATCCCTAAAGTGATTCCAAAAGAGAAATTGGAGACCATCCAAATTCCAACCTTATTATTGATGGGCGAAAAAGAGGTCATCTACAATCCAAGACGCGCTCTCACACAAGCAAAAGCTAGCATTCCCCATATAAAAACCATGATGTTACCAAATACAAGTCACTGCTTATTTATTGAGGATGCTAAAAAGGTAAACGAATCGATCATTAATTTTTTACATAAAGATCCGTCATGTGAACTGGACTCTATAGTAATGAGTGCTAATGTTCAAGAAGTATAAGCTATTTAATCATTTTGGATCTACTAAAGTCGACCGCTTCCCCGATTAAAAAGGCCTGAATTCTCAATTTTAATACTGAGAATTCAGGCTTTTTGATATTGCTGAAGCAGTCACAATTTTTGTACTAGCTTGCTGTTTTATTTTTTGTTATAGCATTAAATTGTTCTCACAATGATTTGAAATGTATGTGTAATAATAATTAAAAATCCTAAAACAATACAACATGTCGCTAGCGTACTCTTTTTATGATTTTTTTGCTTTACAAAACCAAAATAAATCAGGCATAGTCCAATCACAATTGATACTATTGATAGAATTATAAAAAATGGTGTACCTAATGAAATTATAGGAAAAATATTGGTTAATTGCATATAAAGTTCCCCCTTTTTCAGATTCTAAATTTACATATAGCTCTCCACCAAAACATTACTTCCCTGCACATCACACATTGAGAGAACGCTTTGCGCAGGCGTTGTTTAAGCCACCTCGGCCCTCATACCGAGGCATTTCTCTCGGCTTCGTATGCTAAAGAATTGTCACTATGAGTCATTTAATATTCCCAGTTTCTACTTAAAATTGTACGAATCGATTTTCTCTTTTTTCTTACTCATTCCTTACAAATTTATTAATTTTCAACTATCAATTAAATTGTAGGTTAGTTAAGGGACTGTCAATATTTCAGTGTAATTGACAAGCCATCTTTTTCGGCGGTAATGAATTGATTTTGCAAGGCCAAACTCTTCCAAAAAAATAAATTTCGCGTCGCGTGGTCCTTTTCTTTTTACATTTAAACAACGCTTCAAGTTCTGCACTAGTAAAGTAATTAGATTTTGTTATTAATCACATCATTATTAAAATGATGAAACAAAAATGCAGTGCGATTTTGTATATAAATCGCACTGCGTATATAGAAGTATGGAAAGCGAAGAAAATTATCACTATATTTAAACGGGTATCACTTTAATGAAAACAATATGTATAGAAACGTTATCCCTTTGTTTCCCCCAACTATAGGTTAAAATGACAATCCTCATTATCAGCCATCATAATTTTATTCAAATAAAGAGATGATTGCTATAATCCACACGCCTACCACTAGTAATAAAAACCACCAGCCCATAAACTTTACGAACTTTTTTAAAAATGGTTTCTCAGTAAATTTATCTGAAAAGGAACTCATTTTTAAAAAGTCCTCTGGAAACTTTAACAACATGTAAGAAAAACTACCGAAAATTAAAGTGACCAATATTGCCATAATAAACATTATACCTACTCCTAAACTTCAAGTTTTTACATCACTCAATAATTATATTATTTAACACTTGATTGCACATTAAAAATTGAAGAGCTAGTACAGTTATACAGATGTTGCATTGATTCAATAAAGGGAAAATTCTCCTTGCATTTTTTCACGTTGGCATCTTCGTAATAAGCGTATACATTGCCACGATTTACAATTCTGTTAATTCTTATCTAAGAATCAACAGAAGAAACTCCAATAAAATTCGTATGAATCTGTCATTAGGAGCAAATGCTGTAGATATGTTCTAAAGTCTAAAACGGTAACTTCTCCTACTTCTACAAATGCGTACTCAATAGTGACATTACCGCAGAACATCACAAAGTAATTAAAACTCCATCACTTTCTATAGGAGGAAAAAATGAATATAAAATTGCGCCTGAAAATAATGATTTTTCTACAGTTTTTTATTTGGGGATCTTGGCTTGTTACATTTGGTTCTTATATGATCAATACGTTGCATTTTACCGGTGCACAAGTTGGTGTCGTGTATAGTTCTAACGGTCTTGCAGCCATTATTATGCCAAGTCTTATAGGGATTATTGCAGATCGGTGGGTAAAAGCCAATGTGTTATATGGAATATTGCATTTCCTCGGTGCGATTACCCTATTTTCTGCAGCTCAAATTTCAGATCCTACGATGATGTTCTGGGTAATGCTCTTTAACTCAATCGTGTACATGCCAACACTTGCATTATCCAATACGATTTCTTATTTTAGTCTGGAAAGCAAAGGGTTTGATGTTGTAAAGGACTTCCCTCCTATTCGTGTCTATGGGACAATTGGGTTTATTCTTGCGATGTGGATTATTAGTCTTGCCAAAATTGAATTAAGTAATATTCAATTATTTATTGCTAGTGGCTCTTCGTTAGTACTTGCACTTTACACAATTTCTCTTCCGGCATGCCCAACTTCCAATGAAATAAAGGACAAGTCATGGATAAGCCTTTTGGGACTTGATGCTTTTGTTCTTTTTAAAGATAAAAAAATGGCTTTGTTTTTAATTTTTTCTATGCTCCTAGGCGTTGCGCTTCAAATTACGAATACATTCGGTGATCCATTTTTACATGACTTCGCATTGAACCCTGATTATAAAAATAGCTTTGCTGTTAAATATCCAGCTATTTTATTATCAGTGTCACAAATTTCAGAGGTATTCTTCATTCTCACCATTCCGTTTTTTTTAAGTAAGTATGGCATTAAAAAAGTAATACTCATCAGTATGATTGGATGGACATTACGTTTTGTTTTCTTTGGATATGGAAGCCCAGTTGGCGGAGGATTTTTACTATTGCTGTTATCAATGATCGTTTACGGTTGTGCCTTTGATTTCTTTAATATTTCGGGAGCGATTTTTGTTGAAAAAGAAGTCGATCATCGAATTCGAGGCAGTGCTCAAGGATTATTTAGTACGATGGTAAATGGTATTGGCGCCTATTTAGGAGCTGTCATTAGTGGCAAAGTAGTTGATTATTTCACAGTTGAGGGCGTAAGAAATTGGCAAAATATTTGGTTGTTCTTTGGCGGTTATACACTTGTTTTGGCCATTATTTTTGCCATCGTTTTTAAATATAATCATGAAATGAAAAATGTAACAATGAAATAGTGAATTATTCTTTCAAGGAAAAGAAAGAGCCTTACCGTCCATCGTGTAAGGCTCTTTACGTAATAGAACTACTTAAGTTCAAACTTTAATGTCAATTGAAGACAACCGCCCTTTTACGCTCAAGATTCTCTTCGTCAATTTTAAAAGTCAAATGTCGATTAGATGGATGGTATTTTAAGTGAACACTTTCATTTGTCTGAAATCAAAGGGTTTAACAACCTGCACCTCTAAATTTGTTAGAAACATCAACAATACGGACCGACCCGTTTTTTTATAATCAGATATTTATTTAAGTTCATTTTTTTCATTGGTAAAAAAGTATTGTTGTAATGATGACTACGGCAATTATTAAAGCAAAGCACGAGAAATCAATTTAGAAACGTTGATTTCTTGCGCTATTCTGTTTAAAGGCTTCTCGTTTTTTAAAAAGATTCCCTTTCCTTTTTCATCACAAGCGACTTTAAAGTATCACTTAATTCCTGAATACGACTAGTTGTGTCCGTCATCATCTCTAGCATATTATGTTCGTCCTCCACCGAGTGTACAATCTCTCCTGTGGAAGTCGCATTTTGTTCGGTCATATCATTAAGCTTTTCAATCTGTAATTGGATTGTTTCAAACTGCGAAATAGCGCTGCTTAGTTCATTCATTCCCCTTGTTAAATCGAAGTTAGACTTTGAAAATGAATCTTTTAAAATATTAAAGAAGTTGCTTACATCTTGTAACAGCATTTCCCCTTGTTGTAACGCTTTTTCACCGTCATCAGAGCGTTGATGAGCTTCTGTTGATTTTTCGAACAAAGTTCTCGTTACATTCGTAATACTTACCGTAATAGCAGCACTTTCTTCCGCTAATTTCCGTACTTCATCAGCAACGATGGCGAATCCTTTACCATGCTCCCCCGCTCTTGCCGCTTCAATTGCAGCATTAAGTGCAAGTAGATTCGTCTGCTCTGCAATATGCTGTATGCCCTTTAGTAAGCTATCTACCGTTTTCAAGCTTGTCTGTAACTCATTCACAGTTTCAGCTGTAGAACTCATCGCTTGATTCATAACGCCCATTTGCACCATCGCATCTTGCATTTTCTCCCATCCTACTAGTATCTCTTGCTGCAAATCAGTAGATTTAGAAATAGTATCCTTTGAGATTGAGAATGTTTCGTTGACAAAATGCACAGATTCCTTCATCGTGCCATGAATCATTTGCAAGCTAGATGACTCCTGTTGAATACTTGCGGAAATATCCTCTGTAGCTGTAAGAATTTGTTTACTTGAACCAGATATTCGCTGCATTGTTTGTTGGAATTGTGTAACGTGTTCATCCAAGGCTTGAATACTTTTTTCAATTTCCTGAAACGTATTTTCAAGCTCATGTAATGACGCCTTCACTTCATTTTGTTGAATAGCAGCATGTTCAATTAGTTCATTGCCCCATTTAGCGATTAAATATAATGCAATAATGACGCCATTCATTATCGCAAAAAGCGTAATAAATACAGTTATATCATCAAATGGCCCTAATAATGATTTCGAATTAGCCATATAAAGAATCAGAAAGCTGATATTTGTCAGCACACCGAAAAATACAAGTAATTCCTTTTTAAAATAAAGGGCGATAATGGCCACCGAACAAAGTAAAATATAATGTTTATTTAATGAAAAACTATCAACTAAAAATAAAGCAAAAACAGTACTTGAAGGAATCATTCCAAAAATAAAGCCTTTAACATACGTGTTAATTGGTAAAAAGTAATTACAAACTGCCAATGCCATAACGGCTAGTCCGACAAATAAGAACATAATGCCCTTTGAGAGTATCAGCGGTCCACAAATTAAAACAGCCAAAATTGCAATAATGGCTAAATTAACACGATGGACTTTTCTTGTATCGTAGCGAATATTTTGCTCCATAATAGTTCCCCCTAAAAAATGAATGGACATTCATTGCGTTTTTCTATTATTATAAAGTACAACAACTACTTTTTGTAGATAAAAAACGCATTTTAGATAATTTTTAACACTATTAGAAAATAAAGGGGGATCATTTAATGAGGAGAGTCCAACAACTTGCACCAAATTTTTATTGTATTGATACACACGATTTACATCGGGAACAGCGTACAAGCTCTTATTTGCTTATCGATGAAAAAATTGCATTAATCGAGACTTCCGCCAGTCCGTCTATGCCTTATATAGTAGAAGGTCTAGATGAATTACATATTTCTCTAGAAGATATTCAATATGTAATTGTTACGCATATTCATTTAGACCACGCAGGAGGTGCAGGCTTGTTTTTACAAAGCTGTCCAAATGCAACATTCGTTGTACATCCACGAGGTGTATCTCATATGGTTGATCCCAGTCGTCTAATTGCAAGTGCGCAGAGTGTTTATGGAGCTGAATTCGATCGTCTATTTGATCCAATTGTTCCTATCGATGTTGAACGCATTATAGAAATTGGACATGAGGAAGTACTATCTTTAGGTCAACATCAGTTAACGTTTTATCATACAGAAGGTCATGCAAGACATCATGTATCCATGCATTATTCTGCTACGAATGGCTTGTTTGTAGGAGATACAACTGGTGTACGTTATCCGGAAATGGAGAACGAAGCCATTGATTTAATTATTCCCTCCACTTCACCGAATCAGTATGATCCAGATACAATGGAGCAGTCTATCCAGCTTTATGAAAAATTAAATGCTTCAGAATTGTATTTCGGTCATTTCGGTGCTTATAAAAATCCAGCTGAAGCTTATAGACAAGTACGCTACTGGACACCGCTATTTTTAGCTGAAGGGGAAAAGGCATTAAAAGTATCTAGCGATTTTAAAGAACAAGTACAATTTTTAGATACTCGCTTAAAGGCCCTTTTGTATAACTACTTACAGGAAAATGGTATCTTAGAAAATCATCCAGTTTATCAAACAATCCCTTTTGACACCATTGTTTCGGCAATGGGAATTCTGGATTACTTAGAGAAAAAGAATTCCCAAAATTAAAGCAGACTTTACTGGAGAGGAGTAATCCTCTCTGTTTTCTTTTATGTTCTTTTTTCTTCAACGGTTACGAAATGTTTGATTTCATCAGGCAAGCAAGAGAGTTCTGATTTAAAGAACTCCGGGAATAGAAAGGCATCCTGAAGATTCGAAATAGGTAACCACTCTAACCTTTCTTCAATACCATCACTAGTATAGCTTTCACACTTGACTTCGACTTCATTTGATTTCATTAAATAAAAGAATGATATTTCATGAAATTGCATTTCTCCAAATGGACGACTTTGAACTGGGAAAAAATTTTCATGTATAAACACTAAACGATCAACTTCAAAATGCAATTTGGTTTCTTTAAAGCATTCGGGGATAACAGCTTCTTCCAAAGTCTCCTGCAACTTCACTCTTCCCCCAACGGAGTAGTAGTAAGGATCACGATTATTTTTTACCATTAGCACATTACCATCTCGTAGAATGATTGCGCCCACTCTCATATTGAACACACCATCTTTAGTTGGGAATGTGATGACTTGCTTTTGCGTATTCATCTAAAAGTTAACTCTATCATTCTATGTACCTGGATGTTGCACATAACTACATTCGTGTTCATTCTTAATACGCTTATTGTAGTAGTTATGCATATTCTATTAACATTACTAGAGCAGCTACCCTCCCTTCCCTGATACATAAGCAAAGACTACTTCAACTAAAAAATATTTATCATATTTTACCATATTGCAATGTATTATAGAGCAAGACAAATTCGTATATAGATGTAGCAACTTTTAAATCTTAAAGGGAATGTTTTAATCATTATCGAATATAGAAAATATAGGCAAAAAAAATAGATACGAGGTGAGTTCATTGAGCGATGCGTTTTATAGTAAACACTTTCAACTAGACCAAATTGGTAAAGGGATATATGCAGCAATAGCTAAAGATGGTGGAGGGGCTGTAGGAAATGCAGGTTTTGTGGATCTTGGCGATAAAATTATCGTTTTTGATACATTTAACACTCAACAAGCATCTGAAGACTTAAAGTTCGTTGCTGAAAAAATAACAAACCGACCTGTTACATGGGTTATTAACAGTCATTGGCATGGCGACCATATTCGAGGCAACCAAACATTTATAGATTCAATTATTATTTCAAGTCAAATTACATACTCAAAAATAAGAGATGTGCATCCCTCAAGATTCAGTAAACAGAAAAATGATATTCAAGGTTTAAAAAGCTATATTCTATCCTTAAAAGAGCAACAAATTCAAACTAACGATCCCCATATACAATACCAAATAAATTCTCTAAATGAATTAAAAGATTCTTTACCCACTTTGGAATTAGTTTTACCGAATCAAACTTTTAAAAATGAAATTACCTTTCAAGGAACACAACGTTTTGCAAAGCTTTTCACGTTAGGAGGAGGCCATTCATATTGTGATGCAATGCTTTATATTCCTGATGAGAAAGTAATATTTATGGGTGATTTATTATTTGTGAACTGTCATCCAACGTTTTTTGAAGAGACCGACCCTTTGAAATGGCGTAATATTTTAAAAACAGTTGAAAAACTAGAAATTGACGTGGCAGTACCGGGACACGGTCCAACAGGGGTAAAAGAAGATATCTCAAAAATAATCAACTATATAGCTGAATTAACTACTATTGCAGAAAAGAGCAAGCAAAATGAGGATATTGAAATCCCTAATATCTATAAGGATTGGCGTTCACCTGAGATTTATCAACAAAATTTAAAACGACTAAGAGAATTGTCAAATTCTTAAAACAATTGTTAAATAAAAGAGAGGGCGAAGTAACTGACCCTCTCTTTCAATCATTTAGACCAGATTGAAATTTCTACTCCATCCCTTTATTGATAAAACAAATTTATCTAATTACTCGAATTGTTGATTCTGCGAAATCTGTGCATTAGGACATCGTTTTTTCAACTCTAAAATAAACTTCATTTTATCTTCTGGTAAAATTTTTATACGACCTTTAACTGTCGTTTTATAAAATATTTCCAGACCCTTATCAGATGATGAAATTAGATAACCAGTATATTTATCAGTCGTAGAAGAAACCCTTGTTATACTTTGATATGGAATCTTACTTTTGAATGGCCCACCTTTGACTAAAAGATAATTTTCACAGAAAACAAACTTAATCGAATTTACGTACCAAAAAATAAAAACTATTGAAACAATAAAGGCAGTTGACATAATAAAAACAGTTAATAAAGATGTGATGAACGGAAGAAGTGATATAGCGCCAAATATCCAAACCAATAAAAACATAATGATTGTGAAAAAAATATCTGTTTTTGCTCGATAAACCATAATAGTTTTCCCACCTTTCCTATTAATCTTCGCTAAATTTAAATAAGTAAACCAAGTCAACCTTATACGTAATTTAACATTAATTTTTAATGTATCAAACATGGAAAATAGATTGCAAATAAGTTTGTTAAAAAGCACCGACAATAATGGAGGGCACTGAAAACTTACGTTTTCATAAAAGCGAACCTTTTTCAGATAAAAATAAGGCACTTCTTGGTTCAATATGGACTTAAATTAAGGGTTTCTTGATTTGAAATCATCGGGGGGCACCACCTGCACATTAATTCTTTTATTATAAAGGAAAGCGTGACTAAAATAATTGTGTGATACATTGCGTTGTTTGGAGAAGCATCGCTCGACTCCTGCGGGAAAGCGAGACAGACGAGACCCCGCACGAAGCGAAGCGTAGGAGGAGGCTCGGCGCTCGCCCGCGGAAAGGAGCGGAATGCTTCGGAAAACAACAGTAGAGTCACAGTGCCAATGTGAGAAGATATAGACTTTTTCAGTGCCCTCCAATAATGCCGACGCTTTTTCCTTTTATCGAAGTTTAGCTTCTATCAGCCTGGTCATTTAGTAAACATCATTGCTCTTTTAAACGCTCTAAAGCTAATTTAAAATCCTGACTTTCCCCTACTTGACGGAAATTTTTAAAGGGGTTGCTCACATTTTTCATTCGCTCCAGTACAGCGGGAATAGTAAAGAGGTCTGGTGTTAAATGCTCATTGACTTCTTCCCAGTGTAATGGCGTTGCTACTAACCCCTTTTCGTTGCCACGAGTCGAGTATGGAGCAATAATCGTTTTGCCTTCTGCATGTTGCACATAATCTAAATATAATTTTTGATGTCTATTTTTCTTTAATCGTTCGATTGTATACAATTCCGGTTTTTGCTCACATAAAAAACGACAAACAAATTCAGTAAATACTCGCACCTCTTCATAAGTAAAGGCATTTTCGGGTAACGGTATATATAACTGTATTCCTTTGCCTCCTGATGTTTTAACAAAAGATTGTAGCTTAAAATAATCGATAATTTCCTTTAAATCCAGTGCCCCAGTAACAGCAAGTGAAAATTGCTCAACAGAAGGAGGATCTAAATCGAAAACAATCTCAGTCGGATGCTCAGTTTGCAATGTTTGGAATGGTATGTGCAGCTCTAATGCAAGCTGATTGCCTAACCACAACAATGCCTCTAGATTGTTGCACACAACATAATTTATACCGTCCATCCACCCTGTTGAAGCAAATGCAGGTATTTTCTCAGGGCTACTTTTTTGATAAAAGCTTTCACCAGGCACTCCATGAGGAAATCGTATTAACGTAAGTGGTCGATCTCGCAAAAAAGGAAGCAAATACGGAGAAATCATTTGCAAATAATACAAATAATTATCCTTCGTAATACCGATTTCTGGCCAAACAGGCTTTTCAGGATGCGTAATCTGCACCGAATCAGGGATAGGATAAAGTTGACGTTGCATATGCTGCCAATGACAGTCCTCTGGCAACATCTCCAGTCGGAATGCATGGAAACGCGGTTCCCGACATTTGCTGCCATCGAAATCAATACAGGCAATATCAAGGCAAATGGACGGCTCCAGCTTCCATGTTTCATTATTCCTCTGTCCATTTGCTTGAAAAAAAGCAATGAGTGTTTTCCGCTCTTCCTCTGACATTCCATGTTTAAAAATAACTACTTCAACTAACACTCCCTGTTGATAAATACTGCCATGAAAATAACCATTTCCATGATCATATTTCGTTACTATGACCGTTACATATCTCCAATTCTTTATTTTTAACCAATGGGTCGAGCGTGTATCTCCTATCCATTTACTCGTCTTCTTCTTTGCAACCATTCCCTCCCCATTGTAAATCTTAATAGCCTGCCAAAGAGGCTCACTATGTTCCACACAGTTAATCACTTGCAAAGGACATGAATCCTCATAATTGACAGTCGCCGGGAGCTTTAACGTTGTAAAAAGCTTAGAAAGTTGCTGTTTGCGTGTTTTTAAATATTTATTGGTCAGCGACTCCCCTTTATAGCACAGTAAATCAAATGCAATATAGTGACAAGGAAAGTCTTTGGCATGCGTAGCAATAACCTCTTTGTTTTGCATCCGCCCTCTTTTTTGGACAAGTGAAAAATCACTTGTAAAGTTATTCGTTAAATACACTAATTCACCATCCAATGATAATGGTAAAAACTTTTTAATGTTATTAAATATGCTTTTACAAAAATCAAGTATCTCTGGAAACAGGTGCGTTAAGTTATTGCCATTTCTGCTTATTAGCATCGGCTGTTCTTCCCATACTAACATACATCTAAATCCATCATATTTTGTTTCGTACATCCATTCCTCACCAATAGGCGTTTCGAGCACTTCTGTTAATAGCATTGGTTTCATATAAATACCTACTTTGCTTTTTACCTTCAGTTTTTGACGATTTCACTTTAAGATACATAAAAATAAGCAAAATATATCATAGTAAGAAAAAACGAGGTGATACAAATGCATACAGTTTGGAAAGGTAGTATCTCATTTGGTCTTGTCAATATACCAGTAAAACTTCATGCTGCAACTGAAAATAAAGACATTAAATTACGACAACTCCATAAAGAATGTCATACCCCTATTAGCTATAAAAAGGTTTGTGAAGGTTGTAACCAAGAAGTAAAAGATGAGGATATTGTTAAAGCATATGAATATGCCAAAAATAAATTTGTCGTATTAGATCCAGAAGAATTAGAAAACTTGCGGAAGGAAAATGAAGATAAGGCAGTTGAAATCATTGATTTTGTAAAATTAACTGAAATCGATCCTATTTATTTTGAACGTACTTATTTTTTATCCCCTGATTCGACTGGCGGAAAGGCTTATGCCCTATTACGTCAAACATTAGAACAATCTGGAAAAATAGGTGTGGCCAAAATTATTATCCGTTCAAAAGAGCAATTAGCCATTGTCCGTGTTTATCAAAACGCTTTAGTGATGGAAACGATTCATTACCCTGATGAAGTAAGGAGTGTTGGTGACGTTCCAAGTATTCCAAGTGAACAAAACATTGTTCCAAAAGAACTAGAAACCGCACTCATGTTAGTCGATCAATTAACAACAGAATTTAATCCTGAAAAATATACAGATGACTATCGCAATGCTTTAATGGAGCTTATAGAGGAGAAAAAAGCTACAAATACAATCTCGACAAGCGATAAACGTCCAGTACCTGATAATGTAACGGACTTAATGACAGCTCTTCAAGCCTCTCTAGAAAAAACAAAAAAACCAGCAACAAGAAAACGAGCACCGAGAACGAAAAAAAATGCTTAAAATGTAACGGAAGAAGCGTATCCATTATTTTGGATATGCTTTTTTTAAAGAATCTGCCTCTTACTTGAGATGACTAATAGCTTGTCATAATATATTCCATATTTGTGATAAAAATTAGGTTTGCCAATCTCCTCAAAATAACGATTCCACTTAAACATTTTAATGAATATCGCAAAAGTTGGTTTGTAATTGGACTTTTCCAAACCGAGTTTTTGGCGCGTAAATCTTTTTATGATTCGATAGATTCTGATGAAATAATTTGTATCTAAAAAAATTATTAAGTCGGCATTCAAAAAGCTTTGTGCTACCCAGTCCTCATTATGAACGCCCTCAATAATCCACGCATTTGTAAGAATAATATTATGTAAATAATCCATTTTTTGTTGATCGGTCCTTCTAATATCACCGGAATTTTGCCTTATCCAAACAACATTATCTAATTCATAATATGGTATGTTTAATTTCGTGGATAATTCTTTCGCTAAAGTTGTTTTCCCACTAGCAACAGAGCCTATGATATGTATTTTGTGTGGAAATTTCTTGTTCAAACGAATCCCCTCTATTCATTATAGTTTATTAATTATGTAACTCATCACCAATATTTAGTGATGATAGGGGCTGGGCGACTCCTTGGGAATAGCGTTAAGATGAGACCATGGAGTGCAAGTGAAGCGGCGCATCGGACACCGTAGGAAAGCAATGGAAATCAATCCCACGTTCATGAGATAGCCCAATTTGTGTGAATATTGTATTTATTATACAATATATCTCAAATAAAAATATAATTGATGGAGTTGAATTGTATGTATCAAAATGAGTTTAATGGAAATTTAGAGAAATATAATAACCCTATTGAATATGATGCACTTCATGAAAATTATAACGTGGATTTATATTTTATTAAAAATCTTCTTAACAAAAATAATGATACGATAATTGAATTAGCCTGTGGCACTGGCCGATTAGCTATTCCGCTTGCCAAGCAGGGATACAATGTTTATGCAGTAGATATCCATGAAGGGATGCTGCAATTGGCCATTGAAAAAGCGAGAAAGGAGAATGTTAATATACATTTTACAGTGCAAGACTGTACACAGCTTCAATTACCAATCACATCAAATTTTGTCTTTATGACAGGAAATTCATTTCAACATTTTTTAAGTAATGAAAGTCAAAATGCTTTATTCCATTCCGTTAAAAAGCACTTACATCCAGGAGGAGAATTTGTATTTGATACGAGAAACACAATTCTAAGTGAACTGTCTATCGTAGATGAATACGAAAAAAGTTCAGTCAATAGCGAAGGTGGAAAACTAACTATTCAGCATCGTGAAGAATATGACCCTATCACACAAATCTTAACTTGCCGTTCAATAAATAAGCTAGAACAAGCTACTTTCGAAGATTCAATTCGACTTCGCTATACATATCCAATGGAAATGAAAAGGCTATTAGAACAACATGGGTTCGAAGTGTTACACATCTATGGATCATGGAACAAAAATGACTTTACAAAAGATAGTCCATCAATGATTGTACACGCACGTTTACTAAAATAAAACGAAAAAGCGAACACCTGTTCCAACATTCTGTTATAATTAAGAATAAAAATAGGAGCTAAGTAGATGATAAACATTCGTGAACGCATGGAACATTACCGTATAGCTGGCCTAAGTCTAGTAGCTATCGATAAGGGAAAAATCAGTAGCACAGGTCATTTTGGTGTTCTGGAGGCAGGTACCGATAAAAAAGTTAATGAGCATACCGTTTTTAATGCTTGCTCGATCAGTAAATTTCTAACAAGTATTTTAGTGATGAAATTAGTGGAACAAGGGATGGTAGATTTAGATGAAGATGTTAATAAAAAATTAGTTTCATGGAAAATTCCTGACAATCCGTTGACAAAGCACAAAAAAGTTACATTACGCAACTTACTCTGTCATCAATCTGGTATTGTGGACCCTGAGGGTAGCTTTATGGAACTACAATCTTTCAACACAATACCGTCCATGGTAGAAATATTGAATGGAACAACTCCTTATTGCCCTACTACGATTGAAGTGACATATGAACCTGAAACTAAATTTCACTATTCTGATGCAGGTTTTTGTCTTATTCAATTATTACTAGAAGATATAACGCAAAAACCTTTCTCTCATCTCATGGACAATTTTATATTTAAGCCACTGAGCATGACGAACAGTACGTTTTCTACCTCTCTTTTAACATCAAATTTAGATCATTTTGCATGTGGCCATGATCAAAATGGAGAGGTAATTCCAGGGAAATATTCTATTTATCCTTCTCTTGCAGCTTGTGGTATATGGACGACCCCTAGCGATTTAACAAAATTATTACTGGATATTATGGATGCTATCAAAGGACAAAGTAAAATCGACATTACGTCAAAACAAGTACAAGAACTATTCCGCCAACAAGGGTGTAAAGAATGGACCGGTCTCGGCGTATTTCTAGAAAGCGCGGACGACAAATTCGAGTTTTCTTCTCTTGGCTGGGGTGTTGGGTTTCAATGTATGCTAGTTGCCTATCCATACCTTGAACAAGGGATTGTTATGATGACGAATACTGATACAGGAATGCATCAAATGAAGGGAATTATGGGGGAAATTTATCATTCGCTTTACTAAAACGGAAAAAGAGGCTGTTATCAAGCCTCTTTCTTCACCTTATAATGCATTTGCACCATTTGCCCAAAGCGTTGTGTATTTACTAACTCCAGGTCTTGAAATGGATTATTTTCCTTAAACAATGGAATACCAGAACCTAATAGATGCGGTGTAACCGTAATAATTATTTCATCAATCAACTGTTCCTTTATAAAGGGATCGAGAATTCCCGCTCCACCTACCATCCAAATTTTTGAGCCATCCTGTTCCCTTAACTTTTTCGTAAACGCTACAATATCTTCATTTACAAACTCAACATGTTCGTTTTGTCCACTTAATGACGTTGAGAATACATAACATTTTTTATCGGGATATGGAAAAGGCTCAATATGGTCTACAACCCAATCATACGTTCTTTTACCCATAATAATGGTATCAATGGATTGATACATGTCAGAATAGCCAGCATCCCCTTCCCCCTCTGTTTCTTCTAGCCATTGTAAATCATCATTCTCTTTCGCAATAAATCCATCCAAACTAGTCGCAATATATAAAATGATTTCTCGTGACATACTGTCATCTCCTTTTCTTTTTTGTAAAACTCATGAACAATATTTATACTATACACAATACATGACAACTACTGGCATGATTAAAAAAGAAAAGGTGAGAAAATGTCAAAAGCACAACGTTTATTAGATATCCTGCTGTTTGTTAGTGCAAAAAAGAAATTTACCGCTCAGGAAATTGCTGATGAATTCAATATATCGATTCGTACGGTACATCGCTATATTTTAGACTTAAGTGATATGGGCTTATCTATTTACGCTGAACAAGGGCGAAACGGCGGCTACACTGTTCTATCGAGCAGATTTCTTCCCCCTATTTTATTTACAGAAGATGAAGCCGTTTCAATTTTCTTTGCATTTCAATCACTGCACTATTATCGTGATTTACCTTTTAATACGGAAAGTAAGTCCGCTTCTCATAAGCTTTATAACTCGCTTCAGGAGGTGGCGAAGCGGAAAGTAGATAAACTTCAATCCTATATCGCGTTTTGGAATCCTAAACGAGCGATTGAAACACCTTTATTGAAGGCTGTTTTAGAGCTAGCTATTGAAAACAAAAATCTACATATTCAATATGAATCTAAATCGGGTACAACAACGAAACATATTCATCCTATTGGTGTTTACGCACATGATGGATTATGGTATATGCCCGCCTTTGATTTCACGAAACAAAAAATATTATTGTTTCGTGTAGATCGTATTCTTTCTATCGTAAAAAGCGAAGAAAACAAAGAGAAATTTTTAAATCTAGAGGAGTGGTTTGGCAACACCTATGAGATTAAACAACCCATTCGTTTACATGTACTACTAACAAGGGAAGGTGTACGACAATGCAAAAGCGAACCAAACTTTGAAGACTTAGTCGTCATCAATGAAGATGGCACAGGCTATATCGATTCCATAATAGACAAAGGTGAACTAAATTTTATAAGTCCCCTCTTTTATCGACTTTGTATGCATGCTCAAATTGTAGAACCAAAAGAATTAATCAATATTTTACGACAGCAGGCAAAGGACATCCTATCAATATATCCAGAAAATGATTAATGTTATATGACGATTTTGTAAGATTGGCGTAACATTCATCGTTACTACTTTATGGACAATTTTCTTATACTTTGTAAGTGAGGAGGAGAAAATATGCAACCAATTGAACTAAACAAACGAATTGATACATTAGATTATTTAAGAGGATTTGCTTTATTAGGCATTATATTAGTAAATATTCCGGCGTTATTATGGATTAAAACACCGGACACATCTATAGATATTGCCTATAACAGATTTTTAATATTATTTGTGGAAGGTAAGTTTTTCTCGATTTTTTCATTTTTATTTGGTGTAGGATTTTATATTTTTATTTCCCGAGCAATGGCTAAAAATAATAACGCCTATCTTTTATTTATTAGAAGAATTATTATTTTATTGTTAATTGGGCTTGTACATTTTTATTTCCAACCTGGAGAAGCATTAACCGTTTATGCAATTTTCGGGCTAATTGCTTTACCATTTTACAAAGTTCGTAAAGAAATAAACATAACTTTAGGGCTTATCCTATTAGCCATAACAGCTTATTATGGCATCAAAATCGCGATGCCGTTCCCACTAATTTTACTAGGATTAGCTGCTGGGCAATATCAAATTTTCGAAAAGATCCATGACAATCGTAAAAACATATTAACCTTTACAGTGATTATGTTCATGATTAGCATAGGTGGCTTGCTGTATCAATGGCATTATGTGCCTGAGGCAATGGTGAACATTGACAATATGACAACGGATGAAATGACTGAACATATGACAAACATTGAAAAATTTTCATTAATCGGTCTTCAATTTAGCCCTTTTGTATCGGCATTTTATGTAGGTTTATTAATGTTATTACTTAAACTTCCTTTATGCCAGGCCTTACTTTCACCATTAAAAGACTATGGACGAATGGCATTAACAAATTATTTAGGGCAAACAGCGCTCATCTTACTAATTGGCAACACTTTTGACCTTATTGGCAATATTCGTTTTATCCAATCTCTTTGGATTTGCATAAGCATTTACATTTTTCAACTACTGTTTAGCAAAATTTGGCTTAAATACTTTAAATTTGGACCATTAGAATGGTTGTGGCGAATGGGTACTTATTGGACAGTACCTTCATTGCTAAAAACTTCTGATTTTAAGGAACGCTCCTAACCAAAAAAATTAAAATGACAAATACCTAACAATTAGCTTTCATTCTTCATAAAATAGTAATGTACCTAATTCGCTTCCAGCTTGCTCAGATAATGGGCAAGAAACACACCCCCATTATTAATTTTTTATTTTTTGGTCATTTTTCTTAGGAAAAGTGACCTTTTTTCTATTTTGTTTACATAAAAAGCCGACAAAATCATAAAGATTTTGTCGGTACTCTACTTATTTAGCAGCCCAAATATCTATTTCTATTTTAATATCAGGGAGTCCTAAAGCCGTAATATAGGCTATCGTCATAGAGGGATAGGGATTTCCAAACATCGATTCCCATTGTTGATCGAAGTCATCCCAATCAATTTCTTCTGTTGCCCAAATATTGGCCTTCACCACATTGTCTGCATTAAGTCCCTCTGCCTCTAATATAATTTGAATATTTTTCAATGTATTTTTAACCTGCTCAGATAGTGATGATGGCAACTCACCGCTAGCCCCTACTCCAATCTGTCCAGATAATGCATACATTGTTGCATTCTTAGGGATTATTGTAAGATGACTGTAATTGCCAACTGGGCTAGGTACTTGGATAGGATTTTTGCGTGTTATTTGATTCATGGTTATTCTCCTTTAGGTTTTTATTTTTCTAAAAAAGGGCAGACTCGTCCCTTAAAACTCAATTTTAGAAAAAAACAGCTGTTGAGAATCCAATACCCATACTTAAAAAACATATTGATCTTTTTTTCATTTGGATTCTCCCCCTTACCTAAAGTTAAATTCAAATTACCACGTTTTTCATAAAAAATCAAATATCTACACTTTTAACCGATTTTGGTTTTCGGTAAAAAGCTTCACTAATCCCAATAAACAATAAACCACACCTGACACTATAACACTATAAAATAACACAGTGATTGAGGTTGGACCCCATACTTTAATAAACGTCCAATTTGATCCATCTAATAAAATTTTTGGGGACATACTCATTAGTGCAAAGATTATTGCAACACTTACAGAATGCAAGATTAATAATAAGGTCCTTTTCATAGTTAAAGCTACTTTAATTCGTTGTTTTTTAATAATTTCCTTCAAGGTTTTTAACAATAGAATGCTTAAAAACATCCCAAAGCCTACAATAATAACGCATAAAAGTGAAACAGTTTTATCCAGCTTCTGAAGGTTATCAGAATGAACAGTATCAACCGTTTTCCCTTCCCATAAATCCATCACACCTTGACCTATCGCTGTTGTAAAGCTCGAATTCATATTAGATAATATGGCCACTCCCAGTTGTTGATCAGGCTGCATCATAAAATAAGATGTAAATGTTGGATTTTCCCCGGCATGAAATAAATATTGTTTTTTATTTCTTTCTATCACTCCCCACCCACTACCGTAGTATGTATCCTTATCGAAAGGTTCAACAGATTGATCTGGAATATGTGATTCTTGAATAATTTTTTTATCAATCGAATATATTTGGCTATTGCCTAACTGTAGCTTTAACCATTTTGCTATATCATTTATGTTACTTATTATATACCCTGCAGGCACATTTCCACGGTAGATAGGTGGTGTATAAGCCTGCTCTTTCATAAGCCCTATCTTATATCCTGACGCCATCTCATTAGATTTAACTTGATGAAGTCCAACAAATGAATCCTTCATATTAATCGGCTCTAATATATGCTGTTTGATATACATATCAAAGGGTTGTTTTGAAACTTTTTCAATAACTAGGCCTAAAACATCATAATTGAGTGTTGCATATTCGTATGAACTACCCGGTTGTCTATTTAAAGGCTGATCAAGCAATTTTTTGACGGTCAACTCAAGAGCATTCGGTTCGTTACTTTTTGGGATATTATATAGAGTGTTAGTAGTGATACCACTTGTATGATATAGAAACTGATTAATAGTAATGGACTGAGGCTTGCCATTATATTTTAACGTTAACCATGGGATATACTTTTGGACATCATCAGAACGTTTTAGTAAGCCTTCCCTTTCCAATTGGAGAATGGCTAGACCTGTGAATGCTTTCGATGTAGATCCTAGTTCAAATAATGTCTTAGAGGTAACTGGTGTTTTTGACTGAACATCGGCATATCCAAAGCCTTTTTCATAAACCGTTTTCCCCTTCTCAACAATTACTACCGATATCCCAGGAATTTTACTAATTGCCTTTTGCTCTTTAACAAATTGATCAATTTTCTGAATTTTTTCAGTTGAATTTGCCTTTGCTATTGTAGGCGTTATACTATAAAAGATGACAATCATAGCTAATATAAACGAATAATATTTTAATAATGGTTTCATTTTCATTTCTCCTTTAAGCTAGGTACAAGGTTATAAATTCCTTAAAGACTTTGTTAACTATAACAAGGAATTAATACGATATCCATTGTTTTACATGACAAATAACATGACAACATGACAGTTTTGTAACGTACCTTGCTTTTAGAAAATCTTGAATAAATGCAAAAAGATCAGCTACCCATAAAAATAGAGCCGACCTTTTTTGATGACGGTTAAGATTTAAATTTCTGCCCTAAAAGCTTTCCCTAGCTGGTGCCCAAGTCCAAAATAATGGCGGAAATTATAAATGAGTGGGCTCCATTTATTTGGGTCAATATAATTTTCATTAACGATAATTTCCTTATGAGCATGTACATGTATTACTTGTGCCTCAACAATGGCAAAAAAGGCAGCATAATCAGGGATTCGAATATGTTTTACTCTTGCCTCTAGTTGAATTGGACACTCCGTAATTCTAGTAGGCTTTACTGATTTAGACTCGTTAGGTGTTAAATTACTAATTTCGTATTTATCTTTTTCAAAGGTGAATCCATTTGCTAGCTTATATTCAGGAACGGGTTTTTTTCCTGTAAATGGCGCTAATTTTTCTACATTCTCCCATAATGAAGGATCTGGAACATTAATGACACATTCAGGATGTCGTTCTAAATTTTCAATTGCCTTGCCCCCAAGCCCAATTCCTAAAATAATACAATCTCCTAACGCCCATGATGACGAAAGAGGGCTAATATTTACTGTGCCATCTTCATTTAGCGTAGTTAATAAAATTACAGGAGTCCCGTAGTAAAGAATTTTTGGATTAATCATCTCTGTGTTAGCAATTTGAGTCATTTTATCTCCTCCTAATACGTACTTTCAATTTATATAGTACAAGATAGATATTTCGATTTTCATCGAAATATGGATTACGTATTAAATATTTGACTATAGGATTAAAAAGTTAAATAAGAAGGAGGGTCATTATGAAAAAAGAAAATACTTTTTCCATTATTTTAGAAGATGGACATCTATTAAATTACAAGATTTATGGTAATCCTAAAAATAATCCCATAATTTACTTACATGGCTTTGGTTCATCAGCTTCAGGATTATATATTAATGAAAAGAAATTAGCTGCTAAAAATTTTTATGTAATTGCTATTAATCGTCCTGGTTACGGATCTTCAAGTTTAAAACATTATAATATGACTAACTTTTCTAGGGATATAAAATCGTTATTGGAGAAACTTAAATTAGATATGGTAGATATAATTGGCCGGTCAGCAGGTGGAACATATGCTCAAATCTTTGCTTCCATGCTTCCATCTATCCTGATTGTGTGAAATCTTTGACTCTTATAAGTAGTGCTATTCCTTTGAAAGGAAAAAATACTAAAAAGGATTTACCAATCAATTGGAAATTCATCGGTTTTTTTAATAGTTACTTCCCTTTAATGACTAAATATTATTTTAAAAAGTTAAGTAAAAAGATTAACCATCATATAGAAACAACTGTCAAAGATTCGATTAATAAAATGACTGAGGCTGATCAATTAGTAGCCAATCAAAGGAATTTTCAAGAAGTAATAATAAAAGCTGCCGTAGAGGCTTATCAAAATAATGGGCTAGCAGTATATTATGATGCAATGGCAATGACTGAAAAAGTTTCTTTAAACTATGCTGCTCGTCCCTATAAAATTTACATTTGGCATGGCGAAAAAGATAATGTTTGGCCATTAAAGACGGCTAAAATACTAAACAAGCTTTATACAGATTCTTCATTACACATAATAGAAAATAAAGGACATTTACTGTATCTTAGTTATTTTGAGGAAATAGTAACTGAAATAGAAAATGACCAGGCTTGACTTAAATGAAGAGCCTGGTCATCTTAATTTCAAATATTATCGTCTATTTTTAATAACAACTTCAGTTACAGCTAACGCTTTTCTTGGTTTAATATTTTCCATAATAATATCTGCGATGTCATTAGGATCCATTAATGTCTTAGTTTTTTCCTCGGTAAACACACCGTCCCAAAATTCTGTTCTCATGCCACCCATGTACACAGCACATACATTAATAGCGGTATCATTTAATTCCAGTGCAAGACTCTCTGTAAATCCACGTACACCAAATTTACTAGCACAATAAACAGATTCTGTTACTTTTCCTTCTAAACCAGCTGTAGAAACGATATTGACGATTGTTCCTTCATTGTGTTCCCTCATACCTTTTAGTACTTCTTGTGTGCAAAAAATTGTTCCTTTTAAGTTAATATCAATCATTTGATGAACTGAATCCTCATTCAAGTTTTCAGCTTTATCAAAATAGCCAACACCAGCATTATTAATAAGTAATGGAATTGAACCAAAATCATCTTGTATAGAACGCATTATTTGAGTAACCATTTGTTTCGAAGTAACATCAACCTCATAAATAGAATAGCCATTGGTTAAAGCTTTAGCCGTATGCTCAAGCTTTGATTTCGTACGGCCGAGTAAACAAATGTGATAGCCTAAAGATGAATATTTTTTCGCAAGTGCTGCACCTAAACCACTGCCAGCCCCTGTTATAACAACGATATTTTTACTCATATTGATCATCCTCTCTCGCAGTTAATTATACCAGAGGAGGAACGCTAAATTGTACCAATATTCCCCCCTATTCAATTTAAAAAAACTATGAGAGCACGAGAAGTTAACGAAAAATGAATTGAATATGATACCAAAAAGCTAACTACTCTCCAACCAATAGTAGTTATTTCTCTCAAAACCCCAAACAAAAATAAGACTAAAGAACTATATGGTATTTATTCATTTCGATGCATATAAGTTCCAATTCATTCAAACCCCCATGTCAATCAACACTTTTATGTCATTTTTTGGTTATTCAATACATATAATATTATATTTATTAATAAAACGACATAATTTCATCGAACACAGAATATAATTCTGGAGGGTGTTAAATGAATACAATTAAATCTTTAATTTTCCCCCAAGACTTGCATAGATTAAGCAAAACTCAACTCAAAGAGATTTGTAATAAATTGACTTTAGAAACAACTGGCAATGTAAATGAATTAGCTAGTAGAGTGTGGAACTCTTTTGATCATATTGAAGGCGATGTTCTTAAAATGATAAGCAATAATATTTTCTCCGGAGCAGTTTCTTTAGCTTGGTTTCAGGCGACAAATAATACTGGTTTAATTGGATTTAAACAAAGTATTATTGAAAAAATGCCATTTAACCCTTTCGAAAAAGTAGTTACACCAAACAGCGAAAATGTCCCTATTGATCCTACGATTATTGCCGCTGCTGACATCGAAGGTTCTCAAGCATATTATTTAAGATTTATTCATAGAACTGGTGTTAATGTTGATTACTTTTTAGCTAACCGAAGAGAATACATTAAACACGAAATAACAACAGTTTATATTGATGAAGACAAGGGAATAATTGAAGTACGAGCAAGTTCAGCTGTTGCCAAAAAAATCATTGCTTGGTTAACTAAAACAGTCGATGATAAATATGAATTCAAACAACATGATTTGTTAGAGAAGTACGGGGGTAATCTTGAGTCTTTAGCTGATACACTTCAAGGAAGGCTTATTGATGCTACAGGAAGACCAGCAGGGTCAGTAAATACATTTGAAGAAACACAGGGTCAATCAATTGTGAGTATACTTTCTGCAATTGACGAATACTATACTAATGGTGAATTATCCATTCTAGAGCAAAATTTAAATAGCGAAGATATTACTGGCATTTTAGAAACAACACCTTTTACGTTGCTCCTTTTAAGTGGTCTTGAAACAATAGGATTAGGTAGTATTAGAGAACTAAGAGGTTTACCATTATACAATTATTTAGAACCTTATCTATCCAAACAAAAAGGATCCATATTATTTGAACATAGTGTTGATGGCGTGAAACAAGAATATTCTATTCGAATCGGCGTCAATACAAAGACATTTAAGTTCAATGTATTTGCGTCTGAGCCTGTATTGGATTATATTAGAGAAAAATTGATTTACCAAATTTATTCTGCGAGGTAAAAGTATTGAGCAATTTAAAGCCATGGGAAATTTCTCAAAAAATAGATAATGCACTTGAGGCAATTGCTATCAGTAAGATTGAAAAATTTTACCATAGTTATATTGCAAAAATAACTAACTTACCTCTTGGAGTAGTTATTGATACATTATCTGAATTAGAAAAAAAAGAAGCGCTCGTTATAAAATTAGAATTTCACTGCGAGGAATGTAGTAGAAGTATTTTTACTGCTGATAAATCTGAACTTGAAAATATTGATTCCATTCCTTGCAAGTATTGTGGTACAGAAAACTGTTTTGATCCTTTAAACGCCATTCCAATAATCGAATTAAGTGATGATTTCAGACAAAGTTTTTCAAAAAAAAAATTAATAACAAAACGGAAAATGTCGGGTTAAGTAAGCAAAATAAACCTGAAAGTTTAAGAGAAATTATCGGTATTTTAGCCGAAGAAAATTCTGATCAATTATTAGAGAAAGTATCAAAGCTCGGGAAAGTTACTATTATCTTAGGAGATGGTTATATGGGTGATTCTAGTAAATATGGTGGTTTAACTTTTGGAGAAAACAAAGGTAATATAACTATTGAAAACAATGGTACACTCAATCAAGGGATAGCAAGCTTGCCTAATGACATTATCAATGCTTTACAACAGCTTCATGAAGAAATTCAACACCTAGCTGAGGAACAACGAGAGATTGCGGAAGCTAATTTTGAACTTCTTCAAACTCACATAGAAAATGGAGATAACGAGAAAGCTAAAAAACCATTAGAGAAATTAACTAGTATACTAGGTGTTATTAGCTCTATTGTATCGATCGCTTCTGCCTTAGGACTTGGTATTCCTTTAAAATAATAGGAGTCCAACAAATTATTTTTGAAATATAGATCAGAAAAAATCGGATGCCATCTATCGACAACGAAAAATCGATGTAGAACCAGTTTTTCTAGTCTTAAGGCTACTTTGCATTTCACGAGATTTTTTGTCCGTGGAAAATTGCTTATAGGTAGAAAACGAATTGGGCTTTGTGTAAGAGCAGGAAACATTCGTAAATACGTGACCATTAACAGTGAACTAGAATAGTAAATAGCATAACTTAATAAATTTAAGCAAAAAGAGAACTCGAATAACGTCGATTTCTCTTTTTGCTTGAATATCAGCTCACAATTTATTTACCTATTGGATTGGACAATGCTTTCCAGGAATGCACGTAATGGGCGGCGGCAGAGTACCACCAACACCTCATATTGTCAGCACTTGTCCCCGACCAAACGATAAAAGCACAAAACTGCAGTAACAACTGACCATACTGTTTTCTTCTTTTGCACTTACTTCTATTCAAATTTGTCTTTCAATTGTTATATCCCACATTCTTTGCTAAAAACATTTAAAAGAAAAAATTAAGAATTGAATCGCTTCCTCCATTCCGGGATTTTAATAGAACCATCTTTCCCTCTTGCGATATGCTAGCTAAAATCATCTTCAAAGTATGGTGTCTTTGTCGTCCTGTAGCGAGGATAAACGGATTAACTGTATAACATGGTACGAAATAAGCTAATTAGTTACCTTTTTCGCCCATTGAAGCTACAAAGCGATCGTTTCGTACTTTCATTTAATTTACTAACTGCCGTAAAAAAGTACTAAAAAACGCTGACTCGTTTATTACTGGCCGCCAGCGTTAGTACGTGAGATATTCATTAGCTATTGCACTAAACATTACTACACAAATTATGGGTACAAGCTATTTTCTTGTACCCTTCATTCATAGAACTATCTAAATATATTATGCTCGTATAGGAAATCATACGAAAGATCGACGAACAAATATTCATGCTCATTAATAGCAATAGAAAATGTCCTTGTAATTTCTCCTGTCTCGATATCTCGATAAAGCTCTGAGATTTCTCCACTTTGATCGTTGCGCATTTTAATGATTGTTTGTAGGAAGTACGGGCGCCAACTCCAATTTTTATTGATAGCTCTAGGCTGCAGCTCCCACAGTCCATCTATACGCATTACGTTTGGAGAAAGTTGGAAGCCATCTTCATTACAAATATATACTCGGAACGAATAACTATCCAATAGCTGTGCTAAATGCTCTAAAAGTGTGATGTTGTCACTAGAAGGTTTGACACGATGGACAATCGCTTCTAGCTCCTCTCTCAGCTTTTTCAACTCGAAATATTGTGCCTCTAGAATTTTCTTTTCAGAGGTAATAAACTGCTGGCACTCTTCCTTAAAACGTTCCTTTAAAATATCCTTCTCTACGAATGTTATGGCAGGATTTGCCAAGTATCGCCCCTGATAAAATCGTCCCCCGTTTTTCCAAGCAAACTGCAATTGATACACAGTTTCGATTCCTTCAAATAAAAGATTTGCGCCAATTTTATACGCGAGACTACCTATTGCTGATATCATATCAGACTGTGCAGACCATGAATCATAATTTAAGTCTTGAATATCGACCTTTAAAATTTGTGGTGATAATAGAGCAATGTGCTCTAAATGACTCTCCGCTCCCACTTCCTGAACGGCAATTTTGACACCAAAAGTCGTAAAGTAACGTACTGCATGGTGCAGCTTATGAATATCGCCTAAAAAACGATGCTCAGAAACAACTAATACAATACGATGTAAATCGTCTTCACTTATATATTGTTGAATAATATTAAAATGACTTTCACCAAAATCCTGCATCAGTAAGTTCGGGTTACTAGGAATATAAATATCAATATCCTGTCCGATTTCTTCTACTTTTGCTAATGCAGCATGTAGAATTTTATGTTCCATATCAATACGATACTCTTCTGGAATATCTTCATTATTCACAAAATCTTTTAAATTAATTTGTTGACCCTCGATTTGTAACTGTCCGGAAATTTCGTAGGCAATCACCGTATGCGCATCCGCGCTAAAAATAGGTTGAAAATACCCATGTATTTGATCTAAATTTGTTAAAACTTCAATTGCATCCATTGTCGAAACCTCCATACATGATGTTATCCAAGAATAACATTGCATTCACAGCTTATTACATGAAAAAAAAGCTCTCTGACTGTATAATAATTTGTTTAAAGTAAATTGGCAACTTCACATGGCGTTATTTTATGGAAAAAATCTGTCCTGGAAATTTAACAAACTTCCACCTAACTGATTTATTTTTTTCTGACAATTCATCACTAATAACGACTTTCTCGCCTAATAGGTTGCTGGAGTATGCTTATTGTTATTTAGCGTCACCCTATATGCATTCACAAAATTTTTCCTGTATCGCTGTCCTTCAAAATACCTTTATCTTATAACTTATGCAACAATTCAATATGAAAGCTATGATCATTAAAGGTTTTCATTCTTTATCCTAAAATTATTCAGCCGTTCACCCACACCAGTAAAAAGCAGTATTCCAAAGTATGGATTATATCCTACAGGAATACTGCTCATGACTATTCTGACATGAAGAAATACCAAATAATCGCAATTGCAATTAAAGATAAGATAACTGCAATTGTTACACGAAGTGGTGAAATAGGAGCATCCCCACCTACTCGACCTGTTTGTCCATTTACCATAAAGCGATAAATTTTCTCTTTGTAACGGAATGAAGAAAGCCAAATCGGCAACATTAGATATTTGTATGTAATATCATCATGAGTCGTTGAGAAATGTAAATTGGATACTACATCCGCATTATGTTCCCAACGTATTTTTGACGTAATTTGTGCATTCAAATGATCAGAAATTTCCCTCTTCGCCTGACTCCATCCGTCCTGTAAACCAATACTGTAGCGTTCTGATAAAAATCCTGATACGTATTCTGGTTTATAGGCTTTATTATTAAGTAAATTAAAGGGTTCTATTTTTCTCATCATATTACGATCATAACGTGTTGTCGCACTGATTAAATGATCATCAATAAATTCCTGATAAAAACCACTTGTAGAATACCAATCAGTTTCAGTTCGAGTATTGCCATCTTTATCTGTAACTGTGCGATGTCTACCGTACCTTGCAGAATACCTCGAGCTTGTTTTCGTATCGAAAGTCCAATAAGGAAGATATACCCCTTTAAATGAATCAGGCTTTGCACTCTCTTTTGCTGCTCTCGGTGTAAACCATTTTCCCTTAATCCAATTTTGGAAGTTCTCTCCCGCTTGCTTATCTGTTATTTCAAATGCGCATACTCCGTTCGGGGCTAGTGTATTTTCAGCACTAGCCTCCATAACCTGATTAGAGCCACAGTATGGGCAACTATCAGCTACCTGTAATGCATCATAAATCGTTTCTGCCGCACAGGATTTGCAAATGACTGTTTTTTTCTCAACACCCCAGTTAAAATTCCCACGTTCTTCAGCCATTGCAAAATCCATTTCCTGGGCAACTTTTTCCTCTTGCTTCTCTGGGGCTGCAATTTCAGTTTCATAGCCACAATAAGGACATGTTAGCTTCCCAGTTGCTGGGTTAAATTCAATGGATGCACTACATGATGGACACTCAGCGTCAAAATCAAGCTTTACTTGTTTAGCATTTTCAGCGTCTTGCGTTGGCATCATTAGTCATCTCCTTACTTAACATCATTCTCATCAAACACATCGCCACACTCTGGGCAGAATTTAGGTGGGTTTGCAGGATCCTCTGGTAGCCAACCACATTTATCGCAAACGTATTGCAATGCTCCTGAAGGTTTTTTAGCACCACATTCGCTACAGAATTTTCCTTTGTTGACAGCACCACATGTACAAGTCCATCCTTCTTCTGCTGGCTTTGGTGATCCACAATTTGAACAGAATTTACCCGTGTTTTCACTACCACATGCACATTTCCATGTAGCTGAGTTCGTCGCTGTTTGTCCTTGTTGAGCTACCTGTTTATTTTGTTCATTCATTTGGTAAAGCTGTCCTGCATTAACACCGCCTGCTTGTGTCGCCATGTTCATGCCCATAAATCCTGCCATTGCTCCGCCATCATTATTAGCTGCTGCAATCATTGCTTCCGCCTGTGCACCTGTTAAATGAGCTGCAGCCATACCTGGATCACGCATTACTGCATTTCGTTGTAGTTGTTTTATCATTGCTTCATCTTCTTCAGATGCTTTTAATGAACTAATGCCAAATGATACAACTGCTAAACCACGTGTTGCTAGCCACTTCTCTGATAACACTTTATTTAGGGCATCTGCTAGAGCAACCGTATGTGCAGGAATTTCACTATAGCGTACCCCGCTTGCTGAAATATGTGCGAAAGCCGGCTGTAACGCCGTCATCAATTCCGTTTTTAATTGGCTATCGATGGCATCTCTTGTAAATTCACGCTCAACGTTTCCACATACATTTGTATAGAATAATAATGGATCGACAATTTTATATGAATATTCGCCATGGCAACGAATAGCAATATCAATATCTAGGCCGATATTACGATCGATCACACGGAAAGGAATCGGTGCAGGTGTCCCGTATTTATTACCTACGATTTCTTTTTTATTAAAATAATACACACGCTGATCCTTTGCATGCTCTCCGCCAAATGTGAAGCGTTTACCAATCTGCTTGAATGTTTCCTTTATACCTTCGGACAAATCATTGCCATACATTATCGACGGCTCTGTGGATGTATCATAAACATACTCACCAGACTCCGCAGAGAACTCTACTACTTTCCCTTGCTCGACAATCATCATACATTGCCCTTCATTGATAGCAATAATAGAGCCATTACTAATAATGTTGTCATTGCCTTTATTTGACCCTCTTTTAGAAGTACGTTTACGCCCCTTTTCCACAAGCACATCCGCTGACAGCGACTCACAATAGAAATATTCACGCCATTGATCTTCTAGAACACCTGCTAATGCCCCAACCCCTGCTTTTAATAAACCCATATTTATTCCCACCTTCAACTTATATACTTAAGACTTATTTTATCATAGCAATTATGCCTCAGCTTAATTGCGTCCGGATTCGGCTTTGTGCTTAGACCAGTCATTTCGATATTGCCGCAGGTATGTGGCATTTTTACCGATGCAGGTCAGTTAGCCATTATCTTATTTTAGGCTAACCCAAAATGAACTTCTTGCCGAATCAGTGACATTCGCCGAAAGATAAATAATCTAATCATTATGTAGTACGCATAAAAAGGATGATTTGTTTCATTTTTTTCAAACTTCTCTATAAAAAGAGATAGCTCCAAAGGAACTACCTCTATCGTATTGTAAATACTATCGTTTTTTAGTGAATCTTAGCGGTTCTTAAGATAATGCGGAAATAGCCACAAGCACCCAGGCAACGATAAATAACAAACCACCGATTGGGGTAATCGCACCAAGCTTTTTCACACCTGTAACAGCTAATACATACAAACTGCCTGAGAAAAACACAATACCTGCAAACATTAAATAGCCTGCCCAAGAAAGCATACTTGAAGCGCCTAAAAGGGCTTCACTCGATAAAATCCCAAGCCCTAGTAAGCCTAATGCATGATACATATGGTATTGCACTGCAGTCTCCCAAATAGCTGCATAGTGTGGTGACGCAAATTTATCTTTTAGTGCATGCGCTCCAAAAGCGCCTAACACAACACCAAGACAAGCCATAATTGCACCGATTGTCAATAAAAGTTCCATATATGATTCTCCTATTTCGTCTCGCGTGCGATTTCTTTGTATTTCGCATCCCATGCCGGATCAATTTTACTTAAGGATACCGGACGTAACGTATCTTTTTGAGCTAGAATATGTACGGACTGAGCAGTAGCTGCAATCGTGCCATCCTCATGTAAAATTTCATAGCCATATGTTGTACGTAAACGATCGTGTTTTTCCACCCATGTACGGACCGTCGCCACTTGGCCATAATGCATAGCAGCCTTATAAGAAATGGATAAATCCATCACTGGCGATACATAACCGTCTTTTTCTAACTTAGCATACTCAAAGCCTGCATCATTTACTAACTGAGAACGGCCTATCTCCATCCAAATGATGTAGTTCGCATGATACACCACGCCCATTTGGTCGGTCTCAGCATATCGAATTTCAATTTGTTTTTCACTAACAAACATTTTCTTCACCTCGTCCTACATTATAGCGTAAAAATATTGATTTGGTGTAACGGGTTCTGTTTTCGAGTACAAAACTCTAAAAAACATTATAAAAAAGATATCAAATCGCAATGATTTGGATATCCTTTTTTTATTGATATAAAGCGACTTTTTAACAATTTTCATACGAAATGGTATATCAAATCGTATAAATAAAGGTACATTATAAAACATTCTATAACGATGCGAATACATAATCTTTTTTCGCACGAATTAGTTGGCGTAATATGTTATATGGCAAGGAACTATATTCAACCAACGATGTAGTTTACTGCATTATGAAGGAATAATGTAAACTGTAATAAAAGGCGGTTTATGCAGGGTTAAAATAGGAGGGTGAACCAACAATGGATAAGACAGTTACTTTTTCATTCAGTAGTACAAAATATGAAGGTACAGAGGCGACAGAAACATTTACTTTTAAAGAATTAGGTATTGATGATGATTTGGATGATAAAGCACTAAAAATAGAAATAGATAGAATTTTTCAGGCTTGGGTTTGGGATAAGCTTAATATCTCATTTAGTATAGTAATAGAATAAGAGAAACACACATAGTACACATGATGTTCGGTAACAATATTTGACGAACGGGTTGCTTTAGTTAACTTTTGATGCACGAAATATCAAACCAAGTTGTACATAAAATAATTAATTGTCTTTTAACCTGCGATTTTGCTTTTTGTACTTCAAAACAGAACCCGTTAGAATTGTTGGGTTTTTGTTTTTGAACAAGAGAAAATTAAAATTTTTGATTTTTACAAAATTTAGAATCTTCATTTTAATAATTAATTTGGTAAGAAAGGTATCCGTTTTTACCCTATGTACCCCACTTAATTGGGGTTTACTCAAAAGAAGTGACTTCCGAAAAATTTATTCCTAATTTCATCTAGACTTACATTATTTAGTTACCTATTATTAAAATGAGGTGATACTTTGTCAGGCATTTTTAAATTTACAAAATACATTCTTATTCTCATTTCTTTGTTTCAGTTAATGAGGTTCAGTCCAGAACATTTAGAACCCATACTTTTATATGAGTATCTTGCATTTATAGGATTTTGTATTTTACTTGGTGTATTAGAAGACTTTTTCAAACCTAGTAAAAGAACAAATATTTTATTACGTATAGCCATTATCATTTGTTCTCTTGCTTTATTGATTACATCATTCTCTTTTAAATCCACTTCTACCATTATTTTTTCTATAGTAATGTTTATTGCAATTGGTTTCTCAATATTTTTAGAAATTAAGCAAAAGAAAGATTAACACCTTTTGCTTTTTACCCCCTCTACTAATTTTTTGTTAAATTCTTCTTTGGGTCTTTCTTGAAAGTAAGCTCCTTTAACTCTTACACATGTTCTTTGTATACTTGAAACGTTGCATTCTTTTTTAATAGAGTGCTCTTTTTTATGCAGAAATTGAATATCACATTAATTTTCATGTAACATAATTCTGAATTTCGGAAGTAAAATATTTTAGTAACGCTATAATATCAATGTACTTACAACTTCACTTTTTATTGCCTATTTAAGATTGAAAGACTACTTTGTTTTATTTCGCCTATATTATTACTACCTGCTATTAATGGTGGTTTGTGTAGCAATCATATTGTTCAGTAAAATTAATTTGAGATTAGTCCAAATTTAGGTACATAAAATCACTCGTATTTGCAAATAACAACAAACAAATACAGAAAGGAATTTTTTTATGATGAAAAAAATAATCATCTCGTTACTTTTAATGAGTTTCCTAGCCATAAATTTTGCTTTTGCTAAATCAGATACTGAATATTTCCCACAAGATCAACCACCGAGTGTTATAGAGTTAGCATTTTTACGTGAATTAGGTCTACCAATTCTTGAAACAATGTCTTCATACGGTAATAATCAATTATTCGATTATGGAAGAATCGAAAAAATTGAAAGAAATAGACAAAATGACTACTATGATGTTAGTTTAAGGGTTATTTCTTTTGAAGGTGCTCACAAACCACCATTTAAACTAATTAACATCACTTTTCGTATACCTCCTGGTGAAACTTCAGAAAAGTATAAAGTTATTTCAAATAAGGCCGTTATTTCTTATAAAGTTAAAAATATTACTCCTGAAGAAGTTGATAAGTTATCTAAATTCACTAATTAACTCAAAACTGCACATTTTCTTTCAAATCTTCACTTGCCCGCCTATGTTCCATAGTTGCCTATAAATCTAGTATTTCCTGCATTTCTTGGTACTTTCCAATCAACTCTTTTACTACTTCTGGCTGGACACGGAATCGGTTGATTGTTCGGTAGATTGGTTCATGCCCTTGAGCTAACCACATCATCCGAAGACTATCTTTTAAAAGCGCTTAAATTTTGCGCCCTGAGAAGACAGATTGCGTGTAGGCACATAAGCTAATTTTATGCATCATGCGTGGATGGTAGGCAGGACATCCCTCATTTCGAAGGAATGGTTCAAATGCTTCAGGCGGGATACTTTCGACTAAATGATGGACATGGAAGGCAATATCATTTTTTTGTAATTTTACTTCTAAATCTAAAGGAATAACTAATTGATTCATGTTATAATCTTTAAACATAAGGATCCTTCTTTCTGTATAATTTTGTTGTGGTGACTTAATTTTATCAGAAGTGGTCCTTATTTTTTTATGAAAAATATTTAAAGCCGGTGAAATTTTACTGATCGTAAAATTTCACCGGCTTTTTAGTTTAAAGATGGGTTTTGTCCCAGCCTCTTCAGTTTGAGGACAATTTTAAATTTCTTTGGGTTTGTCTACTACATTCTCATAATATCAATCATTCTCATAATATCATCTGATATAACTAATAAAAACACTAAGACACTAGTAACGATTGCATATTTTTTTGCTTTTGTATCAACATTGTTGAAGGTAACAATAATTGTCTGTAAGCTAAAATAAACAACTAATGACCATAAGAGTGGTTCAATGATTAAACCAACCTTCTATTGCCACTAAAATAACCTTCTTTCGTTAGTTAAGATAATTAAAATGAAGAATCAACCCAGTAAGTGCTTTGGCTACTCTTAAATATACATAATCTGTGCGCTGATTTGCTCCTTCTTTAGGTTTTACCTTCGCTTTTATTCCACCAGATGCCGAATAAACTCTAGAGAGTTCGTCATGAGCTCCTTGAAGCCTACAAAAATCGTTTGGTGGTTCAATTACATTGCCTTCCTCATCGTAAAAAGTGGCTTCACTTAAATCAACTCCAGCTACTGAACCATTTGAATATGTTGTGATTTGAGAATAAGGAGCTATACAATGAAACTCTCATGAAGTGTTTCGGAATAGTTCGGTTTTTCATTTATCATGTTTTGTTAATTTAGAGATTTTTCGGCTTTATGAAGGAACAATTTAGTTATGTCCCAGCCCCTTTTAACAGGTTATTCATTTTGCAGTTTATTAAACTGCTCGACACTCCCTTTTCAGAGCAAAGAACAGTCACGTTCAAATGAACATGACTGAATGTTTTTCCGTATTCCAGACTAGGTAATGTACTTAATTAGCTATTACTGCCCGTTGGTCACTGTTGGGATACCACGTTGAAGAAGTCCGGCTAAACCAGATAATGTACGATGGCCTGCCGCTTCCCCTCGCCGACCATAAGCAACGATTGAAGAAGTTGTCCCCATTTCAGCTGTACTTCTCCATAAACCTTCGCCAGATTCTCGTACCGCTATATCGACTTTGTTAATAAAATCTGAATCTCCGTTATTAGCGAATGTATATAAATATCCTGTTGAATAAGGATGATCATTAATTAGCCCTGTAAGGTTTAAAACCTCGTCACTAGTTGGCGTCTGAGTCCCAAAGAATGTTTTTGCAGCTGTGAAAGTAGATCCAGATAACGTGGCTGGTGAGCCATTAGTTAATGGGACCATAGCCATCGGAGCATTTGATCTGTTAGTAAGCACATAATTTTTGTAATAATTGCTTAGCTGTATAGAAGAAGTAACTAGAGTCGATTCTGTAAGTGCATAAATATTATTTGTTGGAACAATGCCATGACCTAACCAAACAAGCGATGCACCTACATACGAATCATATCCTGATGAAACATACGGTGCTCGTAATTGTGCCCATGTAGTACCTTTAGCACCACCACCAATTGCAATCGAAACACAATCCGAATCAACAGCGTTACCAAAAGCGTTAATCAAATTAACTCCAGCACTAAAAATATTTGTATAAAGAGGATCATTTTCAACTTCAGTTTGAGAATGGTTAAGTACAACGTCATGATAGTAAGCTAAAGACCCTAACATCATATATGTAGTATTAACAACGCCATTAGCCACTTTAAAAGTTGATCCATCAGCTGTTGTGAATGAACGAACAGTTGGATTTGTTGTACCAAATGATCCTGGATCAGTCATAAGAGTTTTACCGTGACCCGAATTTTGGCAGTGATATAATATTTTTTGATAGTGTCGAGTAAGTGCTGTATTCAAGTACGCTTGTGAATCTTCTGAACCATTTACACCTAAATTATTATACGCATGAGTTGATTTACGAAGCATAGATAATGCTACTAACATAATTGGATAACCTGGATCAATTTCAACAACCCCAGCTTCCCAAGCTGTACTACCACTCGGAATTTCAATTGTGGGCTCTGTTTTAGTATGAATTGGTGTTGTATAGAAGATATTTAAGTTATGAACGATTGCACTCATCACTCGGCAAGAATCTGAATGATTTGGACCAATTTTGTCGTAAAGCGTTGTCAAGAATTGAATTTGCCATCCCATGCGTTGTAAACCAACTCCTGGAACTGCTCGCCCCGCGAAAACTCGCCCCTGTGCAATTTGGGCTTCTTCAGCTCCTCTATAAGAAGAACCTTCTGGAAATTGTTCGTTAAAGAATTTTAATGCTTCGTTTACTGTATTTAATACTGCCATTTTTTTCACCTCATGTTTAATAGATTCTAGTTACATATCACTTTTAGACTTTATACTAATAAAGTCACATAAATATGAGCCTGCCAAGATTGTCACGCTCCAAACTAGTCTGCCAAGCGCAGGTCAGTCGTCAGTCTGTCTCCCCCCTATATAAAGGATATGACAAGTACCAAGTTAGGGAAATATTTACATCACCTCCTACCCCCAATTATCTCTTATTTGTTTACTTAATGCACGAAGTAAACGTATGTAACATATAAACCGTTTGTACTTTTACAACAATTATTCAAGAATCTCTTAAAATTTCCCCTTGAACCTCAAGTTACTTTAGGTTGTATGATAAAGCTATACTTTTGATAGGAGGAATTTTGATGAATAAGGATAGAAAGTTTTCTATTGGTGAATTTTCAGAAAAGACAGGATTGCCAATACCTACTTTGCATTACTATGATGAGATTGGTTTATTACAACCCGAGAAGAATCCTTCTTCTGGGCATCGCACTTACTATTTTCAAGATATTATTACTTTACAGAAAATTATAAGCCTAAAATTTCTAGGGTACCGATTAGATAAAATAGCAATTTTGTTAAATGAGTCGCGTTTTAACGTTGATTTGAATGAAAGTTTATCACTTCATTTAAATGCTTTAGTAAGTGAAAAGGAAAAAATTGAACAATCCATACAAGCAATTAACAGAGTAATAAAGTTACTCGAAGAAGAAGGAGAAGTAGATAGTACGATATTGTTTAGCCTTATTTACAATATGAAAGTAGAACATAAACATGAAGAATGGATGGAACGACATCGTTTAACAGACATCTCAGAAGAACTTTCAATCAAATCAGAGGAAGATAAAATTATGTTGGATAAAACATTTATTCAATTTTCTAAAGAAATGAAACAATTATATGGTAAACCTATATGCCTCCAAAGTACAAGAGATGGTCAAAAACTATTTAGATTCCATTTTTTCATTTCTAGGTGACGATTTAATACAAAAGCTAGCTAATACTAATTTGGAAGAACTGGATATTCAAGAACTTGAAAATATGACAACTTCTCCTTTCACTGAGGATGAACAAAAATGGTTTAATCAAGCACTAGAGTTTTATATGAAGCAAGGACAAATGGAATAAAAATCATAAGTATTCATATTCTTTTCGTGGCTTTTTTTACTGTTTGTCTCCGATTACTTACTTTGTCTAGACATCGTTTCCACATTCATCTTTTACTGAATATTATAAGAACATAACTAATAAGTTGAGGTGAAATATGGATTTCAATCATTTACGTTATCTTGCAATAGGCGATTCCCTTACTGTAGGTATCGGCGTTCCGTTTTTAGACCCTGGATATGTTGAATATTACAGATATCTAAGCCAGCAAAGTTTAACAAAGCGTATTTCTTATCAAAAACATGCAAGGTCAGGGGCAACGACTGAGGATGTTTTAGCCATGCTTAATGCGCCGATTGTGAGGGAAGCTGTAAAATGTGCAAATATTATCACGCTAACAGCTGGAGGGAATGATTTAATAAACGCGGGTAAAGAATTTCTCATAAATAAAAACGAAGAAAATATATCTCATGCTATTAAGCAATCAGGGAAAAACATCTCAAAAATATTAGAAAAAATTCATCATCTAAACCAACAAGAAAAATATATTTTACGCTTACAGAACTTATACAATCCATTTAGCGATATTCCTATAGCAGATGAGGGCATTCGAGCGTTTAATTCATTAATTAACCGTTTTGGTCGGGAATTGAATGTTAAAGTAGCGGATATCTATAGTGTGTTTAAGGGAAACGAAAAAGCTTTGCTGTCAACAGGAGGCATTCATCCTAATAGTAGGGGATACTATCAAATGGCATTAGCTCTAAGTAAGCTCGGATATTCCCCGTTATAAAGCTAAGGGCTTGCAGTAAAAATCTAATCCTTTTTATTTGATGAGCAATTACTTTTTTATTTTTCTAGTAAGGGGCTGACAATCATTGTCAGCCTTTGAACCATATCAGAAATAGAAATGATGGAATTATAAATTCCTCAAATCACAACGCATTTACCTTATTCACATTTCTTCTGTCGTGTTTTTTTGACAAAAGATAAAATGATCGTTAGGGTTCCAAATATGTAGATGATCAGCACGGTATCCACGAAGCCATAAAACACCGTTAATTCGTCTAAGATAAAAACCTTTCGGAAAATTATCGTCTTCAGTTAGTTTTTCGGATGCTATTGTTATAGAGCCAGATGGAGCTTGTTGTTGCTGTAAAGAATCCTCTGAATAACCTTCAGTTTGATCCAGATACTCCATTCTTAGATAAGGTCCTAGCTCAAGCGGACACAATTTCAAACCAAGTTCCTCAGCTCTTTTATAGATTCGATCCGTATTAGCTCCATCAGGAAAGCCAAGGTCTCCAACAGTTAGTTCAACCGTCTGAAGGCTGTACTTCTTATCAGAGGTGGTAAACTTATCAGCAGTAAACAACTTCTCTCCATAATCATTCATCAAGATAGAGTACTGTTTCAATTTCTGAATAAGCTGTGATTTAGAAAGGCCGCCAACTTCCACCGTTCTAGTGATAAATGAGCAATGTGGATACATTTCGTTTTTTTCAATACGCAATTGTAGTCACTCCTATCAAATTTGTTTGAAAATACAATATAGAAGATTATATTTAATTATTCTACAATTACTAATAAATCTCCTTGTTTAACTAACCTGTGCTGTTAGTTGGTGGAAAGCTTCAACATTGCAATCCCAATCACGTATGTAATGCGTTTTTTGCACTTCTACAATCTTTTGCTTGTTTTTGCAATACTGTTTTTTTATTTTCATCTCTATGTCACAGGCTATTCACTATACAAACATAGCTATCACATCATAATAATAGTAAGGTAAAGCTAATTTAGCCTTACACCTCCGAAGGGTTTTACTGAGGGTCACTCCTATCCCAAGTGACCCTTTTTTATTTTCTTATCTCACAAAAAAATATTTTTTAATGCCTATAGCTATATGGTTTAACACCCCACTCCGTCTCTACAGCTTACATATAATAGATTGTAGAAAGGAGGGATATATATGGGATACTACGGCAACGTTGGTGGTATAAATAGTGGATGCTACTATGGTGGCGGATATGGTAGTGGTTCTTCATTTGCCTTAATTGTTGTTCTATTTATACTTCTAATTATTATCGGCGCTACTTTTTTGAATAGAGAGTATTAAAATTTCCGATTTAAGGGTCGCCTTAGCCTGGTGGCCCTTTTATAGTTACTTTACTCATAAGCATCCTATCGGATAGACTTCGGTCTAGAAACAGGATGGATAATTATAAGATTGAAAATTAAATAATTACTATTCTTCATTCTACCTTCCTTTTTGTCCAAACAACTGTATTTGATATGAATAAAATATTGAATAGAAAGGAGGTGAATATAAATGGCATCATTTGAAATTGGAGCGAGAAGCCTTTTCAATTTTCGAAACGAACGCTTTTTCTTATTAGTTGAAGATGAAATTACAATTCCAGATCAAGGTGTGGAGATTGATCCCGTTAACATTTATGAGATTGACCAACAAACATTCAATTTTATCAGAGATGAAGGGGATACACCTGTGATTCGACCAGTTATTAAACTTCCAACTGTACCACCTGGATTTAAATTAGAACGAAAATGTATTTTTACAGTTGATAATGCATACTACGTAATTTATGATTTAGAAAATGGAACAGATAACAATGTTTTATTAAGAATCGGTGCAGCTTTATTTAACTCATTGAGAAATTCTGGTGTTCGTGAATGTGTACCTCAAGATTTCATTAATTAATAAAATTAACTTGTCAGATGATGAAGTGTTATATATAGAACAGAACTTTGATATTGACTGACATTGGGAATTTATAGAAAAACCTTAAAAATAATGAAGGCTCCACCTTGAACTTCTTCCCATATGTTCATTAATTTTTATTTCCCTTTTTACTTAGATAACTTATACTTCATAGTAAAAAAGGGACGATCATCAATGAACAATAGTTCAATATCAAAATTAAAAGCCTTAGCTAAAAAACTACAACAAAATTTATTTATACTTTATTTGTCCTATAAAGATCCCAGATCACCTTGGTATGCCAAGCTTGTGGCAATGCTCGTAGTTGCTTATGCTTTTAGCCCTATAGATTTAATTCCAGATTTCATTCCTGTTCTAGGGTATCTTGATGATTTAATAATAGTACCTTTAGGAATTATCTTCGCTTTAAAACTAATTCCATCATATATAGTAGAGGACAATAAAGAAGCCGCAGAAAAGTTAAAACTATCTAAAAAACCAAAGAATTGGTTAGTTGGGATACTTTTTATTATTATCTGGGTTATCTTTGCTGCTTGGATTAGTAAAATTATTATTCAATATATTTAAAGAAATGTTCAGCAAGATTATATCTTCCTTGCTGAACATTTCTTTTTAACTATTCACTTGTCCAACATCGGAAATTTTCGAAGCGTGTCTTTGTTTTACTTTTTTCCAAATTTCCCGTTACCCTGTTTAAATTACCCGTAATCTTTGATCCTTGCTTTAAGAGGCTCAGCCGCTTTATCCGTTGTTTTTCTTCGTAATATACGACAATTTCGGTTCTTCGCTTAAGCTGTTTCGTTTATCTATCTCCCTTACTACACCATCCCCCTAGTTCTTTTAGTTAATACCGCAATCTAGAAACATCTGGAAATAACTAAACAACTACTTAAAAAGTAAATCTACACCAACACCTTTTCGTATAAATTGATTATAAATGCTCAATATTTTAGCGATTCATAAGTTCGTCAGTGCCCTTGCTTAAACCTTCCACAATCTTTTTACATCGACCAATTCTTGCCCATCGAATTCCATTCTGTATATGTCTGGCTTTGTTGTATGTAGTAAAAAGTTCAGATCGTATCTACTATCATAAAAGCCCATCATTAAAGTCATAACAGCCCCATGTGTGCCGATTACTACTTTCTGTCCTTGATAGGTCTTTAATAATTCTTTTAAAACTTTAATAGCACGTTGTTGGCAGGCAGCATTTGACTCGCCTCCTTCTAAAGCATAGATTGGGTCAGAAAACGACTTTTCTAATAAAGGATATAATTCCTTGTCAGAGATTCGCTTATCCCCTGCACTAAAAATTTTCTCTTTAAGATTTTCAAACACAATTACCTCTTTTGCTATTTGTTCAGCTACTTTCTGAACAGTTAAGATTGAACGACTATACGGACTTGAGATAACAGTATCAATACCCTCTTTTTGTAGAATATCTGTTATTCTTTGAGCGTCTAATCTACCTTTTTCAGTTAATTCTCTCGTTCTCTCATTTCCGTCTTTTGGTGAATCACCGTGTCGTACCATATAAATAAATGTTTTCATAAATGCCCCCTGTATTGATTCTTTTTTTGACCTAAACACTTTGGCGACCATGCTAAAAATCCAAAGAACCTCTACTGTTCAACTTCTGATATCGGTAAGACTGTTGAATATTTAATTTCTCGTAAAGATAAGTTCGTTTGAATGCGGGATATGCCCAGCCTATTTAATTTTCTAATAAAGCGATCTAATTCTTTTCGATCCTTAATAACAACCTTTAAAAGATAATCATACTCTCCAGTTAAACAATGGCATTCTAATATTTCTGTCATTGTTTTTAAGGCATTCTCCAAAGCTTCTAATTCCTTAGCTTGATGAATATTTGTACTCATGAATACGTAGCACAGTAAATCGAATCCCAGTTTCTCTTGATTTAAAATGGCAACTTGTTTGTCAATAAACCCTTCACTTTCTAAACGTTTTATTCTCGTATGGGTTGCTGGCGGGGACAAATTCACCCGTCTCGCTATCTCCACATTACTTATCTGAACATCTCTCTGTAAAATATCCAGTATTTGAGTATCAACACTATCTAATAATTTTCCTTCAACATCTTTCATGCATTTTTCTCCCTTTTTTATATTCGAAATTCCAGCTACATTCGGCGACTTTTTTTAATTTTATTTTGAAAAATCCAGTTATTCTTATTATTATTTTGTTTTTCATTCATCACACAAAATATTATACAGTTAAAAAGATAAAAATGTTATTATTCTTTTATCTAAAAATCTCAATTATACATACCGAAATCAAAGGAGAGATCGTGATTTGAAGAATGTCTATGTTTTATTAATGCTTTTAACTAGTTTACTTTGGGGAGGCAATTTTGTAGTTGCCAAATCTCTTGTTGATCATGCCTCTCCGTTAACATTGACGAGCTTAAGATGGCTCATTGCCGTCGCTGTGCTTCTGCCAATGGTGTGGTGGAAAGAAAAAAGATTACTTCCCTCTCGAGATGCCCTCCTCCCTTTATTGTTAATGGGTGTTACAGGTGTGGTATTGTTCAATATCTTTCAATTTTTAGCCTTAGAAAGAACGACGTCAACGAATGTTGGCTTCATATCTACATTAAATACAATTTCAATTGCGATTTTTTCAACTGTTTTACTAAAGGAAAAGATTAATGTACTTCAAGCAATTGCAATGCTACTGTCACTGTTCGGTGTTCTTCTGGTCCTCTCAAAGGGAAATTTCAACCTATTATTGTCTTTTCATTTTAATTTGGGTGATTTATGGATGCTTGCAGCTGTATGTGTCTGGGGAATTTATTCTGTGTGTAATAAATGGGCAATGAAAACGACCTCGCCACTAATGGCAACATTGTATTCAGGCATATTTGGACTTCTAATCCTATTGCCGTTTAACCTTAGGGATTTTACCATTTCTAATGTTGATCATTCTTTTATACTATCACTTTTATATACGGGGTTTATCTCCACTGTCGTTTGTATGGTACTTTGGGGCATTGGTATTCAAAAATTAGGGGCTACAACATCCGGTGTTTTCCTTAATTTCAATCCCATTTTCACTGCACTTCTTGCGTTTTTATTTTTAGGAGAGAGCATCTCATGGACGCAAGGAATTGGGGGATTGATAGTTATTATTGGATGTTTTTTATTTTCGCATTTTAAAGCAAAAACGAATCAATTAAAGAAATTCTTCTTCAAATCTAGGTCAATAAAACCCATTAACTAATCTTAGAGTAAAATGCTTCACTTAAGGTAGGCTGATTTCTCATAAGGGTCGCGTCATAAGTAATATAAAGTTAAGTATAAAAAGTTCCCGAACCTGTTTTGGGCGCTTTTTTGTCTCGAACAACCTTTATTGAGTAAAAACGTCTATTCTAAAAAATAGAGATAAAACTGAGGTGACATTATGCGATTTATTTTTAATAAGATAACACTTTTTAGCATAATTTTTTTATCATTTTGTTTAATAGTAATTGGATCTTTCTTACAAATGATCCTTTTCCCTTTACAAGATATTAATTCTATAAGTAGTCAAGAGCTATTGGAATTTCAAAAAGAATATGCAATAAACTATCCCTTAGGACATGGGCTACTCAATCTAGGTCTATTTCTGATGATTTTAGTAATAATTTTATTCATGATAAAGTTAAAAATAAAATATAATAATCAAAATTAAGATTTCTAACGATCCAAACTCATATAAAGGCGTAGAACGTAGTTAATACAAGGTTTTTTGGAATTTTGCAGAAAAACGCTGCTAGTGCGCTTTCTAAATAAAATCATATATACCATTTCTTAACTTGTAAAAACGCATTATTATGAAGAGACCCTTACTGCAAAAACCTTCCTCTATAAACATTGATGTATCAACGGTTTCCTTCACTTCATGGTGAAGAAAATCGTTCGTTCTTAGTCCGACCTCCTTTATTTTAGCGGAGGCTTGGACACCAGCTAAAAGAAATTAAAGTGAATTATATTTTTTCACTTCTAAAGGAATCGATATTATATATAAATCAATAGCATATGTAGTAATCGTAATCCCTTTACCTTCTTCAGTAAATTTTGCTTGAAGAAACCGCTCCGAAACTTTTCTTTTCCCCCATTTTTTAGGGAGCCATTCAAATCCTAAAAACATACTATTTATCACCTTAAAAGTATTTTATTAAACCTAGACGACAAATTTAAACTGCATCCCAATTGTTAAATCAGAATGTAGTTCGCGCTAAATAATGCTCTTTTTTCTTTTGGCATTAATTTCATTGTAAAATAAGCGGTAATTATTTTCAAAAAAGAACTCTAACACTAAGCTCGTCGTGTGTTCACTGTCTTGTCAAGATTATGCTTCAATTTATGTTGCAAATAGAATTCCTTTCCCCTCTTCCTTCGTACATGGTTTATACTCATAATAAGGTGTATTAAGTACGAATGCCGGGTACTATAACGGCTGAAAATAAAATATTCGAGGTGGAATGACGATGGAACATTGTTGTAGTGGCCTTAAAAATGAAAAGATTATTAGTTGTCCCTCTTGTAAAAATAAAGCTAAAAATGTACAACTAATAACTATTAAATCAATGATGAAACCATCAGTATTAGGATCTATAAACGCTATGAATGATCACTATTTTTGTGCTATTAAAGATTGCCATGTCGTTTATTTTGATGCGAGCAATAAAGAGTATCTTCTAACTGATATTAAGATAGATGTACATCAAAAGAATGATTCATTAAGTACACCGGTTTGTTATTGTTTTGATTGGACTAAAGAAAAAATTAAACAACATGTTGAAAATGAACTTGCTCCTAATCCATTAGAACATATTCGAGCAAATATAAAAGAACAACGTTGTGGCTGTGAGGTAAATAACCCTCAAGGTAGTTGTTGTTTAGGGAATGTTACGAAATATATAAAAGGTCTAGCCTAATGCAAAATATAGCCCATCATCATAACGTATAATTGATTTCCGTTCCAACTAGGTGCTTTGTAACTGACGCTTCGTTCACAGAGCAAAGCTACCTGGAGCGACCGCTGAGCAGCTTCACTCGCGATGCTCGCTCCATGGTCTCGGGCCAGCACGATGTTGACCACGAAGGCGTTATCACAGGATGTGATGTTTTTATCTTCGTCCCTCTACCGCTAATCCCCAAGGAATTGCCCAGTCTTCACTACAATCATCTTATTTACATGACATCCGAAAACAAACGAAACTGATTCCTCTCCAAACAAAAAGCATATAGAAACCACGATGAGTATTTGAATAGTAGTTTATATGGTTCTACGGTCCTTTTGCTTTAACCAGACTTTGATTGATATTCAATTGCCATTAATAACTGTCCTCTAATTGCTTTTCTAAAGTGTAGTACATTATCTTGAAAACTGTGAACTATGATGATAAGTCGATGACAATAACGGTATTTTTAAGTGTCGTTTGCTCATCTTTTTCCACAATTTTTTATAGTTGGCTAGAATCTCCCACCTTGACCTGGATAACTCACTATAGGAATTCCCGCTAAGTGCTTCAATATCGCGATAAATAGTTCGTTTCGACACATCAAGCTTTCAACCAATTCTTGAGCTGTCATTTTTTGATGATTCACTAACAAATTTAAAATACTAAACATGCGGGTTGATTTCATTTCTTCTTGCTCTTTCAATCATTTATGGGTTATCTTTACCCTTTTGTTCAGTCTGAGCATTTTTCCAATAAGTGTTTGATCCATTACATTTTAAAGTTGCATTTTTCGGTACCTGTTTCATTATAAGAAGAAGATTTAGTAAATCAACTGACGATCCCAGCGAGTTTAGTATAATCAGGAACTTTAATGACGTTGTTAAAAGTCCAAATGCACTGAAAATTAAAGGGAAAATTATTGATAGTATCATAAAAGGTGCAATCGTAATGAATAGATATCTTGATTTTGAAATTTCTTCTTCCGTCATGACAAAACCCCCGAACAGAGTAAGGCCTACAGCAGTTTTTTCTGATTTCATAAAATTAGGAATGAATATCAAATGAAGTAGTTCGTGAATGATTAATAGGCAGACGATCCCCAAAATAACGCTTAAGTTAATAGTTATTGATAATCCAGCAGAAGTAAATCCAAAATCTCTCAATGAAATACTAGAAAAAATATTTATTACCCCAATAGAGATCATTGAAGCGACAATCATTAACGGGATAGATAACAAAATAGCACTTATTAAATTTTTTGGTTCTTTCATCGGAATCCAGCCATGTTTAATGAAGTCTACATGTAATTTTGGGTTACTTTTTGGCAATTTGTTTAATAGTTTCATTTAACCCCTCCTTTTATAATTTCACTTAATTGGAATATACCTTCTTTCATGTCATCGAGTGAGGCATACCCATAAGAGATTCGTATAAACTGACCCGATTTTTCAGCATAAATACTACCGGGATTTAGAAGAATATTGTTGGCTAATGCTTTTTCAAATAGCCTTTTCACTTTAAATTCAGGCTTTATTTTTACCCATATGAACAATCCACCTTTTGGGATGTCCCACGTAGCGTAAGCACTTAAATATTTATCCAGTGCATCTACAGCAATTTTTCTACGAATGCTAAGTTGTTCTCTTACTTTTTCAAGATGATCATCATAGAAATTACTAGCTAGCCACTCTGCTGCAACGAGTTGTGAAAGAGTACTTGATCCATAATCGGATTGCATTTTTAAATCTGCTAATCGATTTATGACTGACTCCGGGCCAACGATCCAACCAATTCGTAATCCTGGACTAATGGTTTTCGATAAACTCCCAACATATAATACATTTCCGTATAGATCCATTGCTTTCAATGGTTTAGGTGGTGGATTGTCAATCCATAAATCACGGTACACATCATCTTCTATAACTGGTAGCTGCTCTCTTTCACAGTATGCAATTAATTTCGCACGTCTTTCTTCTTGCATTAAGGCGCCTGTTGGATTATGGAAGGTCGGAATAGAATATAAAATATTTTTTCCTTTTTCCTTTGTCGGATAAATTGAATCGATAATAATGCCCTCGTTGTCCATTGCTAATCCTTGCAACTCCATCCCTGCTGACTCAAAAACAGTCAACGAGTATAGATAGGACGGCATTTCTAACAACACCGTCGAACCTCTTTTTAGAAGTCCAATCGAGATTAGATGTAAAGCTTGGAGCGCTCCAGAAACTACGAGAATGGACGCCGGGGACGCTTCGACCCCTCTTACCTTTAAATAGTCACTAATGGCTTGCCGTAATTTTATATTTCCTTTCGGCTCTTCATAGCCAAACGAGGTTAATTGATTCGAAACCTTTTGAACGATGGTTTTCATTTCTTCTAACGGGAACATCTCTGGTGATAACTCCCCTTTACTTAATTGAATAAGATTCGAATTTGATTCCGCTTCGTTAATCTCCTGCACTATCGAAACGCTAGGTTTATGAATGCCTAATCTGACATTTTCATTCCAGTTAGTCGAGGCTTTTGCCCCCATCAACGTCCAAGTATTATTGGTAACGACTGTTTCCTTCCCTGCTTTACCTTCTAGTAGCCCATCGGCCATAAGTTCCTCTAATGCCGTTATGACTGTACTACGATTAACCTCAAACTGTTTTGCTAAATTACGTTGACTTGGTATGGGGCTTCCGATCGCCCACTCCCCTTTAGCAATTTTTTCTTTTATAAAATCTATAATCAATTGATATTTTGGTTTTTTCATATGTACGCTCTTTTCTGAACTGGTTGGTTTTTTTCATTTTAACCTGTTGGAGAAATTTTACCAAAATCCTATTAATATTGAAAACATAAAAATAAATGGTTGGATAACGAGGTGTATTCATGTTAAAAACATTAGATCTTAAGATTATTTCTGCTCATTTCATAACAATCATAATATGGGCATCGGCTTTTCCAGGAATACGGGTGGCATTAATGGCCTATTCACCTGAACATATATCACTTTTACGATTATTAATCGGCTCATTCGTTTTAATAATCATAGCGGTTATTAGAAAAACTCCTTTGCCTGAGTTAAAAGATATCCCCATTATTTTATTACTTGGCTTTTTAGGTTTCACCGTGTATCAAGTAGCACTAAATTATGGAGAGCAAACGATTAGTGCTGGCGTTGCAAGTTTACTTGTTTCAACAACCCCAATAATAACGGCTTTATTAGCTGTATTCTTTTATCGTGAGAAGCTTAGTTTATGGGGATGGGTTGGTTCACTTGTTGGTTTTTGTGGTGTAGCATTTATTTCTATAGGAGGTTCAAGTGAAAGTTTTACTTTTAATACTGGCATTGTCATAGTTTTAATAGCATCCCTTTCAGAAAGTATTTACTTTGTTTTTCAACATCGTTATCTAGAAAAATACGGCGCTATTCCCTTTACGATGTACGCCATTTGGTCAGGTACTATTTTTATGCTACTATTCTCACCCGGCTTAAGTAAAGCAATAATGGATGCCCCGTTAAATGCAACATTAGTCATTTTATATCTTGGAATCTTTCCCACAATCATTCCATATTTTACGCTAGCTTATGTTACTTCGCGAACAGGGGCAGCTGAAGCAACAAGTACGCTTTATTTAACCACTGTTTTTGCATTTCTTATCGCATGGATTTGGCTTGGTGAAGTGCCGCATTTTTCTGCCATCACTGGTGGCTTGATTACTTTAATAGGTGTTTTTATTGCAAACATAAAGAAAGAAGATATTCATAGAGAAAATAACAATGCACAGAGTTTAAACTAACTGACTGTTGACAACAGATATTAGTGTAGTTAACGCTAAACCTGTTGTCTGTTTTTTAATATTATTAAATAATCTCACAGCACAAAATAAAAGCCCTCCACATTTGTGAAAGGCAATTAGCGATTTAGCTACTCACTTGTAATAAAAATCCATCGCGTTTTGATACAGAATTTTCTCAGCTGACCTTGCATCAAACAATTCTTGAATTAGTTCAATATCGGCATAAGCAAAAGGTCTTTTTGCACGTGTGGATGGCAAATCTGTGCCGAACATTAACGCCTCTGGATTAACAGCATGAATAGATTTCAAAGCTTGTTCTACATCGAGCTCCACACGACCAAAACCAGTCGCCTTAACTCGTACACCTTTTTCTACGAGGCGTAACAAATGAAGTAAGCCTTCTTCGGATAATCCCAAATGATCAATTGAAATCGCTGGTAATTTTTCAATCGTCGGTGCAATTTCAGGCAAATCTTGTGCGTCGATATATAATTCACTATGCCAACCAGCTAAGTCATACACACGTCTCGCAAAGAAATCGAGCTTGGATAAATCTTCAGAACCACCACGCTTTACATTGAATCGTAGCGCACGTACACCTTTTTTATGTAAGTCCATAATCTTATCATCTGTTGCCGAAAACGGTAGTTGCGTAACACCACAAAATGCAGAACCCATTTTCTCTAAAGCATTCACTAAATAATCTTGGTCAAAACCTTGAAAAGAGCCTGATACAATTGCACCACCTTCAATATGATAAGTCGCTGTTTCCTTTTGGTAATCTTCAACAACATAACTAGGTGGTATATATCCTTGATTTTCAGTAATAAGGTAATTAAAATCAATAATATGAAAGTGCGCATCAAAAATTTTCATCTTTTCGCCTCCTTTTTCTTATGTTATCAAACAAATAACATAAAAGGAATTTATGAATTCATGCGGTTATCCATAAGTTTTTCTTATCAAACTGAACAACCGTACCGTTGAAGTCTTGCACAAATCCTTATTTTGTTCTATATAAGAAATACTTTAAATAACGCTATAAAACCTGCAACAAGGAACCATATTGCATAGTGATTCTCTTGTTGTTTTCTCTTGCTTATCCAAAATAATATCATACTGATTCATACTAAAATTATTTCCAACACTGCACCTGTTTTAATGCCTATAATCATTCCCAAGTTGCCTTCTCACTTTTCGTTTTTTTATTGTAAGTACAAATTTATTACATTACTTCCTGTTATACCACATCTACGTTTTCAATATTACGAATACCTAGATACGCAATGATTACTCCAACTGCTCCAAGCCCTAATTGCAGTGGAATGAAGGTCACCAAAGAAATTTCTGGGTTATAAGCACAAGCAATTGCTACCACGAGAAGAGATGAACCAATAGTAGCCGGGACAGAATAATTACGCATTCCAAAATATAATGGAATTAAACTTGTTCCTGTTGAAGCAATAGCAAAAGGTACTATGTTTGTAGCTTCACCTACGAACTGACTTACAGTTATTGTAAATGGGACGATAGGGAAATAAGTATTTATGATCGAAAATAGACCCGCTACAACGATATTCGATATCATCGTAGTCATGAATGTTAAAAAAGCTATCAAGGTCAATTTACTAGCAATCAGTTTCTTGCGACTAACAGGATACGTGAACATAAGCAAAATTGTTCTATTTTTATACTCTTCAACAACTAGTTTCGCCATTAATACAGAGGCAAATACAATAAACGTTGCCCTCACGCTTGCACCAAGTAGTACATTTACATCTTCGTACGTTGAAATGGGTATATCCCCCTCCTTCTGTGCAATAAAAATTACGCAACACACTACTGCAGTTATCATGATGTTTGCGATCATCGCACCTTTCACATACCAACCTAAGTTACATTTTTTCAATTCCAGTTTCAGTAAATGCAGCATAGAACGAATTCTCCTTTTCAGTTTGTTATTGTATGATAATAAAAACAACACTCATTATGTTGAATAGCAACCTATAGCTGTTCTTGAATTTATCAATTATTAAACGTAATAAATTAATAACGATAATAATAGTCACTGTCGTTTTAACAAGAATATCTAATAATAGCATTAGTCCGCCTCCATTTTTAAATCCCCACGACACAAGTTCAATAGGACAGGCGGTCGCCACAATACAAATGATTATTTCTATAAAATAATTAGATAATCGATATTTTTTCCATCCTAGTTCTATCAGTTTAAGCATAGATTTTCTCTCCGTTCGTTTATTAAAGAAATACTCCTCTAAAGAGCTATGTTGTTAAGCGTAGCTTACATTAATTGATAACTTTTTTTAGCGCTCATAATCCGTAATAGAATTTCCCCCTTTCCTATACTTTAATTGTACGAATCGATCGTCTCTTTTTTCTTACTCATTCCTTACAAAATTATTAATTGCAATAGACTAAATCAGCAGTTCTTTAAAGTGAGAGAAAATATCTAAAAAAAATACCAGGCTCAAATTAATAGAGTACCTGGTATTTTGGGTTTACCTTATGACATCAGAAAATTTTGAATAGCACGACGTTCTAAATAAGGCATTTGAAGTCGTGCTAATTGTTAAGACAGAAGTATTAAAGTTCTTTCCTCAATTTAAATGATTATGTATTTAAGCCTTTACTTGACTTTGTACTGAATTCCGTTTGTTTATATTAGTAGCAATGTAAACACCTACCAGCACCATCACCATCCCAACGATTTGTATCGATGTAATTGAGCTACCATACGCAATAACTGCAAGTAATGTTGCGACTATAGGCGTCAAGTTTAAATACAAGCTTGCTTTACTGCCTCCTAAGCTCTCTACACCCTTGTTAAAAATAACATAGCCAATCAATGTCCCACAGACGACCATATAAAACATTTCAATCCAACTTTGAACCGACATATTAACTACTTGATCCCAACCGCCTCCAAATACCGTACTAATCGCTAGGAAAGTAGCACCAGATAACATCATAATAGTATTCGATAGCATTACTGGTATACCTTTAAGCATAGATTCACCCATTAATGCATAAACAACTCCGCAGAAAAGTGCCCCGACAAAAAGAATATCTCCTAAGTTAAAAGAAAGAGCAAACAAATCAGAAAAGGATCCTTTGACAATAACAATAATTACGCCAATCATCGATAAAGCTAAACCTATTCCAGATTTGTTATTCCATTTTTCTTTACGTAATAAGACTGCCCCTAACATCGTGAATACAGGCATCGCAGCTATAATTAACGCACCATTTGTTGCTGAAGTATACTTCAATGCCGTAAAGAAAAGAGCATTATAACCAAAAATTCCGATAAAGCCAATAAATAATAAACCTTTCCATCGATTTCTAATGACTTGCCACTGCCATTCTTTCTGAATTGTGATGAATGTAACGAGTATTATGCCTGTTATGCCAAAACGTAGCGTAGCGGCAACAAGTGGTGGAACTTCCGTAATGACATGCTTCGCTGTCGCAAAGGCTCCACCCCAAAACAAAGGAACGAGCAGCATTAATAAATACATGTTTCTCGATTGATTTCTATTCTTATTTCCCATAATTTAAACCCTCCTAATCTTTCGAATAACGTTCATATGTTTAAATTTTTAAACTTACAAACATTATTTTGTAAAAAAGAACAAATCAATAGCTTTGCTCAATCGTTTGAATTAGCTCTTTGATTTGTTTTAGAAACTCATTAGAACTTAATGAATAATATTTTTCATTCCCATTTCGGTTAAAAGTAATTAAGCCTGCTTGTCTTAAAATTTTTAAATGATGGGAAACGGCTGGTCTAGAAAGCTCCATTCTTTCTGTTAATTGATTGACATTTAGGCTATCATGTGTGAGTAATAGCATGATGATTTGTTGACGATTCTCATCACCAAGTGCTTGGAAAATGGGGGTTGATAATTTAAATTTTTCTAAAACTTGTTCTTTGTTATTGCAATTAAAATTTTCCATAATTCCCATCCCTATGTTTAAATTTTTAAACATATTTAATTTTAATTAAAAAACACAATTTGTCAAGACACTTCCATACGAAAACCCATACCAGATGGATACAGCAATCTAGCTTTTATAAAACTTTATTCAAAAGCTATTGCTCACAAAAGATTGATTTCGGTAAAGGTTCGTTACTAATTCTCCTTCAGAGCTATTCTCATCTTTAGCGAGAACCATATCTCCGACTTCTATGGCTTCGATTTTCTTCTCTCCTTCATCCGTTAAAAACTTTGTTCCTGCGAAAAGCAATTACATCTTGCTTTTTTTATTTACCTGCATTCTTAGTTCAATAAGAAAGAAAAGAGCTACTTATGCAACTCTATGATCTTTAGGGAAAGCCCCCATTACTTTATGTACATTTATTCACAAACTTAGCTGTTCGTTTGGAATAAAGTTTGATTAAAATAGAATTACAAACATTAGTTCTATAACATAAAAAAAGCTCACACTTTGAAAAAAGATTAATCAAAATGTGAGTTCAATTTATTATTAGATGATCACTTTTTTTTAAAAAAGTTCGGCTACTTTCTTACTACAATTCACTCTCTAAACAATCATTTAGATGAGAAGATTTTGGCTACTGTTCAACATGCTATTCATGAATGGGAAGTGGATCAGTTTGATGGGTATATATAAAATAATCCATTTAAGATTAAAGCTTTTTGAAAAAAAAGAATTTAATGATACTATAAACTAAGGTAAATAAAAACTGCTATGGAAAATCATTCAATAGCAGTTTTTTAAATAATTATATTTATTTCTTCACAGTGTATACAAAGTAGAATTCGCCATCTGCAGCACCATTTGAAAGTAATTTTGGTGCGTCTGCAGAAGCATTCTTTGTATCTAATAAACCATCCCAGTTAGAGTACCTAGATAATTTACCCCATACACGGTTCAAATAAGGTTTGAAAGCCACATAACCTTTTTCGCCAGTTTTTAACCCTTCAAAACTAAACGTAGTAGATCTTGTAGCACTGTTTGTCCATGTGAACCCTGCATTTGCTTTGATAGCATTTTTTTCAGCTGTTAGGCCGACGCTGTATGATGCTGATACAGTTGCTGAAACACTTTCACGAACTGAACATTTAGGTGTAGTACAACTAATATTAGCTGTAACTTTTTGTACTGGTCCATCGACTACTGAATGAGCAGTTCTTACAAATTTATAATATTCATAATAATCTCTTAAAGGAGCAATATCTATTAGTTGGGAATCATTCATTGGAGGTTCTACTTCTTTAATAACGTTAATTTCTGAAGGTGAAGTTTCTGTCTCTGTCTTTAGAGGTACCACATAAGCATCTAAACTTTCATCGAAAATTGCTTCCACTTGCGATAGGTCGAGAGTAACATTTTCTTCAGCTGAAGCATTAGATACACCTAAACTTAGTCCAATACCTACAATTAATAAACCAAAGATATTTCTAAAAGCTTTTTTCATGATCTCCATCATCTCCTTTTTTTTATTTCATAAACATAATATACTAATATTTACAAATAATCAAATAAATGGAGGTATTTAGAATGTCAAAAAGATTTATTGCTATTTTTGGTTCCATCTTTATTGTTTTTATCTTTATTGGAATATATCTATTTTTTATGCAAAAGCCCAATTTACAAATTAAAGAATTTGGTACTGGTTCAGGAGATTATGAAGTCATAGCATTTAAAATCGAAAACAAAAGCCCAAAGGATTTAATAATAAAAGAAATTTTCATTGATAATAAAAATATTAATGAAGATACAAGAATTATTAACTATACAGATGAAATAGTTATCACAGAGGATTTTAATAATCCTGATTTAATTGAAGTTAAAAATTTCAAATTGGTAGGAAGAAGTTTATTTGGTAGTGAAAAAAAACCTAATAATTATGCTTTATTAATCCGATACAAATCAACAAAGAATAACTTAAAAATAAAATATCAATATAACAATAAGGAATATTATCAAGATTTAATTGAATAACAATAAATAACACTTTCTTTTTTGAGAACCTGTCACATTTTTGTGGAGTCTATAAGAAGAAAAAATAGCTGATTATTGAATACTATATTGAGAAGCTTTGGATTACTATTCATGCTATTCATGCGTCGGAAGCGGCCAGTTTGAGGGCTATATCTGATAGAGGACGTTTAGCTTTAGAATAGGGTTGTTTGAAAAATTATCTTCAACTTTTATTTAAAACTCCATTTTGAAAAAAGATTGATCAAAATGGAGTTAATCTTTCTAACTAAGTATGAGTTTTTTATAAAAATTTTGATCATTTATGTTTAATATGGCTCCACTAGACCCTTGAATGTGCCTACTTCTATTTCATTCCTCTTTCCTAAATCGTATAAATCTTTGGCTTTCTTCTTTGAAAGTCGTTCTTCTGTACGATTCAATTCAAGCTGGTTGTTGATACCCAATTTATTTTCTAGCATCATTATTCTCCCTTTAAAAAAGTTGACTTTCAGCCTCTTGCTTTAGCAAATTTCTTCTATCTTCAATCAATCTCGCACATTCATCAAGTCCCTCAACAGTTTCTTGATTTAGACAAGTAAGTTGGTCTTCAAGTAAAGCACCCCGTTCATTTAAGTACAATCCTTCACAAACATTGTATTGTCAATCGGAGGACAGTTCAATTTAGCTAGCTGTTTCACTATATATTATTTATATTATAAATTAATTCCTATATTTTTACTCGGGTTTAAAATTGTAGAGTTTTCCTTGTTCAATACATCACTCGTATTAATATTTATCGTATTAATTTCACTAAATGGAACCTCTAAAGTAGGAATAAGAATATAACTCTCATCGACTACTTTATTTATAAAGGTTTGCGAATCAGATGTTTGAAACACAAAATCCTTCGATTTAATTTGAGTTTTATTATTAATTGTAAGTGTATCAACAGGGTAGAAAACTATATCTTTATCGGTTGTATTTTCAACTTTATATGATATATCAATTAAATTTAATTCATCATTGAGATCTTTACCATGTTTCTCTTTGATTCGTTTAACAGTAAACTCAGGTAAATTTGTCAATTGTACAAAATTGATAGATTTAATAGTAAATTTAATAGCACCCATATCATAGGTTTTGTCTACATTTTTTATTTTAATTAATGTAGCTTTATTAAAACCATCACCTAAAAATTTCCACTGACCTATTTCTTTAAGTGGACCGTTTGTTGGTTCGCTATTTTTGACACTTAATTGGACCACCTCTGTTTTCCCTTTTTCTTCATTTAATTCCGTATGTTCATTCATCGCGTTAGTCGGTTTATCTACACGTGCATTTACTAAAGTTATAGATGAGACAGCGATTAAAGTAGCAACGCCAAATACAGACCAACGATAAGAGTTTTTGAATTTTTTTATCATAAGGATCCTCCTTTTCAAAGTTTTTTTATTTCTACTTAAGTTTGCTAAACTTGGTATTTGATAAAAATTTGAGTAGTGTTCTAAAAGGCTAATAATAGTATGACCGTATGCAAGTTGCTCCTCTGAATTTATATATGTAAGAGCTAATGAATCACAGGCTAATTCCTGATCTTCTCTCATACATGAGTAGGCATACCAAAGAATAGGATTAAACCAATTTAGAATGAGTAAGCCATACATAAGCCAATTCACCCCAACATCTCTTCGTTTGATGTGGGCTAATTCGTGAAGAAAAATGTATCGTAGCTGTTGCTCATTTAATACTTTCGAGTGTACGCCTGACAATAACACCTTTGGCCTAATAAATCCGACTACAGTTGGACTTAAAATATTGCCAGCAAAAAAAAGTGGGATTTTCTGTTGAACAGACATAGATTTTTTACAATTCTCAAAGATTGTGACAATCCTCTGATCTGTAATCATAGGCTGTTTTTTTATGAAGTGGAGTAAACGCCTATTTATAATGATAGTAGTAAAGCCCAAAATGATAACCCCAGTAAGCCAAATGTATATAAGGATTGTATAAAAAGAAAAAGTCACATCATTTTGGTTTGCACTATTGCGACTTTGTTTCTTATTTTCCTTAGCTACTTGGGTTGAACCAGCTACAAAGAAATCCTCTTTAGCAACTTTTGAATAGTCTATATTTGTCGATTCTTTCATATGTTCTTTTGAAGAATAAAAACTTGTAACAGCCGTCTCATTACCGTTTGAAAAGATAGAATAGATACTGTAGGTACTACTAAAAGACCATGGCAATAAAAGTCTTACAATTAATATCATCCAAAGTAGATATTGCCATCGTGGATTTAACTGATTTTTAAACAAAAGTTTTACACATAAAATTAGAACAACTAGAATACTTGCCATAATTGAGGTTTCTATCAACCAATTAAAAAAGTGACGTAGATAGACGTTTATAAACATATCCATCATTATTAGCTTTCCTTCCTCTGATTTTCCTCAGTCTTCTCATCCAGAATACGTTTAAGTTCGTTAATATCTTCTGAAGACAACTTTTCTTCTTTTAAGAAGTTCACAAGTAGAGGTTTAAATGCTGCGCCATAGAAACGTTTAAGTAATGATTCTGTTTCTACTTGAAGATACTTATCTTGTGACACTAAAGGAAAATATGCATATATACGCCCTGTATCTTGATGGTAAGAAATGGCTTCTTTTTGGACTAATCGAGTAATAAGTGTTCGAATTGTCTTCGGTTTCCAATCCGTTGTTGACTCTAATACTTTAATTACTTCATTTGCTGTTTGCGGGGATTTTGACCAAAGAACTTTCATAACTTCCAATTCAGCTTCGGATATCTTAGGTAATTCTTTCATAATATAAAACTCACCTCCTTGTATTACAAATGTAATCCATATACAAATATTACATTTGTAATCAACAATTGTCAATCTTATTTAAATTTTTAAACAGAACGCTCATGCATTAAAAGAACATAGCATCACATAAAGTATGACTTTATTAAATGAAATAATACCCATTAAAATTGTTCCGTTAGCATTAATCTGCTCCGTTACACAAGAAGTGATTGTTCTAATCGAACAATCACCTCTTAATTTACATGTATGTATTGACAAAATTAAACAACCAGTCGCCGGTTCAATACCGTCAACTGGCTGTAAAATAAGGTGTTTTCTTACTGTCTCAAAAATGGTACACAGTGCCGTGAATACCTAGACTTTTTTATGCGTGTTCGTCTGTTAACCATGACATTACTAGTTTACCACATAATTCTAAACAATTTTTGGAAAAATCATGAAATTTTTGGTTATTCAGCCATTTAAGTACCAGATTCAAAATCATTGTTCACTTTTCTTATGTTTGAATTCCTCAACCATACTTGAAAGTTTTATGAGCGTTTTCCAATTACGTACAGTTGCTGGAATTTCAAGCTTTTTCAGATGATTACCGAGTTTGGAGTTTCGAATGCTGTCATAAAATAATAGATACACATTTCTTCCATCAATGACACTAAGTTCTCTTTCGTTTGCATAGGATAAAAAAATGTCGCTATTGACCTTCGAAGGAGCTGCCGGTAACAAAGCAACATGCAAGCATTCCCCCTTACAGGATTGCTCCGCTTCTGAAATCTCCTGATTTGAAAAAGGGGATTGATTTACAATCTGTTGTATTTCATCTGCTGTCCTAATGACAACAGCACTAGAGATCCCAAAATCCTCTTTAATTTTTTCGTGAATTTTCGTTTGCAAAAGCTCCTCATTTTCCTCTGATTCAAAAAGGATGTTTCCACTTTGGATATATGTCTTCACATTATGTAATCCTAGTTGCTCAAGAGAACTTCTTAATTCTGCCATGATTATTTTATTGTGCCCGCCTACATTAATTCCTCTAAGTAGTGCAATATATATTGACATACAAACCTACCTTTCCATTTAATTTATTTACTAATAATAGTTACATCCTTATATTGCTTCAATGGCTTATCCTCTAGAAAATCAATAATCATTTCATTAAAAATATCTCGGCGCATCGTACTTAAAGGGTCGAATGCATTTTTGAATAATGCTAGTTTTGCATTATGAATATGGTTAAAAATAGTTTGGGATCCTTTCCTTTCATCAACGCCTGTTATAACTTTTCCTTCGCCACCCATTACAAGCGTAGGTGACTTTATCTGATGCAATTGATCAGTATGAGTTGGAAATGGTGCTTTTTTCATTGCAAGCAACATCTTCTTATCAATCGAAAAAGACTCTCTTAATATCCTTTGTCTACTTTGCGAATTAAAGAAATATGAACACCTTGTCGAACGGACAATGATGCTTATACCTTTGCTTATTTGCAAGTCATTCACCATGTCATCAAGTGATTTTGGAGCACCTGATATCAACAAGTATCCCCATACCTTACCTAGTGACCTTGCACCACCTGCGGACTCAATATAAGTACCAAATCCTTAATTAATACCTTTTGCTCTCATTTAATAGTATGCTTTTCATAGTACACCTCGTATTGTTCAGTATTGTTAATATATTAAACATACTAAATGCAATTTGTATATTAGAGGTATTATCACCAAAAGAAAAGACACCCATCAAATGAGTGCCCTTATACATTTTTTCTTATCTATACTTATCATGTGTAGGTTCAAACAAGTCTTCTTCTGAATTTCTGACAATAGAAAAGTGTTCGACATTGTAATGACCATGAAGTGTATTGTTATGATGCTTTATAATTTGTTCTGCACTAAAAACATCACTACCCGCTGTTGAATGACCATCACCAACTAACGTGACATCGAAACCACTAATAGTCGCAGTTCTTACGGCGCTATCTATACAGTGCTGCGTCGAGCAGCCCATTACAACTACATGTTTAATTTCTTGAGATTGAAAATGATTTAACAGTTCAGTCCCATGGAAACAATTCGTTGCTTTTTTATCGAAAACCCTTGCTTCATTAGGAACATTAATGCCATTATGAATAGCGAATCCTTTTGCTTTACCTTCAGCAACATCTAGATCCCTTACAAAGACGACTGGAACACTGGATTTTCTTGCTTTATCGATGACTAAATTGATATTTCTAATAAGCTGTTCCTTCTTAAAAACAGCCCTTTCATTCTCATTACCATTCATTAATTGTTGCTGCGCATCAATAATAAGTAGAGCTTGATTCAAATCATTTTCCCCTTTCAATTTGAGGAAACACGATATAATTATTAATTAGACGATTTCCCCTTTTTGTTTATCACGGCGCTAACATATTTTTTGTTCATACTATCTACCCCCTAAAGCCTAATTGTCATTTAAGACTAATTAATTTTATCATATTTTCCCACAAAAGGTATCATATAGGTAAAATTAACATTTCAAGCTCATCGCAATCATGGCTGATTTTCGTTTTGACTTATTGACATGACATACGTTTTTAAAAATGTCATCGCCAACTTTTGATGCATCCACATTTCATTAATTTTTGACACTATTACATTGCTTAAGTATATAATCCATACATTGAATAGTGTCATCAATGCGTTGTTTTTTCGAATGACAGTAACGAATAGTGGAACCTTCTCGAATACTAATAGCTTCGTTAATAATATTATGAAATTCTTTTGGTAAATGATGTATTGCATATTTACATGCATCTACTTTTGAAACAATATCTTGTTCTTGCAGTGTGTAAAATTGCCGTAAAACCCCTGTTATTGACCACTCTACTTCTAAATCAACTAATTTATTTGGTATTAAAAATGCTTTATATTTTTTAATTTTTTTTAATCTATTCGACCAATAGCTGTTCATATTTCCTAGTACATACTCACCAAGCACGCTCTCATCTACATTAAAGCTGTATGTAGTTACATCCGGTCCTAAAATTGTTATACCTTTATTTTTTAAAATCCACCAAGTAATTGGGTTAATATGATCATTTCCCCAATTTGTTTTGCCTTCGTTGACGTTTAAACAGCCTTTTACTTCACTCTGTTTCTTGCCAATATCCTCAACAAGTAAATAACATCCATCCATCCCTGTATCCTTGTATTGTCGATTTAATTCTTTGTGAAGATCGGCTATTACTTTCGCATCTTCTTCGGTTAAGGATCTATTGACAACTGCAATAAAGTCGATATCACTACAACCGTTTATGTAAGCGTCCAGAGCAATTGAACCATGTAAATAGAAACCTTCAAGGATATTCGGTAGTTTATTTTGAAATAGGGTTATATATTCATTTAAAATTTTTCGAACTTGCATAGGAACTCTAGAATCCATAAAAACTCTCCTTTTAATCAGATAATACTTATATTACCAAAACAAAAGTATTTTTCCCATTATTGATAATAATAAGTTTATTGCTAAAGATAAGAAATACAATTTGTAGAAATGTATACCTTAATACGTTGATTGGAGACGTGGCGACTCCTTAGGGATTATCGATAGAGGAACGAAGCAAAACGGAAATCAACCTTACTTATGATGAAGATCCAATAATGTATTGATTCTGTTAGATTTTTAATAACTATAAATTTGAATCCACCTGTGTTGTTGTATAGAGGTATCTTTTAAAATTTCATTGGGTATTCTAGGGATTAGATAAGGAGTGGAAGAAATTTGTACGCAGGTTATATACAAGTAGTTGTTCAAACGGTTATTACTTTTTTCGTTCTTCTGACACTTACGAGGTTTCTAGGTAAAAAACAACTAAGTCACTTAACCTTCTTTAACTACGTAACTGGTATTACAATTGGTTCCATTGCAGCCAATATGGTAATTTTAAAAACAATTGTATTCACAAAATTTTTACTAAGCTTAATTGTTTGGTGTGCGCTTACTACTTTAATTAGTTATATCGCACTAAAATCCGGAAAAGCAAGAACATTCCTTGATGGACAACCGACAATCGTTATTAAAAAAGGAAAAATAGATAGAAAAGCTTTAGCAAACAGTAAAATAAATATTGATGACCTTACGATGATGATTAGACAATATCAAATTTTTTCAATTACAGAAATTGACTATGCAATATTAGAACCAAATGGCATGCTTAGTATTTTGAAAAAGCCTGAATTTCAAGGCACGCAAAAGTTAGATTTAAATATCTCTCCTTCACCTCCAATTTTTATCCCCATTGAAGTTATCACAGATGGGAAGCTATTGACACAAAATCTACTGGAGGTTGGAAAAAGTAGAGAATGGTTAGATAACGAATTAAAAAAGGAAAATATACAATCAATCGAGGAAGTTTTCTATGCAGAAATTCAACCGAACGGGAAAATATTTATCCAAAAATTTGATGAAGAAGCTTTCTAAATTTAGTGACTTCTTAGTGCATAAAACTTGACAAAAAAAGTATTTTATGCAATAATTTACTTTTATAGAATTTATCTGTACAATAGGATTCTCCTGGCCAGGGGAATCCTATTTTTTTAAGGAGTTTACTTGTATGAACAAAGATGAATCCAGTTTAACTTCATTAATCTCAGCTTTTAGTAGAGCCTATCATAGTCAATTTGATACCCCTAAAATTTTTGATGACTACCTAGCTAAAAAATTAATCACACAACAAGAGTTCAATGACATTCAAACAAATATGGTTCAAGGTATCCAGTTTTTTAACAAAGAGATCGCAGTAGAACTAAATGGACAAACGGAAGAGCTATTAAAATGGATTGTGCAAACTCAGCTCTCTCCTACCCCCTTGGCACGTGCGGCATATTGTGAAAAAGTTTTGTTAAATGAAATCATGTTAGGTTTAGAGCAATATGTAATACTCGGAGCAGGATTAGATACATTCAGCCTAAGACACCCGGAACTTGAAAACAATTTGAAAATCTTTGAAATTGATCACCCTGCAACACAGGAATTTAAAAAGAAGAGATTAGCTGAAGTCAAATTAAAGCTTCCAAGCAATGTACATTTCATTTCGTTGGATTTCACAAAAAAGTTTTCCTACCAAAAGCTAATGGATAGCGGCTTCGGTAATAAAAAAACTTTCTTTAGTTTACTAGGTGTTTCCTATTATTTGACGGAAGATGAAATTTCAAGTTTAATTGATCACTTATTTGCCAATGTACCAACAGGAAGTTCAATAGTGTTGGACTATGCAGATGAAAAACTATTTAAAGAACAAGGAATATCAAATCGAGTAGATAACATGGTAAAAATGGCTGCAGCAAGTGGTGAACCGATGAAATCATGTTTTACTTATAAAGAAATGGAAAAAATGTTAGAAAACGCAGGTCTGCTTATTTACGAACATTTATCGCCAGATACAATTAATGAGCTTTATTTTGACGATCGAAAAGATTATTTAACCGCCTTTGAAACTATTCACTACGTCCATGCTATGAAAAAATAATTTAAGCTAGAAGGAATCAAATGAAAATTTATCAATTGTCCAAAGAGAATGGCAAAAATATAACACAATTTAAGTCTAGTTTTATTATGTCTAGAATTATTGAAACTGAAGCATCAGCTAGTATTGGGTGTATGTATTTAGAAGAAAACGGAGTTATTGGCTATCATCAAGCTGTAGTTCCCCAGCTGCTCTTAATTATTGAAGGTGAAGGATTTGTAAGAAATGAACAGGCGCAATACTATCAAGTACAGCCTGGTGATGCAGTTTTTTGGGCAAAGGATGAATGGCATGAAACTAAAACGGATACAGGATTAACTGGTATTGTGATAGAATCAGAACAATTAAATCCCTCAGCATTTATGCCTATAAAAAATGATATTCGCCTGAGGCTTTAACTTCTTTCAGCGGGTATTTGAAACCATCTGATAGAAGTTACACTATTTCTCAGGCAATTAACTATGCAAAAATAACATCGTATCATATGTTAGTAATGTAAGATTGGTTTAGTCTTACACCTCCGAAGCTTTGTTACTAAGGGTCACTTATAATGGTAAGTGGCCCTCCATAAATCTTCTGTTCAGGAAATAATGTTTCTATATAATTTATTGACAAACTCCTAGCGTATTTCTATCTCGATCGGGCAAGATAAAATTTCGTCCCTCCTTCTCGAAATTTCCCCACCTTCAAATAATTGTCTGGGAAATTTAGTGAAATCGGAATAACCTTTTCATATTAGTTTACTCATCACCCTTGTATTTTTCTTTATAAGTAGGACTCAGCTCACTCCACACATCAAATTTATTTCCATCCAAATCGTAAAAAACAAAATTCCTTCCCGAATGCCCCCTATTTTCAATTTGTCCAACTCTATTTTCTTATCTTTAAAAATTTTACAAATCGTCTCTAATGCACTTAATCCGTCTACCTCAAAAGTAATCGAAAAATGCTCTTTCCCATAGCAATCAATGAAATTTGAACTTTGATTGTTCATTGATCTAACAAGAATAAAGCTTTGATTAGCAAATTTAAGAATAGCCTTATCACTATCTCGGTAACTACATTCAGCTCCCAATTTACCTACATACCACTCTACCACATGAGTTCAACATTGCTGACTGAAATATAAGTAGTTCCTATTCTAATTAACGTTTCACTAATTCCATCACCCTCTCTAGTGTCTATTTTTTGTCAATAGTCTTTTCATTATTGAAATGTTGTAAAAAACAAAATATATTACAATAAAGTATCTTATGATAAAATATATGATATTGCGCCATCAAGGGGCATGAACCAATTTAGGCTGTAGCAAGTTTATTTGCTGCAGCCTTTTTTTAAAAAAATGATAGATATATTCAATATAGAACATAAAAAATGGGTATGCACTCAAGCATGACTGATAAAGATATCATCAGTCCTATAACATTAAGGTGAACAAGGGAAATACGACAACTTAATCAGAAATTTAGTATAAGCTTCACTTCAATTGATAGACACAAAATTGGAAGTGCCACTTTTTTCTTATCTAAAACGAATATCTTCATGTTATTTCTTCGTCCCACATAGACCTTATGTTAATTCAAGAATTTGCTGTGATTAGGTAAAGCAATCTGCTCAAATTCAGTCGTTAACTTATGCAAATTGCTAGCAAGCTCTTCCCCCTTCATCGGTAATCCATGTCCTGTAATAGCAACTGAAGGTTTTAATGCTTCTAATTTTTTAACGGAATCCCAAGCTGCCTGCCAATCCGTCGTGAAATATCGTGGCGGTCCGCTAATTTCCTTTTTTTGTAGCAACACTTTGTAGAGCGATTCTTGTTTAACCGTAACAAATGCATCTCCAGCAATTAACGCTCGATCCTCTTGACGAAATAAAGATATATGCCCTGGCGTATGACCCGGCGTATGAATCCAACGAAAACCATCCATATATGGAATACTTCCATCTGACGGAAGCGCCTCAACATTGTTTCCTAAGTTTATCGCTTCATTCGGGAAAATTGATGATACTTTCGCTATTAAGCCACCATTGACAACAGGATCAGCTTCAGGATAATTTTTCATACCAGTTAAATAAGGTAATTCTAATGTGTGAGCATAAACCGGCATACCCCAATAGTCAATTAGATCAATTATCGCCCCAACATGATCAAAATGTCCGTGCGTTAAAATTATTGCTTTAGGTCGACTATTTGAGCCAAATCTCTCCTCGGCTATTGAAATAATTTCCTTTGCACTTTTTGGCATGCCTGCATCAACTAATACGAACTCTTTCTTATGAGGTTCACCGTAGAGTACGATATTAACAATTTGAATCGTATGCTGGTATAAATCAGGCAATACTTCTACACCATCTCCACTCCAAATCGATGTTGCTGGAATATATTTAAAGTCGCTACCATAATTCATATCTTTATGCATGGAAAACCCTTCTTTCTTCATCGAAATATAAACAATCATATTTTTCCTTTATACAGTAAAAATAAAGCAAGAAAAAAATGGATTATACTTATGCATTTCCATCTTCACTTGTTAGTGATGTCATTATTTTCACCTCTGCATGAATCAAAATTTCAAATGAACAAACTTCAACATTATGAAACGTTCAGAGCCAACTTCCGCTCCATGTCTCCTTTCTTTAATTCCTTTCTATCACTCATACAAAAACTTACAATCGATGAATAGTAATTAAATAGTCTTATTGTATATCATTTACTCAAGATGTATAATTTTACTATAATTTATTGGAAGTGAGAGATTCTCATTTAAACTGTACAAAATTAAAAAAATGGAGAGGAACGTGATGGTTTGAAGATTTTTCTAATTATTGTAGGAATTATAGTTTTAATTTTCGTGGGTATGTCTATTGCGGTCAATGTATTTAATAAAAAGAATAAAAAACAACGAACAGAAATGGAGATGGCTAACCGTTTACCAAAAGAGAAGCAGCATTTGCTTGCCTACGGCGCCATCCTCGCACTTTATCGACTTGAGTCGCCCCGGACATTGCAGGTGATGGAAAATCCTGAAATTTTGAAAGATGGTCTTTCTGCTGCATGGGAGGTTAATAATACAGAGGAGGCTATACAAACCCTAGAATGGCTGCTATCGGAAGGACACCGTACGAAGTTTAATGAGCTGCTTCTGGCATTGAAAGCGGGTCAGTCTTTTACAGAGGAAGAAGTGGGGAAATCGCAGGAATGCTATGAATCAGCCCAAGAAGGGATGATGAAAAGGCTTTCCTTTACGAAATCCGATTTTGACCAGGTAAACACTATTGCTGCATGGGATTTTGAGCGAGCTATTAATATTGCAAGATGGAGCTACATAGTTGGTTATTTAACAGAAGACCAGGCATGGGACTATATAGAAAGAGCTGCTAACGCCGCCAGCCCTATTTTCCAATCCTGGAATGAATATTTTATTTCATTTGCATTTGGTCGAGCCATTGCTTACGAAGGTAAAATTAACGATATCATTTGGAAAGGAAAAGAACTGCTGGATGATAAAGACTCGATTTGGAATGAATTTAACTTTAAGCGATCAACGGTACAGGAATCTGTAGCATTGGACAAGGTATGAGAAAAAAGAATTGATTAAATCTAAAAACCTGCTAGATATTAGCTACTTTCTTAACTAATATCTAGCAGGTATATTTATTTGCGAACAGCTTCAAATGTAATTAATGAATGCTCTTTTGAAGGCTTCTTATTATAAACATATTCAGCCGAGCAAGTAATATTAGAAAAGCCTATGTTTGTTAATATTAACTTGAATTCTTCTATTCCGTACCATCTTAATGGAAACCTTTGTAACTCTGAATCAATTAATTTACCATTTCGCCATTTTTCATATTTTAAAACGGTGAGCGTATATTGCTCAATCCAGTTCATTTCAACGGCTTTTCTTTCTATTGCAATTCCGTCCTCTTGCGAAATTTCATAGTAGGATGAAGTAATTTCCCCTGTTCGCCAGTCTGTAGGTAAAAGCATGTCAACAATTAGGCGTCCTCCAGGGATCAAATGATTATACATACATAATAATGCATCCATCGCATCTTTGGAATTCTCGATTAAACAGAACGAACCTGTCGGCATAACAATCGCTTCATATTTTGAGTCTAATGAAAAATTGCTTAAGTTACCTTCATATAAATTTGGCTTGAACCCTCTTTCTAAGCAGTGTTTTCGGCATAAATCTAACATTTCAGATGAGTAGTCAATTCCTTCAACATCGTATCCATTTTCAAGTAAAGGAATTAAGAAGCGTCCAGAGCCAGCTCCCGCCTCAAGTACTTTTCCTTCAGTTCCTTTTAAGCGTTCAAGATAATATTCAATATCCCCACCAATAGAATATCCGACTGGTTTTGTCAAATCATAAAGTTCTGTACATAAAGGTCCGTAATTACTATACATTTCAATTCCTCCGATTTCGTGCAGAAGAATCTATTATTCTTACTTCTTCCACACCTTATATTGGTTTGTTGGAAAAATAGAGCTGACTTTCATCATAAATCACTCACTTTCTGTATAATATAGTAAAATTATACAGAACCAAGAGATGCCTTTCAATATGTTTTTATTTCAATAATCACTGTTGCTGTCGCATCCCGCATGCTCATCTGTGACGCGGATTCTCAAGGTGTCGCCCAGTCTCCAATCAACTTTACATAAGTCATACATCCCACCATTTAGATGCTTAGATTGATTTATTTAAAGCTCCTTCTAAAAAGAGATTGGTTTCCAATCATTTCTACAATATAATGTACGTAAAAATAAGGAGAGGATGCTATGAATATCGAAAAAGTGTTTGCAAAGTTCCCATTATTAAGCTCCGAAAATATTGCCCTAAAGAAAATTGAAGATGCCCATTTACCAGAATTATTTGCAATCTATGATAATGAAAAAGTCTTTGACTATTGTGGGATAATCCCGAAGCATAATATCCAAACAGTACGTAAAATGATTGGACACTTTGACAGAGATTATCAAAAGAAAACGAGAGTTAAATGGGGCATTTTTCAAAAGTCACATAGCGATCAATTAGTGGGCATTATAGAAGCAATGGATTTTAATCAAAAAGTGAATATGGTTACGATTGGTTACTTTTTAGCAGAAAACTATTGGGGTAAGGGCCTTGCGACAGATGCGGTTAAAATAATTGTCAATTTTTTATTTGAGGAAGTAAATATAAATCGCATACAGGCTGAGGTTATGCCATTAAATGAGGCATCTAAAAAGGTGCTCTTGAAAAATAGTTTTTCACAAGAAGGACTTATAAGACAAGCTACATTCTGGTCTGGTAAAGGAGTTGTAGATTTGGAAATATACGGTTTACTTAAAGAAGAGTACACGGTGAACTAAATTATTTGGTAATAAAGTACACATCAATCTTTCGGACATTAAATATGCGATAATGAATGAATATCAACCGAAAGAGTGATTCTATTGACTAATGAGCATAAATCTAGCAACTTACACTACCTTAATATCCGAATAGCTTATTTGATAGCTATTGTGATCACCATCTTTTTAGGTTTAGCATCTAGAAAATGGAGTCTTCTACTTCCGTCATTTGTAGCGCAGAACGCAGGAGACATGCTTTGGGCTATGATGGTCTACTTCGGATTTCGATTGTTGCTAGTGCGGAAGAGTACCCTAACAGCCATTTGGCTCAGTTTTTTGTTTAGCTTCGGCATAGAATTTAGCCAGTTGTATCAGGAACACTGGATTAATCAGATTCGTGGGACAACGCTCGGGGCTTTAATACTTGGCAAAGGTTTTCTTGTAGCGGATTTGGTTCGATATTCAGTCGGGATTATAATAGCTACGGTATTAGATAAGATGGCACTTACGTTCACTTCTCGTAATTAATAAATATCAAACCGTTTTTTGACATAAATTCCACTAGTCCTATTCCATGTAACTAAATTACCCTATAAGAGAGACTTTTTTAGTGCCTATCTTATAGGGTACATTTTATTTAGTATAGGCTATTCATCAAACTTTAGTTGAAATTATTGGTCATTTATTCATTAAGCCAGTCAATCAGTTCTCTATCAAAAATAGCCGGTTGTTCAAACATTGGGTTATGGCCACTTTTTTCGAAAATGACCTTCTTTATATTTTCATTTGAATCATCAATGACATCCCAGAGCGAAACAGGAGCGACTAAATAATCATATCTCCCTAACCCTACAAAAATAGGTTTTTTTAAGTGAGCCATAGATTGGATTAGATTTTGTTCAGCAAAAGCTACACCCCAAAGGTAATCAATAACTTCCATATTTGAATAGACGCCATCCCACATATAAGCAGCATCGAACGTATAATCATAAAAGCTATGTGCCCCCATGCGAATACACATATGCACAAATCGTCTTTCAGGATCATTGTGAATATCCTTCTCTAAAAAAGCAATATCGTGCTCGAATTGCTTTGTACGTTCAGCACTAGCAGTCTCATTAAAAAATGAAAAACTTTGCTGCTGTCTCTCTTGGCTGTTTGTCGGTGCTGAATTTAGTAAAATGACCTTCTGAACATACTGAGGATATTTTTCGGCATATGCCAAAGCCATAAATGCGTGCCCAGAATGTCCTAATATGATGAAATCCTCAAGCTTTAGCCATTGTCTTGCTGTTTCGATATCCTCAACAATTTTATCTATAGTATAATCTTCTTTCTTTAAAGAACGTGGAGGCTTCACAAAACCTCTATGATCTAAGAAGATAAATTGAAAATGTTTATATAAATTTTCCGAGAACAAGCGCGGATAATATATACTGCTACCCACTACCAATATCGGCTTACCTTGTCCCTTCACACAATATTTTAAATCAAATCCTTCACTAAAGATGCTTTGATAATTATTCATTATAATCGTCCTCTTTTCTTTTTATATCGAAGAGCATTACATTGTACTCTTCTTTCTATCACTCCCTTTCTTTTTAACATTCCCGTGTTTTCTCCATAGAACGATCAAGCATTCTTATTCACCCCATTATTATTGTAGTAATTGAGAAACGAGCGTTGAGCCACTTCGTTGTTGTCGATTTCGTACAGATAAATTTATCTACTTAATATGCCTGATAATATAGAAAAGTGAAATTTTTAACACTTGAACCAAGTATACAATATGAATTCAAAAGTTTAAAATTATTAAATATTGGAAAAAAAGGAAAGATAGGGGATGCAAAAAATGGATAAGCGAGTACAACAAGTCATTACATTAAGAGAGAATGGTCGATTGGAAGAAGCAAATCAATTAATGGTTGCTTTAGTTAAAGACGAGCCTGAAAATGGATATTACCAATTTCAATGTGCATGGACATATGATTCATTAGGAAAAGAACAAGAGGCTGTCCCTCACTATGAAAAAGCGATTCAATTAGGGCTTAAACCCGAATTTTTAGTAGATGCTTATTTAGGATTAGGTAGTACCTATCGTGCATTAGGGCAATATGAACAGTCAAAACGTATTCTAGAACAGGCCTTAAGTGCGTTTCCAGAAGCCGAACATTTAAAGGTTTTCTATGCGATGACACTTTATAATCTTAGCGAGCATTCAAAGGCTATGGAAACTTTATTAAACACAGTAATTCATACTACTAATCATAAAGGTATAAAAAAATATAGCAAGGCCATTAAATTTTACAGCGATAAGCTAGATCAAACTTGGGAATAACACGATAAAAGATCAGGCTCCTAGTTGAACCTGATCTTTTCATAATACTATATAGAACTAAAACCCCGTTAAAGTAAATTACTTTGAGTACTCGATAAATTCAGGATTCTACTTGCTAAGATATTGTAGTAGAAGGTTTTCATTGAAACCCCTTATAGCTATTTAACTTTGAACATTTCAATTTGATAAATTCTGTGGTAAAATAAGAACATGCATTCTCTCTCTCTTAATTTTCTTAACGGGAATATTTTGTGATGATAATAAATTGGGTGCGAGAATAGATGTTATAATTATAATATATAATGTCGGATAATCTGTTGTTTTTTACAGCGACGAAAAACAAATTAGGCAGCGATTGATTGAAGTGAAGTCGAGCTACTTCTTTTGGCTTAACGTTTATTGATGATACTTTAGAGTGAGTTAAGAATAGAAATCAGCCCGAGTTCTTGTTTTAAAAATAACCTATCTCCTTACAATACATTTTACTAAACACTTTCTAAATTGTTTCTAACTGATCTCTTCCTATTGGGAATTTTACTCCAATAGGTAAAATATCTTAATAACCATTCAACTGGCCCCATTTTAAAATACTTTAACCAAACAATACTAAAAGTAATTAAAATAGCGTGGATTATAAAGCACACAATTAATGAATTAATAGGTGTAAAACCAATTATGATACTAAACACAATTAGTAAAGCACTTTGTGCAAGATAATTTGTTAAAGACATTTGTCCATAGAACTTTAATGGCGTTAAAATCATTTTTGCCTTATCCCATTGTAAAATAATAAGAAGACTGCTAGTCATTATAAAGGCACCACTATAATCTTCTAGCATTTCAATTCCTGAAACGGGAATTAACCCTGAACCCCTTACATAAATTAAAAATACATAAATAAAAATATTAACGATTAAAAAAATCGAAATATACTTTAATTTTCCATAGACATTTTCAAAAAATTTAAATTGCCCCATCGTAAAGCCTAGCACCATAAATGAAAGCCCCTTACTTATGAAGGATAGTAATTCCAGCCATACTATTCCCTCACCATAATAGAGAAAAGATGTCACAATAGAAAAGGATATTAGCGTAACCGTTACTATTAAATTGGTCCACTTATTTCTTTTGAAAAATATTATAATAAACAGGCCGAGTATAGCATAAACCATTAATACATCCTGTATTCCTTGCGGTGCATAAAATGTATGGATAAGTCCTAATACAAATAAAAAACAAATTCTGCGTAAAAACGAAAAGTATCTATTGTTTGCTTTTTGTGTGGATCGATTCATAAAAAGATAACACCCAAATCCAAATAAAAAGAATAAAATAGGGTAAAATGTCCCGCTTAATATATAATATAATTTATCGTGTAACTTACTAAAGGAGAAATAACCCAAAGCCTGATAACCATTTACAATAAGTATCCCCAACAAAGCAAATCCTCGTAAGTAATCCATAATATCTATTCGTGTATACGAATTTAGTTTATTCATTTTAATTCTCCTAATATAATTATATTTATAGTATTAATAATCCCCAAAATTAATTGTGTGCTTTCAAATACAACCTTCGCAATTTTTATTTAACCTATAGTATTGGGGCTTCCATCTCCCCCATTAAATCAATAAGTACTAATTTAATTAACTCACCCTTTTCCATTTTTTCTCCTTAGGAACTTAATAAAAGTTCAATATCCATTTGATTTTTTGGATTTTCTTAATTTCTGGCTAATTTTTTTGTAATCTACAAGTATCTCTGTTAAATCTGTAGATGATAAATCATAATTAGATTTCTTATTTAAACCATAACTACAAAATATAGTAATCAATATTCCTCCCATACCAATAAGGTTTGCTAGTAGAAAACTCATTGGTTTTATTATTACCTTAAGGATATATTTTTTCTTTGTTCAAATGAATAACTGTCCCCTTACAATTGGAAATATAATCTTACTAAATTGTAACGATAGGAAAACGCTACATCTCGAATTAAACTATGGAAATTATTTGAATATCGATAATAGAATCCACTAAATCTTTATATAATTTTTCTCTGCAATCCTTGGATCTCTTCTAAAACTAAAACGGAAACGCTAGTATTACAACTTCAAGAAATTGTATTATATCCAATAGCTGTTACTTTCATGAAAAAGGCAGTAGTAACAAGGATCTGTACCTTGTTACTACTGCCTTTTTGTTATGTAGAATCAAAATATAGCAACATATAGAAAACTTTGTATAGTTTTGCACGGGTCTACTATAACCTTAAAAACGATGTTATTGCTTCCCAATTTATTTATTCCAAGCTAACATCAGCTACACGGTACTGCTCTTACATCACACCCGTACTACATAATAACTTTTCATGCTTTACATATGTTAGATTATCTTAATGCTCCCAGATGTTGCAAAATTCCAACTTACTCATACACTATCCATTACTGAAATCGCGCTAGGCATTTAAATCATTTTCCCAGCATCTAATGATCTTTTACAAATTGTTCTCTCTCATAGGCAATTCCTAACAACTTAAAAAGCGCCTGTGTCAATTCAACTCAGGCGCTTAACGTGACTAAAAAAGTTTTAATGCAAAACATCCGTTTGACGATTCTATCTAAACCAAATGTCTTTATTACCATACTCATAACTAAAACAGATATCCTATGAAGGAATCATACTTTTCGCTAATGGTAAAAAGCTGTGGTCATTTCAAGTGCTTTAAGTGGCTCTTTAATTGAATCAAGCGTATAAACAAGTTTTTCGTCTTGCCAAACAATCATAGTCCCTGATTTATAAACATCTAAGCGTGCAAAACCGTTTTGTTTTGGAATTGGTAGCATATGTGTTTCTAGAAATTGGACTGCCTGTTTTGCAAGCTTCTCACCTGCTTCTGGATTGTCTGTTCGTGTATGTGTTTCGATTGCCCATCTACCCTCATTCCAACCAGTCCATAATGAACCAGCTCCTGCATCCTGATAACCTTTAATGTTATAGCCAAGATCAACCTCTTGACCACCATTTTGACTAAAGTTCACAAAAGCAACTTGCTCATTTGCTTCTTTAGCATTCTGATATTGCTTTACTACTAGTCTTGCAATTACAGTAGCTGTTTTTGAATTTTTAAGCTTCGGATCATTGATTGGCAAATACTTTTCACTTTCAAAAAATAGTATTTCAACTTGGTTAGCTTCGGCCTTCGTTGTTGCAGTTAAAAATGTACCATCTGATATCGGAAGCCCTTTTGGTAAAGTTATAGATAAATTAGTTTTAAGCTGGCTCTTAATATTTTTTAGTACACTAGCCTGTGTAAGAGATGCTTCTGTGTTTCCCTTATTTGTTTTGGACGGTTCCTGATTTTCGATTGATAGATGCGCTTCTTGTGACTTGTTTGGTTCGTTAGATTGTTGCTCCTTTTGTGACTTGCTCGGCACGTTAGATTGTTGTTCCTCATGTGGCTTGCTCGGCACATTAGGTGTTTCTTCTTTATCAGAGCATGCACTTATTATACTGAAACTTAAAAGCATGGGGATAAAAAGTAATTTTTTCATGGCATTTGCCCCCCCTAATTTCTTGTCATTAATCAACTGAAACTTTTTATTATTTGACTTCATTGATTTCATTCGTCAAATCATTTGACTGACGTAGCATATTCCTATTCTTTGCCGTATTAAGTGAACAACAAATTACTGCTGGTTTTTCTATTCTTTCACTTCTTTTAGGGTCACTTTAATACGAGGATAATAAATACTCGTAACACCTTCAAAAGCGGAATCCGTGCCAATAAATAACCATAGTTCTCCATTCTTGTCAGTTTCAACAATAAATGGGCGTTGGTTATTATTAAAAGGTTTTACCTCATACTTCTCACTATCTATTGTCGTTTTTTGCAAGTCCCCAATAATAAATGCATCTTTACCTTCTACTCCTTGATTCCCTTTATCAATATTCATTAAATAAAATCCTGTTTCATCCATAACCGGGATCGGTTCCGTATTGGTTGCACCAATTTTCACAAATACGCTTTTACCAGGAGACCCACCTACACCTATTTCATCTCTAGCATTTGTGGCTATATCGAAATCAAATGTCACACTATATTTTGTATTTGGTTTTAGCCGATCATTTGCATCCAATTTCTTCTTAACAAACATAAATAAATCGTCGCTTCCATTATATCCACTTACGTATAGACCTTTCCGTTTATTGTTTAGCTCTTTAGGTAGTGACTTAAGGGAGAATTGGAGCTTATAACGACCTTTATCTTGATGTGGATAGTCAGAAAATTCACCGATCCATCCACTTCTATCCTTGCTAAAAGTTGATTCAACAATGATATCATCATAATTTGTTACTATCTGGTCTACATCAATAAGTGTGACAAACGATGTTTTGTTTAACAATAAAAGCTGTTCTTTGGTTAAATCTCCAGCAAAACCACTAATAACGGTATCATAAGTATATCTTCTTGAAAATTCACCAATGTCCTTTTCAAGTTTCGCATAGTCTTCTTTGTTAAGTGTTTTATTAAAACTAACAATTACTGAGAATACATCTGATGGCGAAGCTCCCTCAATCTTTCGAGTTAGTTCTTCTGATATTTTATATGGGAGATTGTTTACATCTTGTACATTACTGTCTTCTGCTGCTAATGCCGGTTTAGTCAAATTTAATCCTGAAACAGCTCCGCAAAATACTAACGTTGTCGCCATTATTAATGGAATTTTTTTATTCATCTTATATTGACCTCCTAAAATTAGATTCAGTGTAATAGACGAGAATATGATTGGATTTTTTTCAAAAATTCTAATCCGAGAGTATCAAACTCTGCCATAAAGTTACAGAACTCTTTAATATAATGCCCACTTATTTCTTCCCAGTTATTTGAACTCGTAGGATGCACTTCTATTGAACCCTGCTTTATAAATTTTTAACCATTTTGTACAACGATAACTTTGGTTTATTGATTTCACCTGTAATCTGGTAGCCTATCCTCTGATACAATTTAATGGCAAGATGATTCTCTTTCTTTACCGTCAGAGAGCATTTGGCAAAGCCTTGCAGGCAGGCTTGTTCTTCGGCAAACTCAAGCAGCCTGGTACCTACTCCCAGTCCCCGGCTTTCGGGTAATAAGGCGATTGTTCCGATGTGAAATTCGTCATCTTCTCCCTCCTTCATGGTAATCATAGAATAAAACATTTTAATATTCAGAATGTTATAAATAACAAGACCCAGCTTTCGCAATGAAAGCAACTGTTTAAAAGTTGGCCATGGAAGACGATTTAAAACAGGTATGGGATAGCAAGTAATCATCCCTAAAGTTTTCCCGTCCATTTGAGCTTCATAAGCGTATTGATGACTAAAACGATTGTTCTCCTGCCGCCATAGGGTACGAAATGTTCCTTCAACTTTGTTCTTGTCCTCTGTTCCTGCAAGTGGAAACGCCATGTATTCCAATGCCATTACATTTAGCTTGGCGCCGACCATAGATTGATGATCAGCCTTTACAATAGTGAATTGATTCATTTCCTAGTACTCCTTTTCTAATGTTTTATTAGTTCAATCCCCTCTCAACTCGTCCTTAGCTTTGAAACCATGATAAAACGTATTTAAAAAAAGCTCTGCAGCCGAATTTTTAGGCACATTACCTTCATGTACCTGTTCCCATGTATGGAAAAGCAGGGCATAAAGCGTATTCAAAATCCATTCGCTGCTAACCGTTTGCTGAAGGTAACCTCTTTGTTTTAACAGCTCAATAACGCGTCGTATGGGTTCCCTTACCTTCTCTTCGGCTTCACCTAATTCTTTGTTGTTAAATACAGATGCATCATGACCTAAAAAATAAATTTTGTCACCTAAGGGGATTAACGCTTCAATAAGTTTCGGGATATAGTTTTCGCAACTTTCCTCATCCAGTGGAATCTGGTTTACTGTTTCACTTACCAGTTGTATAGCTCGATGGCCCAAGAACAGCATCAATTTCTCTCGGCTTTCGACGTAGCGATGAAGTGTAGCAATACCAATTCCCGCATATTCCGCAATTTCATTCATCGAAGCAGTAGGATTTTCAACAAGCAATATAGTAGCCGAATCAAGAATTGCATTAAATCTCGCTTCCTTCAACGCTGATAATTCTTTCTTCATAAATCAATCTCTCCCTTTTTCTGTATAAAGTCATCATTTTTGATAGATAAACATATCATTTGAAATTAGCATAAATCATTTAAAACAAAGTGTCCAGCTGTTGAATGTAGCCTTTCAAAAAGAATTATACTACTGAAACGGATAGTACTTTGAATGTTCTATATTTAGCATTTCATTATTTAAATGACGATGAAGAAATTAAATCAAGAGAGAAAAGATAACATTACTTGGGTTTTCAAGCAAATTCTCACGATGAACTCCGATTGTACTTCATTTAATTACAGAATATTTTTTAATTAAGTTGGTTCTGCATAAGGTTATCGGTTTATTTTAAAATTCACTTCCGGGTATTTGGTCGTCAGCCCTTTAAGGGTGGAACCGTCATCCTTCTGTTTTACATACTGGTCAAAAAATGCCAGGCTGAATTCGTTGATAATGCGATGAACTTCCTTTGGATTTTCACCTGGGCTCCGCAATAGAGGGGAGAACAAATGTAAATCAGTGAAGCTTGAATGATCCGTATGGGGAATGACCATTGACATACCACCGCCAGCTAACCCACGTTCATTGCGAACCTTGTCTTTATAGGTATCTTCATCAGAATCTTCATTTATGTCTGCACTCATGAGCAGAAATGGTTTTCCAATCCCACTTTCAGGGAAAACTTCCCCATGCAATGTGCCATCCATATCGATGGCTGCTTTGACACGAGAATCTTTTGCAAGTATTTGTGCTGCGGTAGCCCCACCGTAAGAGTGCCCAAACATTCCAATTCGCGAGGTATCGAGCCTTCCTGTAAAGAAGCCGGTCTCATCGTTTTGATTAAGCTTCTCTAACTGGTCAAGTACAAAAGTGACATCTTCTTTCCATAATTTGATGTGGCGATCACGTAAGTTAAAATCAGTTAAATTGAAGGGCTGTACGTAAGCAGTTCGACCATCTGGAAAGACGGTAGCTGCAGCATCAAAGGTATGATCGATACCTAGAACAATATATCCTTGACTAGCCAACTCCTCGACTTGAAACGTGTTTTGATTACGAAAACCATTAAAACCATGAGAGAAAAGTAATATCGGATATTGATTTTCTGAGTCTGAGAGTTGTAAATCCATAAACGAATGAGATTTGACCAAACCCATGTGGCTGAATGCAAATGCAGGAATGGACAATGTTTTTTCCAACCCCTTGGAGAGCTCATTTATGTTGCGAATATAAGGTTCCCGATCCCCCTTGCTTTTTTCAGCCGCAGGATACCAAATTTGCACCATCAGTTCGCGTCGATCGGTTGGATTTTTCGAATACGGTTCATTTCTCTGATCATCAACCCAATGAAATAGCTTCGTACCGACCTTATGTGGGCCAGTTGGTTCTTCAAATGAAAATACTGGCATAAGTAAGGGTAGCGCAACTGCTACAGACAAATAGATGCACAATAACAAAGACTTAACTATGAATATACTCTTGTTTCTGAACCCCTTTTTCCGCTCAGCTAATAAATAGCATATAATCAAGATAACTGGGGATACATATGCCGGAATCATCTGCCATCTAAAACCTTCTGCCAATAACTGAACTGTAACCATTACAACGGCAACCAAAGTAGCTAATTTGGACCACTTTTTCGTATCCTTGCCTATTAACAGTATCCAACTCAATAGACTAAAATTTACAACTATCAAAACAACTTCCCAGAAATTCATTGGCCTATCTCCTTTGAATGCATTTTACTTCTAATTAAAGAGGTAGTTTTTCAGTCAGAGCAAAAATAGATGAAACAACTATATAGTTGCACCAATTATGCTTAGTAATTGTTTCATCTGCTCAAAAACTTAAAATGCCCAGCTACCTTTACGGAAAATTGGCTCTACAGTTCCATCTGGTAGCATACCGTCGATGTCCATCTCACTGCTGCCAATCATAAAGTCCACATGTGCTACTGAAATATTGGCACCTAACGCTTCCAGCTGATCGTTTTCTAAATCTCTTCCACCCTCTAAGCAAGTTGGATAAGCTTTACCAAGCGCTAAATGGTTCGATGCATTTTCATCAAACAATGTATTAAAATATAAAATCCCCGATGCTGAAATTGGCGATTCATGTGGTACAAGTGCTACCTCACCTAAATAGCACGAGCCTTCATCCACATTCATAAGCTCCTGTAATAAATCGTGCCCTATCTGTGCTTCGGCTTTAACAATTTTTCCTTCTTCAAACGTTAGTTTAAAGTCATCGATAATATTTCCTTGATAAACTAATGGCTTTGTATTGCTTACATAGCCATTTACACCGTGTTTCATTGGTAACGTATAAACCTCTTCTGTCGGCATATTTGCCATAAAGATCGTATCATCTGGCGTTTTACCACCTCCAGTAATCCATTTATGCTGTGGTGCTAATGCAATTGTTAAATCAGTACCTGGCGCTGTATAGTGAAGCTTCGCATATTTTTTATTGTTCAGTAGGACCGCACGAGATTCTAAATTTGTTACATGTTCACGCCATTTTTCAACAGCATTGCCTTCACCGATACGAACAACTTTAAAAATAGCCTCCCATAATGCTGGTACTTGGTCCTCAGCTGCTAAGTTCGGGAACACCTTCGATGCCCACTTTGGTGAAGGAACTGCTATCATCGACCAAGCGATTAAATCCTTCATTATGGCGTTTCGATTGTTTCCTAGAGCAGCTCCCGATACCTTTTGATAGGTAGCTAGACGATCGGCTGAAATACCTGCTAATTTATCAGGATCTTCAGCATCTATCATTAATAGTGCTCCTTTACGTTCGATCAGCTCATCATTCATTTTGACGATCCATTCTGGGAAACGATTAAATTCTTCATCTGAGGCATGCTCAAAGTAAGCACGATCCACTTCATCATCTGACAAGTTAACATGAACACGTCCTGCACCAGCCTTATAGGCCTCTTTCACAACTAAACGGGCGAAATCCAATGCATCCACAGATGTATTGACTAATAAGTATTGCCCAGGTTGAATATTGACACCGACTTTTACCAAAAGTTCTGCATATTCTTGTAATTTTTCTTCAAACGTCATATTATTTTCCTCGCTTCTGTCCAATTGTTTTTTATCATCCGCTCGCTTGTCTTCATACCATACTTTCTGTACAGGTTTCTCAGAAATTTCTCTTGACCACTTTTCATACGCTTTTTCTTCACGATATGATAAAAAAAAATGGGGTTTTCTATCACTCATATATTTACCTCCTAAACTTTGATTCCGTTAAAACGTTTTTCTTCATCGTTCACTCCTTTCTTTGTATAAAGTCAGCATTTTTGATAGATAAACATATCATTTGATACAAATATAAATCATTTTAAATAAATTATCAAGCTATTAAAACTCATTTTTTCAAAAGTTTGGTAAAAACTGTGTAAATCTAGGTTCTGGAGTCAATAATATAAATCCATTTTTACAAGAGATTAATCAAAACGGATTCTTTTCTTTTTGAATGAACATTCTTTTTTATAAAAGTTTGATCAAAATATCTTAACTTTACCTCAGGGACAAATTAGTAGTGCCTTCACCAATTACGAACAGCTTTTCCCATAATCAGCTGCTAAGTTCGAACAACTTCGATGCCCACCTTGGTGAAGAAACTACTACCATCGACCAAGCGATTAAAGCCTTATAAGCCTCTTTCACAACTAAACGTGGAAATCCAATGCATCCACAGATGTCTTGATTAATAACTCCTTGGTTAAATATTTACACCAATTTTTACTAAAAGTTGTGCATAAGCTTGTAATTTTTCTTATAACGTCATATTATTTACCTCGCTTCTGTCCAATTGTTTTTATTAATACCTTAAAGATATATATTTGCTTTGTTTAAATGAATAACTGTTCCCTTACAATTTGAAATATTATCTTACTAAGTTGTAACGATAATAGAATCCACTCAACCTAATTATTTCTCAGCAACTCTTAGATTTCTTCTAAAAACTAAAGCAGCTAATAGATTGTCAATAAAAATCTTTTAAATTAAAAAACACTTCATGCTATACTAAAAAGCGCAACTCAAAAAACCTTCCGAATTCAATTCGGAAGGTTTTTGTTGTATTAAAAAATACTGTAACTACATGGTTTCTTGGAATGGTGTTTTCGTTTTTAAAATCGCATAAATCCATTGTAAAAGCTTAGGGAATTGATTGGAGTAATTCATATTCTTCAAGTCCACAGTATAGCGGTTATCAGTGGTATTTTACTGGCCATTCACTAGGTGGTTACTTAGCTGCTAAAACTTATTTAGATATTTGATCAGTTAATTGGTTAAACAGTACTACATGGAAAATGGTGTATATGATATCCATAGTGACAAAATGGTCTATTTTGGATTTAAAGGAGCTGTACCATCAAGCATTCCAACTTACAAAACAATAAACTATTCTCCAAATGGTAGTATATCAGGAGATTTAGTAGGCTATTACATTTATTCGTTGACTCATAAAAAAGCAGTTACTGACAATCATGGAATTCCTGCTTTAACACCCTATGTAAGTAATAAAAGCAGGTGTACATTTAGTATACTTGCTTTTTATTTTTCAATAAAACAACACAAAGCAGAAAATGATCAAACTTTTTTATAAAAAATTTATACTAATTCATACGAGGAGAATCCATTTTGATCAATCTTTTTTCAAAATAGATTCTTTTTATACATCGTAAAATGCCGGTTTGTGAGGTGTTTTTGATCAAACTTTATTTTAAAGCTACAGTTTCAGATATTGCTTCCTTATTTAGCAAAAAAAGCTCTTCAAATATCTCAATTGACCGATCATCCCCAATCTCATGGCGATTAAATCACTGTAGCCTGTATCAATCTGTAGATATGGTATTTGACCAGCCGCCAAGGAAGCTCCAATTGACAGGTAATTTTCAGTTTTGAGTAAAAGCAGATGAAACACTAAATACCATCGTGAGTATTAATGTACTAATTAAGCTTAGCTTAAAATGCCCAGTTACCTTTACGGAAAATTGGCTCTACAGTTCCATCTGGTAAGATACCGTCAATGTTCATCTCACCGTTGCCAATCATAAAGTCCTCATGTGTTACTGAATTATTTGCACCTAACTCTTCAAGCTGATCGTTTTCTAAATCTCTTCCACCTTCTAAGCAAGTTGGATATGCTTTACCAATTGCTAAATGGTTCGATGCATTTTCATCAAACAATGTTTTAAAATATAAAATCCCCGCTGCTGAAATTGGTGAGTCATGCGGTACAAGTGCTACTTCACCTAAATAGCATGAGCCTTCATCCACACTAATAAGCTGCTGTAATAAATCATGTCCTACCTGTGCTTCAGCTTTTACAATTTTTCCTTCTTCAAATGTCAATTTAAAGCCATCGATAATATTCCCTTGATAAACCAATGGTTTTGTATTGCTTACATAGCCATTTACACCTTGTTTCATCGGTAACGTATAAACCTCTTCTGTCGGCATATTAGCAATAAAGTTCATATCATCTGGCGTTTTACCACCAACAGTAATCCATTTATGTTGTGGCACTAAGGCAATTGTTAAATCAGTACCTGGCGCTGTATAGTGAAGCTTCGCATATTTTTTATTGTTCAGAAGGAGCGCACGAGATTCTAAATTTGTTACATGTTCACGCCAGTTTTCAACAGCATTGCCTTCACCGATATGAACTGTTTTAAATATAGCATCCCATAATGCCGGTACTTGTTCCTCAGCTGCTAAGCTCGGGAACACCTTCGATGCCCACTTTGGTGAAGGGACGGCTACAATCGACCAAGCGAATAAACTTTTCATGACGGCGTTGCGATAGTTTCTTAGAGCAGCTCCTGAAACCTTTTGATAGGTAGCTAGACGATCTGCTGAAATACCTGTTAATTTATCAGGGTCTGCAGCATCAATCCACAATAGTGCTCCTTTACGTTCGATTACCTCATCACGCATTTTGACTATCCATTCTGGGAAACGATTAAATTCTTCATCTGAGGCATGCTCAAAGTAAGCTAGATCCATTTCATCATCCGAAAAGTTAACATGAACACGTCCTGCCCCTGCCTTATAAGCCTCTTTCACAACTAAACGGGCGAAGTCCAATGCATCCACTGATGTATTGACTAATAAATATTGCCCAGGTTGAATATTTACACCAACCTTTACCGCAAGTTCTGCATATGCTTGTAATTTTTCTTCAAAAGTCATATTATTTACCTCTCTTCTGTCCAATAGTTTTTGAATTGTCCTCCACTGCTTACCTCCATGCCATACTTTTTGCACAGGTTTTCCAGAGATTTTATACGTATTTTCATTACGATATGATAATAACGTTGTGGCTAAAATGTCACCTTAAAAGGCATCTAGCCAATCTAAAAAATTTTTAGTTACCGCAAAATTAACTAATTTATTAAATTCATAGTCTTGTGTTTTTGAGTCATAATATTCTCTTATCTCTCGGATATCAAAATCCATACTTTCATTCCTTTAATTTTTAAGTTCTTTAGCTGAATCAGCATTTCCCCAATCTCTTGAAGCTTTTTTCTCATACTCAACAATAGCTTACTTCAGCGTCAGGGGGTTCTTTTTTTAGTAGTGCCTTACAATCATGACAACCAAGAATGCGAGGTTCTCTTTTAGTGTACACTCGGTGAAATTTATAAGTCTGTCCATTTAGTTGAGCATTTTTTCCCTCTATGTCCTTTTCATCGAGAACGAGGTTGCTACCTTCATCATAAGTATAATAAATATAACCATAGCCACCTTTACTATAGAACCTTCTTCCTTTTTGATAACAACTATTTTCCGTAATGACAATGCCCGCAATAATCTTTGCTTCACTAACGGGGTCTAAAGCTGCAGTTGGTTCATCCAGTATAATAATCGGACTATCTTTAAATAACGCCCTACCTAGTGCGATTTTTTGCCATTCCGTTGTTCTAATTCCGTCTCTTTACTTTCGTCCGCTCCATACTTTTAGTATTTTTAAAGAAAGAATGTTTGGAGATACTTCAGTTTCTTTCAAGGGATAAATATAAGTTTACGGCTATTTTAAATTATATTTTATTCAAAATGCTAATGCCTAGTATTGTTTGTGAAACCAAGTCCTAAATATTTAAGAATAATAGAATAAACAAAAGCCGATAATCCCTTAACGTACAGAAAATCGGCTTTTTCTATGCGAAAAATTACTTAGCGTACAAAATTTGCGTTTTGTTGTTGGTACCCCTTCTATCACTATTTTTAATAAATTAACCATTTAGTGTAAAAGAGAATTAATTAAATGAAACAGGTAATACATCTATACAACGTACAGTAGCCGTATTGCGTCGCTTAGGCTCCGATACCAGTTGTAAACGTCTAGGCGATTCGAGTAAACATACTATTAATTGTTGAATTGCTAGTTTACCAAACAAAGTCCCTACACAAGAATGTGGACCCCAACCGAAACCAAGATTTGGTTTTGCAGATCGATTTAGAATAATTCTATCTGGGTCGGGATATACTTCTGGATCTCTATTAGCAGCAGCAAGTAAAGTCAAAACAATTTCACCAGGCTTAATGATAGTATCCCCAATTTTAGTTTCCTTAACTGCAAAACGACTAGTTCCTGTTGCTGGTCCATCATATCTAATTAATTCATCAACTCCAGAGTCAAGTAACTCTTGATTTTTAAATTGATCAAGAATATCTGGGTGTTCTAACAATACAAGTAAAGCATTACCGAAAGATGCATATAACGTACCAAAGCTTGCAGTAAACATTGTGCCTGTAGTGTTACGCACATAATGTTCTGGTATATTAGCTTTCTGACTATTTTTTCTTATATAAGATAGAATTCCAGGCTGTTCTTCTGCTGCCAACCATTCTTCAACAAGTTCGTTGAGTTTTTTTCTTGCTGAAATACCGAGTTCTGCATTCTCTGGTACTAATCCGGAGTCCATCTGATAAGCAATAGCATCAGATATTTCTACAATAGATTCTAAGTCTGGTTCTTCTATGCCTAGCAAAATACACGTTAAACTTAATGAAAGCGGAGCTGAAACTTCTTTCATAAAATCAAATTCTATATTAGAAGCTTGTTTTTTGTAAATGTCCTCAATTAAATCATGAACTCTACGTCTAATACTTTCAATATCCTGAGAATTAAAAGCTTTTATCATTAGATTACGTAATGGCATATTAGCAGGCGGATCTAAAGTTTGAAGGTTATTTTTTATATCAGGAATATCAACACCAATACGTCGCAAATCCCTAGCAAACAATTCATGATTACGAAGAACTTCTCTACAATCTTCATATCTGGTTAGAACCCAAGATTTCATACCTTCATGCCAAAAAACGGGAGAATTTTCACGAAGTTGATGGTAAATCGGGTATGGGTTATTTAATGTTTCCGAATCCAAAGGATTATACTGTAATTCTGTTTTTGTCATAACGATTCCTCCTACATCTTTTTATGGTAATATCAGTAAATTTTTATAATATAAGTGTAACTTATGCATACAAAAAATGGAAGTATATTTTCTGAATTGATATTATTTTAAGAATTATTTCGTATTTTATCTAAAAATTTGTAAAGATCATTTTCGAAATTATATACTTCTTCAAATTGGGTATTTTTTAATCTAGCACATAAAGGAATAACAGTTGAATTTTTTAATTAAAAATAAATCGTAATCTTTAAAGCTCTAAAAGCATTTATCATATTATCACCTGTTTTAACATTATAAAAAGACAGGGAATACGCCCTGTCTTTTTGTAATCATAATTGTTAGCATGTACATCC
>Ga0209784_100097_pt1 | contig 104918 bp, 92 predicted proteins | sample AraplaCvi_mLB_r2_2_FD_184284 | JGI IMG/M metagenome (GOLD analysis project Ga0209784, IMG submission 184284) | Arabidopsis root microbial communities from North Carolina, USA - plate scrape CL_Cvi_mLB_r2 (SPAdes) (version 2) | ecosystem: Host-associated > Plants > Roots > Endosphere | place...
TATCGGGATTATCATCTACGTCAGCATCCGCTTTGAATGGCGGTTTGCGATTGCAGCGATCGTAGCGCTCCTTCATGATGCCTTCGTTGTCATCAGTATCTTCTCCATCCTTGGATTAGAGGTAGACTTGACATTCATCATCGCCGTCCTCACCATCATTGGTTATTCGATCAACGATACCATCGTTATCTTTGACCGGATCCGGGAAAACCTGCGGTTTGCGAAGATTAAGAGGGTCTCGGATCTCAAGGATCTGGTTAACAAAAGTTTGTCGCAGACGATCGGGCGCTCGATCTATACGGCCTTGTCCGTATTCATCGCTGCATTCTTCATGCTCCTCTTGGGCGGCGAGTCGATCCAGATGTTCTCGCTGGCCATTTGTATCGGTTTGGCATTCGGCGCGTACTCTTCGATCTTTATCGCAAGTCCGTTGTGGCTCCTTCTTAAAGGCCGCAATGTGAGCAATAAGCCGAATTCGCCGAAGCCAAGCAAAGATAAAATCGAAATTTAATTAAACCGCTGAAGGGCGTTTGCAGTCTAGATATCAGAAGATCCTATACAAGTGAAAGCCGCGTCGCAGGCGACGCGGCTTTCTAAAGTTAGCAGCAGCAGCAGGCAGCATAACGAGTACAGGATCGACAGTGACATTGAGGGGGGCCTCAAGTGAGCAATGAACGCTTGAATCATACGGAGACTGTCCTATGGACAGGCATTGTAACGGATTTGGCATTAGCCTTGTGCAAAGGGATAGCCGGTTACTTATCCGGCAGCAAGGCTCTCATCGGAGATGCCCTGCATTCTGCGGCGAATGCCGTAACTTTATTGGTGGATCGGTTGCCAAGCCTTGGCATATTCGGCACGAAAAGTCCGATGCGGGACAAACGGAACGTTTCGAGTACGACGGAGCCCGTCATTTCGATTTTGTTTGCCGTGTTATTGATCATGGGGGGCATTCAAATTGCGGTATCCGCAATCCAGACCATGGCATCGGATAACCTCGAGCCGCCGGCCACACCGGCGCTCCTTGCGATTTTCATATCGATGGCGGTGAACGAAGCGGTATTCCAATATCAAAGCTGGCAGATGAAAAGACTGCATGATCCCCGGTACGAAATGCTGTTGGCTGATCATCGGTTTGCCTTATATTCATCACTAACGGTATTGATCGGCGTGTCGCTATCCATGGCTGGCTCCTATTTTGAATGGTCGCCTCTATTCTACATGGATTCCATAGCGGCTCTTATCGTGGCTTGTCTCGTGGTGCGGAAAGGGTATATACTCATCGTTCATTCCGTTTACGGAACACTTGCGGAGGAGAAGCGCCATGAACACGAAGCCGAATTCATGGATACAATTCAGCGGGTGCACGGCGTGATCACGATTGAGGAGCTGAAGGTTCAGGAATACGGACAGATTCGACATGTGCGCATCGAAGTGAAAATCACCGTCAACCCGAGAACGTCCGTATTGGAAGCTCAGGAAATTGCCGAGCGAATCCGGAAGCTGTTGACTCATCGATTTATTCAGGTTACGGATGCCAAGGTTCACGTTGTGCCTTATGAACCCGGTTACCCGTATAAATCGAACTATGACTTGATGGACAACGATATGCCGACACTGCCGCAATAAGGGCCGGAGCTTTTAAGACAGCAGGAAATAGGCAGGAAAAGGAAGGTGAACCCCTGTGCTGTATTCCAAATATGAATGGAGAATACGAGAGGCAGCGTCAACGATCACCGAACGGCTGGCCCACGATTTGTCGCTGCCACCCATCGTGGCTTCACTCATGGCATCCCGGGGGATACAATCAGCCGAGGATGGCCGGAAATTTTTATATGGAACGTTTGAGCTGACGCACGACCCTTATCTCATGCAGGGAATGCGGGAGGCCGTGCCGCGTATCCGCAAAGCGCTGGAGGATCGGGAGCATATTCTGATCTATGGCGATTATGACGCGGACGGGGTTTCCAGCACGTCATTGATGATTCATCTGATGCGTTACTTGGGAGCATCTTATGATATTTATATCCCTCATCGATCCAATGAAGGTTATGGCTTACATAATCATGCGCTGGATTGGGCCCATCAGCAAGGGGTCAGTCTGGTGATTACCGTAGATACCGGGATTAGTGCGGTCGAGCAAATCGCGTATGCCAACGGCCTTGGCATCGACGTCATCGTCACGGACCATCATGAGCCGCCTGAGGTGCTGCCTGAGGCATTTGCATTGATCAATCCGAAGATCCCGACATGCCCGTATCCCTTTAAGGGGCTGGCAGGCGTAGGCGTGGCGTACAAATTGGCACAGGCTCTCGTAGGTGAACCGCCGGAGGAATGGCTCCAGATCGTTTCGATCGGAACGATCGCTGACTTGATGCCGCTTACGGGAGAGAATCGGGTGCTTGTGAAGCACGGGATCGAATCGATGCGAAAAACGCGGTATGAAGGTATCCGCAGCTTGCTTGAGGTATCTGGAATTCATGTAGAGCAGGTGACGGCCGTTAACGTGGCCTTCTCCATGGCTCCACGGATTAACGCCAGCGGCCGTCTGGATCATGCAGGCCGTGCCGTTACGCTGCTTACTACGGAACACAAGGAAGAGGCAGAGCGCCTTGCTTGGGAGCTGGACGGGCTGAACAAGGATCGGCAGCAAGTGGTTGAAAACATCGTCCAGGAAGCGCTGGGAATGGTTCAAAACCGCTGGGGAGGGCAGGAGATCCCGCCTGTTATCGTATTGGCGGGCGAGGGCTGGAATGTCGGCGTGGTCGGCATCGTGGCTTCCAAAATCCTGGAGCGTTTTTACCGCCCCGTTGTAATACTCGGAATTGATCCCGAAACGGGAAACTGTAAAGGTTCTGCCCGTTCGATTCCGGGATTCGATATCTATGCGGCTTTACTTTCTTGCAAAGACGTCATGGACCACTTTGGCGGCCATCCTTCGGCAGCCGGCATGAGCCTTCATCGAGACCGCTTGGCGGTATTCGAACAGGGGCTTTATCGATATGCGGAGGATGCGCTCGAAGCAGAGCATCTGATTGCCGTTTGCGAAGCGGACCTGGAAGCCAGCTTGTCAGAGGTATCTGTACCCATTCTGGAACAGATGGAACAGTTAGGCCCGTTCGGCATGGCGAATGCCGTACCGAAGATTGTTTTTCGGGACGTTGTCATCAAGGACGTCCGCAAGATCGGCAAAGAGGGGAAACATCTGAAGCTTCGTTTGCAGCAAAAGCGGGAGGTTATCGATGCGATCTCATTCGGCTGGGGCCATCTTGCCGATATTCTGCCAGTGGGTTCGGTTGTGGATGTGCTTGGCGAGCTTTCCGTCAATGAATGGAACGGGAGCCGTAAAGTGCAGCTCATGATTCAGGATATCTGCGCCCCTTATCAGCAGGTGTTTGATTACCGCGGGATCAAAGAGCCGATCCGGGAGATCCAGAGGTGGAGAGCTGAACTGGAGCCGCATCTGAGGTGCCCGGCTGTCCGTTCCGCGGCGGTGTACGCAAAAGATTCACATCCGGAAATAAAAACTCAATTGTATGATATGTGCCTTTGGGTATATGATAGGAATGCTGGCATCGTGCCGGATAATGAAATCGCCGCGAGCGGCAATCAAGAAGATATTTCCGTTTTGTTCGTACTGGATGTACCGGAGACGGCTGAGCAACTCGCTGCATTCATGTCAGCCTTCCATTCCGTTCCCAATATATTTATGTTACATCCGACCCGGAACCTTCGCGAACGGCTGCAAATTCCGGACCGGGAACAATTTAAGAAGCTGTACGTATCACTCGCTGGACTAACTTCCGCTCCCATGCCGGAGAAAGAGGTCGTAACACGTCTACAGAAGCAGACTTCGTTATCATCGCGTATGCTGGTCAAAGTACTGGATGTCTTTGAGGAATTGGCATTCATTCAGCGTGACCAGGGACAAATTACCTTTGTACCGAAGCCGGAGAAAAAACCGCTCGACGCTTCCCGTCACTTCCGGGAATTAAGCGACTTGGCGGATATGGAGCAGCATCTGCTGCATGCCAGTACCGAACAGTTAACCCAGTGGATGACGTCCCGTACAAAAGGCGTATCTTAACCGCAACTATACAGGAGGAGATTATTTTGGATTTTAAAGATTATATTCGTGTCATTCCCGATTTTCCGCAAGCGGGGATCAGCTTCAAGGATATTACCACACTGCTGAAGAACGGTGAGGTATATCGCAAAGCCATCGAGGAACTGAAGGTCTTGGTTTCCGATCTCAAAATTGATGTGATAGCTGGTCCCGAAGCCCGTGGATTTGTTGTGGGTGCTCCGCTGGCTTACGCGCTTGGCGTGGGATTCGCGCCCATTCGCAAAAGCGGCAAGCTGCCTTACGAAACGATTGAAGTGGGATATGACCTCGAATACGGTAAAGATCGCTTGGCGATGCATACCGATGCAATCGAGAAAGGGCAAAATGTATTGATTGCGGATGATCTTCTTGCAACAGGCGGTACGATTGCGACTTCGGTTAACCTCATCCGTCAATTGGGCGGGAACGTTGTTGGCGCTGCTTTCATGATCGAGCTGACGGATTTGAACGGCCGCTCGAAGCTGGATGGAATCGATGTATTTACGCTGATGCAGTACGAGTAAACGACACTATTCTTCCTGATTTTCCCGGGAAATAATAAAATGCCCTGAGCAATCAGCTCAGGGCATTTTTCTGTTTGGCCATAAAGTTGTCGGTTCAATCCGGCGTTTTTTCCACGAGCGGCTCATCATTCTTTTCATTGGAGAGCCCGGTAATTTCGAAGAGTTTGAAGAGGACAGCCATTATGACACCTACGATGGTCGCCAATGCCATACCCTTCAGCTCGACCGTGTTAATCTTCAAAGTTACGCCGCTGATTCCTGTTACCAGTACAATTGTAGCCAAGATCATGTTGCTTGCTTTGGAGAAATCCACCTTCTGCTCCACGAAGATCCGAAGGCCGGAAGCTGCGATTACCCCGAACAGCAACAGAGACACGCCGCCCATAACCGGAGTTGGAATGTTCGCTACAACGGCGGAAAATGTTCCTGAGAAGGAAAGAATAATGGCAATAATGGCGGCACCTCCGATGACAAACACGGAGTACACCTTCGTCAAAGCCATGACCCCGATATTTTCACCGTACGTTGTATTCGGCGTGGAACCAACAAATCCGGACAAGATGGTGGAAATACCGTTGCCGAGCAGGGAGCGGTGAAGGCCAGGGTCCTTGGAAAGGTCTTTGCCCACGATATTGCTGGTTACCAGCAGGTGGCCGATGTGCTCGACGATAACTACGAGTGAAACCAGAATGATGGTCCAGATCGCCCCGCTATCGAAAACCGGGGTTGTCAGCTCCGGAGCCGACAGGAACTTTGCGTTCGCAATTTTCTCCGTGTCCACGACCCCAAGCGCGAAGGAAAGCGCATATCCGACAACGATCCCGATCAGGATGTGGATAATTTTGGCGAAGCCGCGGAACAAGATGGAACCCAACACCGTAACTCCGAGGGTAACGAGCGAGATGGTAATGATTTTAGGATCGATGGATTGCCCTTCTTCCGGCAAAAAACCAGCCATGCCTGCGGCAACCGGAACCAGCTCAAGCCCGATCATCGCAATGATGGCCCCCATAACCGCAGGAGGGAATACGAAGTCGATCCATTTGGTTCCCGCATATTTAACGATGAGCGCCACAAGACAGAAGATGATCCCCGTCACGATAAAGGCGCCCAAGGCTTTGCCGTAGTTGGCTTCCGGGTCGCCGTCCAGTACGATCAGCACCGGGGCGATAAAGGCGAAGCTGGAGCCGAGGTAGGCCGGAATCTTTCCTTTACATAAAAAAATGTAGAGCAGCGTGCCGATACCGTTCATCAGCAGGATCATGCCGGGATCCACACCGAATATGTTTGGTACAAGCACCGTGCTTCCGAACATGGCAAACAAATGTTGCAGGCTCAGAAGGAACCCGGGACCAAACGGAAGCTTCTCATCTACTTGAATTTCACGTTGCAAACCATTTCACTCCTCTATAGGACTTTAAATATAGGACCGTTCGCGTACGATCTTTAATAGATTAAATACAATCGTTCGTTTTTTCAACAATAATTTTTACAGTTCGTCAAAATATCCAATTCATGTCATGTTTTGTTGTCCCCGTGCAGGAAAAGGGCATACTATAAGTGACCGAACGCTCCACATGTTGACGTATAACGCCGCAAGCGTCATAATGATAGGAAAACAATCACGAGGGAACCTGCACGTTTTGACAAGGGCGGGTTCCATTTTATATAGAAAGGGAAGAGAAGGACTCCAAAATGGGCATAGAGCGATTACTCGAAAAGGCCAGCGCCTATATAAAAGAACCCGATCTTCTCCGCATCCAGGAAGCTTATGAATTTGCGGAGCAAGCCCACCACGGACAAGTGCGGAAATCGGGAGAACCTTATATTCTTCATCCGCTTGCGGTTGCAGACATCGTGGTGAACATGCAGATGGACACATTGTCAATTATTGCTGCATTGCTTCACGATGTCGTTGAGGATACAACCGTATCGCTCGAGCAGATCCGCGAGCGTTTCGGGGATACCTGCGCAATGCTGGTGGATGGTTTAACGAAGTTGGAGCGCATCCAATTCCGATCCAAAGAAGAGCAGCAAAACGAAAATTATCGCAAGATGTTTATCGCCATGGCACGGGATATCCGCGTAATCGTCATCAAGCTGGCGGACCGGCTTCATAATATGCGCACGCTTAAGTACCAGTCCGAGGAGAGCCAGCGCCGCATTTCCTATGAAACCTTGGAAATCTTTTGTCCCATAGCCCATCGTCTCGGTATTTCCGCGATCAAATGGGAGATGGAGGACATTGCGCTTCGTTACTTGAATCCGCAGCAGTATTACCGCATTGCGAATTTGATGCACAAGAAGCGTGCGGAGCGGGAGCAGTACATCGACAACGTCATCGTCTGCATCCGCGAGAAGCTTGACGAGATGGGCATTCAAGCCGATTTGTCGGGCCGACCCAAGCATATCTACAGCGTGTTCAAGAAAATGACGGTGAAAAACAAGCAGTTTAACGAAATTTATGATCTCCTTGCAATCCGCATTATTGTGGACAATATCAAGGATTGTTATGCCACGCTCGGCATCATCCACACCCTGTGGAAGCCGATGCCTGGCCGCTTCAAAGATTATATCGCCATGCCCAAAACGAATATGTACCAGTCCCTCCACACGACGGTGGTAGGGCCTAACGGGGAGCCGACGGAGGTTCAGATCCGCACCTGGGAGATGCATCGTACGGCGGAGTTCGGTATCGCGGCACACTGGGCGTATAAAGAAGGCTCCGCAGGCAACGGGGGCAGCTTCGACAACAAGATGACGTTTTTCCGCGAGATATTGGAGCTGCAGCATGAAACCAAGGATGCGTCGGAATTTGTAGAATCTTTGAAAATGGACTTTTTCTCGGATTTGGTGTTTGTGTTTACGCCAAAAGGCGAGGTGATCGAGCTGCCTTCCGGCTCCGTTCCCCTCGATTTTGCTTACCGAATTCATACCGAAGTAGGAAACCGCACCATTGGTGCCAAGGTCAACGGAAGAATCGTTCCGCTGGATCATCAGCTCAAAACCGGCGATATCGTGGAAATATTGACGTCGAAGCATTCCTACGGTCCGAGCCAGGACTGGCTGAAGATTGCCCAATCCTCGCATGCCCGAAGTAAAATCAAGCAGTGGTTCAAGAAAGAGAAGCGCGAAGAGAATGTCGAGAAGGGCCGCGAGATGCTGGAGCGTGAAATCAAGCGCCTCGGTCTTGACGTGTCCGAGTGGACGACGGACGATAAATTAATGGAAGCGGCCAAGAAATTCGCTTTCAATGATATCGAGGATATGCTATCGGCGGTCGGCTTTGGCGGGATCACTGCCGCGCAAATCTGTACGAAGGTGACCGAGAAGCTGCGCAAGGAGCAGGAGGAAGCCAACCAGCTTGAATTAACCTCCGAGATGAAGGAAATCAAGCCGGCCGAGAAGCGCAGCCGTCCGACCAACGGCGTCCGTGTCAAAGGGATTGATAACCTGCTCGTGCGTTTCGCAAGATGCTGCAATCCCGTACCCGGCGATGATATTGTAGGCTATGTAACCCGCGGCCGCGGCGTATCGGTCCATCGTTCAGATTGTGCGAATTTGCCGACAACGGATGAGGGCGAGGATGCGGCACGAGTGATTGAGGTGGAATGGGAAACGGCCGTCGAGGCGAATTACAGCGTCGATATTGAAGTAACGGGACACGATCGAAACGGATTGTTGAACGAAGTCCTTCAGGCCGTCTCCGAGAGCAAGACGAACATTTCCGCCGTCACGGGTCGATCCGACAAGAACAAAATGGCCATGATCCACATGACCATCCTGATTCGCAATACGGATCATCTCCAGTCCGTTGTGGAACGAATCAAGCGGGTGAAGGATGTGTACACCGTTCATCGGATCATGCAGTGACGGCACGATGCGCTAAGGGAATGGTCCCGGGGTTCATGACGATCCCGGTGGATGATACGAATGCGGTCTGTTATCCTGCGGGAGACAGGCCGTTTTATTTTTAAGATGAAGGAGCTAACCCTATGAGAGTGGTCATTCAACGATGCAAGAATGCGCAAGTCGCAGTGGATCATGAAATCGTCGGCAAGATTGAAGCGGGATTGATGGTACTGGTCGGCGTGACGCATGAGGATGAAGAGAAGGATGCCAAATACCTTGCCGAAAAGGTAGCAGGGCTGCGGATTTTTGAGGATGAGGAGGGAAAAATGAATTTCAGCGTCCAGGACGTGGGCGGAGCGATTCTGTCGGTGTCCCAATTTACCCTCTATGGAGACACCCGCAAAGGAAAGCGGCCGAACTTTATGGCTGCCGCAAAACCGGATGAAGCGAATGCATTGTATGAGTCGTTTAACCGCGAGCTTTCGGCGAAGGGATTGCAGGTGGAGACCGGGGTGTTCGGAGCGATGATGGACGTGTCGTTGACCAACTGGGGACCGGTGACGCTAATTATCGACAGCCGATCCTAACCTGCCTATAAAGGACGGCAGCATGCATCAAATTGGAGGGATGGGGCATCCTGAGTGAATAATCGAAGGTTGTTATTCGCAAGCAAAGGAGCCGTACGATATGCGTCAATCCCCCAAATTTTCGATATGGAGCAGTTTGCCTGCGACGGTCGGGACCGGAGGCGTCAGGGAAGCAGCTAGCACGGAACGCATGGTTTCGGCGCCGGAAGAATCGGCACAGCTCATCAGCATCAAGGGAAATATGCGGAAACAGCTGCCCCGATCGTAGATTCAGCACAGCGTCGCGTGTCATAGAGCGGATTTTTATAGGCGGAGCCTGAGATGATCTTAGGCTCCTTTTTGGCGTTCGTCCAAGCTTCCTTCGGGACAGACATCTGTTGCTGGCAAGCGCGTTCTTAGGCCTTTTTCATAAATTCCACTGTTATAAAAAAGAGATTCCAGGGTAATAACAAATCGAGGACATTTCAGGAAGGAGACATGCCAGATGAGTAAAGTAGCATTTCTACTAGCCGACCAATTCGAAGATTCCGAGATGAAAACTCCTTACGATGCCGTGAAGGAAGCGGGGCATCAGGCTGATATTATTGGATTGAAACAAGGACAAGAGGTAAAGGGCAAACAGGGCAAGGCTTCCTACACAACCGATAAAGCCATTGCGGACGTCAACATAAACGATTATGATGCGGTGGTTATTCCAGGCGGTTCTTCTCCGGAAAACTTGCGACTGGATTCCCATATATTGCAGTTTGTTGCAGCAGCGGACAAGGCGGGCAAACCGATTGCCTCGATATGCCACGGGCCGCAAATTTTGGCAAGCGCCGACCTGCTGAAGGGACGCACGATCACTTCCTATCCTCCGCTTCAGGATGATATGGTAAACGCCGGCGCCAACTTTAAGGATGAGGAAGTCGTCGTGGATCGAAATTTCATTACGTCCCGGACTCCGAAAGACGAGCCGGCCTTCGTGCGCGAGCTGTTAAAAGCGCTGTAGGCGCTAAATTAGCTGTATGGTTGTCCATGTAATACCGATCTTTCAAACACACGGGTTGAAAAAAAGGAGGAATGGACATGTCTAGACAAATTCAGGCTTATTTCAGGACGGAAGACGACGCTGAAGGCGCAAGGACGAGGCTGCTGACGTACAACACGGAACAGCTCGAGGTAGGACAGCTTCAGGATTCGGTCCGAAGCGGAGGGAATATCCTGGTGCCGCTGGTGCCATGGGGCAATGCCGGCACGGGCGGAGCTACCGCAGGGGCCACAACGATGGGGGCCCCCGGCGGCGTAGTCGGGGCTCCCGGGGTGATTGTGGGCGCAAGGGATACCAGCCGCGACATCGCCCAGGATCGGCCGGACAGCGATGATCTGCCCGGCGACGGATGGCGCGAAGCGGACGTGACCGACGGGGATTATGACGATCTCAGATATACCCTGTCCGTTAAGGTAAGGGACGAGGACTACGATCAGATCGTGCATGATTTGCGGGCGAATAACGCTTATGTGGAGCGATTTGATTAATGTCTGATTAGCGAAAGAGACGCGGCAGGCGATGAGCTGCCAAGAAGGAGCTTATCATTTTCAGGGCTTACCCAACGAAATGCAAAAAAAAGGGCTGTTCCTTTGGGGGAGCGGCCCTTTTCAACTCCATGATATAAAAGCGCTTTCTTGCTTGTAATATAACTGTAATGTTTGTTCAATGTTTCTTTAATATTCCCTGTTTATAATAACAGCATGACCCCCTTTTTTATATAATATATGTTTTGGACCTACAACAGTGGTTTGTAGGTCTTTTTCTTTTTTCGGGAAATTTCTACAAAGTTTCTTGACTTTAGTGCGGCGGTTCATTAGAATCTAAAAATATAATGTTTTGGGTATACTATATTTATGAATAACGGATTTCATGACGGGAACAAGTACTCCATCCCCACAAGACCAGAGAAGAATCCCTTGGCTGTAAGGATTCGCTTGATGAGTGGACGAATGACCTCCCCGAGAACAGACGGCGAAGCAAGCACCGGTTAACCGGTGGGATAGACAGTAGCCGTACTGCGCAGCCGGGCGTTATACGGATGAAGCGGATGGTTGAACACACGTTAGGATGTGTCGCCGCCGGAATGTGGGTGGTACCACGGGTGATAAATTAAACATCTCTCGTCCCTGTTGTCTTAGGACAGCGGGACGGGAGATTTTTTAGTTTCACGGCTTGTTGAGAAATGACTCCCTAGGAGTTTTTCCATAGTTAAACAGATCTAGGCAAGGGACATGTTCAATAGGTGAGTATGTCATAGGACGCGGAGGGATGAAGATGGCAAACGAGAAATTCGAGAAACCGACGGGCACGCAGGACATCCTGCCAGGAGCCGTCGAGAAATGGCAGTTTATCGAGGAGAAGGCACGGGATCTATGCCGGAGGTACAATTACCGCGAAATTCGCACACCGATCTTCGAACAGACCGAATTGTTCGAACGCGGAGTCGGGGAAACGACGGATATCGTAGAGAAGGAAATGTACACGTTCAAGGACAAAGGGGATCGCAGCATGACCCTTCGTCCGGAAGGGACGGCAGGCGTCGTTCGGGCTTACGTGCAAAACAAGCTGTATGGAGAGCCCGATGTCACGAAGCTGTACTATATGGGGCCCATGTTCCGCTATGAGCGGCCGCAGGCGGGCCGATACCGCCAGTTCCACCAGTTCGGCGTAGAGGTGTTCGGCACCGCGGATCCGGCTATCGACGCCGAGGTCATTGCGCTGGGGTACAGCTTCTACAAGGAACTTGGACTGAACGGAGTAAAAGCAGAGATTAACTCCGTGGGAACGTCCGAGGTAAGGGCAGCTTACCGCAGCGCGCTGCTTGCTTTCCTAGAACCGATGAAAGACAGCCTTTGCTCGGACTGCCAGTCGCGCATGGAACGCAACCCGCTCCGCGTGCTGGATTGTAAGAAGGACCAAGGGAAGTTCGGTGATGCGCCTTCGATCCTGGACAGCCTGGACGAGGAGTGCAGCACGCATTTCGAGAAAGTCAAAGGGTACCTGGACGCCATGGGCATCGAGTATGAAATCAATCCAAGACTGGTTCGGGGATTGGACTACTACACGCATACCGCCTTCGAATTCAAGGCCCAGGGCATCGGCGCGATTGATACGGTAGGCGGCGGCGGACGCTTCAACGGTCTCGTCGGCCAGATCGGCGGACCGGATCAGCCGGGCATCGGATTCGGCATCGGCCTTGAGCGTATTCAATTGATTCTGGAGCATCAAGGCGTCAATCTGTCGGCCGCGAAACCGTTGGACGTTTATCTGGTGGCGCTGGGTGAAGCCGCCGAACGGGAAATGGCGAAATTGATCTACGATCTCCGCAGCAAAGGCGTGTCCGCGGAACGCGATTATCTCGGCCGGAAAATGAAAGCCCAGATGAAATCGGCCGATCGTATGCAAGCCCGTTATACCGCCATTCTGGGCGACGACGAGCTGGAACGCGGCGAAATCGCGTTGAAGTCGATGGAGACCGGCGAGCAGCGAACCGTTAGGCTGGATAGCCTGGTACAGGAATTTGTTTAATCGCCGTAAAGCGGCTTAATTATACTAAAGGGGAATGATAACCGATGAAAAGGACGCATCATTGCGGTCACCTGACAACCGCGAACATTGGAGAAACTGTAACACTGAACGGATGGGTACAAACCCGCCGCGACTTGGGCGGCGTGCTGTTCATCGATCTGCGCGATCGCAGCGGCATCATGCAAATCGTATTTAACCCGGATTTCTCCGGCGAGGCATTGGCCGTTGCCGATAAAGTCCGCAGCGAATTCGTGGTGGCCGTATCCGGGAAAGTCGTAAAGCGTGATCCGGAAACGTTCAACCCGAACCTGCCGACAGGCGAAATCGAAGTACAAGTAACCAGCATCGAAGTGCTGAACGCAGCCAAAACGCCTCCGTTCTTTATCGAAGACGGCGTGGAAGTGGATGAGCAGCTCCGCCTGAAGTACCGTTATCTGGACCTTCGCCGTCCGGAGATGCAAAAAACGCTGATGCTGCGCTCCAAAGCATCGAAAGTATTCCGCGACTTCCTCGATGATGAGGGCTTCGTGGATGTGGAGACGCCAATTCTGACCAAGAGCTCGCCGGAAGGCGCGCGCGACTATCTCGTGCCGAGCCGCGTACACGCAGGCGAATTCTTTGCGCTTCCGCAATCCCCGCAAATCTACAAGCAGCTCCTTATGGTGAGCGGGCTTGAGCGTTACTACCAAATTGCGCGCTGCTTCCGTGACGAAGACTTGCGGGCCGACCGTCAGCCGGAGTTTACCCAGGTCGACATCGAGACATCCTTCATGGATCGGGAAGACCTGTTGAACATGATGGAGCAGCTGATGGTGAAGCTGTTCAAGGAAACCATCGGCGTTGAGCTGGCGACGCCGTTCCAGCGTATTAGCTATGCCGACGCCATGGGCAAATACGGCTCCGATAAGCCGGATCTCCGTTTCGGCATGGAACTGATCGAAATGAACGACATCGTTGCAAGCAGCGGCGTCAAAGTATTCTCTTCCGTCATTGAAAAAGGCGGCGAAGTGAAATGTTTGAACGCTAAAGGCTGCGGCACCTGGACCCGTAAGGAAATTGACGATCTGGGACCGTATGCAGCCCGTTACGGAGCGAAGGGTCTTGCCTGGATTCAAGTGAAAGAGGGCGAATTCAAAGGGCCAATCGTGAAATTCTTCAGCGAGCAGGAGATTGAAGCGGTAAGAGAACGCACGGGAGCCGAAGACGGCGACCTGCTGCTGTTCTCCGCAGACAACAAAAAAGTGGTTGCCGACGTGCTTGGCGCGCTCCGTTTGAAAATCGGACGCCAGCTTGGCCTGATCAACGACAACGAATACAAGTTTGCTTGGGTGCTGGACTTCCCGCTGTTCAGCTATGACGAAGAGGCGAAGCGCTATGTGGCCGAGCATCATCCGTTCACCCGTCCAAAAGACGAGGATCTGGAATTGATGGATACGGATCCGCTTGCCGTACGCGCTGAAGCTTACGACATCGTTCTGAATGGATACGAAGTAGGCGGCGGTTCCATGCGGATTTACAAACGCGAGATCCAAGAAAAGATGTTTGCGGCTCTAGGCATGTCGCCGGAAGTGGCGCACGATAAATTCGGCTATCTTATGGACGCCTTTGAGTACGGCACGCCTCCGCACGGAGGAATCGCCTTCGGGTTGGACCGTTTGGTCATGCTGCTTGCCGGACGCACCAATCTGCGTGAAACGATTGCGTTCCCAAAAACGGCAAGCGCAACGGATCTGTTGATGGACGCTCCTTCCCAGGTGGACGGAGGACAGCTGGAGCAGCTCCATATCAAACTCGCCAAGAAGCCGGGCGACGAGAAAAAATAAGCCTGTTGTTCTTGATAAAGGAGGTTGCCTGAATTATGCTGCACCAATTTTCCCGAACGGAATTAGCCATCGGTCCCGAAGGCCTTGAAGTGATGAAGAACAGCACCGTGGCGGTGCTCGGTATCGGCGGCGTGGGTTCCATTGCGGTGGAGGCCCTCGCCCGAACCGGAGTAGGCCGCATCATTCTAATCGACAAAGACGTGGTGGACATCACGAACATCAATCGGCAGATCCACGCATTAACGACGACGGTGGGTCAGAAGAAAGCGGATTTGATGGTCGACCGAGTCAAACTGATCAATCCGGAATGTGAAGCGATCGCCCTAAACATGTTCTACACCGAAGAAACGTATGAAGAGCTGTTTAAATACGAGCTGGATTATGTGATCGATGCCTCGGATACGATTATTTATAAAGTGCATTTAATCAAGGAGTGCCTGCGTCGGGGCATTCCGATCATCTCCAGCATGGGCGCGGCCAACAAAATGGACCCGACGAAGTTCCAGGTGGCCGACATCTCCAAAACCTCCATGGACCCGATTGCCCGAATCGTGCGCACCAAGCTGCGCAAGGACGGCATCAAGAAAGGGGTCAAGGTCGTGTTCTCTCTGGAAGAGCCGATGAAGCCCCGCCAGGACGTAACGGAGAAAATCGTGCCCGAGAATGCTCCGGAAATCCGGAAGGCGAAGCAGCCGCCGGCAAGCAATGCATTCGTTCCGCCTGTGGCCGGACTGATCATGGTCAGCGTGACGGTGAAAGAGCTGCTCGAAAAAGGCGGCGTCTCGTTGTAACGGAGTGTCCGGACCATTTTAAACTCGGATCGAGAAAACGATAGACAAACAGAAGGCAGAAAGAATAGTCTTTCGGCAAAGTTGAGCGTGGTTAACCAAACGCAGTGTCCGGCAAAGGACGCTGCGTTTTTTGCTGCCGTGGACAAAGCGATTCGAAACAGCAAACCCAAACAATAAAATTTCCTGTGGCAGCGCTTTGCTAGTATATCCCGGCGAGTTGTGCTACAATGAAACTCCTTTTTGTGTCACGGCCCTAAAGCCAGACTTTCGATACGAAAAAAATATGTTCTTAGGAGGTAACTGAAAGTGTCAGAATCTTTTCAAAGTGCCTATCAAGAAGAAGAGTCAAGGCTAAACGAGGTTATCGTTGAAATTGACCGTCAGCTTGAACGGCTGCGCGGTATTCCGGTATACACGGGCCATGATTTTACGGAGCAGGTGCTTGAGGCAGGCAGGGAAGAGAAACGGCAGGCCCTCGCCAAAAGCTTACCGGAGCCTTATTTCGGAAGGCTGGATTTTCAAGAGAACGGAACGGGGGCAAAGAAACCGCTCTATATCGGGAAGATAGGCTTCGACAAGGCGGACGCTGGTGATCACCCGATGGTGATTGATTGGCGGGCTCCGGTCGCGAGTCTATTCTACTCCTTTACGGGCGGTACCGATCCGGCTTCATTCGAAGCGCCCGAAGGAATTATCGAGGGGCTTGTGTATTTAAAACGTAACGTCGTGATCCGCAAGCAAATTTTGGAGCGGGTATCGGACACGTACAACGGGAAAGCGGCGGACCTGCCGTATCCGATGAGTTTTTGGTCTACCGTCTCGGTGAGAACAAGGATAACCGGCTGCGGGATATCGTGTCCACGATCCAAGCGGAGCAGGATAAAATCATCCGGGCGGCCAAGAACACCGCCCTCATCATCCAAGGGGTGGCGGGAAGCGGAAAAACGACGGTGGCGCTGCATCGGCTGGCTTATCTGCTCTACCAGTACAAGGAGCAGGTAACGGCCGAGAAAATGATCATATTCGCGCCAAACCTCATGTTCCTGGATTACATATCCGATGTGCTGCCCGAGCTCGGAGTTGGTGATATTCAGCAGCGGACCTTTGGCGATTGGGCGGCAAAGCTGCTTGATATTCAGCTGTCCTCGGAGGAACATGCGCAGACGCTTCATCAGTGGTTCGAGACGGAACCGGGTCAAGGGACGCCGGATATCGACGATAATGTAAGCGGACGCTATAAAGGCTCCTTAAGGCTGATGGATATCGTGCGGCGCTGCGTGGAGTCCATCGAAGCCGAGGCCCTACCGGACGGGGATTTCTCTCCATGGGATGGAGCCGTGCTGAAGCAGGAGACGATGGCGGATTGGTTTTACCAGGAATATAAGCCCTATCCGCTGGCGAAACGGAAGGAACGGCTGCTCGCCAGATTGCATCGCTGGGTCGAGATGGAGCTGAAGAAATCGCCATCGCCGGCCGTGTTGAAAGAACGGAAGAAAAAAGCGGCACAACGCGAAAAGGCTTATGCCAATCGCTGGCCGAAATTTGAGCCGATTTCCCTATATAAGCAATTGTTTGGAGCGGTAAAGGCGGCAGGCTCCTGGGTCGAAGAGCTCTCCGGACTTATTCCGCCGGAGGTACTGGCGGCAACGCGTAAAGATCTGAAGAAGAATGTGGTCCGGGAAGAGGATCTGCCAGCCCTGCTGTATTTCCACTGCTTGCTGAACGATATTTCCTCAGAGCAGCGGTTTGACCACATTGTCATCGATGAAGCCCAGGATTTTTCTCCGTTTCAGGTGGCTGTACTGGATCTGTTCGTAAGAGGACATTCCTTCACCATACTAGGCGATCTGTCGCAGGGCATTCATGCGTATCGCGGCGTGCATGCGTGGGAAGAAATGAGCTCCCTGTTCAAGGAAGAGGAAACGGCTTATTTTGCGCTGACGCGCAGTTACCGTTCCACGATGGAGATCATTGAATTTGCCAATGGGATACTGGAGAAGGGGGTCGCAAGCGACCTGCTCGCCGTGCCCGTATTCCGTAGCGGCGATGCCGTTCGCCTCATTCCTTATGATGCCGGGAACGCCAGAAGGAAGGATTTGGAGCGGGCCATGAGTGCGCTCATTGCGAAGGAATACCGGACGGTAGCCATTCTCACCCGCACCTTGCGGGAAGCGAAAGAGCTGCATGAGGAGTTAAGCCCGTCCTGGCCGATGCTGAATCTGATCGATGGCAGCAAGGGAACGTATCAGGGCGGATATTCCGTGCTCCCCGTGTACTTGTCCAAAGGGCTTGAGTTCGATGCCGTTGTGGTGGCAGATGCGGACCGGGCTCATTACGCGGAGAAAGCTTGGGATGCCAAGCTAATGTATGTAGGCTGTACGCGTGCACTGCATGAGCTGTGGCTGCTGCATGGGGAGCCGCTGCCTTCGTATATCATGGCAGAGACTTCAGAGATCATGGCCAGCGGTTGGCCAGCGGAGTAATCGTTCGATTGCGCAGCTGCTGTCGGTTCCCGGAATGTCAATAGAGAGAAACGGAAGTCCCGCAGGGATTCACATGGCAGCATGTGTTAGCCTCTGCGGGACTTTTTGTTGTACAGGGGCTTGCTAGGGGCTTAACCAAGCATTTGGTAGGAGGAGCCCAGATTTTCGATAAACCGGATCAAAGTCCAGACAGCGAGGATGGAACAGGCAGCTGCCAGTAGGATGTAGAGGGACATTTTTCGCTTAGGCTTTCGTTTTTTCAATTCCATGGTCTCCCTTCGTGCATAGAGTTTAAGCGACACCTTCATAACAAGACCTCGTCGTCGTCCTCGCTCCGGATTCCCTGCCTGTACTCGTAAAGGATGATGGCTGAACGTATGAAGACGTACAAGCCGAGCAGGAACTGCAGGATGAGAACGGCATACAGCAGGTACATCGCCAGTCCCTCATCGTCGAGGTAACCGGGGCCGAATGTTTCTTGTAAAAGATGATAGGTGCTGGCATGAAGGTAGAGCCCCAGTATACTGAACGTCATATGGAAAACCGCGTTATACATTTTGCGTACGGATTTTTTGCGAGTCGTCATAACATTCTCCCCAGATCAGGTTTTTCAAACGTTTCCCTATTATATAAAACGCGTTGGGTTCGATAAAAGTTGGATATGATCAAAATAAGCTGCAATATCCGAACGGTGGGACGATTGAAGCGTAGGACAGGAAGTTGCCGCAGCGCAGGCACGGCGAATTCGAATATGATATGATAGAGCGTGATGGATTGAAACGACTTATTTTTGCATCTATATCAGACAAGGAAGTGTAGCCATGGATTTATTCAGTATCGGGCGTGAAGGGGACCGGGACTCCCGGCTGCTGGCCGATCGGATGCGCCCTTCGTCGCTGGATGAATATATAGGACAAGAGCATATTATCGGACCGGGCAAATTGCTCCGGCGGGCCATAGAGGCAGACCAGGTCTCGTCGATTTTATTGTACGGCCCGCCTGGATGCGGCAAAACAACGCTTGCGCATATCATCTCCCAGCAAACGAAGGGGCATTTCGTTCGGCTGAACGCGGTGGAAGCCACGGTCAAGGACGTTAGGGAAGTCATTGAGCAAGCCCAGAGCAACCGCAGCCTGTACGGCACCAAAACGATCCTGTTCCTGGATGAGGTGCACCGCTTCAACAGCTCCAGACAGGATGCGCTGCTGCCTGCCGTGGAGAACGGCACGATCATATTTATCGGCGCGACGACCGAGAACCCCTTTCATTACGTCAACGGGGCTCTAATGAGCCGGTCCACTTTGTTCCAGCTACAGCCGCTGACCAAGGACCACTCCATGATCGCGATGCGGCGCGCGCTGACCGATCAAGACAAAGGCCTTGGATTCATGGATCTCAAGGCCGATGAGGAAGCGCTGGAGCACATTGCCGCCATGGCGAACGGGGATATCCGGCGTGCACTCAATGCGTTGGAGCTGGCAGCGATGACGACGCCGCCGGACGCAAGCGGTACGGTCCATATCACGCTCGAGGTGGCGGAGGAATCGATTCGCCGGCCTACCGTGCGTGCGGACGAGTCCACGCAGTACGATGTGCTGTCCGCCTTTCACAAGAGCATTCGGGGCTCCAGCGATGCGGCGCTGTTCTGGTTTTTGTATGCGGTCGAAAAGCTGGGCATGGACCCGATGGTGTTCATCCGCCGGCTGATTGCTGCCAGCAGCGAGGATATTGGGCTGGCCAATCCGCAAGCGATGGTGCAGGCGGTAAGCGCATTGGATGCCTACCGGAACAACGGCTGGCCGGAAGCCAAGCTGAACATCGCCCAGGCGATCCTGTTCGCCGTGGAGAGCCCGAAATCCGATGGCGTCGTATCCGCCATATCCCGTGCGATGTCCGCCATGGATGAGATGAAATCGGCGGAGGTTCCGCTGCATCTGCGCGATGCGCATTACTCGGGGGCGGTGAAGCTGGGACATGTCGGCTACAAGTACCCGCACGATTATCCGGGCCATTACGTGAAACAGGAGTATTTGCCGAAGGAGCTTTCCCGCCGGGTGTTCTATCAGGCCACGGAGCAGGGGAACGAAGCCAAGATCGCACACAACCAGCGATTGCGGCGCGAAGAATAAGGAAATTAGCGATAACGGGGTTCATCAAGGCCTTTAGTTAAGTTAAATGGAGGAAATGAATGATGAAAACAGGGAAACAACGGTTTGTCATCCTGCTGTTGTCCGCCGGCCTTATGCTGAGCGGCTGTTCGGGAAAAAGCGCCCAGGAGCAGGGCGCAAGTGGACAGGCAGCCGAGGCGGCGCATGAGCACGGACATCAGACGCAGCTGTCCAACGGGGATATCCAGGAGGCGACGTCATCGATCGATGAGCTGCCGACCTTTTTGAAGAGCCAGACCAGCGAGCTCCAAACGATTTATGCTTTGTCCGCGCAGGTGAGTGATGTCCTGAAATACATTCCTTGTTATTGCGGCTGCGGGGAAAGCGCCGGTCATGAGAGCAACCTGAACTGTTTTATCGATGAGATTCAGGAGGACGGCACTTTAGTGTGGGACGATCACGGCACCCGCTGCGGGGTTTGTTTGGACATTGCCGTGGAATCTGCCAAAATGAGCAGCGAGGGCATGAGCTTAACGGATATCCGGACCGCGATTGATGAGAAGTACGGCACGGGTTATGCGAAGCCAACACCGACTCCGATGCCGCCAGTCGGGAGCTAAGCATTGATATGAATGGAGAAGAGGGTATAGCTTAAGTTACTGTTCGGTAACCTGAGCTATACCCTTTTCAATTTTCGATCAAACATTGCCTTTATGTACTGAGTTAGCTAATGGGCTGTTCCGTTTCCCTGGCAAGCAGCCACTGGTTATCGACTCGTTCCCAATATTCCGTGGTGAATAGCCTGGCCAGCGCCTGCCCATCCTTCTCGATCACTAACTCGAAGAACACAACTGCATTTTTATTATCTCTGAGCCTAATCACCCGGTTCTCAAATTTTTTCTGGGCGCCGAGCAATTGTTCTACCGATAGCTTCATTCCTGAAATGGCCTCGTCTTTAGAGTAGAAGACAGGCTTGTCCTTGGCACTGCCGAAAAAAGTAACGTAGTAATTCACACCCATACGTTCTAGCTTTGAAGTGTCTCCTGAGATCATAGCCTCGTTCCAATCGGCAATGTAACTGTTATGCATGTCGGTAAAGGCAGCGACGGCATATTCCAATGTTTCTGTCAAGCAGCATCTACATCCTTTCTAAGATTCATAAATAACGATTCGATCAAACTACCCATATGTCCTGCAATATTTATTAAATTGTGATTATTCTCACAGATAAACACTATATATTGATATAAATTTACATTATAAATCTATATATAGTGAAATAGTTTTATGAAATCACAAGGAGCTGATCGAGTTCGTGAAAGTGATGAAGAGAGATGGATGCTTGGTGGATTTTGAGATAAGCCGGATTGTGAAGGCAGTGGATAAAGCTTTTATAGCGGTTGAGGGTGCGTCCTACAAGGAGGCTTCCCTGCAGATTGGTGAGGCGGTTGCCCGCGCCACCGCGGGGATGGAGCAGGTGAGTGTGGAGGAAATCCAAGATATCGTTGTGGAGCATTTGCGCAGCACCGGTTATGCAGAGGCCGCGGCAGCTTATCAACATTACAGGGAAGCCCGTGATCTGGAGCGGATGCGGCGGGGAGAGCTCTACAAGATCAGCAGGGATGTGATTGGGGTAACGAATCTGGAACTGCTGCGGGAGAACGCGAATCTGAACGGGGAATCCTTCAGCGGAAAAATGAGCCGGATCGGCTCCGAATACGCCAAATGGATGGCAAGCAAATTCATCCTCCCCACAGAGCTCACGAGAGCGGTGAGGGATGGGTATGTATACGTTCATGATCTGGACCAGTATGCGCTGGGAACCACGAACTGCATCTTCATCCCGTTCGGCCGGCTGCTGGCCAAGGGCTTCAATACCGGTAACGGATCGGTCAGGCCGCCGCAGAGCATCATGACCGCCATGGCGCTGGTAGCCATCATCTTTCAATCCCAGCAGAACAGCCAATTCGGCGGCGTGTCCGGCAGCAAAATCGATTGGGATCTCGCTCCGTATGTCGGCAAATCGTTTCGTCGGCATTTTCGCAAAGGGCTGGCCTACTTCGGAGAAGCGGGGCTGGGAGAGGATCAGCCGTATGAACGAGCCCTTGAGGATCACGAAATATACATAGACAATGAGCAGCTGAAGGACATATACCCGCGAGTATATCATTACGCCTATCAAGAAACGGTGAATGAAGCAAAACAGGCCGCGGAATCCTTGATCCATAATTTGAATACGATGAGCAGCCGGGCCGGCGGACAAATTCCTTTCACTTCGCTGAATTACGGCATGTGCACGTCAACCGAAGGAAGGCTGGTATCCCACGCCCTGCTGGATGCCACGATGAAGGGGCTCGGCGGGGGAGAGACACCGATATTTCCGCAGCATATTTTCCAGTGCAAGCAGGGGGTCAACCAGGCGGAAGGCGAGCCGAACTACGATCTGTTCCTGAAAGCCGTCGAGTGCTCCAGCCGCAGGCTCTACCCGAATTTCGTCAACGTGGACGCGTCGTTTAATCTCGTCTATTATAACCCGGGGGATCCGGACACGATTATTGCCACCATGGGCTGCAGGACCCGCACGATTTCGGATCGCTTTGGGCGAAACCGCCTGAGCGGCAAGGGCAACCTGTCCTTTAATACGATCAATTTGGTCCGGCTCGGGATTGAACATGGCATCGTCCAAGGGAAGCGGGAAGTGCCGGACCTGAACCGTTTCTATCAACAGCTGGATCATTATATGAGAATTGCGGTGGAGGGCTTGATTCACCGTTACGAGCTGCAGGCCGACCAACCGGCCAAAGCGTCCGATTTCATGATGCGGGAGGGCGTGTGGGAAGGCGGCGAGGCGCTGGCGCCGGAGGACAAGGTGCGCGAGCTGATCAAGCACGGCACCCTGGCGCTTGGATTTATCGGGCTGGCCGAATGCCTGAAGGCGTTGACCGGACGGCATCACGGCGAGGATGAGGACAGCCGTGGGCTGGGGATCGAGATCATCCGGCATATGCGTCGGTTTTGTGATGCAGCCGGTGAAAGGTATAACCTGAACATTACGCTGTTTGCCACGCCGGCAGAAGGGTTATCCGGAAAATTCACGAAGCTGGACCGGCAAACCTTCGGGGTGATCGAGGGTGTGACGGACCGTGAATATTACACGAACTCTTTTCACATACCCGTGTACTATCCGATGGCCGCCTACCGCAAAATCCGTTCCGAAGCACCTTTCCATGAGCTGTGCAATGCCGGAGCGATTTCGTATGTGGAGCTGGACGGGAACGCAAGGCAGAATACGGCTGCTTTCCGGGACATCGTGCAGTTTGCCCTGCAGCAGAACATCGGATATTTCTCCGTTAACCATCCCGTCGACCGGTGCCCGGCATGCAACTACGAAGGCATTATCGGAAGTGCGTGCCCTGGGTGCGGCGCTTTAGAGGCGGATGGAAACTTCCAGCGGCTGCGGAGGGTAACGGGATATTTAACGGGCAATTATACGGAGCGCTTCAATTCCGCCAAGCAGGCCGAGGTTCGGGATCGGGTGAAACATCTGTGAATGTGTGCGGATACATCCCCGAGAGCATCAATGAAGGCCCTGGACTTCGTGCGGTTCTATTCGTGAGCGGCTGCCGCCATGCCTGCGCCGGATGTTTTAATACGGATTCCTGGGACTTTGAAGCGGGGGAGCCCTTTACCGAAGAAATGTCAGCGGCGATACTGCAGGATATCCAAGACAACCCTTTGCTGGATGGCGTGACTTTATGCGGTGGAGACCCCTTCTTCTCCCCGGAAGAATGTGCGGCATTCGTACGCAGGCTTAGGACCCTCTGTCCCGCCAAAAACGTATGGGCCTACACGGGGTTCACCTTCGAAGCACTGATAAGGCAGCCGAAGCTGCGCGAGTTGGCCTTGCTGTGCGATGTCATCGTTGACGGCAAATTCGAGTTGGAGCGCAGGGATGTCTCGCTTCCTTTCCGGGGCAGCTCGAATCAGCGTTTCATCGATGTAGCCGCCAGCATGGAGCAGGGAGTGACCGTGGAGTATATTCTTCGCTAGCACGCAAAAAAAAAGAGCACACGCTTTACGGATCATTCCGTATCAAGTGTGTGCTCTTCGCGTGTCATTCAGCGGATTAATAAGGAACTTTATCCGCCGTTTCGATCGTTCCCCCGCCAAGGCATTCGTCCCCTTGATAGAAGACGACGGCTTGTCCCGGCGTGATCGCTTTTTGCGGCTTCGCAAACGCGACATAAACGGTTCCGTCTTCGCGCGGGGTTATCGTTACTTCCTGGTCCGGCTGCCGGTAGCGGAATTTGGCGGTGCAGGTGTAGGCGTCTTTGGGCATAGCGTCTTGTCCTGCAATCCAGTTAATTCCCGAGGCAACGAGTCCGGTCGAATACAAGCTCGGATGATCGCCTTGAACAACGTACAAAATATTGTTGGTCAAATCTTTGTCGGCTACGAACCAAGGCTCCCCGGAGCCGGATCCGCCGATCCCGAGGCCTTGGCGTTGCCCCAGCGTGTAGTACATCAAGCCGTCATGGCGGCCCTTTACTTCACCGGTGACAATGTCCACCATATCGCCGGATTGGGCGGGGAGATATTGTCCGAGAAACTCTTTGAAATTCCGCTCGCCTATGAAGCAAACGCCGGTGCTGTCTTTTTTCTTAGCGGTATACAGCCCGGCTTCCTCAGCTAGTCGGCGGACTTCCGGTTTCGGCAGATGCCCGATCGGGAACATCGCCTTGGAAAGCTGCTCTTGGCTCAGCGCATTGAGGAAGTAGGTTTGGTCTTTGTTGCTGTCCACACCCCGCAGCAGCCGGTACTGTCCGTCCTCCTCGATGACGCGGGCGTAATGGCCTGTAGCGACGTAGTCGGCTCCCAGGTCCATGGCCTTGTTCAGAAATTCGCCGAATTTGATCTCGCGGTTGCACATGACATCGGGGTTCGGCGTTCTCCCGGCTTTATATTCATCGAGGAAATAGGAAAATACTTTATCGAAGTATTCCTTCTCGAAATTGACGGTATAGTAGGGAATGTCGAGCTGCTCGCACACGCGGCGCACGTCTTCAGCGTCCGCTTCGGCTGTGCAGTAGCCAAGCTCATCGGTATCATCCCAGTTTTTCATAAAGATGCCGATCACTTCATAGCCCTGCTGTTTGAGCAGGAGCGCTGTTACGGAGGAGTCGACTCCTCCCGACATGCCGACAACGATACGAGTGTTATGTTTTTCTTTTGACATCGTTATCACCATTTTCATATTGAATTGTGCCCATGGAGGTATTTTAACATATTGGAACAAGGTTCACACGCTTCATTTTGTCCACTCAGGGTGAACATTTTTCGAGTTTCCAGCTGGAATATTACCCATTAGGGTCCAGGATATGTTACGATAAGCTGAGGGTAATGATCGGAATACGGAGAAAAATACAGGATAAGCTGCTTTACTCATGGATTACGACGTATTTATCGCTTGCCCGCCACCTACAACTCATGTACAGGATGGACATAATATACAAATTGCCGAAAGAGGTGTCACCTTTGAAGATATCAACAAAAGGAAGATACGGATTAACGATTATGATGGAGCTGGCCGCCAAGTTCGGTGAAGGGCCGACCTCGCTGAAGAGCATAGCCGAGAAGAACCAGCTGTCGGAACATTATCTTGAGCAGCTGATCGCGCCGCTGCGGAATGCGGGCTTGGTTAAGAGCATCCGCGGTGCATATGGCGGATACATCCTTTCCCGGGACCCTGCATCCATCACGGCAGGCGACGTCATCCGCGTGCTGGAAGGGCCGATATCCCCCGTCGATTTTACGGAAGAGGACGATCCGGCGAAGCGTGATCTCTGGCTCCGGATCCGCGACAGCATCGCTGAAGTGTTGGATTCCACCACGCTGGACTATCTGATCAATTACCATGAACAGTCTGCTGCAGACAACTATATGTTTTATATTTAATAAGGGTGACGACGGAGATGAAATCAGTATACTTGGATCATGCCGCATCAACCCCGGTTCATCCGGAGGTTGCCAAGCGGATGATGAATGTCATGACGAGCCAATACGGCAATGCTTCGAGCGTCCATGCTTTTGGACGGGAAGCGAAGAAGATCGTGAACGGGGCGCGTGATCGGATAGCTTCTTGGTTAGGATGCCATTCGGACGAGCTGGTGTTTACCGCAGGCGGGACCGAGAGCGATAACCTGGCTGTTCTGGGGCTGCTGGGGTCCTTGGGCGTGGACGGCAGACATGTGATTACGTCAGCGGTGGAGCACCATGCGGTGCTCCACACTTGCCATGAGCTGGAACGGCGGGGCTGCCAGGTTACCTATGTCCCGGTGGACCCTACAGGGCGTGTTTCTGTAGAGGACATAGCGGGCGCGATTCAGGACAACACGGCGCTGGTGACCATCATGTACGGGAACAATGAAGTAGGCACCGTTCAGCCGATCGCCGAAATCGGCGAGTTATGCCGGAGCCGCGGAATCGTATTCCATACCGATGCCGTTCAGGCATTGGGCTCGGAGGCGATCAACTGCCGCGAGCTGCCGGTGGATATGTGGAGCTTTTCCGCCCACAAAATCAACGGGCCGCAGGGCGTTGGCGCTTTGGTCGTCCGTAGGGGACTCAGCGTCTCTCCCCGTCTGTTCGGAGGGCTGCAGGAGAAGAAGCGCCGGGCCGGAACAGAGAATATGGCCGGAATCGCCGGTTTTGCGGCGGCAGTGGAATGGACCGTGCAGAATATGGAGACGCGAATCCAGCATTATTCCGAACTGAGATCGACCCTCCTTGAGGGGCTTCGTCAGGAGATTGGCGAGAATTCTTTTGTGATCAATGGAAACCCGGAACATTACCTACCTCACATCCTGAATATCAGCTTTCCCGGTGCCGATACGGAGACGATGCTGATGAACCTCGATATGGAAGGAATTGCGGCGGCAAGCGGCTCGGCTTGTACGTCGGGATCCCTGGAAATATCCCATGTACTCCGAGCAATGAAACTTTCTGACCCTGTTTTGCGCTCCGCGATTCGTTTTAGTTTCGGTTTGGGTAATACTACTCAAGAAATGGAGTACACTGCCCAAAAAATTGGAACCATCCTTAATCGGTTACGTAAATAGATGTTAAGGGATTTCTCCTTCTACGGAATAGGGGGTATGCGTTCGTCCATTTCATCCTTGGAAATTGCCCGTCGGTCAGCGTTTTTTGGGAACCGCGGTTGATTTCAAACCATGAAGGATGAGGAGGTGTCCACGGTTATGAAACTTCAAGAAATGATCGGACTGGCTGTATTCGACGTGGAGAACGGTAAGGAAATCGGCAAAATCCACGATTTTATACTAGATGAGAACTGGTTGATTACCGGATTGGAGCTTGAAGGCAAGGCTTTGTTTTCCTCGCATGTGAAAAGCGTCTCATGGGAAGATATCGTAGCCTACGGGGAAGATGCCGTCATGATCCGGAGCCAAGAGGCTGTCCGCAAATTGGGCGCCAACGATATACCGCTTACGTACCTTTTGGGCAAGCGCAAATTGAAAGAGATGCAGGTCCTGACAGAGGATGGTGTCCTGCTCGGTCGTATATCGGATGTTTATTTTGAGCAGGAACAGGGCAATACAATACTAGGGTTGGAAATATCCGATGGATTTGTCTCGGATTTGATCGAAGGTCGCAAATGGCTGCCTTGCACAGCGGAAATGGCTATCGGCGAGAGTGCCGTCATGGTACCCCCGATGAGCGAACAGCGTCTGGAAAAAGCCATTAATTCTGTGAACGGATAGGGTGAGGTAGGATGAAATGTCCAAACTGTAGTTCCAAAGATATCGGAAAAATCGGCTCCCACCAGTTTTATTGCTGGGGTTGCTTTATCGAATTGACGGTTAACGGAGAGAAAATGTCCGTATACCAGGTAGAAGAGGACGGCACGCTCAGCTCGCTGGATGATTTGTTCTTCGGCGATGACATGCAGCCGGATTTTCCACAGATGCACGCGTCTTCCTGAAGAACGCGTACATAGCATAAGCTCAACGACTCCTTGCTTAAAGCCTGTGCGGCTGAATAGCAGGAGTCTTTTTCATGTTGGCCGGCGGAAATGTTAGTTTATTTCTGGAAGCTTGTACATATACTACAGGGTAGCTTTCGAAAAAAGGAGGGTGCCTGTGTGGAACAGCTGACCGAGAACAAATGGTTTCGGTTGTTGGTTTGGTTGATGCTTGGACTCATCTCCCTTTATTTTGTCTGGCTGCTGCGCCCGCTGTTTCTGGATGTCTATCGTTTTCTTAAGGCCGTCCTGGCTCCATTTTTGGTTGCCATGATCATATCGTATGTGTTGAATCCGATTGTATGCACGCTCTCTGACCGCAAAGTTCCGCGGAGCATTGCAGTGCTGCTCATTTATGCCGTCTTCCTGACTTCGCTGGCCGTCATTCTGATCAATATGATTCCGATGCTGATCCGGCAGTTGGAGGAGCTCAACGAGCACTTGCCTGAATTATCGATGAACGCCCAAAGCTTGATGACCAATCTGGACAGCAGGCTGCTGCCCCCGGGAGTAAGGACAGGCGTCAACAGCTGGTTCCTGCAGATGGAGTCGAGGCTGGCCGGTGGAATTTCGGATTTCATGGACAATATCGGCAACACCATCAACATCCTGTTTAATGTGTTAATTGTTCCGTTCCTGATCTTCTACATATTAAAAGATTTTGAGGTGTTCCAGCGAACCGCCGTATCCTATCTGCCGCGGAGCCGCCGCAAGTCGATTGTCACGCTGCTGAAAGAGATCGACACGGCCCTCGGGAATTATGTCCGCGGACAATTTCTGGTATGCCTGATCATCGGCGTTCTCGCTTACGTGGGGTACATGATCGTGGGCATGCCGTACGCGCTGCTGCTGGCCAGCATCGTGGCGGTGTTTAACATCATCCCGTATCTAGGCCCATTTCTTGGGGCGGCTCCTGCGCTTGTGATGGCATCCACGATTTCCTGGAGGATGGTGCTGCTGGTGGCGGCGGTCAATATGGTCTGCCAGACGCTGGAGAGCAATGTCATATCACCGCAAGTGGTGGGCAAGAAGCTGCATATGCATCCGCTTCTGATCATATTTGCGCTCCTTGTCGGCGGACAGGTGGCAGGAACCGTGGGCCTTATTCTGGCTGTTCCGGTCTTTGCCGTCATCAAAGTGCTGCTGCAGCATGTGTTCGCTTATTATGTCAGGAAGAAATCCGGTTGACCCCTTCGGTCGATAACCAGGCATGTTCCTGCATTGACAGATGGATTCCCCCTATATATACTTGAAATGATCAACCTATAACCGTAAAATCGATGACAAAATCGAGTAGGCTTTGTGCACCTTGCCCAGAGAACAGGTTCCTGCCGTGAGAATTTCCGGCTGGCTGCGAGAACCTTGAAGCGTCCCTAGCCGAATGCTAATTTTCGAGTGTGATTCAAATTCACCGGGCAGCTCCCGTTATCAAGCTCTTACGAGGCGATCGTCGTATTCGTTATCCCAGGAAGACATGCTGGAGGATGAATGGACGATAACCAGGGTGGTACCGCGAGAACATTCGTCCCTGAATTAAATTCAGGGGCGTTTTTTGTGTTCGGATACAAATGATGTATCCCTATATTATGACTGAAGGAAGTGTAGAGATGAAAGCTAGTGAGATCCGTTCCAAATGGCTAGAGTTTTTTGCAGAGAAAGGCCACAATATTGAGCCGAGTGCATCGCTTGTACCGCATAACGACCCGTCCCTGCTATGGATTAATGCAGGCATGGCTCCGCTCAAGCCTTACTTCGACGGGCGCGTGAAGCCGGAAAATCCGAGAATTGCCAACTCGCAGAAATGCATTCGTACCAACGATATCGAGAATGTCGGCAAGACCCGCCGGCACCATACATTCTTCGAAATGCTGGGCAACTTCTCCATCGGCGACTATTTTAAAGAAGAAGTGATCACCTGGGCCTGGGAATTCCTGACGGACAAAAAGTGGATCGGCTTCGAGCCGGAGAAGCTGTCCGTAACCGTGTATCCGGAGGACGAGGAGGCCTATAAACTGTGGAACGAGAAAATCGGTCTCCCGAAGGAGCGCATCATCAAGCTGCAGGATAACTTCTGGGATATCGGCGAAGGACCATGCGGACCTTGCACCGAGATTTTCTATGACCGCGGCGAAGGATACGACACGGAGGCACCCGAATCCGAAATGTTCCCCGGCGGCGAGAATGAACGCTGGCTTGAAGTATGGAACCTGGTGTTCTCCCAGTTCAACCACAACAAGGACGGCAGCTACACACCGCTTCCGAACAAGAACATCGATACGGGTGCGGGTCTGGAGCGCTTTGCTTCCATTCTGCAAAACGTGGCCTCCAATTTCGATACCGACCTGTTCCAGCCGATCATTCAGAAGACGGCAGAGCTTGCCGGCGTAAAATACAACGAGAAGACGGAATACGATATCGCTTTGAAAGTCATTGCAGACCACATCCGTACGGTTGCATTCGCGGTAGGCGATGGCGTGCTGCCTTCCAACGAAGGCCGCGGCTATGTCATCCGTCGTTTGCTCCGCCGCGCGGTTCGTTACGGAAAGGTGCTCGGACTGGACAAACCGTTCATGTATACTCTGACCGGAACCGTAGGCGATATTATGGGAGTATACTACCCAGAGGTCGTTGAGAAGCGCGCCTTTATCGAGAAGGTCATTGCGACGGAAGAAGAACAGTTCCACAAAACGCTCTCGGACGGCTTGAACATCCTGGCTGACGTCAGCACCGAAGCGAAGAAGCAGGGCAAATCCGTCATCAGCGGCAGCGACGCGTTCAAATTGTATGATACGTACGGCTTCCCGTTTGATTTAACGGAGGATTATGCGTCCGAACACGGATTGTCCGTGGACCGCGAAGGCTTTGATGCCGCGATGAAGGAACAGCGTGACCGTGCGCGCGCAGCCCGTCATGAAACGGAAAGCATGAAGGTCCAAGGCGGCGTTCTTTCCGATTATACGGTTAAAAGTGAATTTGTTGGATATAATGACACCGTCAGCGAGGCGAAAGTGCTCGCCATTGTGTCCGGTGACAGCTTTGCGGACAGCGTCAGTGAAGGCGAGACCTGTCAGGTCATTCTGGACGTTACCCCGTTCTATGCGGAAAGCGGCGGCCAGGTCAGCGATCAGGGGATGTTGGAAGGCGGATCCGTGCGTGCCCGAGTGGAAGGCCTCTTCAAGGCTCCGCATGGACAGCATGTGCATTTCGTAACCGTCGAGCTCGGCGAGCTCAAAGTGGGCGATACGGTCAAGGCGCAGGTCGACTCGGCCATGCGCAATGACATCGTCAAGAACCATACAGCGACTCATCTTTTGCATAAAGCCTTGAAGGAAGTGCTTGGTGATCATGTCAATCAGGCAGGTTCCCTTGTTGAACCGCAGCGTCTGCGCTTCGACTTCTCCCATTTCGGCAGTATTACGCAGGAGGAACTGGCCGATATTGAGCGCCGCGTGAATGAACAGGTATGGAAGAGCGTTCCGGTCGTTATCGAGCGTAAGGCCATTGATGAAGCGAAGGCGATGGGCGCCATGGCCTTGTTCGGCGAGAAATACGGCGATATTGTCCGTGTCGTTCAGGTCGGGGATTACAGCATCGAGCTGTGCGGCGGATGCCATGTGGACAACACGTCCCAGATCGGAATCTTCAAGCTGCTTGGCGAGAGCGGCATCGGCTCCGGCGTTCGCCGCATTGAAGCCGTAACGGGACGATACGCTTATGAACATCTGGAGGGCCAAATGGACCTGCTCAAGCAGGCTGCCGGCTTGCTGAAGAGCAATCTTGCGGACGTGCCGAAGCGAATCGAAGGCCTGAACCAACAGGTGAAGGATCTGGCCCGGGAGAACGAGTCCCTGCAAGGGAAGCTGGGAGCCATTGAAGCCAGCCAGTTGACCGACAAAGTGAAGCAGGTCGGAAACACGTCGCTGCTGGCAGCCGAAGTACAGGCCGGCAGCATGGACGGACTCCGCGGCATCGCTGACGAATTGAAGGGCAAGCTGCCTGAGACCATCCTTGTGCTCGGCTCCAAAGCGGGCGACAAGGTGAATTTCGTCGTAGCGGTTCCGCAGGAACTGGTGAAGCAGGGCTATCATGCCGGCAAGCTGGTGAAGGAAGTCGCATCGGTATGCGGCGGGGGCGGCGGAGGCCGTCCGGATATGGCCCAAGCCGGGGGCAAGGATGCTTCCAAGCTTGCCCAAGCGCTGCAGCATGCGGAGGACCTCGTAGCCCAAGGCGTGTAAACATGATTTGTCCAGATTGTGTACGGCAGGCAGCCGTAAGCGGGAAGCGGCATTTGCTGTACACAATCCCGAATTTTTTGGAACACTCTCTAAATATTTCGCTTTGGATTTCCGTAGAGACTTAGGATTATGTTATGATATAACTAGATCAAGCTGGTAAATATTTATTCGACGAAGCATGGTAAACATGTTCTTTGAAGAAGCGAGGTGTGTCACACATGGACTCCATGGATAAGACAGTCAAGTTCAATGTAAAAGGTGATGAAAAGGAGGTTTCCGCCCAGGACATTCTACTTTCGGTATACGATTCGCTGGTAGAGAAGGAGTACAATCCGATTAACCAAATCGTAGGGTATCTTTTGTCCGGGGATCCCGCTTATATACCTCGGCACAATAATGCCAGAAGTTTGATCCGGAAAAAAGAGCGAGATGAATTGATTGAAGAACTGGTCCGGTTCTACTTAGCCAGTCACCGTTAGGAGCACACAGGGATGAAGAAGATCATGGGATTAGATTACGGGGACCGCAGAATCGGTGTTGCCATCAGCGACGCGTTCGGATGGACGGCCCAAGGGGTTGAAGTTATCGAACGCCGCCGCGACGAAGGCGAGCTGGACAGAATTGCCGCACTCGTCAAAGACAACGAGGTCGGCGAGATTGTGGTCGGCCTGCCTAAGAATATGAACGGCACGATTGGTCCGCGGGGCGAAATCTGCATGGAATTCGCAAACACGTTGCGAGAGTCCCTATCCTTACCCGTTCACCTTTGGGATGAACGGCTATCAACAGTATCCGCTGAAAGGACATTGCTTGAAGCCGATGTCAGCCGAAAGAAGCGAAAACAGGTTGTAGATAAAATGGCGGCAAGCTTGATTTTGCAAAACTACTTGGATTCTAAAAGGTAAAGGTGAGGGTGATTACAATGGCTAATGAGCATATTGGTATGGAAGAAGAACCGGAAATTATTTATATTCCCGACGATGAAGGCAACGAGGAAGAGTTCGAAGTCATCATGAAATTCGAAGTGGATGGCTCGGATGCCAAATATATGATGGTCGTACCAAGGGAGTCTGCAGAAGAAGAGACCGACGAGGTTTACGCCTTCCGTTATGAGGAAGACGGAGAAGACCTGAAACTGTTTATGATCGAAGACGATGAAGAATGGGCCATTGTTGAAGAAACCTTCAATACGCTCGTGGAAGAGCTGGACGGGAGAGACGAATGATGTCTTATTTTTCGGTTGAGAATATCGTATGGACCCAAGCCCTTAAGGAAGCATTCGGTGAGAGTGTTGAGCTTGAGGACGATAAAGGCCATCTCGAGGTTTATGATATTGCCGCCGAATTTGAAGTGGATGGTCAAGGGTATGCCATTCTGGTTCAGCCGGACCGCACCGATGAGGAGTACGAGGTTCTCCGGATCGTGAAGAATGCGGATGGCGGATTGGAGCTGGCCACCATTGATGACGACGAGGAATGGGAGAATGTGTCCGAGCTCTACGATGAGCTGACGTTTCCCGAGGGAGACGAGGACTAAGTTCCCTCCTGCAGGGCACATGCTTAATTTTCAAATGAAAGTTCAGGAAGGGGCGGAGCTGTCCGCCCCTTTTGGTGTGAAGGGATGAGTAGATTGAAGAAACTGGCAATAGCAGCATTGGTTCTGATCCTCATTGCAGGCGGGGCCGTATTCTACGTATGGAATGGTTTGCAACCCGTTCAGAGCTCGGAAACTCTCGTCGAATTCACCGTGGAATCCGGCATGAGCACATCCTCTATCGCCGATCTGCTTGAGGAAAAGGGACTGATCAGAAATGCTCTTATACTTAAAGGTTATCTGAAGCTGAGCGGCGAAGGCAGCCGTCTCATGGCGGGCACCTATGAAGCAACGCCGGGCACTCCCTTCCAGGAGCTGTTATCCAAGATGAACAACGGCGAAGTGAAGCCTGAGGAAATGGTCCGTTTCACGATCCCTGAGGGATATACGATCCTTCAGATGGCGGAAACCATCGCTCGCGAGAGCGGCATCGACGAGAAGGAGTTCCTGGAGGTTGTGGATCAGCCATCCGGCTGGAATGTGCCCATAGCGGAAGAGATTCCCGCAGAAGCAAATCTGAGGCATCATCTGGAGGGCTACTTATTCCCGGCGACCTATGAACTGCCGAAGAAGGATCTAACGGCAAAAGGCATCGCAGAGACCATGCTGAAGGAAACCGAGAAGCGTTTGGCTGAAATTCCGGATTGGGAGAGCCAGCTGGAGGCGCGAGGCGTGACGTTCCATGAGCTCATGACCATCGCTTCGCTGGTGGAGCGTGAAGTGGTTGCGGACCAGGAGCGCGCCCTGGTAGCCGGCGTGATTTATAACCGGCTGGAAGAGGATATGAGGCTTGAAATCGATGCGACCGTTCAATATCTGTTAGATAAGCCGAAGGAGCGGCTGCTTTACGCCGACCTGGAGGTCGAGAGCCCGTATAACACGTATCGTCAAAAGGGACTTCCGCCGGGGCCGATCTCGAGCCCGAGCCTGGAATCCATTCAGGCAGCCCTGAACCCGGAGAAATCCGATTATTTGTTCTATGTGACGAAGAAGGACGGTACGCAAGAACATCTCTTTGCCAAAACGTACAAAGAGCATTTAAAAAACATCGAAACCAGCAAAAAGATGGCACAACCATAATATGACGTGTTCAGCAAGTCCGATTGTTCGGGCAGGCGACGCCTCAACACTACGGCATGAAAGAGGCTTGTTGAACAACCTCTAATAGGGAGGAAATCATCATGAGTATCAAACCTGAATTATTGGCGGCAGCCGGCTCCGTGGCCGATGCTGCTGCTTACTTGGAAGCCGGAGCCGATGCGCTGCTTGTCGGCGAAGACCGCTTCGGCATGAGATTGCCCGGCAGTTTGACCCTGGACGAAATTGCGCAAGTCGTGCAGCTTGCTCACGGGCAAGGGAGCAAAGTGTACGTAAGCTTGAACAACTTAATGACCAATGATTTGCTGCCGGAGCTTCCTGCTTATGTTAAAGCGCTCGGTGACATCGGAGTGGATGCGGTGGAATTCAACGATCCGTCGGTGCTAACTACCATAAAAGACTTGGCTCCGCAGGTAAAGCTCCACTGGAATGCGGAAATGACCGCCACCAACTATTCAACGGCCAATTACTGGGGAAGCAAAGGCGCTTCCCGGGTTATTCTGGCGCGTGAATTGAATATGGACGAAGTCACGGACATGAAGCCGCAGCTTCAGCTGGAAGCGCAGGTCCAGGTCCACGGCATGACCAACATCTATCACTCCAAGCGGCGCTTGGTGAACAGTTACATGCAGCAGCAGGGCAGACCGGTCAATGACGGCAGCCTGGGCAAAGAGCGAGGCCTGTTTCTCATCGAGGCCGAACGCCAGGACGAGAAATATCCGATCTATGAGGATATCAATGGCACCCATATCATGAGTTCGGAGGATATCTGCATTCTGGAGGATTTGCATCTGCTGATGGCAGCAGGCGTGGACAGCTTTAAGGTGGAGACGCTGCTGAAGCCGCGCCACTACAATGAGGTTGTAATTCGAACTTATCGCAAAGCGATCGATCTCTATGCTGCAGACGCTTCAGCTTATGCATTTCAGGAAGAGTGGATGGACGGAATCCGCGCGATTCAGGATCCGGAACGCGAATTGTCGTTTGGATTTTTCTACAAGGAACAAGTTTATTAAGGAGTGGACAGCATGGAAGCAATGGCACAGCCAAAATACAAAGGCAAACGCTATCGTCTGGACAAGCCGGAATTGCTCGCCCCGGCCGGCAATTTGGAAAAACTGAAATTTGCGGTGCATTATGGCGCCGATGCGGTATATATCGGAGGGCAGAAATACGGCCTTCGTTCGAATGCGGACAACTTCAGCTTCGAGGAAATGAAAGAAGGCGTGGAATTCGCCAAGAAATACGGCGCGAAGGTGTTTGTGGCCACCAACATATATGCGCATAACGAGGACATCGAAGGCATTGAATCCTACCTGCGGAGCCTGGAAGAAGCAGGCATTGCAGCGATCATCGCTGCCGATCCGGCCATTATCGAGGTTGCCAAGCGCGCTGCGCCTAAACTTGAAGTACATCTGAGCACCCAGCAGTCCACGCTCAATTGGCAGGCCGTGAAATTCTGGAAGGACGAAGGATTGCCGCGGGTCGTACTGGGACGGGAGGCAAGCCTGGAGGAAATCGCAGCGATTAAAGAGCATGTTGACATTGAGATCGAAGCCTTTATCCATGGAGCCATGTGTTCCTCGTTCTCCGGTCGCTGCGTATTGTCCAACCATTTTACGGACCGTGATTCCAATCGGGGCGGATGCTGCCAATCCTGCCGGTGGAAATATGATTTGTTCGAGGATGGAAGAGAAGAGCAAGGACATTGGGTGTCGGAAGAGCAGCAACTGATGGAACAGCCTGCCCCTGCTCCATCCCCGTTCAAACCGGGCGTTACCCAGATCCCGCTGTTCCAGCCGGAAGATAATCAGTTTACGATGGGGTCGAAGGATCTCTGCATGCTGGAGCATATTCCGGATCTGATCGAGGTCGGAATCGACAGCTTCAAGATTGAGGGACGGATGAAATCGATCCATTACGTGGCAACCGTGGTCAATGTGTATAGACAGGCGATTGATTCTTACATGGCCGACCCTGAACATTATGTATTGAAGCCGGAATGGATCGAGGAAATTAATAAAGCGGCCAACCGACCGCTGAATACCGGATTTTTCTATGATACGCCGGACCATGAGGATCATATTTATGAACCGGAAGAGAAGGCGGTCCCTTATGATTTCGCCGGATTGGTGATGGAATATGACGAACGCTCGGGAACGGCCATCATCCAGCAGCGGAACCACTTTAAGCCTGGGGATGAAATCGAATTTTTCGGGCCGGAAGGGACCTTCTTTAAGCAGACGGTAGGGTCTATCCAGGATGAGAATGGAAGCGAACTGGATGCAGCTCGCCATCCCCTTCAGCTCATTCGCATGAAGTTGGAGCAGCCGGTGCGTCATTTTGATATGATGCGAAAACGCAAAGGATAACAAAAAAAATAGTTCTATATGACTACACAATTGAGAATCCGGGTCTGTGGATGGACCTTGGATTCTTTTTGTTTGCAAAAAAATTAGGATTTAAGAATTATTTTTTTGCGAAAACCCAAAGGAAAACACCCCCAATTGTCGAAATAAAGAGTAACGAATACGTTTCAGGGGATTGGACCGACGTATTAATAATATGATTGTGGTAGGTGAACAGCTAATGTCAGAAGTTGAGCAGCATGATAAGAAACCGAAAAAGGACAAGAAGCCCGGAGGGAACAAAGAGAAAAAGAAAACGCCTTCGGCATCATCAGGGATACATACTGCCAAGTCGTTCGTTTCTAACATGGGAACGGCCATAAGCCGGATGCCGATGAACCCGGCAAAATCCGTCGGAATCCGGTTGTTCTTGATCTTTTTGTCAGCCATCGTATTTTTTGTGATCGTCCTGGGTTATCTGTCTTACAACAAGGCAAAGGACACGATTGAGAAGAATGCTGCGAACGGCAATCAGCAGACGATTATCCAAACCTCCGAGAAAATCGACATCATTCTGGATAAGTACGAGAACGCCGGCAGACAAATCTTCTATGACATTGAATTGCAGAAGTTGTTGTCCGAGTACACGGATAAGAAGTTAAGCGAGTACGATGCGTTTACGGTGGAGCGGACCATTCGCGATAAACTATCCAATCAGATTACGTCGGACTCGGCCATCAGAGCCATTTATTTGATCCCTTCCAAGGGAGAGAAGATCATATCCGCAGGACAATCCTCGGAATCCTCCAAAACCGTCCTTGAGCAAAGCTGGTATGCCGAGCTGAAGGAAGGCGACAAGAAGATTATGTGGCTGCCAACGATGCAGAACAGCGGTGCTCCGTATTTCACGATTGCCCGCTCCTTGGGTTCCATGAACGACCTGACGTCTACGTATGTCGTCATGTTTGAACTGAACGCCTCTGTGCTGGATGCCCAGCTGAAGGGGATTAACCTTGGCGAGAACGGCCAACTGCAATTGATCAGTCCGGAAGGCATCGTCGTTTCCTCCAGCGATTCCTCCATCGTGGGTTCGGAAACCGCTTGGACGTTTGCGAAAGAGTTTCCGGCCGACATCAAAACGGATGACGTAAGAACGAAGGATGAGGCAGGAAGAAATGTACTGGCGGTTTACAATACGCTGAGCACAAACGATTGGAAGCTCGTAGGTTCTGTCCAAACCAGCGAGCTCACGAAGGATGCCTCCAGCATATTGGTCATCACGCTGATCGTAGCTGCGATCGATGTTATTTTCGCCATTCTGATCGGTATTTGGATGGTAAGAATGATTGCCCGTCCGATAGGCAAGCTTAACCTGCTGATGAAGGAAGGCGCTAAAGGGAATTTGAATGTTCGCACAGACCATAAGAGCCAGGACGAAATCGGTCAGCTCTCCGCCAGCTTCAACGATATGATGGAGCAGATCACCGGACTCGTGCAGCAAACCAGCAATACCGCCCAGGAAGTGCTTCGAACGGCTGCCGAATTAAGCGATGCCTCGAAGAAGACGGCGATTTCGGCCAAAGAAATTGCCGTGGCTACCGAGGAAATTGCGAACGGAGCCAGCAGTCTGGCGGTTGAAGCAGAGCGCGGCAGCGATCTGACCAACAACATCTCGAAGCAGATGCAAATCGTTGTTACGGCTAACGAAGAGATGGGCAAATCGGCCCGTCACGTAGAAAGCTCCAGTGAGCTGGGAACAAAGCATTTGAGCGACTTGCTGGATAAGACCCATCAGACCGAGGATATGACCCGCTCAATGATGCATAAGGTTGACGGATTGAAGGAAACGACATCTTCGGTTGCCAAAGTGCTTGATGTGCTTCAGAACATCACTAAGCAAACGAACATCCTCTCCTTGAATGCAACGATCGAAGCGGCCCGTGCCGGAGCCGCCGGTAAAGGCTTCATGGTCGTGGCCGATGAAATCCGCCAGTTGGCAGACCAATCCAGGCAATCCATCGATATGGTCAGCCAAATTACGGACCGCATCATGGCCGAGATGAACGAAACCGTGCAGGTACTGCTCGATGCGAACCCGCTCTTCAAGGGCCAGATGGATGCTGTTAAGGAAACGAACGATATCTTCGTATCCGTTCAACAGCAGATGGTAGAATTTATCGATCGCTTGGGTTCCGTCACGCATTCGATTGATGAGCTGAATGAATCCCAAAATGTACTTTCGGAAGCGATGAGCAATGTGAGCGCGGTAGCCGAAGAATCCTCCGCAACTTCGGAAGAGGTGGCTTCTCTCTCCACAGAGCAGCAAAGCGTCAGCAGTCAGCTGGTTAATCTGTCAACACAGCTCGAGAATGTATCGAATGAGCTGAAAGAGACCTTGTCTCGTTTTAGATTATAGGATGTTGTTCTATAGGCTGTTCCATCCGTTAAGCGGATAGGAGCAGCCTTTTTTTTGCTACGGATAAAAATGGTTTTCAGAGGTTATCCTAACGGAGAATATGGTTGAAGGAGTCGAGGTCACATGAAGACGAAGCAGCCTGGCCAAACGCCTGAATTCCTGTCAACGAACCTAAAGGAAAACCTGGAAACATTAAGTCTGTTGCTCAATGACCCGAGCGACCTCACCACGAAAGTGTTTCAGGTTGGGGGCAGTGCATATACCTCAGCCATTGTCAGCTTGGAGGGATTATCCGATCAGTTGTTGATTAAGGAGCAGATTATTCAGCCGATTCAGCATAATCCGGAGCAATTCGCGGCATCCATGGAGGATGTGCGGAAGGTTCTTCATGAAATCGAGAATCGAATGATATCCCTGCAGATCACCAACCGAACGAGACGCTGGGATGAAGTCATTCCGGTCATTCTTTCGGGCGATACGATCCTCATGCTGGAGGGTACGGATGAGGTCCTGCTGATCAAGAGCCGCAAATGGCCTGGACGGAGCATTGAGGAACCTCAAACCGAAGCGCTGGTGCGCGGGCCCAGAGTAGGATTTACGGAAAGCATCTACACCAACATCTCCCTGCTGCGAAGACATATTCGCGAGCCCAATCTGACGATTGATCCCCATACCATCGGCAGGCGATCGAACCAGTCGCTTGCGGTCGTCTATATTAAAGGACTGACGAATCCGGAGCTGATCGAAGAAGTCAACCGGCGACTAAAGTCGCTGGATCTTGACTACGCCCCTGAGTCCGGAACGGTGGAGCAATGGATCGAGGACAGTTTTTTATCACCGTTTCCCCAGATCCTCAATACCGAACGACCGGATAAAGTCACTTCAGCCCTGCTGCAGGGAAAAGTAGCGATTTTGCTGGACGGTACCCCTTTTGTGCTTCTTCTGCCGTTTACTTTCGTTTCACTGTTACATTCCCCTGAGGATTATTACGAACGGTGGACCATCGGTTCGCTAATACGCCTGCTGCGTCTTGTGGCCATCGGAATCACCTTATTTCTTCCCGCGCTGTATATTGCCATTCTGTCTTTCCATCCTGGCATGATCCCGTTTAAACTCGTATTCTCAATCGCTGCTGCGCGCGAAGGCGTTCCTTTCCCTGCCGTGATTGAAGCTTTACTAATGGAGGTTACACTGGAGTTGCTGCGCGAAGCGGGAATTCGCCTGCCAAAACCGATAGGCCAGACAATTGGCATTGTCGGAGGACTTGTGATAGGAGAAGCCGCGGTTCAGGCGGGGATCGTGAGCCCGATTATGGTCATCATTGTGGCACTGACAGCCATATCGTCTTTTGCGATTCCATCCTACAGCGCTGGTATCTCTTTTCGTATGCTGCGTTTTTCGATCATGATTGCAGCAAGTTTTCTGGGACTGTACGGGATCGTGATGACCTTTATCATGATCTGCATTCATTTGATGAGATTGCATAGTTTTGGGGTCCCCTATTTAAGTCCCGTTGCCCCCTCGATCCAGCATGATTGGAAAGATATGTTTATTCGTGTACCTGTCACCTGGCTTACACGCAGACCATTATTTATGAAGCCCCAAGATACCCATCGGGCAAAGAAGCGGTGATTCGTAATGACCCATAAACCATTAAGCAGCCAAGCAATCGGTAGAAAAGAGATCGTATACACTGTTAGCAATATGGTGATTGGACTCGGGATCCTCACGCTCCCCAATACGATTGCAAAGAATACCCAATTCTCGGATGGCTGGATGTCAATCATTCTCGGCGGCATGATCGCTCTTGCATTCGCTTGGGCCATCGGGGTATTGGCTTCAAGGTTTCCCGGCCAAAATTATCATGCGATGGCATCGATGATTTTGAGCCGAAAAGCAGCCCATGTGTTGACGTTGTTGATCAGTTTCTATTTACTGTTATTCGTCAGTTATCAAGTGCGCGGCGTTTCCACGATAACGAGGCTGTACTTATTCGATAACACGCCGGAGGAGATCATTGGGCTGATTTACTTGCTGGTATTAATCTATGCCGTCGCCGGGCCAAGCATTGCTCTTTTGCGCTTGAACCTGATTTTCTTCCCCATCGTTGTCACGATTATGCTGTTGATCGTCCTCTTGAATCTGGGAAGCTTAAACGTGCACTATCTGCTGCCGGTGTTTAAAACCGATTGGAGAAACATCGCAGCCTCTTCTAAGGATACGGTATTCTCCTACCTCGGACTGGAGATCATGCTGTTCTATAACATCTACGTCGTCAAGAAAGGCAAGCTTCCAGGCTCTATCCTCCGCGGGTTGATGATACCGATCTGTATCTACTTCGTTGTTTTCATGTTTGTCATCGGCGTTTTTGGACCGATGGTGGTTTCCAATACGCTGTATCCGTTAGCCGAATTGGCCAAGGAGGTTGAAGTCCCGGGAGGGGTATTTGAACGATTTGAATTTTTCTTTTTTGTCATTTGGTTGATGACTTTATTCAGCACGAATGCGATGGCGTTTGACGTAGCTTTATTGGCGCTGGAATCCGTATTTCCATAACATCGAAGATTCACATTGATCCTCGTTCTGGCACCGATTCTGTTCATCCTCGGTTTATTGCCGAGCACGCTCCGAGAGCTCAACATATTCGCAGAATGGATCAGTTATATGGGAATCGGATTTGCATGGGTGCTTCCGGCACTGCTGCTCTTGATCGCTAAAGTTCGAGGGGTGAAGGGAAATGGTTAGAACGCTTCGCATGCTCCTGGCATTCATGCTGATTTGTCCGCTCGCGGGTTGCTGGGACCGCATCGAAATCGAGGAGCGCGGATTTGTAGTCGGCACAGCCCTTGACGCCGCAGAGGGTGGACAAATAAAGCTTACGTTTCAAATTGTCGTGCCTACACAGATGAAAGGCTCCAGCGGTCAAAAGAGCGAGGGAGGGAGCCCCTTTATTAATCTGTCCTCTACAGCGAGCAGCGTATTCAAAGCCGCGCGGAAGATGTCGAATGAGATCAGCCGATCTCCATATCTGGCCCATAATCAAGTGATCATCATCTCCGAAACACTGGCTGGAACGGAGCACTTAGGCGATGTACTGGATTTGTTTGTCCGGGATCCGGAGAACCGGCGAGCCTCCAATATTATGGTCGCTCATGGAGAGGCGGGCAAGATTCTGGAGATCCATTCGAAGATCGAAACCTTACCCGTGCAATACATTCGTTCGACGCAAGAGAATAAGGACAAAAGCGAATCGATCACGCCTCCAACGAATATAGGTGAACTGCATAATTTCCTGTTGTCCAAGTCCAGTTATGCGCTGCCGCGCGTCTCGATCACGGAAGATGACAGAGTATCCACTAGCGGCGCAGCTGTGTTTAACGGCGAGAACTACAAGTTCATGGGATTTCTGAACGATGATGAAACCACTGGACGAAACATGATGCAAGGAACGGTGAAAACCGCATCCTTGGAACTGGTCGTTCATGGAAAACAGCTCGTTTATGAAGTCAGGGAATTCAACCGGATCATTCGAGTTCATCTGGACGATCGCGGTCTTCCCGAGTTTGACGTTGAAATTTCGGTCAGAGGCAATATTGGGGAAGCTGAGCTGGCAGAGAGCGAAATCGTTCGAGAAATAAACGGAGAGATCAAACGCAAGGCAGAGGAACGGATCAAGGAAATCGCAATGGATGTCATTCAAAAGGCCCAGAACGATTATAAAACAGACTTTTTAGGCTTCTGGAAGAAATGCCAAGAGCGGGAGTATGAGACATGGAACCGTTACAAGGATGACTGGGACCGAGGTCAAAACATATTTTCGCAATGCAAGATCCATGTGCACGCGGACGCAAGAGTCCGGACTATTGGAACCATTACCGGGACGGAATAAGGAAGGAGGGCTAATTTATGGAATTCATGGATCTTCGCTACGATATTTTGTTAAATCCGCTTGTCATGATAGCTATATTGCTGCTCATCATCGTACCATTGACCTTATTCCAGACAAACCGTTACCTGCACAGATACGGGGACCCGCCCTGGAAGCAGCCGGAGAAACCGGATGATGGCGCAGAGAGAAGCGAACATGATTGAGTCAGGTTCCATATGGAAATAATGAGGAAACAAAGATTCCATTGGAGGGGCGAAACCATGAGGCTTATCCGCAATAAGCGAATTACATACGGATGGCTGATTTTGACGGTATTGATCGCCATTTTGACGATGCGCCTTGCCTGGGTACAGCTCGTGATGAAGCATCAGCGGGTTCCTGGAAGCCGGCATACGATGGTTGAAGCATCGCTTATCCAGCGGGAACGGGGCATCGTGCTGGATTCGGGCCGCGGACATTTTACGGATCGCAACGGAAAACCGCTCACGGGTAATCTGATCTGGACTGCCGTATTGTTTCCGGCCGGTGAGAAGGAGCTAAAGGGCGCCCATCATCAGGTTGCCAAGCTGGCCCGCATCCTGGGAACGGACACGAATCAGTTGCTGCAAATCTGGGGCAAGCTAAAGGAGCCGCAGCTGTGGCATGGAGCGGATTCCCGCATTCCACTTTCCTTGTCCAAGGAGCAGATTGAGCAGATTCGCGAGCTGGAGCTCCCCAAACTCAAGGTTCTTCCTTATGAGCAGCGGTACGGTAACGGCCAATCGGGCATGCAGTGGCTTGGTTTTGTATCCGGCCAGCGTAAGGAAAGCCTGTTCTTTCAGGATTATCCGGAGATTTCGGGAACCAGCGGGCTGGAGAAGACGATGGATTCGCTGATCCGGGGTGAAGGACCTACGATTGTCTATTTTCCGGTAAACAGCACGAATGAAGTGATTCAGGATATGAAGCCGATGGTGAAGGCGCCGGACAATCGGTACTATCCGTTACGGGTAGCCACAACGATCGATATCGATATTCAGCGGGGGATCGAGGCCATCACGGAAAAAGCGGGCATGAAAGAAGGAGCCATTGTCGTGCTGGATGCACGGAATGCCGATATCGTGGCGATGGTATCCAGACCGTTTTACAATCCGGAGCAGATACATCCGAAAGACGGTCAGTGGGAGAATCGCGGATTGAAAGCGGCCACGCCAGGCTCCGTGTTCAAGCTTGTAACGGCCGCGGCCATTTTAGAGAATGGTCTCAGCTCGCCAAACGAACATTTTCATTGCAATGGGGAATTCGGCAAGTTCGGATTGTCCTGCTGGAAAAAGGGCGGGCATGGAACGATTGATCTGCGCGAGGGCTTTGCGGAATCCTGCAACGTCGTATTTGCCACGCTTGCGGAAAGATTAACCCCACAGCAAATAACCTCAGCGGCATCCGCGCTGGGCTTTGGGCAAAGCGTAGGCTGGCAATCACAGCAGTTTTTAGGGCTTCGCTCATTTGCACCGTTGGATCATGAAGAGAAGGGGACGGTCTTTTCCAGCTCCGCAGATGCCTCCGATGCAGGCGTAAGAGTGCAGACAGGCATAGGCCAAAGAGACGCTGCCGTATCTCCGCTCCAAGCCGCTAACGCGATGGTGACGCTGCTTCATGGCGGGGTCAAAACCAAGCCGCGTATTGTGAAGCAGATTCGGTACGCGAACGGCCAGTTGCTTCAGGATACGAATCCGCTGTACGAAGGCCCATCAGGAAACGGTATTTCCCGGGAAACATCTTCCATCCTGCTCGAATGGATGGAAGATGTCGTTCAGGAGGGAACAGGAAGCTCTTTGAGTCATCGCACATGGACCCTTGCAGGCAAATCGGGAACCGCTCAGGTCAAAGTAAAGGGCCGCGCCCGAAACAACCAGTGGTTTGTCGGGTACGGCCCGGTGGAGAAGCCACGTTATGCGGTGGCAGTATTGGTGGAGAATCGGAGCACGAACACCAGCAATCAGGCAACCGAAATATTCGGTCAGGTCTCCGATTTCTTGGCCTCGGTTGAAGCGGGCTCCGGCTCCGCGTAAGAGCGGGACATATCCCAAGGAGACACATCGAATTCTTCGCTAGGCAGATGGATCCACTGCTTCAGATATCCCTGCGCAAGCAATTCTTTGATGAGAATCAGCAGGATAGGGGCCAGAATCAAACCGGCAACGCCAAATATCGACAGGGAGATCATCATAAAGGACAGCATCAGAAACGCCGAGGATACGCCGATCGAGTCTCCTGTAATTTTAGGCTCGAGCAGTTGTCTGGAAATGACCACCACGGCAAGCAGAACGATCAAGCCGATTGCAAGTCCGGTGTTGCCTACAATGAACAAATAGGTGATCCACGGAATAAGAATAACGGGAACCCCAAGCAGCGGCAATACATCGAATACGGCGCAGATAAGCGCAACGGACAGGGAATTGCCCGTACCTAATATCAAGAGTCCTATGTATACAATGACAAAGGTGATGCTGACCAGCTTCATCTGGGCTTTAATATAAGAGCCGATTGCCTTGAATACATTGTCCTTCAGGAAAACGAAAGCTGTCTTAAGCGTCTTCGGCGTCTTGTCCTTGGCGATTCTTCGCCAGCTGCCAATTTCCGTGCTCAGGAAGAAGGCGAGGATAATCGCAACCCCGAAATTCGCGATGAACGAGGAGAACGACCCCATAAATCCAACGATGTAACGGAAGAACGACTCGGCAGCGCCCTGGGCAATGGTGGTAATGTCTTGGAAGTAACCGTTCAGACGGTCCGTCAGATCCGGCGGCAGCGCGTCGAGCTTCGTCTGCAGGAACATCAGGGTTTCCGAGAAATGTTTCTGGATCGTTTGGGTGTAAGCCGGCAAATTATCCTGCAGGTTCATGAATTGCGATACGATGAGCGCTCCGGCTCCAAACAAGACGCCAAGGATGACGAGCAGGAAGAGCAATACGGATATCGCGGCGGCGAAAGGCTTCGGAAGCCCCCTGCGGTGCAGGAATTTGGAGAAAGGCTCAATAATCAGGAAAACGAGGAAAGATAAAAACACCGGAGCCGCAATCTGGTAAAGCTTGCTGAATATGAGCATGATCAAGTAAACCGTAAGCACGATTAAACCTATATCGAAGGCGGTTCTCCAATATTTTTTATACAAGGGAAGCATAGTGGGATATCGGCTCCTTTATACTTTATTGATAGATATCATTGTACACGATTTGCGAAAAAAAAGCCTATTTCTTTAAGTGCTATGATAAAATAATAATAGCGTCTTCATTAGAAAAAGAAATAAAAAGCGGGGAGTTAGCATGCAAACGTTACTGCTATGGTTGTTTTACCTTTCATCTTTTTATGCATTCATTCCCGGCATCCTGACCCGGATATTCGGTTTTCGAGTATTTCGCAGGGGAACAGGCTTGGAAGACTTCGCCTTAACCTTTGACGATGGTCCTGATCCGATCTATACACCAAGACTGCTGGATTTATTGAAGCGGTATAATATGAAAGCGACTTTTTTTCTGGTCGGTTCCCATGCCGAGAAGCATCCGGAAGTCGTCAAACGCATTCATAACGAGGGTCATCTGATCGGGATTCACAACTATGTTCACAAGAGCAATTGGTTAATGCGACCCGTGACCGTCCGTAAGCAAGTCAAGCGCACGGACGATATCATCTACGCCATAACCGGCGAGCGCTCGAGATATTACAGACCGCCTTGGGGAATCGTGAATTTATTCGATTTTGCCAAGAATACCGGCTGCCGCATCATCTTATGGTCCTCGATGTTTAATGATTGGCGAAGCAAGATCGGCGCTGACAAGCTGACTCAGCGAATGCTGGCCAAGTTGAACGGCGGCGAGGTTATGCTCCTCCATGACTGCGGTACGACGATGGGAGCGAACCCCGATGCGCCGGAGCAAATGCTGATTGCCTTGGAACGCGTTCTGAAAGTCGCAGAGCAGAAGGGAATGAGAAGCATCCGAATCGACGACATGATGGCTAAGGAAAGCAAAGCGAAAGCAAAGAAGCTGTCTCCTCTCAAACGGTTGATTGTCTCGTTGTGGCTCTTGTGGGAAAAAGCATTTCATGCGGTGTTTGCGCTCGAAACGGTTAATCCGGAGGATCCGATGCTGCATTTCCGAAAGCGTGCCTTCACCGGCAAAACGGTCGTAATGGAAGATGGCAGCCGGCTTGAGAAGGGAGACCAGGTGCTCGAGCTCCACTTTGACAACAAAAAATTGTTCGAGATCGGCAGCCGCTCCCGCTCGGAAGTGCAGCTTGCCATCAAAATGATTCGTGCCGTGCAGAAGGATTTGCCTTCTCTGGCGAACATGGTGCTGGACCGGCCCGAGTTTAAGGATATCAAAGGTTTGTATGCCGTAACCATGATTTCGCGGGGGCCCGAGCAATTCGGATTCCATGTGATGGATTTGCCTCGGGGGCTGTTCGCAAGCTCGTCCAGACTGTATCTGAAACTGCTGCTCAGTGTCATTCACCCGAAAGGGCAGGCCCGCCTGAAGGAGGGCACCCAGATGATGGAGCCGAAAATGCTCATCATGCCGGTGGATGTTCTGATCGGACGTTATGCGGAGAAGAAAACGCAGGTTTTGCCTCCATCGGAGGAACAGCAGGAAATTCAACAGGGGCATGCGGGCGATCTGGCGGTTGCCAGTGTCTCGCAAGGCATGTAGTTCATCGAATCGATGGTTTCCGCCATTATGCATGGATTATCTCTTAGATGGGTTTGGTTATAAAAAAGGGGTTATCCCCGCAGGCTATTGCTAATGCCTGCGCGGGATAACCCCTTTGCTTATTAAGGATTAGATTTTCAATACGCCGCCAGAGCTGGCGTTGGTCACAAGCTTCGAGTAGCGGGCAAGGTAACCGGTTTTCACTTTCGGTTCGAACTCAACCCATTTGCTGCGGCGTACAGCCATTTCCTCTTCGGAAACGTCCAGCAATTGAATCGTCCGTTTATTCAGGTCCAGCTCGATGATATCTCCGTCTTCAACGAAAGCGATAGGTCCGCCTTCAGCCGCTTCCGGCGAGATGTGTCCGATGCTGATGCCGCGGGAAGCGCCGGAGAAGCGTCCGTCCGTGATCAGACCGACTTTGGCTCCAAGCCCCATGCCAGCAATCTGCGAGGTCGGCGCCAGCATTTCCGGCATGCCCGGTCCGCCCTTCGGCCCTTCATATCGAATGACAACCACATGGCCTTCCTTGACCTTGCCGTTGGCAATGCCGCTAAGCGCCTCGTCCTGGGAGTCAAAGCAGATGGCAGGTCCTTTATGGTATCCGCCAACCGAAGGATCGACCGCACCGACTTTGATGATGGAACCTTCAGGAGCCAGATTGCCGTAAAGTACGGCGAGTCCGCCGCGCTCGGAATACGGGGAATCGATCGGATGGATGACGTTCTCATCCTGGATTTCGCAGCCCTCTACGTTCTCGGCCAGCGTTTTGCCGGTTACGGTAATGCAATCTCCGTGCAATGCGCCTGGCTTCTTCAGGAGCTCGTGCAGAACCGCGCTCACACCGCCTGCCAAATGCACATCCTCAATGAAGTAATCCGAAGCCGGAGCCAGCTTGGAGATGTGAGGAACGCGGTCAGCGACTTCGTTGATCCGCTCCAGCGGGTAATCAAGGCCAGCTTCTTGGGCAAGCGCCAATGTATGAAGCACCGTGTTGGTGGAGCCGCCCATGGCCATATCGAGCGCAAATGCGTTGTCGATAGCTTCAAGGGTTACGATGTCACGCGGCTTCAGGTCCATTTTGACAAGTTCCATCAATTGTTTGGCCGATTGTTTAACAAACTCTTTGCGCTCTTCGGCGATGGCAAGAATGGTGCCGTTGCCCGGCAGAGCCAGACCCAACGCTTCGGCGAGGCAGTTCATGGAGTTGGCGGTGAACATGCCGGAGCAGGATCCGCAGGTTGGACATCCGTATTGTTCCAATTCCAGGAGCTCATCGTCATTGATTTTGCCGACCTGGTGAGCGCCGACGCCCTCGAACACGGAAGTCAGGGACAATTTGCGGCCTTTGCTGTCCACGCCGGCCTTCATCGGTCCGCCGCTGACAAACACCGTCGGGATGTTAACGCGCAGGGCGCCCATCAGCATGCCTGGCGTAATTTTGTCGCAGTTCGGGATACACACCATGCCGTCGAACCAGTGGGCGGAAACAACGGTTTCCAGGGAATCCGCAATGATCTCGCGGCTTGGCAGCGAGTAGCGCATGCCGATATGTCCCATGGCAATTCCGTCATCCACGCCGATGGTGTTGAACTCGAAAGGAACGCCGCCGGCTTCACGGATCGCATCCTTCACGATCTTGCCGAATTCCTGAAGATGCACGTGACCCGGAACGATATCGATGTAAGAGTTGCACACGGCGATGAACGGTTTGCCGAAATCTTCTTCCTTAACGCCTGCTGCACGCAGCAAGCTGCGGTGCGGCGCGCGGTCAAAGCCTTTCTTGATCATATCTGAACGCATTTTTTTGGTTGTCATGATGTCGATTTCCCCCCAGATCTATTATAAAATTGTTACGCTTTAGCGCGGTCTTCCGGCAAAGCAGCCGGGTACCTGTAAACAGCGAATAGGTTTTAAATGAGTCTATCACAAAAAGGTAGGTTTTTCTACATGATATTAATAGGAAGCGATGGAAGGAAGCCTGTCGAGACGGCCAAGAAAAAGCCTGTCCCCCTTGGCCGGGAACAGGCTTCCTACTGAAAAGGTATGCTATTTCTTGCCGCCTTTGCGGCCAATTTCCTGATAGAATTCACGATTATGATTCCGCGAGGTGGCTTCGCCGCCCTTTTGACCGATTTCCTGGTAAAACTCGCGGCTATGGTTTTTGGACGTCGCTTTGCCGCCTTTTTTGCCGATTTCCTGATAGAATTCGCGGCTGTGTTTTTTGGCGGTGGCTTCGCCGCCAAGACGTCCGGCTTCTTCGCGGGTCATCTTTCGATTGCTGTTGGCTGCCATGAACAAATCACTCCTTTACCGTCGTATTTGCTATGCGTATATGTTACTTACCACGGTCCATTTGTCATGAATCAAAACATTCGACTAAAGATTGGTAAATTTTCAAGTCGGAGCGATTTCTTGATTCCATGCACTAATAACGCTTAATTCAGAGTTTATTTCATGGTTTAATAAGAGTATGATCAAGAATAGGATAGGGAGGTTTTGAACCATTGCCGTTTGTTCAAGTGAAAGGACGAACCGTTCCCTGCCAAGGGATTTTGTTTGATAAAGACGGTACGCTGCTTCATTTCATGGCGCTGTGGGGAGGATGGGCCGATTATGTGCTCGAGTTCATGGAGGAACGGCTGGAGCTGATGGGAGCCGGCTTTACACTGCCGAAAGAGCAGGTGCTGGGGACCAAGCACGATGCCGGTGGACGCGTATCGGGGTATGATCTGCGGGGTCCGCTCGCCATGGGCACCGTGGAGGAGACGAACGGGCTTCTGGCCTGGCAATTGTACGCAGCCGGGATGCCATGGAACGAGGCGATTGTGCAGGTCCATCAGATTACGAAAAATGCCATGTACGAAGTCCGCCAGCAAAAGCCGGCATTCCCGATGCCCGGACTGGAACATTTCCTGAAAAAATGCAGCTTGGCCTCCGTGAAGATGGCAGTGGTGACTTCGGATCAAACCTCAGGTGCCATGGAGCAGTTGGACTGGATGGGGCTTCGCTCGTACTTTACGGTCATTATGGGAAGAGATCAGGTTCGAAACGGCAAGCCGCACCCCGAAATGACCGAGGCGGCATGCCGCCGGCTCGGGATCAAACCGGAGGAAGCAGTCGTCATCGGCGACAGCAATGCGGATATGCAGATGGCGAAGCAAGCAGGCGCTGCCCTGGCCGTAGGTTTAATGACGGATGAAGGGGAGCCGGCGCATCTGACAGATGCCGATGTTGTCATATCCGATTATAATGAATTAGACGTGCACAGGTAGACGTGTTATTTTAAGGGCTGTACGGAGGTGTATAAGAGTGGAGAACAGGGAAAAAATCGAGCAGTTGGCAACATGGATCGAAGCGAGCGACTACATTGTTTTTTTCGGGGGAGCCGGTACCTCCACCGAGAGCGGAATACCAGACTTCCGTTCGGCAGCCGGACTGTACCAGAGCGAGCACCAGTCTCCGTATCCGCCGGAGGTCATGCTCAGCCATACTTTTTTTATGCAGCATCCGGAAGTGTTTTACGATTTTTACCGGAGCAAGATGCTGCACCCGCATGCGCAGCCCAACGGCTGTCACCGTCTATTATCGAGACTCGAGCATGATGGGAAGCTAAAGGCGGTCATCACGCAGAATATCGATGGTCTGCATCAGACGGCGGGGTGTTCCGAGGTGCTGGAGCTTCATGGTTCCGTGCACCGCAATCATTGCATGGATTGCTCCCGATTCTACAGCCTTCAGGATATTCTGGACATCAAGGAAACCGTCCCGCGCTGCAAGGATTGCGGAGGGCTGGTTCGGCCGGACGTCGTGCTGTATGAAGAGGAATTGGACCAGAACGTCATCATGCGCTCGATCCAGGAAATATCGACGGCCGACTTGTTGATTATTGGGGGGACTTCCCTGACGGTACACCCCGCTGCTAGTTTGATCTCCTATTTTCATGGAAGCAAGGTAGCTTTGCTGAATGCAGATCCAACCCCATACGATCATCGGGCAGGCCTCCTGATTGCGGATCGGATCGGTCAAGTCATGACGCAGGTGGATAAACTGATCAGCACGTGAGGGGACAAAAGGCGGCGTATTGCCGTACCTGTCCCTGTAATCGTTTTCTTGTCAAAGGAAGACCAAACGCGATAAGATGGAATTTAGCAATGGACCTATTCACTTAGAGAGGCAGGGATTGCAAGTGACCTATGTGGCTAGCGAAGACCGCTATGAAGGAATGAAGTATAACCGCGTGGGGCGGTCCGGGCTGAAACTTCCCGCGATTTCCCTTGGATTATGGCATAATTTCGGTGGCGTCGACACGTACGAGAACGGGCGGAACATGATTACGCGTTCCTTTGATCTGGGCATCACCCACTTCGATCTGGCGAACAATTACGGACCTCCTGCAGGCTCTGCCGAGGAGACTTTCGGTAAAGTGCTTTCCAGAGACCTTAAGGCATATCGTGACGAAATCGTCGTTTCGTCCAAAGCCGGCTATTATATGTGGCCCGGTCCTTACGGCGATTTCGGATCGCGTAAATACCTGGTGTCAAGCCTAGATCAAAGCTTGAAGCGAATGGGCCTGGACTATGTGGATATCTTTTACCATCATCGAATGGATCCGGAAACGCCGCTCGAGGAAACCATGGCAGCGCTGGATCATCTCGTTCGTTCAGGCAAGGCGCTGTATGTCGGAGTCTCCAACTATTCGCCGGAGAAGACCCGGGAAGCGATATCGATCCTGAAAAGCCTGGGCACTCCGCTGCTCATCCATCAACCGAGCTACTCCATGCTGGATCGTTGGGTGGAGAACGGATTGCTTGACGTCCTGGAAGAGAACGGGGTCGGCAGCATCGCATTCACGCCGCTTGCTCAAGGGCTCTTGACGAACAAATATTTGAACGGGGTGCCTGTCGATTCCCGTGCCGCAAGCGCATCCGTGTTCCTGAACGAAAGCAATATCACGCCTGAGGTGCTGCGCAAGATCAGAGCCTTGAACCAAATCGCTCAAGCCCGGAACCAGAGTCTGGCTCAATTCGCGCTCGCCTGGGTTTTGCGCGGCGGCAGGGTGACGTCTGCCCTGATCGGAGCAAGCAAAGTAAGCCAGATTGAAGACAACGTGGCTGCCTTGAACAATCTGGAGTTCTCGAAGGAAGAGCTGGATCGAATAGAAGCGATTCTCAAAACGGAGAATGCATCTTCTTCGGAAGGATAGATACTGGCGAAAACATGGTGGCATTGAAATAGATACATGAAAAGGAGCGCCTTTAGGATGATAACCTGCCTGAAGGACGCTCCTTTTTTTGCTAAGGGATGTCGTGGGCGCAATCTTTAAGTAAGCGCGGATGAAGAGATGATGTCCTTGCGGTACCGCGACGGGGATCGGCCGACGAGCCGCTTGAATTGGCGCGAGAAATAGAGCGGATCGGTCAGTCCGACCGATGCGGAAACCTGCTCGATGGACAAATCGGGACGTTCGCGCAGCAGCCGTTTGGATTGGTCGATTCTTAATTTAAGCAGATACGTGATCGGAGTCATGCCCGTTTCCTGTTTAAAGATCCGTGACAGGTATGCGCGGTTGTAGCCCAGGCTTGTACACATCTGTTCGATCGAGACGGGATGGGCGTATTGGGAAGCCATGTAATTGATCATCTGCTTCACCGTGCGCTGAACCTGGGGTTCTGACAGTGTCAATCGGGACGGCCGGTCGCTCTGATTCATGATCTCGGCCCAGATTAAATGCAGGTAACCGATGGCGGCCATGTGAGAGCTTTCTTCCCTGGATTGAAAATGGCCCTGGATGAGGGATACATAGCCGGGAATGGGGTTGTTCTCCACGAGGTGGAGGACGGGCTTTTCGGGCGTGAGCCCCAAACGGGATATCTCTTCATCGGCGTGTTCTCCGTCAAAGGCGACCCAGCGGTAACGCCACGGCTGGCTCGCATCGGATACATAGCTGACAATCTGGCCGGGATGGATCAGGAAGCAATCGCCGGGCCCGAGCTGGTATCTGTCGGTTTCGGTCCGAAATGCGCCATGGCCCGATTCGATGACGTGCAAGAGATAATGATCGAATATTTTCGGCCCCAACGCATGTTCAGGAAGGGTCTGGCTCTCGCCGGCGAATCGGACGTGGAGCCAGCCGCCGCTTGGCTGTGCAGGGTTGGAAGCAACAGAATAGGTTGGTTTCATCATTCATTTTCCTTTACAATGAGTTTGGGAAAAAGAGGAACTGCAGGGATTTCGTGATCATGAATTTATTGTACCTCCATAAGTCACATAAATCCATATGTAACACACAAGATTTCATTATCGGTAAACGAGATTTCCATTATACTGAAGACAGTAAAACTACCATATGTACAGGATGGAGTGATAGGCAGTGACAACGCAACAGCTTATGGAAAGATTTATGGACAAGCACGGTGAGAGCCAGCATCAGGTTCGCATATTTAATGCGCCGGGGCGCGTGAACCTGATCGGTGAGCATTTGGATTACAACGGGGGTTATGTGCTTCCGGCAGCCCTGGAGTTTGGCACAACCTTGATTATCCGGCCGCGCGATGATAACAAGGTGAGCTTTGCATCTACCAACATCCCTTATGAATTAACGATCAGCCTGGACGAGGATTATGGATACAAAAGCGATCAATGGACGGATTACCCGGTCGGCGTCATTGCCGAGTTGAATAAAATCGGCTGCGGGCTTTGCAGCGGCTATGACCTGCTGTACCACGGGGATATCCCGAACGGGGCAGGCCTCTCATCCTCGGCGTCCATCGAAGTGGTCACGGCTTACGCCTTCTTGAAGATGGAGGGCAAGGAGACGGATACGGTGGAGATCGCAAAGCTTTCGCAGCGCGTGGAGAACCTGTTCGTCGGCGTCAACTCCGGCATCATGGATCAATTCGCCGTAGCCAACGGCAAGCAGGATCATGCCATTCTGTTAATGTGCGATACGCTGGAGTATGAGCTGGTGCCTTTCCGGACCGGAGCATACAAAATCGTGATTTCGAATACAAACAAACGGCGCGGACTCGTCGATTCCAAATATAATGAACGCCGCAGCGAATGCGACCGCGCTTTGGAAATTTTGCAAAAGGAGCTCCCGGCGTTATCGTATCTCGCCCAGCTGAATCCGGATCAATTCGCAACCTTGCGGGACAGCATCCGGGATGAGACCGTCAGAAGACGCGCCCAGCATGTCGTCGAGGAGAACCAGCGCGTGCTTAATTCCGTGAAGGCTTTGAAAGAGGGGAATCTGGAAGTTTTCGGACAGTACATGAATCAGTCCCATGACTCTTTGCGTTATCTGTACGAAGTCACGGGCGATGAGTTGGATGCTCTGGTGGAAGAAGCCCAGCGGATTCCGGGCACGCTCGGTTCCAGAATGACGGGAGCCGGCTTTGGCGGCTGCACGGTATCCCTCGTGCACGAGGACGCGGTGGAACGTTTCATCGCTGAAGTGGGACAGCAGTATGAGGCCAGAACGGGACTGAAGGCGGACTTCTACGTATGCGGCGTAGGTCAAGGCGTGCATGAAGTAAAGGAGGGCGAATAATATGGCCATTTTAGTGACTGGCGGAGCGGGTTATATCGGTTCACATACCGTAGCGGAGCTGCTGGAGCAACGGGAAGACGTTGTTGTCATCGACAGCCTGGAGACGGGTCATCGCGAAGCGCTGCTGGGCGGAAAGCTGTATGTCGGCGATCTGCGCGACAAGGCGCTGCTGAGGCAGCTGTTCTCGGAAAACGATATTGATGCCGTTATCCATTTTGCCGCGAATTCTCTGGTCGGCGAGAGCATGAAGGATCCGGTGAAGTATTACGATAACAACGTGTACGGCACGCTGTGCCTGCTGGAAGCCATGAATGAGGCTGGCGTTCGAAAAATCGTCTTCTCTTCAACGGCCGCGACCTACGGTGAGCCCGAGAAGGTGCCGATCGAGGAAACGGACCGGACCCAGCCGACGAACGTGTACGGGGAAACCAAGCTGATGATGGAACGGATGATGTCCTGGTTCGATACCGTGCTCGGGGTGAAGTATGTCTCCCTTCGTTACTTCAACGCGGCCGGCTCGCATGCCAGCGGCAAGATCGGCGAGGATCACCGGCCGGAGAGCCACTTGATTCCGCTCGTTCTGCAAACCGCTTTGAAGCAGCGCCCCAGCATCTCGGTGTTTGGCGACGATTACGCAACTCCAGACGGCACGTGCGTCCGCGATTACATTCACGTCAGCGATCTGGCGAATGCGCATCTGCGCGCGGTTGAATACCTTCGTCGCGGCGAGTCCAGCAATGTGTTCAATCTCGGCAACGGACTCGGGTTCTCGGTCAAGGAAGTGATCGAGACATCGAAGCGGGTGACGGGTGCCGACATTCCGGTTGTCATGGAAGCCCGCCGTGCGGGTGACCCTGCGGTATTGGTGGCGTCTTCGGACAAAGCGCGCACGGTTCTCGGATGGACGCCGTCCAGAACGACGCTGGAGGAGATTATCGAGAGCGCATGGAAGTGGCACAGCAGCCGTCCGGATGGTTACGGCGACAATTAATCCAAGGGGGACGATGAACATGAATGCTGCAACATCAAGTACTCCCGAATCCAAGCAGGCTCTGCATGCCATTGAAATGCTGGTGCGATTCGCGCTTCATAAAGGCCTGATCCAGGCAGCGGATGGGGATTACAGCCGCAACCTGCTGCTGGAGGATTTCGGGTTCAGCGAGCCGTACGGCGACGAAGTGAACGACCTGATGCCGGATGGGCCCCAGGCTATGCTCGACATCCTGATCGATTACGGTGCGGCGCATGGCATGATCCCGGAGAATACCGATACGTACCGGGATTTGCTGGACGCCAAAATTATGGGCCGCCTCATGGCAAGACCTTCGGAAGTAACCGCTCGGTACCGGGCGGTAGAGCAGGAGCAGGGGATCATCGAGGCTACCCGGCAATTTTACAACCTGTGCATCGACTCCAACTACATTCGGATGGATCGCGTAGCCAAAAACGAATACTGGCGGCATGCCAGCGCGTACGGCGATATTGAGATTACCATCAATCTATCCAAGCCGGAGAAGAGTCCGAAGGAAATCGCCATGGCCAAACTGCTGCCTCCGCCGATTTATCCGAAATGCCAGCTATGCCGGGAGAACGTGGGTTATGCCGGCAGGGTTAATCACCCGGCGCGGCAAAACCTGCGCATTATCCCGCTGGAGTTGAACGGTGAGCCATGGTTCTTCCAATACTCGCCGTATGTTTACTATAACGAGCACTGCATCGTGTTCCACCACGATCACGTGCCGATGAAGCTGACCAAGGAGACGCTTGCCCGCCTCTTGAGTTTTGTTGATGCTTATCCGCATTATTTTCTCGGATCGAACGCGGATCTTCCGATTGTCGGGGGCTCCATCCTCACACATGATCATTTCCAAGGGGGGCGGCATACCTTCCCGATCCAGAAAGCACCGAAGGTGGCCGGGTTTACGCACGGGGATTATCCGGGGGTATCCGTTGCCATCGTGAAATGGCCGATGTCGGTGATCCGCCTATCCTCAAGCGATCGGGATTCGCTGCTTGAATGCGCGAACAGCATTTACGAGAGCTGGAAAACCTACAGCGACCCTTCGGCAGACATTGAGGCCTTCAGCGAAGCGGACGGCGAACGGGTCCGCCATAATACGGTGACTCCGATTGCCCGCCGTAATGACGAGGGCATCTATGAGATGGATCTGGTTCTGCGGAATAATCGCACCAACGAGCAGCATCCGGAAGGGATCTTTCATCCTCATCGGGAGATGTTCCACATCAAGAAAGAAAACATCGGCTTGATCGAAGTGATGGGGCTGGCGATCCTGCCGGGCAGGCTCAAGGAAGAGCTGGATCAGATCGCCGAGATTCTGGCGGGGAACGAGGCGCTGTATGCGGACAGCCAGGCTGCTGACCATCCGCTCGCCGTCCACGGCGACTGGATCGAGGAGCTGCGGGGCCGGGGTATAACCGCATCCGATAAGGCCGGGGCCACCAAGCTGGTACGCCGGGAGGTCGGCAGCAAATTCACGACGATTTTGGAGCATGCCGGGGTATACAAACAGACGGCGGAAGGGCAGCAGGCATTTCAGCGATTCCTGAGCCACATGGGATACGTCCCTGACAGATGATGTATTGAAGCTAACGATAACTAGGATCATCATTCAAACAGCCGATCTTTCCGAAAGAAGGACGGCTGTTTGTTTTGCATAATGGGAATGGTATAGAATGAAAAAGCACGCATGAATGAATTAGATGCAAACCAGATGCGATGGAGGTAATGTGACATGAGACCTTTTGTCTTTCATAATCCGACTCAGTTGATTTTTGGCAAGGGCAAGCTGAGTGCTTTAAGCGGTGAAGTGGCCAAATACGGCCGGAACGTTTTGCTGGTGTATGGCGGCGGCAGCATCAAGCGCAGCGGCCTTTACGATCAGGTCATCGCCTTGCTGAAAGAAGCGAATGCGGTGGTGACGGAGCTTGCCGGGGTGGAACCGAATCCGCGCCTGTCAACGGTACATAAAGGAGTGGAGTTGTGCCGGGAGCATCACATTGAACTCATTCTGGCCGTCGGTGGCGGGAGCGTCCTTGATTGCTCCAAAGCCATTGCCGTAGGAGCTAAGTATGAAGGAGATATGTGGGATTTCGTAGAGCGCAAAGCCGTGCCGCAAGCAGGTCTGCCGCTTGGAACGGTGCTTACGATGGCCGCAACGGGATCGGAGATGAACGGCGGCTCCGTCATCACCAATGAGGTGACCCAAGAGAAGATGGGCTGGGGCAGCCCGCATGCTTATCCCGCCTTTTCGATTCTGGACCCTGTGCATACCTTCTCCCTCCCCCGGGATCAAACGGTGTACGGTATCGTGGATATCATGTCCCACGTACTGGAGCACTACTTCCATCAGGATACCAATACGCCGGTGCAGGACGGCTTCTGCGAAACGATTCTTCGAACCGTTATCGATACGGCGCCGAAGCTGGTTGAGGACCTGGAGAACTATGAGCACCGCGAGACGATCATGTACTGCGGTACGATGGCGCTGAACGGCATGATCAACATGGGAATGGCCGGCGATTGGGGAACCCATAACATCGAGCACGCGGTGTCTGCCGTATACGACATTCCGCACGGCGGCGGCCTGGCGATCCTGTTCCCCAACTGGATGAAATATAATCTGAACGCGGATCCTCAGCGCTTCAAGTCGCTTGCCGTGAATGTATTCGGTGTTGATGCTGCCGGAAAAAGCGATGAAGCGGCCGGACTGGAAGGAATCGAGGCGCTTCGCCGCTTCTGGACTTCCATCGGTGCGCCGAGCACGCTGGGAGATTACGATATCGACGATCGCGAGATCGGGTCCATGGCCGATAAAGCGATGCGCTTCGGTCCTTTTGGCAACTTCCGCAAGCTGCAGCGCGAGGACGTCGTTGAAATCTATCGGATGTCGTTATAGGGGTTGTCCTGTCGTTAGCTGACAAGGAATAAAAATGGTTTTAAAGCCTGCCGGTTCAAGCCGTGCAGGCTTTTTTGCTGGGGCGTCGAATATAGATATGAAGAGATTTTCATACGTTTGAGGCAAATAATTGAAACTTTAGCAAACATTTTGCCGTATTACTTGTTATACACAGTAAGGAATTCCAGAGGGGGCAATCAACATGGAAGCGTTATATTGGGGCTGTCTGATCGGAGGCGTGATCTTCGCCATCGTAACCGTGGTGCTAGGCGACATACTTAGCTCGGCGCTTGACGGATTGTTGGACTTTTTGTCAGTGGATTTTTTCAATCCGGTTGTGATCGCCGGGGGAATCACCGTATTCGGCGGAACCGGAATCATGCTGACGAAATACACGGAATTGGCGGCAGGTGCCCATGTAACGCTATCTGTCTTGGCGGCCATCGTCATTTCGATTCTCGTCTACTTCGGGTACGTGAAACCGATGGAGAACAGCGAGAACTCGACGGGCTTTTCCATCAAGGAGCTTGCGGGCAGGATCGGCGTAGTCACGGTGCCGCTTCCTGCAGAAGGATTCGGGGAAGTGATGGTCAAGGTCGGCGCAGGCAACACGATGCACATTGCCTCAAGCTTTGATCGCCAAACGCTTCCGGCAGGTGTCCGCGTGGTGGTTGTCGACATTGTTGATGGCGTCCTAAGGGTGTCCGAACTGGAAGAACGAAAAGGAGAGGATTGATTCAATGCCAGAGTACTTAGTAATTCCGTCGATTGTTGTAGGCGTCATTGTCGTGTTAGGACTTGCGTTCTGGGCCCGCTACAAAACGGTGAGCCCGGATGAAGCGATGATTGTCACCGGTTCTTTTTTGGGAAGCAAAAATTTGTCGGAGGACGAATCCGGCCGCAAAATCAAAATCGTTCGCGGCGGCGGCGCTTTTATACTCCCCGTGTTTCAGCGATCCGAATTCGTATCGCTCTTATCTCATAAACTGGATGTCATGACGCCGGAAGTGTACACGGAGCAAGGCGTGCCGGTTATGGCGGACGGGGTGGCCATCATTAAAGTGGGAAGCTCGATCGAAGATGTGGCGACCGCAGCCGAGCAATTCATGGGCAAGCCCATTGAAGCGCTGAAGGGTGAAGCCCAGGAGGTGCTGGAAGGCCATCTTCGTGCCATTCTCGGTTCCATGACCGTAGAGGAAGTATATCGTAACCGCGACAAGTTCGCGCAGGAAGTTCAGGGGGTTGCAGCAAGAGACCTGAAGAAGATGGGTCTGCAGATCGTCTCCTTTACCATTAAGGACGTTCGCGATAAGCACGGATATCTGGAAGCGCTTGGTAAACCGCGGATCGCTACGGTCAAACGGGATGCGGAGATTGCCGAAGCCGAAGCGATGCGGGATGCGCGGATTCAGAAGGCGCGCGCCGAAGAAGAAGGACAGAAGGCCGAGGTCGTACGCGATACCAATATCGCGGAAGCCGAGAAGGAACGTGAGCTGAAAGTCGCGTCCTTTAAGAAGGAGCAGGATACGGCGAAGGCCGAAGCGGACCAAGCTTATCATATTCAGGAAGCCCGAGCCAGACAAACGGTGGTTGAGGAGCAGATGAAGGTTGAGCTCGTTCGAAAGGAACGCGAAATCGACCTGCAGGAAAAAGAAATCATGGTTCGCGAGAAGCAGTATGATGCGGACGTGAAGAAAAAAGCCGAAGCGGATCGCTATGCCGTTGAGCAGGCCGCCGAAGCGGATAAAGCCCGGAAGATGCGCGAAGCGGATGCTGTGCAATACTCCATCGAAACGCAGGCCAAAGCGTCTGCCGAGCAGAAGCGCCTAGATGGTATGGCGGTTGCGGATGCCGAGCGCGCGAAAGGTACGGCCGAAGCCGAAGTCATCCGTCTGCGCGGTATTGCCGAAGCCGATGCCAAAGAGAAGCTGGCCGAAGCGTTCCAGAAGTTCGGCGAGGCTGCTGTGCTCGATATCATCGTGAAAATGCTGCCTGAGCTTGCCGGCAAGATTGCTCAGCCGATCTCGTCCATCGACAAGCTGACGGTTGTCGATACGGGCAAGGGCGAAGGAGCGGCTCGCGTGAGCAATTATGTGACCGAGCTGATGTCCACGGCGCCTGAGATGCTGAAGAGTGTGTCCGGGATTGACGTGGAGGATCTCATTAAGGGATTAACAACGAAGAAATCCGCCACGGCTCAAAAGCCGGTGTCAATCGAGCAGGAACTTGTACCAGTCCCTGTAGAGACAAGTGCCGCTAAGGAAGAGTAGATCAAGCCTTAAGCAGGGCCTGAATACATGGTGGCAGGCAGCGGTACGGCACCTTGAAGACTTTGGCAACCACAAATGATTTTGCCGCGCTCTGATATTTCTGATAAGATATCCGAGTATACGCGTATGAATCAAAAAGAGGTGCGAACGTGAGCAGCTTACAAGTGGCTAAAGTGTTGAACAATAATGTAATCATAGCGAAGCATCCTCAACATGGCGAGGTTGTTGTTATCGGCAAGGGAATCGGCTTTAACCGAAAGAATAAAGACCGTATCCCTGCCACCGCTGCCGAGAAAATGTTCATTTTGACCAAACCGGAGGAGCAGGAGCAGTATAAGCAGTTGGTGCCTCACATCGACGAGAAACTGATTGAGGCGATGAATGATATTATTCTGAATGCTGCCAAGTCCAGCGACGCTCCTCTGAATGAGCATATCCACATTGCCTTGACGGATCATATCGCATTTGCCATTAAACGCCATGCCCAAGGTCTCTATATCCACAATCCTTTTTTATACGAAACCAAAGAGATGTACCCAGAAGAGTACGAGATGGCCGAATATGCCGTCCGTACCATTCGGGAGAAGCTCGGTGTTGAGTTGGGCCAAGAAGAAATCGGATTCATTGCCCTGCATTTTCATGGTGCGCTTACGAACCAGCATATCTCCGAGGTCCGCAAGCACTCGGAGCTGATCGCGGACCTGGTGCATACCGTCGAGCAGCAGCTGGAGTACGCCATCCCGAGGGATACGCTGGATTATTCCCGATTGCTGACGCACCTCCGGTTTGCGTTGGAGCGGATTCGGCGGGGAGAAGCGGTGAACGAGACGAGTTCGCTTGACGGCCTTCTGAAGCGTGAATATCCCGACACCTATTCCCTGGCATGGAAGTTGACCAAGATGATGGAGCAGCGGCTGAAGAAACCCGTCTATCCCGCTGAGGCCGGTTATTTGACCATTCATTTGGAACGGTTGGTCCAGCGTAAAGAGCAGGGCGAGCAAATGTGAAGATTTTATTAAGTCCCTTACCATGTGGTTGCAACGATAAATGAACGGTGTTACAATACGAACAGTTATGAACCATAAAACTTCAAATCCAACGTGTAACTGATTCGATCAGGCATGAGTATTGCAGGAATTTGGTTGTTATTACCCATTTTTGGGTAATCTAATCCATGAGATTAGCCATCCATTTACCTGTAGTTGCTCATGCCTTTTTTGGTTTGAGTTTTATGATGATCTACCTACAGCTTGTGATAACAACTAGACAGAGGGTGAGGATTTTCATGTTTAAGCGGCTTTTTGGCGTACTGCAAAGGGTCGGTAAAGCTCTGATGCTGCCAGTGGCCATATTGCCGGCGGCCGGACTATTGCTCGGTCTTGGAAATATGCTGGTCAACCCCGATTTCCTGCAATATGCACCTTGGCTGGATGCGGCATGGGTTCAAGCGGCTGCCACGGTCATGATGAATGCGGGACAAATCGTATTCACGAACCTATCCTTGCTGTTTGCAGTGGGGGTTGCGGTCGGTTTGGCCGGAGGTGAAGGCGTTGCGGGACTGGCCGCGATCATCGGTTACCTTGTCATGAACGTCACCATGGGCAGCGTGATCGGCGTGACGCCGGCCATGGTCGGCACGAATTACGAATATGCCAGCGTGCTTGGCATCCCGACGTTGGCTACCGGGGTATTCGGCGGAATCATCGTCGGTATATTGGCAGCCAGCATGTACCGACGGTTTTTCAAAATCGAGCTTCCGTCCTATCTGGGCTTTTTTGCAGGAAAACGTTTTGTTCCGATTATGACGGCCGCAACGTCCGTTTTGCTTGGTCTGTTGATGGTGTTTATATGGCCGCCGATCCAGTCGGCGCTTAACACGGCATCGCATTTCATGCTGGAACAAAATCTGACGCTTTCCGCTTTTGTGTTCGGCGTCGTGGAACGCGGATTGATTCCGTTCGGACTGCACCACATTTTCTATTCCCCGTTCTGGTTTGAATTCGGGGAATACCTGAACCAGGCCGGACAATTGGTTCGAGGGGACCAGAACATCTTCATGGCCCAACTTCGGGACGGCGTCGAGTTTACGGCAGGCACCTTCATGACGGGGAAGTATCCGTTCATGATGTTCGGTCTCCCTGCGGCTGCGCTTGCCATCTATCATGAGGCAAGACCGGAAAACAAAAAGTTCGTGGCCGGCATCATGGGCTCTGCGGCGCTGACTTCCTTCTTGACCGGGATCACGGAACCGCTTGAGTTCTCGTTCCTGTTCGTAGCACCGATCTTGTTCGCTGTGCATGCGCTGTTTGCCGGTCTGTCCTTCATGACCATGCATATTTTGGGCACCAAAATCGGCATGACCTTCTCCGGCGGCCTGATCGACTACATGATCTTCGGTGTCATTCCGAACCGGACGCCATGGTGGAATGTTCTCATCGTTGGTGCTATTATGGCTGTAATCTATTACTTCGGCTTCCGGTTTGTCATTCGGAAATTCAATCTGAGGACGCCGGGGCGCGAGGAAGCTTCGACGACAGAGCCGGAATCAGGCTCTGGAGCAGCGGGCGCTGGCAGTAAAAATGATCTGCCGTCTAATATCCTGACTGCACTGGGCGGCCAGCCTAACATCGCGCATCTGGATGCATGCATCACTCGTCTGCGCGTAGAGGTAAAAGACAAGGGACATGTCGATAAGGCAAGGCTGAAGCAGCTGGGTGCGTCAGGCGTGCTGGAGGTGGGGAATAACATCCAGGCGATATTCGGAACCCGTTCCGATACGATCAAATCGCAAATTCAGGACATCATGTCGGGAATCATGCCGACCACTGCAACTCAAGCAACGGCTTTGGAGACGATGCCCACGGCACAAGAGGAACAGCGGGCCGGACAGGACGGGGAAACGCTCGTTAAGGAGGAAATCGTATCCCCGGCCGATGGAGAGCTACTGGATATTTCCCATGTGCCTGACCCCGTGTTTGCCGAACGGATGACAGGGGATGGATTTGCGTTCGTGCCTCATAACGGAACGATTGTGTCTCCCGTTAACGGCACCGTGTTCAATGTGTTCCCCAGCAAGCATGCCGTCGGCATTATGTCGGATGGCGGCAAGGAAGTGCTTGTCCATATCGGCGTCAATACCGTTAAGCTGAAAGGGCAAGGATTTGAAGTCCTTGTGCAAGAGGGGGACCTGGTCTCCACGGGTCAACCGATCATGCAAGTGGATCTGGATTATGTGAAGGAGAATGCCAAATCGATCATTTCTCCTATTATCTTCTCGAATCTGCCGGAGGGAGCTTCCGTGAAGCTGAACAAGACCGGTGAAGTAAAAAGCGGCGAGGAAGGGATCATTACCATATTGAAACCTTAATCTCACGTTGGTTTCCAGGATTCTAAAAATTAAAATATACGAAAGTAGGATGATGAACATGCAACAAACATTCAGAATTATTGACGAAGATGGAATACACGCACGTCCGGCAACGGCATTGGTGAACACGGCTAACAAATTCCAGGATACCAACTCTTTTGCCGAAGCTAACGGCAAAAAAGTAACGCTGAAGTCGATTCTGGGCGTTCTGTCCCTCGGATTGGAGCAAGGCGACACATTGACACTGATCACGGAAGGCGGCAATGAAAGCGAGGCGCTGACAGCATTGCAAGAAGTGATGGTGAACGAAGGGCTAGGCGAGCTTCATGAATAATTTGAAAGGTATCGCGGCTTCCGCAGGTATCGCGATAGCACGTGCTTTTACGCTGGAGCATCCGGATTATTCCGTCACGGAGAAGCAGGTGACGGACACGGATGCCGAGCTTGCGAAGCTGGATGCGGCGCTGGCCCAGTCACAAGCTGAGCTGGAAGCGATCAAAGCCCGCACGCTTCAGGAACTCGGGGAGAAGAAGGCTGAGATTTTCGAATCTCACCTTCTCATCCTGAATGATCCTGAATTGATTGAACCGGTCAAGGCGAAAATCGCTTCCGAATCGGTTAACGCGGAATATGCGTTGAACGAAACGGCAACCCAGTTCATTCAAATGTTCGAGAACATGAAGAGCGCCTACTTGCAGGAGCGAGCAGCGGATATGCGCGACGTCACCAAACGCATCCTGAAGCATCTGCTCGGCTTGAATTATGTGAGCCCTTCGGAGATCAGCGAAGAAGTGATCGTGGTTGCTGAGGATTTGACTCCGTCGGATACGGCGCAGCTGAACCGGAACTACGTTAAGGGTTTCACGACGAATATCGGCGGACGTACCTCGCACTCCGCCATCATGGCCCGTTCACTTGAAATTCCGGCTGTCGTCGGGACGAAGAATGTGCTCTCTGCCGTCAAAAACGGGGATTTGATCATCGTTGACGGCTTGGAGGGGGATGTCATCGTTAATCCTACGGAAGCCATCGTAGAACAATACCGTGCGAAGCAAGACGCCTATGCCAAGCAGGTGGAGGAGTGGAAGAAGCTGCGCTCCGAACCGACGGTTTCCAAGGACGGAATCCATGTGGAGCTGGCTGCCAACATCGGGACGCCGAATGATGTGGCCGGCGTGCTGGAGAACGGAGGAGAAGCCGTAGGATTGTACCGTACGGAATTCCTGTACATGGGCAGAGACAAACTTCCTTCCGAAGAGATCCAGTATGTCGCTTACAAATCGGTTCTGGAGAAAATGGAAGGCAAGCCGGTTGTTGTTCGCACGCTTGATATCGGCGGAGATAAAGAGCTGCCCTATCTGGATCTTCCCAAGGAAATGAATCCGTTCCTCGGATTCCGTGCCGTCAGATTGTGCCTGGACCGCCAGGATATTTTCAGAACACAGCTTCGGGCGCTGCTGCGTGCAAGCGTCCACGGCAACCTGCGTATCATGTTTCCCATGATAGCGACACTGGGCGAGTTCCGCGAAGCCAAAGCACTTCTTGAGGAAGAAAAGGCTAAGCTTATAAGCGAAGGCATTCCGGTTTCAGAAGAAATCCAGCTGGGCATCATGGTGGAGATTCCATCCACCGCCGTGCTTGCCGATCAATTTGCCAAAGAGGTGGATTTCTTCAGCATCGGAACCAATGACCTGATTCAATACACGATGGCCGCCGACCGCATGAATGAACGGGTTGCGTATCTATACCAGCCATACAATCCGGCGATTCTGCGACTTGTTAAAATGGTCATCGATGCCGCCCATCGCGAAGGCCGCTGGGTAGGCATGTGCGGCGAAATGGCCGGCGACGCGACTGCTATTCCGATTCTGCTGGGTCTGGGGCTGGATGAGTTCAGCATGAGCGCCACCTCCATTCTGCCGGCTCGCAGCCAGATCGGAAAGCTGTCCCGCAGCGATATGCAGGCACTTGCAGCCAAAGCGCTTGAAATGGGCACCGCAGAAGAAGTAGTGGCTCTGGTGGAATCCATTGAGGCTGCAGCCGAGTAAGAAGGAAGACAACGTACAACTTGATCGATCCTTGCAGTGTCGTATTACGTTTATTTCTGGGGACTCTACCAATCTTTTTCCACGATAGCATCACATTGACAACATCTGTCCATAACGGACAGATGTTTTTTTGTCAAAAGAAAGACACCGGGCATATTTGCTAGTATAATAGCCTAAATATATAGTGAATTGGCTTGGAACCCAAACCAATTCAGGGCTTTTGGCATACCATGAAATATGAAAGCGTTCTAAATTCATGTGCTAGAGGTCTGTCTTATGATTCAGGCGCCCATACTAGGAAGTAAATCTACTATAAGTGACGGTGACGATGAGTATGGACATGATCAAGAGCTGCACAAGCGTTAAGCTGGGAGCAACCTACCGAAGAGAGGGAACGGCCTTTCAGGTATGGGCTCCGGATGCGGTTAATGTAAAACTGGCTTTATATGAGGGTCCGGGAGAGTATAACGAGCAAGGTCTTGTGACGGATCACGAGGGCGGTACGCTGTATGCGATGGTCCGAAATGAGGACGGCGTATGGTCGGCTCAGGTAAACCGTGATCTCCATGGAACCTATTATATGTACCGAATCGAATCTGCGGAGGGGGGCGTCGGTTATGCCGTTGACCCTTATGCAATCGCTGTGTCCGCGAATGGCTGCCGCGGCGCGGTGGTCGACCTGGCGAAGAGCAATCCGCCGGGGTGGGAGCAGGATGTTAGGCCCAACCTGCTAAAGCCTACGGATTCGGTGCTCTATGAGCTGCATGTACGCGATTTCTCGATCCACACGGATTCGGGAATGAAATATAGAGGAAAATACAAGGCGTTTACGGAGAGCGGTCTGCGAGACTCCGAAGGAAACGCCCTTGGTCTGGATCATCTTGAAGAATTGGGTGTAACCCATGTGCATCTGCTGCCGGTATTTGATTTTCGGACGGTCAATGAGCTGGACGGTTATGCAAGCGGGCGCTTAAGCCGCGAGTATAATTGGGGCTACGATCCGCAGAATTACAATGTGCCTGAAGGTTCGTATGCAACAGATCCCATGGATCCGATCGTGCGCATCCGGGAGCTGAAGGAGATGGTACTGGCCCTCCATGCAAGGGGAATCCGCGTCGTCATGGATGTGGTTTATAACCATACGTATACGGTGGACGACGGCCCGTTCGAACGATTGGCGCCGGGGTACTTCTATCGCAAGGACGGATACGGGAATCTATCGAACGGTTCGGGCGTAGGGAACGAGCTGGCCACGGAGAAGCCGATGGTGCGCAAATACATCAAGGATTCGCTAAAATACTGGGCCGAGGAATATCATATCGATGGTTTTCGGTTTGATCTGATGGCTCTGATCGACACAACGACGATGAAAGAGATCGTAAGCGAGCTGCGCCAAGAGGTCGACCGTTCTCTCTTGTTCTATGGAGAGCCATGGACGGGGGGAATGAGCCCGTTAACGGAGCAAACCGTCAAGGGAAGCCAAAAGGGCCAAGGCTTCGCCGTATTTAATGATCATTTCCGGCATGCCATCAAGGGGGATAATGACGGGCGCGGCCGAGGGTTTGCTACGGGCGAGCCATGGTACGAAGGGGCCGTCGTTGAAGGAATGATGGGCTCGATCCATGATTTTGCGCTTCACCCGGAGGAAACGGTGAACTATGTCACCGTGCACGACAATTTGAATCTGTGGGACAAAATTTTAGTGGCACAAGGCATGGAAGAGCAGGCAGGGCTTCTCCGGTTGACGGATGGGAAGCTGGTTAACGAAGGAGATGTATGGCAGGCAACCGCTGCGTCCACGCCCTATGCCGGCATACCCGATGAAGATGTGATGTCGGCTGCGTCCGTGCGCCGGAGCTTGCTGGCTAACGGCATCGTGCTGCTCTCCCAGGGGATTCCGCTGCTGCATGCGGGCGATGAGTTGCTACGCACGAAATACGGCGATCATAACAGCTACCGCAGCGGGGACGCCATCAATGGCATTCGCTGGTCCAATAAGCGACGCTTCAAACCGGTGTTCGATTATTACAGAGGTCTTATCGCCCTGCGAAAAGCCCATCCGGCGTTCCGGATGGCGTCAAGAGAAGAGATCGAAGGCCATATGGAAGTGCTGCGAAGCAGCGATCGGATCATCGCTTACCGCCTTATGAAGGCAGCCGAACAAGGCAGCTGGGGGCAAATCGTCGTCATCGTTAACGGCAATGAACATGAAATGCCGGTGGATCTGCCGCCTACCCCTTACCGCTGGAACATCGTGGTGAATGATCGTCAGGCGGGGATAGATACGATCCAGACGCTGGATCAAGGGAAGGCAGTCATTCCAGGTCTGTCGCTGATGGTGTTATATGAGGATCTGGCCCATATGAAACAGGGGCTGACGGCCGTTGAGATCGAATATGAGAGACGCGACCAAGCATACGAGGGATGGAACGTATGGGTATGGGGAACGGGCGTGCAGGATGGCAGCATTCCATTCTCCCGCACGGACAGCGGCAGGGCACGGGCCGTATTCTACGCGGCTTCCGGAACCGATCGGATCGGCTGTATCGTCAGGCTGAATGAATGGGAGGACCGGGAAGGCGAGAACGATTGGTTTATCGATATTCCGCCGGATGAAGAAGAGGTTCGGATTGCGCTGCGAAGCGGTCAAAGCGAAGACAGCGACACTAAAGAGCAGCGGGATATCGCCAGTTAGAATAGGATGAAATAACAAGGGGCCCTTTCCATGGTGGAAAGGGCTCCTATTTACATATTTTCAAAAGGGGTACACTTTATTACCCGCTGCATTGCCATTTAAAACATCGAAATTCCATGATTAGTTAGCAGGTAAATAGGGTAATAATGAGATAGACTTTGTTTTCGATAAAGGAGGATGTCACTCATGTCAAAAGGAAACACAGTTCAACTCAAAGCCAATGTGCGTGATGAATTTACCCGGGCTTCTCGCCGAGAGCTTCGCGAAAGCGGCGGACTTCCCGGTGTTGTATACGGTGCGGGCGAGGAAAGCATCCCCGTAGCTGTTGATTTCAAGGATACGGCGAAGCTGTTCCACACCGGGCGTTCCGAGGTGTTTCAGCTAGATATTCCGGGCTCTGGCAAAGTGCCGGTGTTGATTAAGGATATTCAGAAGAGACGCGGCAACGTATCCCATGTGGACTTCCTGCGCATCTCCATGAACAAGCCGGTTCGTGTCAGCATCCCTGTGGATTATCAGGGCACTGCTGCCGGAACGAAGTCCGGGGGCATCCTGCAAACCCAGGTCACGGAAATCGAAGTAGAGGGTTTGCCGGGCGATCTGCCTACTACCCTGGAAGCGGATGTATCCGGGCTGGAGATTGGGGACAAGCTCACGGTAGCTGATCTTAAGGTGCCGGAGGGTATCACATTACACGCTTCGGAAGAGGAAATTCTCGCCACGGTCATCGTGCCTCGCGCGGTGGAGGCGGCGGAGACCGAGAGTGAAGCGGACGCTGAGGAAGCGAATGCGGAAGAGACCACAACCGAAGAATCATAATAAGCATGATATAAAGGCGCTTGCTTTGCTGGTATCCAGCAGAGCAAGCGCCTTTTTTTTGGCGCAAGGCAGGAATGGCTTTATTTAACCTTGCGGTCATGAATGCCTTTGTAACTGATTGGAGCGTCCCCGAAGTATTTGTTCCATATGGTCAAATACGTTCCGTCCTGCTGCATGGTAGCCAGGGCATTATCCACGGCCGCGACGAGATCTGGATTCCCTTTGACGAAGGCTGCGGAAATCTCGGATACTTGATCGGCGGAATCGGCGGCAGCGACCGGAATTTCCGGGAACTGCTGCTTCAGGTTGGTCACCGATAGCTGGTCCGAAATGACGGCATCCAGATCTCCATTTGCGAGCTTGTTAGCAGCGTCGGATATATATTTAATCGGGACCACTTCCGCTCCGTACCGCTTGGCCATATCCTTATAGATTCCGGTTGGGTTCAGGCCGACGCGCTTGCCCTTGATATCCGAGAAGGTACGGATCCGAGCTTTGCCCGAGGTATGAACCAGGAGGACGGGGGTAGAGGATAAGTAAGCGACGGAAAAATCATAGAGCGCCCGCCGGTCCGGCCGGTCTTCGATCTGGTTGAAGACGGCGTCGTATTTGCCTTCCGTCAGTCCTGGCAGCAGATTCTCCCACCCGGTCTCAACGAATTCGGCCTTTAGCTCCATGTGGCGGGCAACCTCTTCAGCGATTTCCACATCGAATCCCGTAAGTATTCCGCCTGTACCACGGTAACTGAAAGGGGGATAATCCCGTTCCGTGGCGATTCGCAGGGTTCCGCGTTCCACGGCATTCCGAAGCAGGAAGCCGGTGTTCACCCGGTATGGATTAACGCCCATGTTCGGGGACGGGACCCGGTCGTTGCTGTTCACCGTACAGCCGCTAAGCACAATGGAACCCAAGAGAGAAAGCAAGCAGGCAAGACTGACATAACGTATCGATTTTGTTCCGCGCATGACTCCAAAAACCATCCTTTCTTTATTCACGGTCCTTCGAGGCCCATTTCGTAAAGTTAGCATGTCCCAAAGGATGGTTCGTATATTCGCAAAATGTCGGTGCCGGCAAGTTCTTAGGTCTTCTTATAGGGTTTAGGCGGAAAATAGCCCCCAAAAAAAGAGGCTGCGCTTTATCCGTCTGTAGCAGCGGATAGCACAGCCTCATATCGATGATATGGGCGGCATGCGGGTTGGCCAAATTTCAGAGATAACGCCGTTACGCCGGTTAACGGGCCATCCATCCGCCGTCCACGCATAACACATGCCCGTTCATGTAATCCGAAGCGGCGGAAGCGAGGAACACGGCAGGACCTCCGATATCCTCGGGCTTGCCCCAGCGTCCGGCCGGGATGCGGTCGGTAATGGACGTGCGGCGATCCTCGTCCTGACGGATGGCTGCCGTGTTATCGGTTTCGATGTAACCGGGAGCAATGCCGTTCACCTGGATGCCGCTGGCTGCCCATTCATTGGCCAACGCTTTGGTTAAGCCGGCAACGCCATGCTTGCTCGCCGTGTAACCGGGCACATTGATTCCGCCTTGGTATGACAGCATGGAGCAAATGTTAATGATTTTGCCGCTGCCGCGTTCAATCATATGTCTTCCGGCCAGTTGGGACAGCAAAAAGACGGTGTTCAAATTCAAGTCGATCACGTCAAGCCAATCTTGCATGCCGTGATCCTTGGCCGGGGTCCGGCGGATAATGCCAGCATTGTTTACCAGAATGTCCACATGCCCGGTCAGCTCCAGCGCTTGATCAAAGGTCTGCTGAAGTTTGCTTTGGTCGCTTAAATCGACCCGAATCTCGGAGGCTTTTCTGCCGAATCCCTTGATGGCTTCAATCGTATCGGCGCTTGTATTCATGGACACGGCAACGATATCCGCGCCGGCCTCGGCCAGCGCTATGGCGATGCCTTGCCCCAGTCCGCGGGCCGAGCCGGTGACGATCGCCGTTTTGCCTGATAAATCAAACCTGTTCATGCTCCGTTAATCCCCTCTCATATGTTCCCTAAATGGATGCAGTACGAAACTAGGCGGTTCGTTACAGAGGTAAGAGTCTCAAGCGGGCGGTTACAGCAGCGTAACGCCGGCTCCCTCGTATTGCTTTACCGTCTCGGGAGACAGTCCCCCATCGGTCATGATGCCGCTGATCTCTTGCAAGGATGAAAAAGTACGTAAGGCCGTCTGACCGAATTTATGATGATCGACGACGGCATAAACCTCCACGGAGGTTTCGATTAATGCCCGTTTGAACGGAATCAAATCCCCGGTATAGATGGACAACCCATGGTCAAGATGGACGCCCGTAGCAGATATGAAGGCTTTTTGAATGTTCAGCTGCGTCACGTACGCTACGCCTTCCGGGCCTGCGAGCATGTTCCGCACCCGGTAGCCCCCCGGAACGACCAGCCGGACATGATTCTTGGTCGCCAGCTCGCTGATGATATAGACATCGTTCGTAATAACCGTTAACGGCATATCCTCCAGCCTGCGGGCGATCTCCAGCGTGGTGCTGCCGCCGTCAAGGGCAATGATATCGTCCGTGTGGATATGCTTCAGTGCCTTCTGCGCGATTTCGGTCTTCTCATCCGGGTGCTTGGCCAGCGGTTCTTTTGAGGGCAGGATGCCGAATTGGTCGCTGTGCGCCAGCACGGCACCGCCGTGCACGCGGACGATCAGGCCCTGCTCCTCGAGCTTGGTCAAATCCTCGCGTATGGTTTTTCCGGTTACCTGAAGCTGCCGGCTTAAATCGGCGACGGTCACTTCTTTATGGGTTAGAAGGTACTCCATTATTTTTTCATAACGTCGTAACGGGTTCATATGGTTCTCATCTCTTCCGTGGGTTAATGGATATTCCCCTCTATTTTAAATCCTTCATGGACACGGGGTCCATATCATCATAACGTTTGTTGTCCCCGGCCATGCCCCAGATAAAGGTATAGTTGCTTGTGCCCACTCCGCTGTGGATCGACCAGCTCGGCGAAATCACGGCCTGTTCGTTGCGCATGACGATGTGGCGCGTTTCGCTTGGTTCACCCATCAGATGGATGGCAACCGCATCCTCCGGCAAGTCAAAATACAGATAAGCCTCCATGCGTCTTGGATGCGTATGGGCAGGCATCGTGTTCCACATGTTCCCTTCCTTCAACAGGGTCATGCCCATGACAAGCTGGGCGCTCTGAATGCCTTTTTGATGAATGAAGCGATAGATCACGCGATCATTGGAATTTTTGATGTCGCCCAAAGCGCTGGAATCGGCTTCTTCAAGGGTGGCTTTGGCTGTCGGGAACGATTGGTGGGCCGGCGCCGAATTTAAATAGAATTTGGCCGGATTGGCCGGATCGGTGCTTTGGAAAATGACCTCTTCGGTCCCCATGCCAACATACAGGCATTCTTTGTTGTTCAGTTCATGCTCCGTCCCGTCAACCAGGACGGTACCGTGTCCGCCGATATTGATGATGCCAAGCTCACGGCGCTCAAGGAAAGAGGAAACGCCCAGCTCTTTAAGGTCGGTATCCAACTTGACCTGCTCCCGTACGGGTGCGGCACCCCCGATAATCAAACGGTCTTCATGCGTCAGGACAAGCTCCAGCTGGTCGGGCGTAAACAGGACGGGAATATGGAATTCCTTGCGAAGCCGTTCCGTGTCAAATTGTTTCACTTCATTCGGATGTGAGGCATAACGTCTTTCCATTGCATGTCATCTCCTTAAGAGTCATTTTATAAACCATACATAACGTTCATATAAGTACAAATTACTCCATTTACGTTCATATTACAATAGCCAAAATCTAAAATGAACGAATTGTTGAGTCTTGAAAAGCCGTTTTCCTCCATTTTTACGACTGAAAAGGGGGAGGAAAGGGAAGAATTAGCTATGATAAAGGATTAGCGGACGAACAAGGCTCCTCTAGTTAAGAAGTTATAAAGCGATCAAAGCAGGACTAGGAGATGGGAAGCCCCTATGAAACGAATGATGGTTATCTTTGCTGCTCTGCTGGCAGTAACCGGTTCCCAAACGGCAGCCGACGTGCCTTATTATCCATTTCATCATGCCAGGGAACGGGAGGCCTGGATCAGGTCCGGGGATGAACGCGACGGGTCCTGGGTCAATATCGCCCATCGGGGGGCGTCGGGTTATGCGCCTGAAAATACGATGGCTTCGTTTGCCCAAGCGTTTGACCTGGGAGCGGATATGCTGGAGCTGGATGTTCAGCTGAGCAAGGATGGAGAGGTCGTGGTGATCCATGATTCCACGGTTGAGCGAACCACCGACGGGCAAGGAGAAGTGGGCGGTCTAACCTTGGAGGAGCTGCGGCGGTTGGATGCGGGTTCGTGGTACGATTCTTCGTTCAAAGGAGAAGTCATTCCGACTTTGGGGGAGGTGCTTGAACATTTCGGGGGCCGGATCGGATTGCTGATCGAATTGAAATCGCCCTCCCGGTACCCGGGCATCGAGCAAAAGGTTGCAGGCGATCTGAAAAGATATGCCGCCTTGGGGGCTGATGGACAAAGGTACAAGGACCAGATTATCATACAGTCTGCCGATACGGATTCGCTGGTTCGGTTCCGCCAGCTGATGCCCGATATCCCGCTTGGCGTAGTTATCACCAGTGCGGGCGACTTATCCAAGCAGCGACTGGATAAGATGAAGGCGTACGCGGAATACGTAAGTATATCGATGAGGCTCGTCTCCAAGGGACTGGTTCAAAAGATCCATCAATCGGGGATGAAAACGATGGTGTGGACCATTCGGGATATCCTGCAAATACCTTACGTGCTTCAAATTAACGTGGACGGTATCATTACGGATTATCCGGACCGAGTGCCGATTACGATTTCGAACAGGAACATGATCCAATAAATATTGAACGATGGCAGCCTCTTGAAAAATCAAGGGGCTGTTTTTTGTTAATAAAAATAACATATTGAGAAGGGTATTCATTTGATTATGATGTAAACCTAATTTAAATGTAATGTTAAATAACATAAAAGAGGTGATATATACGACAATTTTACTAAAAATGAAAAAATGAAATAAAATTATGTAAGAATTATTGACACAGGAAATATAAGGCAACTATAATGTGGAATAACGAACAGAGTAGAGAGGTTGTAGACGGAATGTTCGGAAACGGAAAAAGGGAGTGGGGAGCCAATGAAAAAACAAAGCGTAATCGTTAAAGGATGGGCCTCGTTTGTATTATGCGCCATTTTAATGTCAGGCTGCGTGACGGAAAAGGACACCGCTCCAACCGCCGGAGCAGATAACGGGAGCCCGCCGGTAGAAGCCGCAGGCGATTCGATCAAGGTCGGCATTCTTCACTCGCTCAGCGGAACGATGGCGATCAGCGAGGTGTCCGTTAAGGATGCCGAAATGCTTGCGATCGAAGAAATCAATGCGGCGGGCGGCGTGCTCGGCAAGCAAATCGAACCCGTGATCGAGGACGGTGCCTCGGATTGGCCGACCTTCGCGGAGAAGGCGGGCAAATTGCTGCAGCAGGATAAGGTTGCCGCCGTGTTCGGAGGCTGGACCTCCGCCAGCCGGAAAGCCATGCTCCCTGTTTTCGAACAAAACCACGGTCTTTTATTCTATCCGGTTCAATATGAAGGGCTGGAATCCTCCCCTAACATTTTCTATACGGGCGCAACAACCAATCAGCAAATCGTGCCTTCGGTGTCCTGGCTGCTTGAGAACCGCGGCAAAAAAATGTTCCTGCTCGGCTCCGATTATGTGTTCCCAAGAACGGCCAACAAGATCATTAAGGCCCAGCTGACGGCCGAGGGAGGCGAGCTGGCGGGAGAGGAATACACGCCCTTGGGCCACACCGATTTCAGCACGATTATAGCCAAGATCAAAGAGGCGAAACCCGATATCGTCTATAACACGCTGAACGGCGATAGTAATGTAGCCTTCTTCAAGCAGCTGAAGGATGCGGGCATAACCTCCAAGGATATGACCACGCTGTCCGTAAGCGTAGCGGAGGAGGAAATCCGCGGCATCGGCGCCGATATCTTAGAGGGCCATCTGGCAGCCTGGAACTACTATCAGTCCACGGATACTTCGGAAAACAAAGCTTTTGTTGATAAATACAAAGCGAAATACGGCGCTGACCGGGTCACCGCCGACCCGATCGAGGCTGGTTATACCGCGGTGTACTTGTGGAAGGCGGCGGTAGAGAAGGCGGGAACCACGGACGTGGATAAGGTGAAGGAAGCGGCCAAAGGCATTGAGTTCGCCGCCCCCGAAGGCAAAGTGACCATCGATGGCGACAATCAGCATATTCATAAAACGGTGCGCATCGGCGAGGTGCAGGCTGACGGACAGTTCAAGGAGCTCTGGAACTCGGGCGAACCCGTCAAACCGGACCCCTATCTGAAAACATACGATTGGGCAAAAGGTTTGAGCGGCGAATAAAACTTCATCTTATGCATGAAAGGCCTGCGGGCCTTTCGTGAAAGGAGGTTCACCCCGGATGGATATGACGATCCTGCAGGTGTTTAACGGACTGAGCGTCAGCTCGATATTATTATTGATCGCACTCGGCTTGGCGGTAACGTTCGGCTTAATGAATGTCATTAATATGGCCCATGGCGAGCTGATTATGATCGGCGCTTATTCCACGTATGTTACCCAAGGCTTGTTCTCCGCCTATATGCCGAAATCCTGGTTCGATACCTATTTCATCGCCGCATTGCTGGTATCTTTCATGGTTGCCGCGGCGGTCGGCTGGCTGCTTGAAATGGTGCTCATCCGCCATCTGTACGGCAGGCCGCTGGATAGTCTGCTCGCCACATGGGGCGTCGGGATGATGCTGCAGCAGATCGCAAGGTTCATCTTCGGCGCACCGAACGTGGCCGTAACCAGCCCTTCCTGGCTGAACGGCGGGCTTGCGATCACCTCAAGCATCATCCTTCCTTACAAGCGGCTGTTCATTGTATTGCTCGTGGCCGTCGTGTTGACGGCGATGTATCTCTATATTTACAGAACGGTTCAAGGCCGTAGAATGCGGGCGGTGATGCAAAACCGAAGCATGGCCGGTTGTCTCGGCATTTCGACCCGGCGCGTGGACGGACTGACGTTTGCGATCGGCTCCGGCATCGCCGGTATTGCCGGCTGCGCATTGACGCTGCTCGGCCCGATCGGACCATCGATCGGAACCTACTATATCGTCGATGCTTTCATGGTGGTGGTGCTGGGCGGCGTCGGAAAGCTGGTCGGCACGGTTGCCGGAGCGCTGGGCATCGGCGTGTTCAACACGCTGTTTGAGACCTATACTTCGGCTTCCATCGGCAAAGTGCTGGTGTTCGCCTGCATCGTGGCTTTCCTGCAGTGGAAGCCTCGCGGGCTCGTCGCGCTGAGAACGCGCAGTTTGGATTAGAGAGGAGGGGAATGCATGGTGCTGAAATGGTTGACAGGAAACCCCGGCGGCCGATCGAAACGGATTCTATGGAGCGCGGTGCTGCTCCTGATGTGTTTGGCCCCCTTGTTCACGACGCCATTTCGCCTTGGATTGATAACGAAATTTTTGGCTTTGGCGATCCTGGCGGTCGGGCTTGACCTGATCTGGGGATACGGCGGCATTCTGAGCCTTGGACATGGTGTGTTCTTCGGGCTGGGCGCTTATGCCATGGCCATGTATCTGAAGCTGGACGCCAGCGGCTCAGCCTTGCCTGATTTTATGGGATGGAGCGGTGCGGCGTCCCTGCCCTGGTTCTGGGAGCCTTTCCGATCGTTCCCGGCGGCCTTGATACTCGGGATGCTGCTGCCGGCCCTGCTAGCGTTGATACTCGGATTCTTTACGTTCCGCAACCGGATCGTCGGCGTGTATTTTACGATTCTGACGCAAGCCCTGGTCATGATCGTGGTTACGCTGTTTGTCGGCAAGCAGGAGTGGACGGGGGGCACGAACGGGATTACGGGGTACAGCTCCATTTTGGGATTTAACCTGAATGCGCCCTCCACGAAAATAGGATTGTATTTTATTACGCTGGCCGCTTTGGCAGGGGCCTATATTCTATGCAGAAGAATTGTGAACAGCCGCGTGGGCCAGGTGCTGGAAGCGTCGAGGGATGGGGAGAACCGGGTACGGTTTCTGGGATTTGATCCTTCCCGCTACAAAACCTTTGCGTTTGCCGTATCGGGGGGCCTGGCCGGGCTAGCAGGCATGCTGTTTGTCCTTCAGGTGGGCATTATTTCCCCATCCATGATGGGCATCGTCCCGTCTATTGAAATGGTGCTCTGGGTCGCGCTTGGCGGCAGGGGAACGCTGATCGGCGCCATAATCGGCGCCGTGCTGCTGAACGCGGCCAAGACCGGGATCAGCGAAGCTTATCCCGAAGGGTGGCTGCTGGTATTGGGCGCTTTGTTTGTCATCGTTGTGGTCTTGATGCCGAAAGGATTGACCGGGTTGTGGAGCAAGGCGGCTTCGTCATTATCCAAAAGAGGAGGGACTGTCCATGCAGCCGTACGCAAAGAGAGCTGATGTTTCGCTAGCCGCACATGGGGAGGTCAGGGGCATCGGCATGTCGCCCACCGTGCTGTCCGCGGAAAATATAACGGTGGCCTTTGGCGGGTTCATAGCGGTAAACGGCATGAATCTGGCGCTTCGCCAGCATGAACTGCATTTTCTGATCGGCCCGAACGGGGCAGGGAAGACCACGATGCTGGATGTGATCTGCGGAAAGACTAAGCCTGGGGCGGGGCGGGTGCTGCTCGGCGACGGTCTTGAGATTACGAGGAAGCGGGACTATGAAATCGCGGGTCTCGGCGTGGGCCGGAAATTCCAGGCACCGTCGATATTCCCCAACCTGAGCGTCAAGGAAAACCTGGAGCTGACCGTCGATTCGGACCGAAGCGTGCTCCGGGCGCTGAAGGTCAGGAGGAATCGATGCACCACGTTCGAGATGAAGAAGGTGCTGGAATTGATCGGACTTCCCGATCGGCTTCATGTACGGGCAGGTTCCCTGTCGCATGGAGAGAAGCAGTGGCTGGAGATCGGCATGCTGCTGCTTCAGAAGCCGCGGCTTCTGCTGCTGGATGAACCGGTAGCGGGAATGACGGACGAGGAAACGATGAAGACCGGCGAGCTCCTTCAAAGCATTGCTAAAGACTGCTCCGTCGTTGTGGTCGAGCACGATATGGAGTTTGTACGTTCCTTTGCCGCCAAGGTTACCGTCATGCATGAAGGGAAACTGCTGAAGGAAGGATCCATGCAGGAGATTCAGCGCGATCCGCTGGTGGCCGAGGTTTACCTTGGAAAAAGGAGGGTGGCGAATGCTCAAGCTGCAGGGCATTGAATCGGGTTATGGGGAGAGCGCCGTCCTGCGCGGCGTGTCCATGGTCGTGGACCCCGCAAAGATCGTATGCCTGGTCGGGCGCAACGGAGTCGGGAAAACCACGCTGATGCGAACGTTAACCGGGCAATTGAAAATCCGGCAGGGGCGGATGAGCCTTGGCGAGCAGGAGGTTACCGGCTGGGATTCCGTAAAGAGAGCAAGAGGCGGGATCGGGTATGTCCCGCAAGGGCGCGAGATTTTCCCCCAACTCACTGTAAAAGAGAATCTCCTGCTCGGTCTTGAGCCATGCGTGCCTCGTACAAAGGCATTCCCGGAGGATGTGTTAGCCCTTTTTCCGGTACTTCCGCAAATGTATCACCGCCAAGGCGGTGATCTAAGCGGAGGACAGCAGCAGCAGCTTGCTTTCGCGAGGGCGCTTGCCTCCCGGCCCAAGGTGCTGCTGCTCGACGAGCCGACCGAAGGAATCCAGCCGTCCATCGTGGAAGAAATCCAAGACGTCATCCGCGGGATCAAAGCCAAAGGAGAAACGTCGGTCATTCTGGTGGAGCAGAGCATCGAATTCGTCCGAAGCGTGGCCGATTATATCTATGTCATGGATAAAGGGACGATCGTAGCCGAAGGGGTGCAGGATGCCATCGATATGGAGCAGTTCGAGCATTATTTGACGGTCTAAAGAGTTTTCATGAGAGTTGGTTCGCAGTTGGAGGTATAGCGTCACTGAGATTTGAATGATAGAGGTTGTCTCTAAGGGTTCGTTGTTACCTATAGAGGCAGCCCTTTTTTTAAAATTTTGATCTTGCTATTTTGGAGATGCGGGGGTAGAATGTGAGTGATTCAACTTGTACGTACATATTTTATTAAACATTTATTTGTATGTAAAGGTATGTACAAGTTAGTGAGCAATCATTCGTACAGGAGGCGTTATAATCATGAATTTGAAACCGCATTCTTTTTGGTTTGTCACCGGAAGCCAGCACTTGTATGGTCCCGAAACGCTGGAGCAGGTCGCCGAGCATTCCCGCATCGTGGCAACGGAGTTTGACAAAGATCCTGTATTTACGTATCCCATTGTATTCAAGCCAATCGTAACGACACCCGATGAAATATACAATCTGATTCTTGAGGCAAACAACGATGAGTCCTGCGCAGGCATCATGACGTGGATGCACACGTTCTCCCCGGCCAAAATGTGGATCGCGGGCCTATCCCAGTTGCAGAAGCCGCTTCTTCATTTCCATACCCAATTCAACCGGGATATTCCTTGGGAAACGATTGATATGGACTTTATGAACCTGAACCAGTCCGCGCACGGCGACCGCGAGTATGGCCATATCGGTGCCCGTCTGGGCATCGCCCGCAAGGTCGTCGTGGGCCACTGGGAAGACGGGGAGGTTCGCGGCAGCATTGCCGGCTGGATGCGGACTGCCGCGGCCTATGCCGAAAGCCGCAGGCTGAAGGTGGCCCGCTTCGGCGACAATATGCGTCAGGTAGCGGTAACCGAAGGGGACAAAGTGGAGGCGCAAATCAAGCTTGGCTGGTCCGTGAACGGTTACGGCATCGGCGACCTTGTGCAGTCCATGAACGAAGTCGGCGATGAGGAGGTCAAGGCGCTCCTGAACGAATACGCGGAGTCGTATTCGCTTACCAAGGAAGGGCTTAGCGACGGTCCCGTGCGCGATTCGATTGCGTACCAAGCCCGGATCGAGATTGCGCTTCGCCGTTTCCTCGAGGAAGGCGGCTTCGGCGCATTCACGACGACCTTCGAGGATCTGCACGGAATGAAACAGCTCCCGGGGCTCGCCGTGCAGCGCTTGATGGAGTCCGGTTACGGTTTCGGCGGGGAAGGCGATTGGAAAACAGCGGCCCTGACACGCGTGTTGAAGGTGCTTGCAGACAATAAAAGCACATCCTTCATGGAGGACTACACCTATCATTTCGAGCCGGGAAATCATATGATTCTCGGATCGCACATGCTGGAGGTATGCCCGACCATCGCGCTGGATAAACCCACGCTTGAGGTTCATCCGCTCGGGATTGGAGGCAAGGGGGATCCGGCGCGGCTCGTGTTTAACGGCCAAGACGGCCCTGCCGTCAATGCTTCCCTGATTGATCTAGGGCACCGCTTCAGACTGCTGGTGAATGTGGTGGACGGCGTCAAGGTGGAGCAGCCGATGCCGAAGCTGCCGGTGGCCCGCGTGCTGTGGAAGCCGCAGCCATCCCTTCGCGAATCTGCGGAAGCGTGGATTTTGGCCGGCGGCGCGCACCATACCGTTCTCTCTTATGCCATGACAGCCGAACACTTAAGCGATTGGGCGGAGATGACCGGCATTGAAGCTGTCATTATCGACAAGGATACAACGATACCGCGCTTCAAGAACGAGCTCCGCTGGAGCGAAGCCGCATACCGTCTGCGGTAACTGGTTCTGTCGGCATTCGCCTGGCCTGTGTTACAATAGCGAGATAGCTTAGGATTGCAGGGGATCCTAATATAATGAGTGCGTGAGGCTAGAGGTGAATGATGAATAATAGACGGATACCCAAATATATTGTATTAAAAAACGAACTGCTCTCGTGGTTTGAATCCGGCCGGCTTCAAGCAGGCAAACAGGTTCCTTCGGAGCATGAAATCGCGGACCAGTTCGGCGTAAGCCGCCAGACGGTCCGCCAAACCTTCGGCGAGCTGGAGAAGGAAGGCTGGCTCGAACGGATTCAAGGCAAAGGAACCTTTGCCCGCAATCCGGAGCGGCGGGAAAGCGAGCAGGTCAAGACGATCGGCATCATGACGACGTACATCTCGGATTATATTTTCCCGCATATCGTCAGGGGAGCGGAGGCGGAGCTGCGCAGCAAGGGATACCGCCTGCTGCTCTCCAGCACCGACAACAACAAGGAGAAGGAGATGGAGAGCCTTCAGCTCATGACCAGCCAGCCGCTGAGCGGGCTGATTATCGAGCCGACCAAGAGCGCGGAGGGCAACCCGAATCTGACATATTTCCTGTCCCTGCAGGAAAAGGGGATTCCGTTTCTGATGATCAACGAGAAGTATCGGGAACTGGAATGCCCTTGCCTTAAGCTGGACGATGAGCTTGGCGGTTACAAGGCCACGCGGCATTTGATCGAGAACGGACATACGGCGATTGCCGGATTCTTTAAGCGGGACGACCTTCAGGGCGTAAACCGGCTGAAGGGTTTCTTGCGGGCGCATCGGGAGGCGGGCATCCCCGTTTCGCCGGAGCGGGTGGTTACGTATACAACGGAACAGAAGGGCCTTTTCCCTTATGAACAGGCCGTCCAATTGCTGAAGTTGCCGATCGGGCAGCGGCCGACGGGATTCGTATGTTATAACGACGAGCTGGCCGTGTCTTTGGCGGAGGCGGCCGGGGAATGCGGGCTGCAAATTCCGCAGGACGTATCCATGGTCGGCTTCGATGATTCCACGCTAGCCGTTGCTTCCGGCGTGAAGCTGACGACGATGACCCACCCGAAGACGGAGATGGGGATCATGGCGGCCAGGCAGTTGATCAGCATGATCGAGCATCATACCGTATTTGAGGATACGGTCTATCAACCGGAGCTTGTGGAGAGAGAATCGGTGGACAAACGATAGAGAATAGGGAGTTTAAGGTCCGATATATCGGATCCTTGCTTGCCAACTTGTACGTACAACTATATTTTCAAGGTTGGAGAGGAGCGGTTGTTCATGTTGGAGGATTTGAAGCAGCAGGTGCTTGAGGCGAATCTGGAGCTTCCGAAGTACAGGCTCGTCACCTTTACATGGGGAAACGTCAGCGGCATCGACCGTGAACGGGGACTGTTTGTCATTAAGCCAAGCGGCGTACCGTACGAGGATTTAAAAGCAAACGACATGGTCGTGCTGGATTTGAAGGGGAATGTTGTTGAAGGGGATTTGCGCCCTTCCTCCGACACCCCGACTCATCTGGTGCTGTATCAGAACTTTAAAGAGATCGGCGGGATTGTGCACACCCACTCACCATGGGGAACGAGCTGGGCTCAAGCGGGTCGTGCGCTGCCTGCTTACGGAACGACGCATGCCGACTATTTTTACGGGGAGATTCCGGTTACGCGGCCCATGACCCGGGAAGAAATCGAGGGGGCCTACGAGCTGGAGACGGGCAATGTCATCGTTGAACGATTCGCAAATCTGGATCCGAACATGGTGCCAGGCGTGCTTGTGCATTCCCATGCGCCGTTCGTGTGGGGCAAGGATGCGCATAACGCCGTGCATAATGCGGTGGTGCTGGAGGAGTGCGCCAAGATTGCAGCCCGGATGCAGCAGATCAATCCCGAAACCGAACCGATGGATCAGACGCTGCTGGATCGCCATTTTTTGCGGAAGCATGGAGTTAATGCTTATTACGGTCAAAAGTAACGCATATATTCATCATTCATGATTTCATCGGTAGGAGGAAATGAGATGGGGAATAAATACACCATTGGTGTCGATTACGGAACACAGTCCGGACGTGCGGTATTGGTTAATCTGGCGAACGGGCAGGAAGTAGCGGATCATGTAACGCCTTATCGGCACCATGTTATGGATGAGTTTCTGCCGGGTTCCGGAAAGCGGCTTGAGCATGACTGGGCGCTTCAGCATCCGGGGGATTATCTGGAGGTTCTGCAGATATCGGTGCCTGCGGTTATCCGGCAATCCGGCATTGATCCGGCGGATGTGATCGGCATCGGCATCGATTTTACGGCTTGCACCATGCTCCCGGTTGACGAGCTTGGCGAGCCGCTGTGCTTCCACCCGGAGCTGGCCGATCAGCCGCACAGCTGGGTTAAGCTGTGGAAGCATCACGCGGCCCAGCCGGAAGCAGACAAGATCAACGCGATCGCCGCTGAGCGCGGAGAAGCTTTTTTGCCCCGTTATGGCGGGAAGATCTCATCCGAATGGATGATAGCCAAAGTCTGGCAGATTCTTGACGAGGCACCGGTCATCTATGAACGCGCGGATCGGTTCCTGGAGGCCACGGATTGGGTCATCTCCCAAATGACGGGCCGTATTGTCCGCAACAGCTGTACGGCTGGTTACAAGGCGATATGGCATAAGCAAGACGGATATCCAAGCAAGGATTACTTTAAAGCGCTGGATCCCAGATTGGAGGATCTGGCCGATACGAAGCTGCGCGGAGAGGTCCGTCCCCTCGGGAGCAGCGCCGGCGGCTTGACCGAGAAGATGGCGGAAATGATGGGCTTAACGCCTGGCATCGCCGTGGCCGTCGGTAACGTTGACGCGCATGCCGCGGTACCGGCGGTCGGCGTCGTAACACCGGGCAAGCTGGTCATGGCCATGGGGACCTCGATCTGCCATATGCTGCTCGGCACGGAAGAGAAGCAGGTCGAAGGGATGTGCGGCGTCGTCGAAGATGGCATCATTCCGGGATTATACGGTTATGAAGCCGGGCAATCGGCGGTGGGCGATATTTTTGAATGGTACGTTGAGGAAGCGCTTCCCGCGTATGTTAAGGAGGCTGCGACCGAGGAAGGAATCGGCGTGCATCAATGGCTGGAACGGGAAGCGGCTGCATACAAGCCGGGCCAGAGTGGTCTGCTAGCGCTGGATTGGTGGAACGGCAACCGCTCGGTGCTGGTGGATACGGATCTGACAGGGCTGATGTTAGGGATGACGCTGTTGACGAAGCCGCAGGAAATCTATCGCGCCTTGTTGGAGGCGACGGCTTTCGGCACGCGCAAAATCGTGGATGCTTTTCATGAGAACGGCGTGGCTGTGGATGTTCTCTATGCATGCGGCGGACTGCCGCAAAAGAATCGTCTCCTGATGCAGATTTATGCGGACGTTACCAATCGCGAAATCTATGTGGCTGATTCCAAACAGACGCCGGCGCTTGGTGCCGCGATGTTCGCCGCAGTGGCGGCGGGTCAGGCGAAAGGCGGGTATGATTCCATTATCGATGCGGCCGAGAAGATGGCACGGGTGAAGGAAGAGACCTTCAAGCCGATACCGGAGCATGTGGAAGTGTATGAGCAGCTGTATCAGGAATACAGCAAGCTGCATGATTATTTCGGCCGCGGGGAAAACGACGTCATGAAACGGCTGAAGCGGATTAAGCAGACGGCAGAATAGGCTGGCCGGGCAAGCGCAAGACCAGAAGAGGACCGGACCGCCCTGCATAGAGGGCGGGACGTCCTTCGAGCAAATATAGACCAGATGCTTGGATCATCGACATGGGATCGGATGAAAGGGGAGAAGCTGCATGACGGATTATTTGAACGAAGCAAAAGGTTTAATGAGCCGAATGAGGGAAGTCCGGCCGGCGTTCCGCGGACTTGAAACGATGGAACTGGAGCCCGGCGCCATATCAGCTGTGCCCGCGTACCTTAAACGGCAGGGCCTCAATTCGCCGATCGTTGTGGCCGATGCGAATACGTATGAAGCTGCGGGTCAAACGCTGATGGAGCGGCTGGAAGCGGAAGGTCTGGAACCCCGGCTGTGCTTGATCAAGCCTGATGAGTTAGGCGACGTGGTGGCGGATGAACGCTCGCTGATGCAGCTATTTGTCGAGGTGGAGCCAGAGCGGACAGGATGCCTCATCGCTGTCGGATCCGGTACCCTTCATGACATTACCCGCTTTGTCGCTCATCGGTGCGGCAAGCCGTTCGTCTCTGTACCTACCGCACCCTCGGTAGACGGCTTTACTTCGGCCGGCGCGCCGATCGTCGTTCGGGGGATCAAGCAGACCTTTGCGGCAACGGCTCCTATCGCCTTATTCGCCGACCCGGATATCCTTGCGAAAGCGCCGCAGCCGCTTATAGCGGCGGGGTTTGGCGATATGCTCGGCAAATATACGTCGCTGCTGGATTGGAGATTCTCCTCGACCACGGCCGGCGAGCCCTATGATGACCAAGTGGCAGAAATCACGGAGCGGGCACTGGAATCTTGCATCCAGCACGTGGAGGCCATCGGCCAGCGCACGGAGGAAGGCATCCGCATTCTGATGACGGCCTTGATTGAATCCGGGATCGCGATGCTGCTGTTCGGGCAGTCCCATCCTGCCTCCGGGGCAGAGCATCATTTGTCGCATTACTGGGAGATGGAGTACTTGCGGCGCGGCAACCGGGCGCTGCTTCATGGCGCCAAGGTAGGGGTTGCCTGCAGCGAGATATCGAGCCTCTACCATGCTGCGGCTGATCAAGGGGTGTATCCTTATGCCGAGCCCAAGCTTTGGGAGACGTATAGAGAGCAGGTACGGGAGTGGCTTCGGAAGGTTCCTTCGAAGGAAGAGATCGGCGGACTGCTGCGGCAAGCCGGAGGTCCTTCCAGCCTGGAGGAGCTTGGCATTGATGAGGAGCTGTTCGAGGAGAGCTTGCGTGAGGCGCATAAGCTGCGCGACCGTCATACCATCCTGAGGGCACTGAACGAGGCTGACGGAGTAGAACAACGTGAAATGACTTTATACAGATAGTAAAGCAGAAAGCGGGCCATGTCCGTCCTCCGCCCTAAAGAATGGGCTTGCTGATAAGGTAATAGAAGGTATTCCGTTTTGCTAAAAAAGGCCTCTTCATGATCGAATGATCATAGAGAGTCCTTTTTTGCATTCGATCCTTATCCTTCCTTCACATCATACAGCACGCGGGCCAACAGATCTTGACTGTAGTTGCCGAAATGTTTGCCGTAAATGGTTAAGCCGCGTTTATTCACCGACTGCTCGTTAACGGCAATCCTGAAGGTAAGCTCGCTCTTGTAATCGAGCTGAATTTGGTCCAAACCGACATCCGAAATGCGGCACCCGTCGATAAAGCTGCCTTCTTTATTAATTCGGATGAGCTTCAGCATGCCGTATTGGTTCAAGTGGGGTGGCCACCATTCAGGGTTGAAGGTACCGCGTTTGTCCCCGAAATCCCCCGGACTTGTCCAGCTGCCGATTTCGATCCCGTTGACGTAAAAGAAAATATCCGACGGGTAATTATCGCAATGTCCCGGTGCTTCAGACCCCAGCTCCAAGGAGAATTGGATCTCGCGGAACGATTGGTTGGATTTCAAATAATTCGGGATCCGATATTCCAGGAAACCTTCGGTCAGCCAAATAATCTCCGAATTGATGCGCTCCGGATCGGCGAAATAGCGCGGATCGTCGAAATCTCCGATGATGCTGTCCTTGGTCGCAAGTCCGCAGGTCGGGATGGCTTGGTAGTCGCTGTAATGGCCGACCCGAATTTCCACCTCGTACAGATTATTAATATCCTTGCTTCGCAAATCGACCATCAAGGTGTCTTTATTCAGATAGCAGATCTTCTGGATGCCATGCTTCCCGCCCGTGGTATGGATTTCGATCAGGCCGCTTTCCTCCAGCTTCTTGATATGCATGGTAATGGCGCCATTGCTGAGGTTCAGCCTGTTTGCGAGATCATTCAGGTTCAGGCTTTGATTCTTGGCCAGCAGTTCCAAAATTTGAATGCGGATCTCGGAGCTGAGCGCTTTAAAAATATCCAGTCCGCTCATTAAATCTTTTATGTAGATCATCTTATTTCAAACCTTCTTCCGATTAAGGGATTTATAACGATGGAATGTTTGCAAACGTTTATTTCAAATAATTATAAATCAATATGAGCGTGAAATAAAGATGTGTTCAAAATCTTCAGAAAACTTGTGCGTGAAACAATAAAATGGATACTGAAACAGCTTTTATTTGAGGATTATATTAAAAAAGAATTGCGAAAAACAAGTAATTTCGGCTATTTTCGACAGAAAATGCACTGGTTTTTTTGAGCATATAATTTTATTTTTTATTTATATAAACCATTTTACATTTGTATATTTACAGAGACCCCCTCATATGATATTTTAAATCTGAAAACGAATTCATTTAATTATATTTGAATTGTTTTACAATTATATCAAACGGAAGGTGAAGAACTTGGCAGCTGAGAACATGAAAGCACGAATGATCGTGGATAAGTCGTTTCGGATCGCGCAAGTTGATAACCGCATTTATGGTTCATTCATTGAACACCTAGGCCGCGCAGTATATGGCGGGATTTACGAGCCAGGCCATGAAACCGCGGATGCGGACGGTTTTCGGAATGACGTAAAGGAATTGGTCAAGGAACTGGACGTCCCGATTATCAGGTATCCCGGCGGGAATTTCGTTTCGGGATATAACTGGGAAGATGGCGTGGGGCCTGTTGCCGAACGGCCAAAACGGCTGGAGCTGGCTTGGAGAACGCTGGAGCCGAACGATGTCGGCACGAATGAGTTTATATCCTGGGCCAAGGAAGTAGGCTCGGATGTCATGATGGCGGTGAATCTGGGGACGCGGGGGATCGATGCCGCCAGAAACTTGCTGGAATACACCAACCATCCGGGAGGCACGTATTGGAGCGACCTGCGCCGCCGCCATGGTTATGAACAGCCGCACAAGATCAAGACCTGGTGCCTCGGTAACGAGATGGACGGACCTTGGCAGATCGGACACAAGACGTCCGAAGAGTACGGCCGGCTTGCGCTCGAGACGGCAAAAGCCATGCGGCTCGTCGACCCGGCCATCGAGCTGGTTTCCTGCGGAAGCTCGAGCACGGGCATGCCGACATTCCCTGAATGGGAAGCCGTAACGCTGGATCATACGTATGAGGCGGTCGATTACATATCCCTGCATCAATATTACGGCAACCGTAATAACGATACCGCCAATTACCTGGCACTTACGCTCGATATGGACCACTTTATTCATACGGTGAAATCCACCTGCGATTACATCAAGGCCAAGAAACGCAGCAAAAAGACGATGTATCTGAGCTTCGATGAGTGGAATGTTTGGTATCATTCCAATGACGCCGACAGGCAGATTGATCCATGGAGCATCGCTCCCCCTCAGCTGGAGGATGTGTACAACTTCGAGGATGCGATTCTTGTGGGCAGCATGCTGATCACGTTCCTGCGCCATGCGGACCGGGTCAAGATGGCTTGCCTGGCGCAGCTCGTGAACGTGATCGCTCCGATTATGACCGAGAACGGCGGACGATCTTGGAAGCAGACGATCTTTTATCCGTATCTTCATGCTTCCAAATTTGGCCGGGGCGTATCCCTGCTGCCGATCGTCGACTCGCCGAAATACGATTCCAAGGACTTTACCGACGTTCCTTATCTGGACAGCGCGGTCGTCCATAACGAAGAGGATGAAGAAATTACGATTTTTGCCGTGAACCGCCATCTGGAGGAAGCCTTGGAGCTCGAATGCGATGTTCGCAGTTTTGAAGGTTACCGGCTGCTGGAGCATATCGTGCTGGAGCATGAGGATCTGAAAGCGGTGAACACCGCATCCGAGGAAAAAGTAAAGCCTCATCATCAGGGGGGTGCGAAACTCGATAACGGTATGGTTAACGCAAGGCTTGCCAAGGCATCATGGAACGTCATCCGCTTGAAAAAAGCCTAATAACAGCAAGGGGGCGGTTCTAGATTTGGGCTGCCCCGTCTCCCAAACACTCATATCAAATTACACATAATATGAAAGCGCTTTATTTCTGAGGAATAGCAGAAGTACCGATGTTCGAAGTGTATGTTTGTATGAACGAAAATTAAGGGAGGTCCAGTAAGATGATGAAAAGATGGATGGTTGTATTCATGGTGTTATGTATGACGCTCTTCCTGTGGGGATGCGGCAAATCGAACAATGCCGGCGGCGAAACCTCGGTTCTGGACGGAGGGGCGGGAGAAAGCGCTACGGAGCTGTCGTATTGGACGTTTGTTGAGCTGCACGGCCAGCACTTCGAGAAAATGCTGGGCAAATGGAACACGGAGAATCCCGATCGCCAGATCAAGCTGAACGTAACGGTCATGCCTTATGACGACATGCATAACAAATTATCCATCGCGGTTCAATCGGGGACGGGTGCCCCCGACATTGCGGATATCGAGCTCGGGAAGTTTCCGGATTTCCTTGCCGGCACGCCGCAGCTTGAACCGCTCAACGACGTCATTGATCCATACCGGGATACCATCGTGAAATCCCGTATCGACCTTTACAGCAAGGAGGATGTGAATTACGGCATCCCGACCCATGTCGGAGCTTCCGTCGCCTTCTATAATACCGAGATTTTGGAGGAGGCCGGGGTCAACTATCAGGATATCGTGACTTGGGAGGATTTCAAGCAGGCTGGTATCCAGGTATATGAAAAAACCGGCAAATATATGGGGACGGCCGATACAAGCGCGGCTTGGCAAGCTTCCATGCTGCTCGCGCAGCAAGGCGCGGATCTGACGGACGATGCCGGCAAACCGATCGTGAATTCGGAACCGATGGTGAAGGCCATGACGCTGCTCAAGGATCTGCAGGACAGCCATGTCATTGCGACCATCGCCGGCGGTCAGCCTGACACCGAAGAGGCCTACGGCGAGTTTAATGCAGGAAATTATGCCACGGCTTTCATGCCGTTATGGCAAATGTCCAGATATACCAACTACATGTCCGATTTGTCGGGAAAAATAGCCATCGCGCCGATTCCGGTCATCGAAGAAGGAATGCCCCGGTCGGTTGGCGGCGGCGGAACCGGCACGGTCGTGACCAAGACGGCAAAAGACGTGCAGCTGGCAAAAGATTTTCTGGCCTTCGCCAAACTGTCCCTGGATGCCAATAAAGAAATTTGGAACACGCTTGGATTCGATCCGGTCAATATGGACGTCTGGGATATGAAGGATGTTACGCACAATGCCGAGAATCAGTTCGTGAAATATTTCGTCAATAACCCGTTCGATGTCCTGAATGAGATCCGGGATGAAATCCGGTTAATCAAATCGACCTCCGCATCGCCCACCATCAACAACGTCCTGTGCACCACCACCTTCAATGAGATTTTTGAGGACGGCAAGGACATTACCGAAGCCCTGAATGACGCCCAGAAGCAAATCGAACAGGAATTGAAATAACGTTCGCTTATACGGTACAAAAACGAAGAGCTGCTCATGGATCGTCGGTGAGCGGCTCTCATTTAAAGGAGTCGAATCATGATTAAAAAATTTCTGTACTCTCAAAAGGTTGCTCCTTACGTGTTTGTCCTGCCGTTTATTCTGGTATTCCTCGTATTTTGGGTGTTTCCACTCGGCAGTTCATTCAGCATGAGCTTTCAGAAAACGCAGCTGGGGCAAGAAGCGGATTGGGTCGGCTTGGCTAATTACGGGAAACTAATGGGGGACGGCATCTTTTTGAAGGCAGTCACGAACAGCGCGATTTACATGGTGTTGACCCTTCTGATCCTGATTCCGTTTCCGATGCTGTTTGCGGTGCTGATAAACAACAAGTTCATGTGGGGGAGGGAGTTTTTTAAGTCGTCTTTTTTCTTCCCTGCACTGACGTCGGTCGTTGTGGCAGGCACCATCTTCCGGCTCATGTTCGGCGAGATGGAAGGGTCGCTGATCAACAGCATCCTGGGGTGGTTCGGGATCGATCCGGTGAAGTTTCTGAAGGGACAGGTCACCGGCTTTATCGCGCTGGTGGCATTGGCCACTTGGCGGTGGACGGGGGTCAATATGCTTTATTTTTTATCGGGACTCAAGAACATTCCGGGTGAGTATTACGAGGCGGCATCCATCGACGGGGCCTCGGCCTTTCAGAAGTTTACCAAAATCACGATGCCTTTGTTGAAGCCGACCACGATTTATGTGTTAACGATCAGCATTTATGCGGGGCTTGCCATGTTTATCGAGAGCATGATGCTCTGGAACGGCAACAACTCTCCGAAGAATATCGGCCTCACGATCGTCGGTTACCTCTACCGTCAAGGCATCGAGAAGAACAACTTGGGTTATGCCGCCGCTGTAGGGATCGTGCTGCTGGCAATCACCATGATCATTAACCTGACGCAGCTGAAGCTCTCCGGCATGTTCAAGAAGGAGGATTGAGGATGAGAAGAGAAACGCTGGTCAAAATAATCCTCTTGATCTTGTTCTCCATACTGTGCTTTCTGATCCTGGTGCCTTTTTATGCCGTCACCATCGCTTCCTTCAAACCCGGCGAGGATTTGATCCGGTATGGCCTGAATTTGAAATTTGATCTGTCGGTGATGAGCCTGGACAATTTCGCCTACCTGTTTACGGGCGATCACTCCTACTTCATGTGGTTTTTTAACTCCTTGCTCCTCACGGTGGTGCAGGTTACGTTAACCCTGCTGGTCAGCGCCACCGTTGCTTACGGGTTTGCAGCCTATGATTTCATCGGCAAGAACTTCTTGTTTATCTGCGTGCTTTTGATTATGATGGTTCCTTTTGAAATTCTTCTTCTTCCGTTATACTCCCTGACGTACAATCTGGGCCTCATGAATACGTACTCGGCGATTGTGCTGCCGGGGATCGCAAGCGCGGCCACGATTTTCTTCTTCAGGCAGTATTTAAGAGGGGTTCCAAAAGAAATGATTGCGGCAGGTCGGGTCGACGGGGCCAGCGAATACGGGATCTATGTACGGTTGATCCTGCCGGTGATGAAGCCGTCCTTTGCAGCCATGGCGATTCTGAACGGCATGAACAGCTGGAACAATTTCCTGTGGCCGTTCATGGTGCTTAGCGATGATCGCAAGTACACGCTTCCGATCGGGTTGAAAACGCTGTTGACTCCTTACGGGAACAACTATGATTTATTGATTGTTGGCTCCTTCTTTTCGATCATCCCGATTTTCATCTTGTTCATGGCCTTCCAGAAATATTTCATTGACGGGATGACGGCGGGGGCGGTGAAAGGCTGATCGCCCGGTAGGTGTGACCGGTTCTGCCCTTGCTGTCGGCACCTCAAATCCATTATGATACAAAGAAACCTGCGTATTCAGATGAATGAGGTGACGTATCGTGCATCCTGTAACAAAGGCTCTATTATGGATTGGCGGCGCTCTGATCGTGATCGGGCTGCTGTGGCCTGTCATCGGCCGATTCGTCGGCCGGCTGCCGGGCGACATCGTCGTGGATAAACCCAATGTCAAAATTTATTTTCCGATCGTAACCTGCCTCGTCATCAGCGTGGTGGGCTCGTTGATTCTGTTTCTGATCCAGCAGTTTCGCAAATAGTCGGAATTTCATAAGAAAAACGTCTATCGACGTACTTTCTCAGAAGACAGACCGCGGTTAAGGGATGGTTTTCTTGCGATATCAGGAAGGCCTAAGCTTCGGAGTTTAGACTTTCTGATATCCAAAAAAAAACAGGCCGGTTAGGGGAAACCCTTAACCGGCCTGTTTACATGGAAAAGACGTTTTATTTTTGGATGATGGTGATTTCGGCATTCGGATCCAGGCTAAACACGATAGATTTGAACCTGGGCATTTCCAGAATGTGAATCCGGTAGACCAGCTGCTGCGAATCGGAGGCGTCACCGTGGTTCGCGCCTTCACCCTTGGCATGTGCCGTTTGGGGATCATACCCCATGATGGCTTTCATGGTGAGCCGGATTTCCGCTTCGCTGATGCTTCCAATCCTTACCTCCCGTTTAAGCGGAAGGCTTGAAGTCGTAACGCGCCCTGTCTCCAGTGCCATCAGGCACGCAATGGCGGAATACATCGCCCGTTCCCAGCCGAGGAGGAGCCCCGCCAAAGTCAGTACCAGCAGATTGATCATGATATGGACGTAGGGCAGTTTCAGCCGGGTCAGCAGCTGCGATAGCTGCTGGGGGATCTTCGGCATCTGGAGCGTATCCAGAACGACGCCGTAACGAAGGCCGATGCCGATGCCGAGACCGAGGAAAATGCCGCCGATGCCTGCGCTCCCGATCTTGCTGTCGATGAGAGCGGGAATCGGAAAGAACAGGATCGAGCATACGGAAAACGTAAGCAGCCCGACGGTTGCGATGACGGCTTTTTCCCGGTTTGACCGGCGATAGGCCAGCAGAAGCAAGGGCAGATTTAATGCAAACAAAAACATGCCCGTATGAAGTCCCGTCAGATGCGAAGCGAGCGCGGAGATTCCCGTTACGCCGCCCGCGATGATTCCGCTAGGAACAAGAAATAAATCCAAACCGAACGCTGCGATCAGGCCTCCGATGGCAGCCATGCTCAGTCTTCTACGTGTACTTGCCTTGCGTGCGGCCTCTTGTGCACCGTTCGTTGTCCGAACCGGGGCTTGAACCATAGGCAATGTACCCTCCTTTATCCGCTGGCACTTTCATCCTTTAGCTTCGGTTTAACCGGTTTCTTCTCCTTATGATCTTTAAATTTAAATATTTTGTTCAAGAAGTTATAGACGTGCTTGGACTCCTTGGTCAGCAGCGGTCCGAGTATGGCGAGTATCAGTACATACAGGGCCGCGAACGGTTGAATGAAGGTTGCAAGCCCGCCGGCTTTCCCCATATTGGCGAGAATGATGGAAAACTCCCCGCGGGATACAATCGTCAGACCGATATTGGAGGATGCTCTCGAAGACAATCCGGCGCTGCGGCCGGCAAGCATGCCTGCAATGAAGTTGCCAAGAAGCGTGATGATCACGGCGATCAGTGATAACCACACAGCTCCGCCAAGCTCGGACGGTACTATCGTTAAACCGAAGCTAAAGAAGAATATGGCTCCAAAGAAATCGCGGAATGGTAATATCAAATGCTCAATGCGCTCACGATGCTCGGTCTCGGCCAGAACAAGCCCGACGAGCAGCGCGCCGATAGCCTCGGCAACATGAATCGTTTCAGCGAATCCTGCGAGCAGGAACAACGCGCCGAATACGACCAAGGCAAACAATTCGTTAGACCGTATATTCAATGCTTTATTCAGAAGCGGTACGGCTTTCCGCCCGATAATAATGACTAGCAGCATAAATCCGAGAGCAATCACGGCAGATATAAGGACGCCGCCCAGCGAAGAGGAGCCGCTCAATACGAGCCCTGAAAGAATCGAGATATATACAGCGAGGAATACGTCCTCAAACATGATGATCCCGAGGATCATCTCGGTCTCCGGATTCGCCGTTCTTCTCAAGTCGACCAGCACCTTGGCCACGATAGCGCTCGAGGAGATGGTCGTTATGCCTGCGACAATGAGCGTCTCCGCCAAGGGAAATCCGGCAAAGATCCCGATCATCAGTCCAAGCGTAAAGTTAATGGCAATGTAGATGCTGCCACCCACAACGATGGATCTGCCCGATTTGATCAATCGGCCGACCGAGAACTCGAGTCCGAGATAGAACAGAAGGAAGAGTACGCCGATCCGCCCCATAAAGTCGATGAGCGGAGCACTTTCTATAAAACGAAAATCGAAAGATCCAAAATGAAAAGCATGAGGCCCAACCGCCATCCCCACCAGAATATAGAAAGGGACGACGGAAAACCGGAGTTTAGCTGATAGCAACCCCGCCAGGGCGATCAAGGCAATCGCCAATCCTACTTCTAAAACCAAATGATCCATTCATCAACCACGTCCGTTCATCAAGATTTGTTTAAATAGCCGCTGTTGTTGACGTTCACCCACGACGACGAGCGTCGAATCCGGTGTAATGATAACGTCAGGCCCGGGATTGATTTGTTTGCTGTTTTTGTCAACTCTTGCAATGATGGTTGCGCCTGAGGCTTGGCGTACGCCCAAGTCGCCAATCGATTTACCTGCCCCGTAATAGTGGGGCTCGATGCGGTACCACTCGATGATCAAATCATCCAGCGCCATGTCGATCGTTTCGAGCGCCTTCGGTTTATACGTGAGACCGCCGACGATGGCCGCAATTTGACGGGCCTCGTCATCGTCCAGGGAAATCATGGAGATGCTTTCGTCCGGATCGTCATATTCATAATGGTACATTTCACGGCGGCCGTCGTCATGAATGATGATGACCAGCTTATCGCCACCGCGGGTATCAATTACGAATTTCTTACCGATTCCAGGCAAATCTGTTTCGCGAACATGCATAGATTAGAGTCCTCCTAAGAAAATACACTTTTTAGTTGTTTTGCACACCGATCACACGGATATCAAAAATACACGCAGCCAAATCATACAATCCATTCACGATGAAATTGCACAGTCTTTAATAAACCCTAATGCACAGGTCAATCTGCACAGGCTGTTTATGTTGTTGCATGGGAAAAGAAAAATTGGCAAATTTAAGAAACCGCAGTCAGTTGGAATGCGAAAAATATGTGGAGGACTAAACGAACTTCGATGTGTATTTAATGGGGAATAATACTAAAAGCCGGAGTCGAAGCGGAATAATCGGCCGATAGGGCAGACGTGTTTTGGGAGCCTGCTGCATCACAATGGCCGACATCAATAAGAACAGCGCGATGGTATTGCCGGCTGCCTTAAGTTTGGAGAGGATTTGAGAGTGTTTCGGAACAGCCGCTTTCAGATGATCGTCATATTTGTAAACATACCGATCATCTTGGGTTTCGTTGCTGTAATACTCCTGGACGGGAATGTATAGGGCAAATGCCGTAACCAGAACAAGCACCAGCATCCATGCGATTCTTGCCATTTTTAAGAAACAGTTCACGGTTACTCCCCCCTTCGTCCCAAGCTTCTATGTTAATCATAACATAAAAATAATCGTTCTCAAAATGAGAACGATAAATTATTTTTGAACACTTTTACAGATCGATTCAATTTTTTACATTATATAGAAGCGATGGTTCTTCTATTTTTTGCGAAGCTTATCATAGTTTTCCGTATCGGGCCCGATATCGGCTTTCACTTGATCCTTATCTTCCAAAACGCCGAGGACAAGATCGTCGAGTTTATCGGTTGCGGCCTGATCCGGCCGGTCGGGCTCGGGAATCGGGTCCACGCCGGGGAATTGACCGTCAAATTCAGGTTTCTTTTTGCTCATTAGGCTCTCATTCCTTTCTGGCAATATTGTGGCACAAAAGGATCTGTTATATGTAACGAATAAACGCGAGGGAAGAAAGTGAAACATTGCAGGAACGTCGGCCTGGTAACTATTCACCTTCTATATAATGTAACTCTATATAAATCAGCTATAAAAGAGTATGCTAGAATAGTAGAGGAATATTATACCAGGGGGTTATTTAGGCATGAAGAAAAAATGGATAGGCTGCACCCTTGCTTTATTGCTTGTATCCGGCTCTGTCGTATCTGCGCATCCGGGACGAACGGATGCCAACGGAGGGCATACCTGCCGAACCAATTGCGAACGCTGGGGTCTGTCATATGGCGAGTATCATTATCATAACGGCGGTGGGAGCTCTTCCGGAAGCAAGTCGCCTTCATCCGCGCCTAAGTCGAAATCATCGCAAAAGAGCACGGCTAAGCCTGCAGCGCCGAAGCCCGCGGCTCCGGCTTATGCTAAGTCCGGCCTTAAGGTTTACGTTAACGGCAGCGTGGTGAAATTTGATAGCGAGCCATTGGTGTATAACAACATCAACCTGGTGCCGCTGCGGGAAATAGCGGAGGACATGGGGGCTAAGGTTGTCTGGAATCGCGATGCGGCCAGCATCGGCGTGCAGAGAGGCAATCATAAAATCACGCTTACGATCGGAAGCAAGACCGTTTATTATAATGGCAAATCCGAAACCGTTTCGGTAGCTCCCAAAGTGATGGACAGCGTGACGTATGTTCCCATTCAGGTGTTTGCACGGGGGCTTGGCGCTGGCGTAAACTATACCGAGCATGATAAGATTCTGAGAATATCGTTTAAGGAATAAAATAAACACGGGTTCCATTTTGCGAACAGAGAGGGGAAGAGTTTGCTTTGAGTTTTTTTGATAAATTTAAAGCCGGTGTATCGGATGCCGGAAACAAAGCGAAAACGCTGGTGGAGATCAATCGCTTAAAGCTGCAGAACAACGGCAAAAAAAGCGATATCGACGAACAGCTCCTGGAAATCGGCAAGGTTGTATTCGCTTCAACCGAAGCAGGGAAGTGGCCGCCTGATCAGGAGAGCATCCAAAGCTACGTGGCCAAGATTCATCAATTGAATTTTGAAATCGAACAAAATCTGCTCCAGATTGCCAACCTCACCGATGAGAAAATATGCCGAGGGTGCGGGAACAGTTCAGCCGTGAATGCCAAATTTTGCGCCCACTGCGGCCGTACGTTCGAAGTGATTCAAGTTCAAGCGGAAGAGCAGCGCAAAGAGGTTCCGCTGCTGGAGGATGGCGGCGACCAAGAGGAGCCGAAATAGAAGCTGTTTGCTTCATGAATAGCCGTACCCTGGTCGGGAATGACCAGGGTCGGCTTTTTCTTTTTGTCCGGGGTGAAGGAAGCAGCGCTTTATTAGGAGAATGATTATTAAGGTGATCTTACTCACGACATCATCGTTATATAGTAATATTAGCTTACTAGCTGGAGGGAGTGAGGACATATGCCGAAGAACAAGGCCTGTAATGATGAATTTAGTCAACATGGGGATCGAGGGGTGTCAAGGCTGCTTAAAGGTAACGTTCTATTGCTTCCCGTATGCGTAATTTTGATGCTCCTTGCTGCCGGGTGCAACGGCCCGGGGTCTTCGGAGGAGGAGAATCCGCCGGAGAATCTACCCAAGGGCGCATCCATCAACATCGTCATTTCCAGTCTGGGGATGACGTTCCCTGCAGGAATGGACGAGAATGACAATCCGTACCTGAATTACATCGAAGAGCGTACGGGGCTCGAGATCGGAGTCAATCTTCCTCCGCCCGAGGTATACAACGAGAAGCTCGATGTCATTATGTCCTCAGGCAATTTGCCGGATATGCTCCATACGTACGAGCCGGTGTGGTTCGACAATTACGTCAAGCAGAAGGCATTTATGCCGCTGGATGAATTAATCGACGAGTACGGCCCCCATCTGAAAGAAAAAATTCCGCCGGAGGTCTGGGATCGGGTCCGATACGGCGGTAAAATCTATGCGGTTCCGAGCTTGAATGAGGTGACTGGAGCCGAATTGATGTATGTCCGGAAGGATTGGCTCGATCGGCTCGGCTTACAGCCGCCCGAAACGCTGGAGGAATATTACGAAGTCATTCGTGCCTTCACCCTGGATGATCCTGACGGCAATGGCGTCCAGGATACGATCGGTTTAACCTTGACCTCGAGCCTGGGAAGGTCTTCGCCGTTTTTCGGCGCTTTCGGCACGCAGCGAAATACGTGGTTTGAACGGGACGGGCAGCTGGTGAACGGAAGCATTCTGCCGGAAACGAAGGAAGCCCTTGCCTTTTTTAACAAGCTGTATCAGGAGAACCTGCTCGATCGGGAATTTCCTTTAAACCTGCAAAACAATCTGTTCGAAAAAATAGAAAACGGCACGGTCGGCCTTTTCTCTGCGGCCTGGTACGATACGCGTGGACCGATAGCGGCCAATATGAGCAAGGACCCCGAGGCCGAATGGATGCCGCTTCCGTATCCGACGGGACCGGACGGATTTAAAGGCGTTGAAGGAAAGGACATCATACGAGGTTATAACGTCATACCGGCCGAATCGGAGAAGGCTGCCGAAGTGATCCGGTTTCTGGACTTCATTGCAAGCGACTACAAAACGCTGAAGCTCGGCTTCGAGAACGAAATCTGGCGCTGGGAGGACGGGGCGATCGTTACGGACTTCGCGCTGCACGACAAGCATTTATACCGCGGCATTTACCAGTCCCTTGTCGACGTGCCGGATCAATTGCTGTTCAAGGAACGGCTTGATTCGCTCGGGGACTTCAATCTGTACAACAATCTGCAGCTGATCAATCAGCATATTATTCCGAATGCATTCTACGGAGTTCCTACCCCCGGGATGACGAAATACAACACGAAGCTTAAAAATCTGGAGGATGTGTTCACGAAAATCATTATGGGGCTTGAGCCGCTGGACGCATTCGACGACTATGTGAAGACCTGGAAGGAAGAAGGGGGAGATGAAATCACGAAGGAAGTGAATGAATGGTACTCCAAACAATAATGCTGGCGGCCAAGAGCGCGGGGGACCGAGTGCTCGACTTGTTTCGCTGGATCCGGGATCGGTTTTCGCAGAACATCCAAGCCCGCTTGACCGGTTATTTTCTGCTGATCCTGCTGCCGCTGGTCATCATTAGCCTGTTCGCGGTGGAACGATCCCGGGATATTCTTTACGAACAGGCGGTGGAGAGGACGGAGATGGCGCTGTCGTCGGCGATGAATCATTTTGATCTGGCGCTGCAAAACGTGGAGGAGATATCGACCCTGATTGCGGGCGACCTTGGAATGAATGAGCTGCTTAACAAAAACAGCACAAACTTCTCCCCTCAATCGATTGTGGATTTCTCGGATATATTGGGACAGTTATTGAATTCCGTTTCGGTGAACCGGTTCGTATCCCAAATTTCGGTGTATCATCAGGCGTCTAATAGGTTTATCTCCACCCATTACGGCGGCAAAAAGCTGACGGGGGAGACGCAGCAGGAATGGCTGGTGGAAGCTGCGCGGCGGAACGGAACGGGGATTTCCTACGTCATGGCGGAAGCCCCCGTGGCGGAAGGCATTACGTTTGGCCAGATGACCAATACGGACAGCATCTCCCTGATTCGGGCCATGGACCTGTACAACAGCGAACGGCAGTCGAACCTGCTGGTGGTGTCTTTTAATAAAAGCAAGCTGCTGAATATCATCAAGACGCTGCTTCCGTCCGAGAACAGCCGCATCGCCCTGCTGAACGAAAGGGGAGAAGTGGTGGTGGAGACCGGAAGAGTGTATGAGGGGGACATTACCGACAAGGATATGACCGTCACGATTGATTCGGATTACTCCACATGGCGTCTTGAGCTGGTTCAGCCGAAAAGCGAGCTGTACAAAGAGACCGATCAGCTGCGCCTGTTCACGGTTGCGATCATCGGGCTGAGCATCCTGCTGGCCATTATCATTTCATGGGTGGTGTACAGCGGGATTGCCTCACCTGTGTTGAAATTGTCGCGCGGGATGAAACGGCTCAGCAGCGGAGAGCTGAACATTCATGTCGACACCAAGCGGAAGGACGAATTCGGTTTTCTCATCCAGTCGTTTAACAAAATGGCCGTCGTGCAGAAGCATCTCATCGAGGATCATTACGAGCAGCAGCTGCGATTGACGACAACGGAGCTGAAGTTCCTGCAATCTCAGATCAATCCGCATTTTCTGTATAACACCCTCGATTCGATTTATTGGACGGCCAAAAACTACGATGCGGATGAGATCAGCGAGATGGTGATGAACCTGTCGAAGTTTTTCCGGTTGAGCCTGAACAAGGGCAGGCAGGTGTTTACGATTGAGGAGAGCATTACCCACCTGCACTACTATTTACGAATCCAGCAGCTTCGTTTCATGGACAATTTCACCGTGGATTATCAAATTTCGGAAGAGAGCAAGGGGGTTCCAATTCTCAAGCTCCTGCTTCAGCCTTTGGTGGAAAACGCCATCATTCACGGCATGGAGGGCAAATCCTCCGGAGGGAGCCTGATTATCTCCAGCCGGATTGAAAAAGGGCATACGGTAATTATCAGCGTACAGGATAACGGGCCCGGGATCAGCGAAGAGCGGCTGCGCTACATCCAGCATGAGCTGGAGATGATGGGCTCGCGCAGCGTGCCCGCGTCTTCCCAGGATGAAGAGCATGTGAAGGATCTGTTCGGTCTTCGGAACGTGCTTGGCCGAATGAAGCTGTATTATGGCAGAGAAGCGGATCTGACGGTACAAAGCGTGGCAGGGGAAGGCACCACCGTCACGATTTCCATCCCGCTGGACCGCTGCAAGGAATTTAACCTGAAATAGATATTTATATAGAGATGCTCGAAAGGGGAACAAACCGAATGAATCTCATGATCGTGGAAGATGAACCCCGGCTGCGCAACGCACTGGCTTACAATATCCCGTGGGACAAGCATGGGATTGAAGTTGTGGGCATGGCGTCCAACGGCATCGAAGCCCTTGAGCTGGTAGGCCGAAAAAAACCCGATATAATGCTGATCGATGTACAGATGCCTGAAATGGACGGGCTGACGCTCCTCGGCGAGCTGCGAAGCCGTCAGGACATCAGCCGATTGACGAAAATGATCATCCTAAGCGGGCATGACAACTTCGAGTTCGCGCAGCTGGCGCTGGAATACGGGGTGTCCAAATATTTATTGAAGCCCGCCGGCGAGAAAGACATTCTCGAAGCGGTGCTTGAAGCGAGGCAGCAGCTGCGGGAGGACTTGGAGCAGTGGCAGCGCAAGGCAGCCTTGGAGCAGAAATGGAAGGACAATCTGCCGCATTTGCAAAATCTCTTTTTTATCCAATGGGTCAGCGGCAAATATACAAAACAGGACATCCTTACCAAGGGCAGGGAATTATATATTTCATTGAAGGAGAATGACCGTTTCGCCGTCGCCGTGGTGGATCTGGACCCCTTGCCGGAGAGCGAGACCCGCTTTCAGCGGGGGGATGTCGAGCTGCTGCAGTTTACGATGCAGTGCCTGGCCAAGGAGCTGCTGTCCCATCCATCGCTCTGGATCACGTCGGATTCAGGCAATATGCTCCTGATGGTCTTGATCCTGGAGGAAAGCCAGGATGCCAAGGAAGCCATGCTGCGGCTGAATGCGGACGTATCCAAGCTCCTCTCCCAAACGAGGGAGGTGCTGAAGATAACGGCCAGCGCCGGCATCTGTGCATCCATCGGGACGATCGAGGAGATGAGCCTCTTGTATGCGCAGGCTTGCCGGGCGCTTCAGGAGCGCGTCGTGTATGGACACGATCTCGCGATTCCTTACCGGGAGCAGCTTCAGCGGGATATTCAGGGCGTGATCGTGCAGCAGAACCTGGAGAAGACGCTGGAGATCGCGCTGGAAACGGCGGATGAAACGAAGGCGCTGGAGGCGCTGAAGGGATTATGGGAGGAAGCCTTCTCGAGGTCCGAATCCTCGGACGAATTCCAGGAGGCGGTGCTTTATATGAACAGCTTCTTTACCCGAATGATCCAGAAGCAGGGCTGGACGGTAAAAAGAGTCGTCGGCGACGATATCGAATATTTCCACAACGTCAAGCTGCTGAGCACCAAAATGCAAACCTGGTCCCTCTTGGAGCGAACGGTGAAACATATCATCACGTTTATGGGCGAACAGCGGAAAACGACAAGCAATCAGGTGGTAAAGGACATTCTGAACCTGCTCGAGGAGGAGATGGACCAGGAGATTACGCTGCATACGGTAGCGGACCGGCTTTACGTCAATTCTTCCTACCTCAGCCGGCTATTCAAGCAGGAAATGGGGGTCGTCTTCTCCGCATATGTGCTCGAACGCAAAATGGAGCGGGCCAAGTCGCTGCTGCAGGACGGTCTCAAGGTATACGATGCCGCCCGGCTGGTCGGGTACCGCGATGTCAGTTACTTCACCAAGGTGTTTCGCAAGTATTGGGGCGTGAATCCGGGGGAGTTCAAGGGATAAGGATATGGGAGAGGCTGGATGATACTGTTGCTCACATCTGAAAGCCCGCTGCGCGGCCGTATCGTTCCTCCAATCGCTGTTGTCGCCGAATTTCAGGAATGATGATGATAGCGGAAGAAAGTTGGCTCCAGTCAATGCTTTCGATGCGAGTTTTCCTTTGGAAAACTTTCGGGTGACCGCTAACGCTTTTCCGGAATCGTTTCGCCCTCTCCGCTGGACCGCGTGGGTCCCCCATCCTCCCCCTATTAGGATGGGGGGAGGGGGCAAAACGCAGCGCAACAGGAGCGCGCGCAGTTACATAAACCAAGCAAACGAGCCGTTCGGGGCATACACCGAACGGCTCGTTTGCTTTTACCCCCAGCCCCAACCATCGGCAGGGCGGAAGTAATTCACCCGCGCAGCATGGTTGAGGCTAGGGAGGCCAAGCTCGGCGCAGAGCAGAGGAGGCCTTGCTTGGCGACGAAGCACGGCATTGCCGTCTTCGAATGCCAACACCATGATTGAATCAGCTTCAACGGAGCAGGCGGAATTGTT
>Ga0209784_100098_pt1 | contig 103150 bp, 86 predicted proteins | sample AraplaCvi_mLB_r2_2_FD_184284 | JGI IMG/M metagenome (GOLD analysis project Ga0209784, IMG submission 184284) | Arabidopsis root microbial communities from North Carolina, USA - plate scrape CL_Cvi_mLB_r2 (SPAdes) (version 2) | ecosystem: Host-associated > Plants > Roots > Endosphere | place...
TGCGCGGGAAAAAAATCGCTCCTGCAAGCATAAAGGCCAATCCAAATCGTAGGGCTATCAAATTGAACGCTCCCATCGAATCCAGTCCCATTTTCATAAAAAGATAGGAAGAGCCCCAGCACATGGTGATTAACAAAATCATAAGATCGGCCTTCAGCGGTTTCAAGTTCTTTTCCTCCTTCAAGTGATTGAACAGAATCAGTATACTCACGTACAATAGACAAGTAAAACGAATGTTCTTAATAATAAACATGAGTAAAATTCATGTATAAAATATGGCCGGAGGATTCCCTATGAGTATTAATAAATTCAAAGTTCTAGTAAAGGTCGTCGAGCTCGGTAGCTTGACCAAAGCCGCCGAAGTGATGGGATTTACGCAGTCCGGCGTCAGCCATATGATCAACAGCCTGGAAGATGAGTTCGGCTTCTCGCTGCTGATTCGAAACCGTTCAGGCGCGAAGCTGACGACCAATGGCGAGGAGATCGTGAAGACGATGCGGGAAATATTGAAATGGAACGAGCATTTGGAGCAGCAGGTGGCTTCCATTCATGGAATCGAGCTGGGAACCATTCACATTGGTACCTTTACCAGCGTCGGCGTTCATTGGCTGCCTGGGATTATCCAGGATTTCCAGCAGGATTATCCCCATATCGAGATTCGTTTGGTCGAAGGAGATTACCGGGAGATTGAGGATTGGATCGCGGAGGGCAAGATTGATTGCGGCTTTCTGTCACTTCCGACATGGGATACATTCGATGCGATTCCTCTGCATCAAGACCCGATGCTCGTACTGCTGCCAGTGGAACATCCGCTTAGCTCCGAGGACTCCATTGCCTTAGCCCAAATTGAGAATGAACCGTTTATTATGCCCAGCAAAGGCTCTGATTACGATGTGAACCGGGTGCTGGAGAAAGCCCCGACCAAGCCGGATATCAAATATACGCTTGGAGACGATTATGCCATTATGGCCATGGTGGAGAAGGGCCTGGGCATCAGCATTCTTCCCGAACTTGTGCTGCGAGGGCAGCGGCGGAATATACGGCTGATCGAATTGAAGGAGAAGAGCTTCAGATCGCTTGGCATTGCGGTAAGCTCCTTGCGGGAAGTATCTCCGGCAACGAAACGATTCTTGAATTACGTTAAAAGTTACCCGAAGCTATAGCTACCAGACGGGTGCGATATGAAGCTCATACCCAGCTTCCAGGCTCTATTACAAGGCAAGAGCTTCGTTCATGTTATTTCATTACATAAAACAATTCGTGTCACAAAATCGCTTGTTGGAATTGTTATATAGGTAAACACAGAAGGAGGTGAGCTCGCTTGCAGCCAACCATCCCCGGGGAAGCGGAAGGAAAGAGAGAAGCCATTGAAGCGGTTGTAGAACAAGTCAAAACAGGAGATAAACACGCATACCAAGCGATCATCCTCCAGTTTGAGCGGCAGATGTACACGTACTGCTACTATATTCTGAAGAATCATGCGGAGACCGAAGATGCGGTGCAAGAAATATTTATTCGTGCCTATGTACATCTTCATCAGTACAAGAGACAGGTGTCTTTCTCCGCCTGGTTGTATAAAATGGCCTATCATCATTTGATCAATATCAAAAAGAAGCAGAGCCGTTTTCTTAACCTGATTGAGCATTACAAGGAACAACAGCCGGTTATGCAAATATCTCAGCACGAGCCGGTTGTGTACGAGCTGTTAGCCTACTTGACGGGAGAAGAACGACACATATTGCTGCTGAAGGCCGTTGAACAGTATACCTTTGAGGAAATCAGCGACATTATGGGACTCAAGTCGGCAACGATACGAAAGAAGTATGAACGGTTACGACGTAAACTGATGGACCGAATAAGCCAAAAAGGAGAGGTAGCACGTGGGACAATCGCCAAAACAAACGGAATTCGCTGAAATGAACGTACTAGAAGACATGATTCGAGAATCGTCTTTACCGAAGAATAGCATGAGCTATCAAATTATGAACAGGATTGGAGAACGTGAAATGACAAGGACAAGAACATCTTCCAAAAGAAAACCGAACGTTTTAAAAAGAACAATACTCGTTGCATCCGCAGCTGCTGTGCTGGGAGGAAGCGTAATCGGGTCAGGATTTGTATCGCCGGTCATGGCAGCAACCCTGAAGCAAATCCCAGTGCTCGGCGTGTTATTCGAAGGAACCAGCGAAGATGCAGTGAAAGCTGCTATAGAGCAAGGGATTCTATCCGAACCTAACTTGAGTGTAACTCACGATGGCGTGACGTTGAAGGTAGCTGACGTTCTATATGATGGAACCCGGTTGTCCTTTATTCTGGAGCGCGAGGGAGTGGATTTACCGAGTACAGCTTCTCCGTATTTAAGCGAAGATGCTAAATTCATCAGTAATCCCGATAGCGAGTATGTTAAGTCGAGGACAGTAGCTAAGGAAGATCAGGAAAAAGGCTATATCGAAATGCCGCGAATTCTGGTAGACGGACAAGAAGTGGCGATGGGTGAGGGCAACTTCGGAGACTATCCTCAACTGGACAATGCCTATATCGTTGAGCTTACCAAGGGTTTGAATTTGCCTGATCAATTCGAGCTGACCATTCAGGCCAACGTAACTCAAGTGAATGAAACCTTTGAATTCAAGGTCCCTGTGAACGTCACTAATAAATCGGTTGTCGTAAAGCCGGAGCAGGCTACGAAATCGGATGGACCATTCAGTTATACTGTCAAGCAATTGGATATTTCACCGGTATCGACCCGCTTGGTTCTGGATAGTAAAGGCGAGGTGCCGGCTTCTGCAGAGCAAACAGGCGATTATAGCGCCAGTATGGTATATTACGAACTTGTGGATGATCAAGGGAATGTGCTGAATCCTCGAAAGTTTGATTACTTTAACAGCAAGCCCGAGACTGAATATCATATCGATCAATTGTTCAGTCCTGTAAACGGAACTCCGAAATCCATCACGATTAAGCCGTTTACCCTGACCGTAAATAACAAGGATTGGAGCGTTGTCGGTCAAGGGAAGGACAGCCGCGGTGATAAAACATATCTGAAGGATCTGGAAATGACCATTCCGGTTCAACCATAACAACGAGTGTAAGTATAAGGGGGGTGTCCCAAAAGATCTTAGATCTTGCGGGAGGCCCTCTTGATCAAAACAGAAGCCATAGCGGTGTGTCGGGAATAACTTCCTGAGCACCGCCATGGCTTTATTTGACACACTTTCTGTTTATGAGAAGCCGTACGTCAAGCACCTAAATCTACGTTTGGGACGGCCTCTCTTTCATCATTCTGGCTTAAGTTTCGGCCCGAAATGTTTTGCCTAACGGGTTGCCAAGGCCGTAATAATGCCGGAAATTATAGATTAGCGGGCTCCATTGGTCGGGATTAATGTGATGGTCATTCCAAATGATGTTGTTATGGGCGTGTACATGGATCGCCTGTGTTTCGACAATGGCAAACATGGAAGAATAGTCGGGAATCCGAATGTTTTTCACGGTAGCCTCGATTTGAATGGGACACTCCATAATGCGAGTTGGCTTTACGGTGACAGAATCCGCAGACGTTAACCCACATACTGCATATTTATCTTTTTCATATGTAAAACCGTTCTTTGCCTTATCCTCAGGAACCGGATATTTGCCTGTATGAGGGGCTAACTGCTCAACATTTTCCCATATGGAAGGGTCAGGAAGGTTGATGACACATTCCGGATGTCTTTCCAAGTTCTCTATCGCTTTACCCCCGAGTCCGATTCCTAAAATAATATATTCCCCGAGCGCCCATGAAGAGGATATGGGACTAATATTTACGGTATCATCTTCATTTAGCGTATTGAGTAAAATAACCGGAGTTCCATAGTAAAGAATTTTCGGTTTAATGATGTCCGTGCCGATCATGCCAGTAATTTCCTTCATAAAAAAATTCCTCCCAAATGATCTGTTCTATCCAAAATCATTGTAAAATAGAAAAGATTCGATGCTCATCGAAATGTGGATTACATGAGGAGGGATACAGATGCATGCGAATCCAAATGCAGCCTTGGTAGCATCACTCGTTAGTGAGGCATCGAGAGCGGCCATATTAACCGTCTTATTGGATGGGCGTTATCACCCGGCAAGCGAACTGGCGTACATGGCAAAAATAAAACCGCAAACGGCCAGCTTCCATTTATCGAGAATGGTAGCGGCGAATCTGGTCACCGTCGAACAACAGGGAAGACATCGTTATTACGGAATACAGAATCAGGAGGTTGCCCAGGCCATGGAGACACTTCTATCCATAACGCCTCCTGTCGAAATAAGGTCATTGAACCAAGCTTCCGAGACTGAAGCCATACGTCGGGCAAGGACTTGCTACGATCATCTAGCGGGGAATTTGGGAATCCAATTGACGAATTCGCTGCTAAGCGCCGGGGTCATATCCGAAGTGGAAGATCAATATATGGTTACAGAAAAAGGGGAGAACTTTTTCAAGGAATTTCAGATTGATCTGAGTCGTGTTAAGCGCAAACGCCGCTCTTTCACGCATCGATGCCTGGATTGGAGTGAAAGACGCCATCACCTGGCCGGGGCATTGGGACATGCCCTGCTAGATAGGTTGCTCGAGTTACATTGGATACAACGCGTTCCAAAAACAAGAGCCATAACTATCACGACCGAAGGTAAGAAGGGCTTGAAGAAAACATTCGATATTGACGTGGAGTAGGAACGTGGCTTAGATATAGTCATATGGCTCAGATAGACTTATGGATGCAGTAAAATAAAAAGAACTGTCCTCGCCTCATCCGAAGATGAAGGGGACAGTCCTTGATTCAGAAATTAACGCAGTGTTTTCAATGCTCCGCTCCATGCAAGCACTTGGTCAAGCATGCCGTTCAGGTTGACGAGATGCAGATCAGCCGGTTTAAACACGGAGCCATTCTCGAAATCAGTGAATAACGAGAGGGCAGGATGTACGCGAACGTCCGCTACGGACAGCTCGCCCAGGATTCCGCGCAAATGCTCGGCAGCGCGTGCGCCGCCAACAGAACCGTAACTCACGATGCCTGCAGCTTTATTGTTCCATGCCTCACGGGCATAATCAAGTGCGTTCTTCAATGAGCCGGAAATACTGTGGTTGTACTCCTGAACGATGAATACAAAGCCGTCCAAACTTGCAAGTTTGGTATTCCAAGCCGTTGCTTGTTCAGTCGCGTCGGCTTCGCCCAAAAGCGGAAGCTTGTAATCCGCGATATCTACGATTTCGTAGTTTGCATCTCCGCGCTCGTCAGCGATACGTTTAACCCATTCACCTACTTGTGGGCTCAAACGGCCTTGACGTGTGCTGCCTAAAATAATACCGATATTCAATTTGGACACTGTTCTTACCTCCCGATTATTCTGAATATATTGTAATCATGGTGTGCTTGTTATTTTGCATGAGCTAATCATAATCTTAGTGGGTTATCTTTGTCAAGCAGCTTACTAAAAGTTTGTGTAAAATTTTCTGAGTTTTTTTTCCATCCATGGACGGGTGGATATTCACCTGAAATCGGATGCTGTTTTGTACCGCACAGGCAGCTGCGATGTTATACTGGTCATGTGCCTTGGATCCAACTTTTTCGTCCCGGGATATCACGCGTTATTCAGCAATTAACGTACATATGAAGATTGGAGAGGTGAAGCAAGAATGGAACTTAGACAATTAAGAACCGACGAGTTTGAGATCAGCACGAAATTATCCGAATATGCCTTTCAATATACGCTAACGACAGAGCAGCGCGAGTCCAATCAAAAACATTTTAAACCGGAGAACTTCTGGGGGATTTTTGATGGGGAAGAGCTGCAAGCGAAGCTGACCATCATCCCGCTGCAAGTGTATTTGCATGGAAATCAATTCGATATGGGCGGTATTGCCGGTGTGGCAACATGGCCCGAGAACCGCAGACAGGGACATGTATCCACCTTGCTCAAGCATGCATTGCAAGAGATGAAGAGTAAAGGCCAGACTCTTTCCTTCCTGCATCCGTTTTCGATCCCGTTCTATCGTAAATTTGGCTGGGAACTTTACGCGGAATATAAAAAGTACATCATCCCGGTGTCTAAATTCCCGCGTAAGGTGGAAGTGCCTGGCCGCATTGTAAGAGGCGTAACCGATATTCCAACGCTGGACGGCATGTATCAAGCCTATGCCAGCCGCTATAACGGTACGCTTGTGCGGGATGAAGCATGGTGGACAAGATCCGTGCTGCAGGGGGACAGTCATAGCGTTGTTTATTATTCAGCTGAAGGCAAACCGACGGGTTATGCGTTATATGAGCTAAAAGACAAAGAACTGGTGTGCGACGAATTTGTTTTCCTGAATGAAGAAGCCCGAAGCGCGCTCTGGACTTTTTTTGCAAACCATGATTCCAGGATCGAGCAGGTGACCATGACGATGGTGCCGACGGATGACCAGCTGCCCTACATGCTGCCGGATCCCCGCGTTACCCGGGAAACGGTCCCATACTTCATGGCCCGTATCGTGGATTTACAATTCTTCGTGGAGCAGTATGCATTTGAAGCGGGCCGGGAAGCTGTCCTGACCATCGAGGTGGAGGATTCCGCAGCGCCTTGGAATGCAGGCCTGTGGAGGCTGTCGGTGAATGGGGAGGGGAAAGCGGAGCTGTCAGAGCTCCCAGCCGATCGAGGGGAGCAGGCGGACCTGTCTACCGACATTCAGACACTGTCGGCCTTGTTTACCGGATATAAAAGACCGCAGGCACTGTATTCCATCCACCGCCTGACCGGAGATGCCAAGGCTGCCGCACAACTGGAAACGATGATTCCTGCAGGCCAAACCTACCTCATGGATTTCTTTTGAGAAAGGGATAGACTTGGTGCTCCGGAAGAGTATCGTCGCATTCACTTTGTCGTTAGAATATATGAAACACATAAAAAAGCCTGGGAATCAGGCTTTTTTTGCGTTGTGATCATCTAAGGATATAAGTTCAATCCTGAACCTCTTTTTTGGTGAATACATAGAGCTTTCCGTCATCCCCATACTCCGCGTATGCGATATCCTCCAAGGATTCAAAACCTTGTTCCCGCGCTTTCGATTGAATCTCATCGTGTTCGATGTGCTTGCCCAGCATGGATTCCTCGAGCAGCCTTCCCTTGTCGACAACCGTTACCGTAAAGGGATCCGGCTTGGCTTCGATGCCAAGATCCTGGGCCGTCGGCGGCTCGTATTCGGGTTTGCGCATGACGGATAGCGAGCCGTCCGTTTCCAGAATGGCGTATTTGACTTCGGTTAATGAGAAAATATTTTGCCGTCTGAGCATGGACAACAGCTGTTTATATTCCATGTCGTATTTATCGAGCAGCTTTTGGTTGAGCTTTCCGTTATCGATCAGAAGAACCGCCCGTCCTTCCGTTAAATAGCCGAACTTGACAAAGTGCGTGGTTGCCTTCTCGAAGAGGAAAGACATGGTTGTCCATAACGCTAAAGCGAATAACAAATGGGACAATTTTACTTTATCATCATAGAGGCTTGCCTCAACGATTTCACTCAGGATTAAGGAGGATAAGAAGTCAAGCGGTGTAAGCTGACTGATGGTTTTGCGCCCAGTAACAAACGTGATGATCCATAGTCCGAAAAAGCTGATGATCAGTTTGACTCCTAAATCGATAAACATATCCATGGACACCCCTCCTTCGGAAGCAGTGTAATTGGTAAGTTATTAAACGTTTTCGCTTCGCGCAGAAACAAGGGAGATTTATCCGGTTAGGGTTTTCATTGACGCCATAAACAACTTTCAGTAATCGATCTTTATGGATGAAAGCTGCTGGTTAACAGCGGCTTTTTTGTTTTCAGTTATGGATTCATTCGTGAATCTGACAAATTCTCAATAGACGCTTGAAAGTGACGCGACGTCATCTTGTAAGATAAAATTCGTCAATGAAAATTACGGAGAATGTCATACATTTCGACAAGAGGGAGATGGGAGAATTGAAAAAGGGAGATATCATTATTTACGCTTGCGTCATCATCGGGGCCGGAATCGGTTTAACCTTAGACTATGCTTTTCCGGGTGTTCTGGTCGGTTTGGGTATTGGATATTTGATCAAAACGACCCTGAAGGACGAGGAATCGTAAACATGGAAAAGATGCTGATATAGGATACATGAGGGAAGAATTTGTTATCCAAATTAACATCGAACTATCTTAGAAATTAGGTTTGACAATTAGAAAAAACTGACTTATAGTACTTTACTATCAGCAATGATCAAAGACATGATTCGTGAAACGACCTGTCCAGAGAGAGAAGCGATTGGTGAAAGCTTCTTCCGCGCTTGTTTCTTGAATTACCCCTTTGTAGCTGTGTTTTTGAACCCAGATCGGTCGTTCGACAATCGAAATGGAACTAGAAAACACCGTTTCATCCCCGTTACCGGATGTCTGAATGAGGATCCGACAAAGCGCGCGGCAGTACGAGCGTTTGCCATTTTCGGATCAAATTAGGGTGGAACCACGAGCTGAACGCACTCGTCCCTTAGGGATCGAGTGCTTTTTTGCGTTCAATCTAAATTAGATGGAGGGATCACAATGTCAATTGTAGTAACGCTGCAGGACGGAAGCAAGAAGGAGTATCCCGCACAAACGACGATGATCCAAATCGCGGAATCCATCCATTCAGGACTGAAGAAAAATGCGGTTGCAGCCAAAGTGGATGGCAGACTCGTGGATTTGAATCATGAGCTTCGTGAAGATGCGGAAGTAAGCATCATTACACTGGATTCCGAGGACGGATTGTACGTATATCGACACAGCGCGGCTCATCTAATGGCCCAGGCCGTTAAACGGATCTATGGTAGTCAGTCTGTCCATTTTGGGGTAGGACCTGTCATTGAGGATGGTTTTTATTACGATATGGATTTGGAGCATTCGATTACGTCTGAAGAGTTGATTGCCATCGAACGAGAAATGCAGAAGATCGTTCAGGAAGACCTGCCGATTATTCGCAAGGAGGTGGGTCGTCAGGAGGCCGAACGTATTTTCCAAGACGATCCGTACAAGATGGAGCTGATCCGTGAGTTGCCGGCGGACGAGGTCATTTCGGTATATGAGCAGGGCGAGTTTGTTGATTTGTGCAGGGGGCCGCATCTTCCTTCAACGGGCAGAATCAAGGCATTCAAATTAATGAGTGTGGCGGGTGCTTATTGGCGGGGGAACTCGGACAATAAAATGCTGCAACGTATATACGGTACGGCGTTTCCCAAGAAATCGCAGCTGGATGAGCATTTATTGCTGCTAGAGGAAGCCAAGAAACGGGATCATCGGAAGCTGGGAAAAGAGCTTGGCCTCTTTATGTTCTCGGAAGAAGCGCCCGGCATGCCATTCTTTTTGCCGAACGGGATGATCATTCGCAATGAGCTGGAGCAATTCGCCAGAGGGCTTCAATTCCATCGCGATTACGATGAAGTGCGGACTCCGCTGATGATGAACAAGCGCCTGTGGGAAATGTCCGGTCACTGGGATCACTACAAAGACAATATGTATTTTACGCAAGTAGACGAGACGGAGTATGCGCTGAAGCCGATGAACTGTCCAGGGCATATGTTGGTCTACAAAAACTCGCTGCACTCCTACAGAGAGCTGCCCATTCGCATATCCGAGTTCGGTCAGGTTCACCGCCATGAGTTCTCAGGCGCTCTTAACGGCATGATGCGGGTGCGCACGTTTTGTCAAGATGATGCGCATATTTTTGTAAGGCCCGATCAGATCCAGGAAGAAATCAAACAGGTTATCGATTTTATCAGCCAAGTGTATCAAGTCTTTGGCTTTGAGTATACAATCGAGTTATCGACAAGACCGGAGGATTCCATGGGCTCCGAGGAACTATGGGAGCAAGCGGAGTCTTCGCTGCAGCAGGTACTGGATCAATTGGGATTGCCGTACCGGATTAATGAAGGGGATGGAGCGTTTTACGGACCCAAAATCGACTTTCATATCCTCGATTCCTTAAAGCGAAGCTGGCAGTGCGGCACCATCCAACTGGATTTCCAGTTCCCTGAAAAGTTCGATCTGTCCTATATTGGAGAAGATAATCAGAAGCATCGGCCGGTTGTCATTCACCGGGCGGTGTTTGGATCCATCGAGCGTTTTATCGGGATCCTTACAGAGCATTACGGCGGGGCCTTCCCGATGTGGCTTGCTCCCGTACAAGTGATGATCATTCCGGTGTCAGATCACTATATCGATTATTCCTTGAAGGTGAAGAAGCGTCTGGAGCATGCCGGCATACGGGTGAACGTCGATGTCCGAAATGAAAAGCTGGGTTATAAAATCCGTGAAGCGGGACTGTTGAAAACGCCTTACACGCTTGTCCTTGGCGAGAAGGAAATGAACTCCGATCAGGTATCGGTTCGTAAACGGGGCGAGGGCGAGCTTGGCGAGATCGCGATAGATCATGTCATAGAACGGCTTCGGAACGAGATAGAGTCAAAAGAATTTTAATTTTTCGTTGTAGCCGCGGCTTTCCGCATAGGGAGCGGGATGATCTTCGTCACCGTGTGCGCCCCCAAGTCATGGTATGATTTGGATGTACCTATAAAGCGGTATATGTAAATGATGAAGGAGAGAGTACCGTTGCAAACGTACCCGAGCAAAGAGGCTTTCATCGCTGAAATTCGACGAACGTATAAGCTGTTTGACCAAGAATTTGATGATGTCCCGGAGGATAGAAAGAATCAACGCATTGGCGAAGTCGACAGAACGCCGCAAGAAATGATCGCCTATCAGCTTGGGTGGCTGTCTCTCGTCATGAGCTGGGAGCGGGATGAAGGAGCCGGCATCGAAGTTACGACGCCAGCCCCTAACTATAAATGGAATCAATTGGGGGCACTGTATCAGCGTTTCTACCAAGCGTATGACGGCTATTCTTTGGAAGAATTGCGTTTCATGCTGAAACAGAGGACGGATGAATGGTGCGAATGGATCAACCGGTTGACCGAGGAAGAGTTGTTTCGTCCGGGCGTTCGAAAATGGACGGTAACCAGCGCCAACTGGCCGATGTGGAAATGGCTGCACATCAATTCCGTCGCCCCTTTCAAAAGCTTCAGAGCCAAGATCAGAAAGTGGAAAAAGTTCGTAGCATAACGCGTACCCCTTCAAGGGCAAAACGACGATCCGAGGTAAACCTCGGATCGTTTTTTTGGTTGGATTAAAGCTGAATGGGAAGGCTGCCAATGTCAGAAATGTATACCGCTTTTTTGCCAAAATGTTTAAATAGTATAATATATCCAACTCCGGGAACAGTAGAGGAAAAGATAAATGAAGGTAACTTGAATTCCTTGTAGGGCAAAGCTGGCCGCGATGGCACGAGGAGTCGTTTCCATGATGATGAAGAACTTAACGCCGGGCGAAGCCCAGCAAGAAAATTTGCCGGCATCCCTGACGCAATTTATTGACGATATGAAGAGCCGCTTCGGACAAAGCGGAGATATTATTTACCGTGAGCTTCAACTAGGCGCCATCCCCTCGGTGATGATCTATATTGAGGGGATGGGAGATCCCCGTTATCTGATCGAAGCGATTCATGCCGATTTGCCGCTGTTCATGAATCTCCCCGACCAACGTCCGGAAGAACGGATGAAAATGCTGCAAGAACTGACAATCACGATGGGAAAAGTGGGAGAAGCCAGGACCTTTCAAGAGGTTGAAAAGAAATTGCTCTCCGGCAATACGATCATCTTCATGGATGGAGCGGCCACCTCCCTGTATGTGGGGACGGAAACGCTGAAACAGCGGGGGGTGGAGGAAGCCAGCTCGCAATCCGTGGTGAGAGGTCCGAGGGAAGGCTTTACCGAGTCGCTTCGAGAGAATACGGCTTTGGTCCGGCGGAGAATTCAAAGCCCTAAACTGCGCTTGGAAGAGAGAACCGTCGGCGAGCACACAAATACGCAGCTGGCTGTGATGTACATGGAAGGATTATGCGATGTCGACGTACTGAACGAGCTGCGCAGAAGACTGGATGGAATCAAGCTGGACAGCGTGCTGGAAAGCAATTACATCGAGGAGATGATTCAGGATCACCGCTACAGTCCTTTTCCTACGGTATATAATTCAGAACGGCCCGACGTCATTGCGTCTGCTTTACTGGAAGGGCGCATTGCTATTTTCTTAGAAGGAACGCCCTTTGTTCTGGTGGTTCCCGCGCTGTTCGTCCAGCTGTTTCAATCAAGCGAGGATTATTACCAGCGGTGGGATTTTGCCAGCTTGGTTCGACTGCTTCGATACTTATGCTTCGGAATAGCGCTCCTTACTCCCTCCCTGTATATTGCGATTACCACGTTCCATCAGGAAATGCTGCCAACCGACCTGTTGACCAGCTTAATCGGACAGCGGGAAGGGGTTCCCTTCCCTGCATTCATCGAAGCGCTGATCATGGAGATTACGTTCGAGATTCTGCGCGAGGCGGGCATTCGGCTGCCTAAATCGATCGGCCAATCCGTCTCCATCGTAGGCACGCTGGTCATCGGGCAAGCCGCCGTGGAAGCGGGTCTCGTATCGGCCGCAATGGTGATCGTTGTGTCCATGACGGCGATTGCGAATTTTGCCCTGCCGGCTTTCAATATCGGAATCTCGGTTCGGATCTTGCGATTCGGGCTCATGGGAATCGCTGCGTCATTCGGATTGTACGGGATGATCATCGGCATGATCATCATCGGCCTTCACCTATGCAGCCTGCAGTCCATGGGGGTTCCGTATATGACCTCATTCGCCCCCATAAGATGGCGGAGCCAGAAGGATGCCTTGTTGCGATTGTCCCGCCACAACATGAAAAAATACTTGACCAGATCCAAGACATAAGCCGTCAAATAGCGAGGACCTGCATTCGAATTATCCATTCCATACAGAGGGGACTGGTTATCGTGTTGGAGAGAAAAATACTTTCAGTCCTGCTCGTACTATGCTTGACCTTCACCCCTGGATGCTGGAGCAGAAAAGAACTGAATGAGCTGGCCGTCGTCATGGCGCTTGGCATCGACAGCCATGAGAATGGGTATGCCATTTCTGCTCAAGTGCTCAATTCCGCCGAGGCCGGCTCCAAAATAGGCGGATCGATGGGCAGTCTTCCGGTCGTAACCTACAAGTCCGTCGGCAAGACCATCCCAGACGCCCTGCAGCGCATGTTGAGCATGGCCCCCCGGATGCCTTATCTGTCCCACGTTCGCGTGTTGGTATTCGGTGAGGATCTGGCCAGGTCAGGGGTCAACGATGTGCTCGATTATATTTCCCGGAATCATCAGCTTCGAACGGATTTCTTCATGCTCGTCGCCAAGAACGGAAAGGCTGAGGAGATCCTAGAGGTCGTTACGCCATTCGAGTATGTTCCGGCGAATTCGCTCTATTCCTCTATTCTGATCTCGGAAAAAAAATGGGCGGCGACGGGGAAAGTCACTTTGCAGCAGTTCGTGACGGAGCTAAAGCGCAACGGCTCAGATCCGGTATTATCCGGAGTCCAATTAAGCGGTAGCTTAGCCGAAGGCCAGACCATGGAGAACGTGAAGCAAATCAATCCTTCCACGCTTCTTCAGCATACGGGGCTCGGCGTATTCAAGGGGGACCGGTTGGTCGGATGGCTGGGGGAACCCCCCAGCAAGGCCGTCAATTATGTCCTGAATAGAGTCGACACCACGACGGGATTCATTGCATGTCCGGACAGCGGCATCGTCGGATTCGCCGTGAACCGGGCGGACACCTCGCTGGACGTTACGCTCAATGCGGATGGCACCCCCGCTTTTTCAGCCGAATTGGAGATCGAGGCCGACGTGAATGCCGTTCAATGCGCGATTGATATCAGTCAACCTGCCGTCATCGACGAATTGGAGAAGGACATCGAGGATAAATATAACGCTAATATTCGGAAGCACATCGGGCTGGTCCAGCAGCGTTATGGAGCTGACGTTTTTGGATTCGGCGAGGTTTTGCACCGAAAATACCCGGACGTATGGAAAAAATACCGGGATCATTGGGGGGAAAGCTTTAAAACGATGAGTATCCGCGTGGACACCGATGTTGCGATCCGCCGGATCGGATCCATCATACAACCCTTAAACCAAAAGGTGGATGAGCCGTGAATTGGCATTGGTTATTCATATTCTTTCTAGCCTTTGTTCTCGTTACGGAAACTCGTCATCTTCTGAAGCTGCGTTCCATCCGGGACATCATCGTATTCTATGCGGTATGGGGAGTAACCTTACTGGCTTTGATCGGAGATATGATGGAGGTGCCTTATTTAAAGCCGCTGGACTGGATCGGCGCCTTGGTGCAGCTCCTGAGCGGATGGATCTCATAATGAGGAAGGGTTTGGTAATACGTGATTAAATACAAGGATATCGCACCACGGCAATTTTATATACTGGCCTTCGGTTTGACCATCGGTACCTCGATCCTGGTTACGCCTTCCGGATTAGCGCATACTGCTCGGGAAGATGCGTGGATGGCCTCTCTCTTCAGTTTGCTCATTAACCTCCTCATGGTCGTGCTGTATATAGCCATTTCGCGTCTCTATCCCGGCCAATCGATCTTCGAGATCCACGAGAAGGTGCTCGGGAAGCTGCTGGGCAAGCTCCTCTCGCTGATCTATTTGTTTTATTTTTTGATTCTTACAGGTACTTTACTTGGCAACCTGGGCTTTTTTCTGAGCAGTGAAATCATGCCGGAAACCCCGATCGAGGCCATTCAAATCTTGTTCTTAATAGCAGCCGTCATGTGCGCCAGAATGGGTATCATTCTGTTGGCCCGCGTCGGTGAATTGATGTTTCCGTGGATCGTATTTCTGTTTATGGTCCTTGTCCTCTCGCTTATACCCCAGATCGATTGGAACCATATCAAGCCGATGCTGGAGGAAGGCTGGATGCCCGTAGTTAAGGCCGGATTCCATTCTTCTATGTTCCAGGAGCTGATTGTACTGATGGTATTCCTGCCCTTGGTTAATGGAGGGAAAAAAGGGGAGAGGGCATTGATGCAGGGATCCGCTTCAGGCGGGCTCGTGCTTAGCATTACCGTCCTGCTCAGCGTGCTAGTTTTGGGGATTGAACAGACGGAGAACAGCACGTTTCCGGCGTATGCCCTAGCGAAGACGATTAATTTAGGAAACTTCTTTCAACGTGTCGAAGGCATATTGATTACGCTGTGGATCCTGACTTTTTTTATCAAGATTTCTCTGCTGTATCTTTCGATTCTTCAAGGCATGAAAACCGTGTTCGGACTGAAGGACCAGAATTCGTTAATCTATCCGTTGTCCGTGCTGTTTGCCATCGTGGCCTGGAATACATACATCAACACCGTTTATGTCGCCGATATCATTCAGAACGTGTGGTCAAGCTATGCGCTCCTCCACTTGATCGTGATTCCCATCGTCCTCTATCTGGTCGGGATAACGCGAACGAAAATCCTCAGATTGAAATGAAACCAGCATCGTATGGAAAAAGCCCAAAAGCCGGGGCTTTTTTTGTTTTTTATCTGCATGGACATGATTTTTTTTGAAAATGACTTGAAAGTGACGTTGCGTCATCTTGTATAGTGGAGTTACCGGAGAACTTAAGAAAGCAGGTGATGAAATCGATTCCCATTCAAGAATTGTCCAAACAGACGGGCATTACGGTAAGAACGCTTCGCTATTATGATCAGATCGGCCTGCTGATTCCGGCTGCCAAGACTCCGGGTAAACACCGGATATACAGCGAGGAGGAGCTAAAGAAGCTGCAGCAAATTCAGTTTCTGAAGAAACTGGGCTTCAGCTTGCAGGAAATTTCGGATATGATTTCGAACCCGGAATGGAACTGGTCATCCAGTTTGATGAACCAGTTGGACTTCGTGAAGAATGAACAAAACAAGCTGAACCAAATGGAATCCGCGCTCCGCGCCGTCCTGCATAGCATCGCCGTGGAAGGGGAGACAAGCTGGGATGTGATTCAGAAGCTCATCCATCTCTCAGGAAGAGACCCCTCATTAAAGCATGCGTTCCGACAACAAATGTTTGAGAGGCGCGAAGAAGAGCTGTTGGACCTCCTCCCGAATATGAACAGCACAGATCCGGATTCGCTTGAATGGATCGCTCTGCTGGGACAGCTTAAAAAGCGCATGGAGAACGGACCCGGTTCTCCTGAAGTACAGAGGATCATCAGGCGCATGGATGAAAAACGCCGGGAGCATTTTGAAGGCGAAGACCCCTTCGTGGATAAATTGTGGGAGATCCGCAAATCTCCTGCGCAGTCCGAGCAGATGGGTTTGTACCCCATTGAGGAAGAGCTTCTTCAGTTTATGGAGCTGGCATTTAATATCTATGCTGCAAGAGTGGTAGAAAAACTAGACGAAGAGGGGGAGACATCATGACAACGGAACTGCTGCTCTCCGTAGGTGCGTTGTCGCTCTTGGATACCTTGAGCCCTGCCACGCTCGGCGTAACGGTCTATTTGCTGTTGACGGAGCGGGATCGGTTGATCACCCGATTATGGGTCTATTTGTTCACGGTGGCAGGCTTTTATTTCGTGGTTGGTGCCGCACTGATGCTCGGTTTGGATGCTGTTCTTCAGGGCGTAACAGGCATTTTTCAGAATCGAACGGTAAGTTGGGTTATGGCTGTTACCGGAAGCGTTTTGTTTGCTGCCAGTTTTTTTGTCCCGACGAAAAAGACGACGGAACCGCGACGTCCAAGATCCAAAAGCCTCGGGGCGATGGTCGGGCTTGGCTTCACCACGTCCCTGCTGGAGGTGGCAACGGCACTGCCCTATTTTGCGGCGATCGGTCTCATGACATCGGCCCAACTAACACCGGTTCAATGGGTACCCGTCCTGGCTGCGTATAATGTGATCATGGTGCTTCCTCCGCTCCTATTGCTCGTTGCACGCCTTGCATTTGGCCGCATGATGCAGCGTCCGCTGGAGAAGCTGCGGCTTAAGATCGCCCAGAGCTCCGGATCGGTGCTTTCTTGGGTTTTGTGCATTGCGGGACTGATATTGGTGCTGAACAGCATAGACAACCTATAATGATCGTTCTCGTTCTTTTCGTTCCCGGCTTTCGAAACCGAGGAGCCTGCTATGTATTCATATGAATCTCGTTATGATATATTTATCGCAGGGTTCATCGACCGTCGGACACCTCGGTTTATGGTTTGCTGAAGATGTGCTTTGATCCAGCAACACAGCTCGAAAGATGATAGGGGGTTATCCATTGAGCACGCGGATTTTAGAACGGTTAAGAGAAGAGACGGCACCGCAGCATGAACAAATCGAACAGAATCCTTACGCGATAGCTGCATTCGACCAGACTCTGACGCTTGATCAATATCGATCGTATTTAGCGAAGTTTTACGGATTCATTAAACCGGCCGAAACGAAGTTTATGGCAGAGGATGCCGTGAACGATATAGGATTGGATATGTCGATTCGGGTGAAATCGAAACTTTTGGAAGAAGATCTGAAACATCTGGATATGACTCAGGATGAAATAAATCAGCTTCCGCAGTGCAGCCGGCTGCCCGAGCTGGGCACGCCTGCGCAAATATGGGGGTATCTCTATGTGATAGAGGGGTCCACACTCGGTGGCCAAGTCATCACGAAACAACTGATGAAGTTTTTGCCCGTGAGTCCCGAGTCGGGCATTCGCTATTTTCACGCATACGGTCAAGAGACCAAGCTAAGATGGACCGAATTCCGTGAAGCGCTGCTGTCGAGCGGCTTGAAGGATTCCGTTGAAATCATCGATTCGGCGAAGGAAACGTTCCGTTTGCTGGATGCTTGGATCCGAGATTCGGCATAGACATCACAGTCATCTTATTTCAATTAATAGAATTGCATGAAGACCGTGATGAGAAACCGCGTAATAACGCGGTTTTTTGTGTTGGTTCTTTTCAGATCATTCATATGACAAGCGCTTGATCGGCAAGAAGGAAGGAGAGTCTTCATTCATCATCTCAGCTCTCTCGCTATAGCCGCAGGCTATAACTAGATATAGCTTATTTGAGTTACACTATACCGGGCAATACGTGATATCTTTCTTGTAACAATTTGTATAGGAGTGTTACATAGATGGCAAAAAGCAGTGTACTGGGATATCCGCGTATTGGCGCTGATCGGGAATGGAAGAAAGCTTTAGAAGCGTTCTGGGCGGGCAAGCTCGAAGAATCGGAGTTTCACGAGCAGCTGCGGGAGATTCGGTTGAATCATTTGCGCAAGCAGCAAGAGAGCGGAATTGATCTGATCGCCGTCAATGATTTTAGTTATTACGATCATATCCTGGACACGGCTACCATGTTCGGCATCGTACCCAAGCGGTTCCCATATGAGGGCGGCATTGTTCCATTGTCTGTATACTATGGGATTGCACGCGGCACGAAGGATGCTACAGCAAGTGAAATGACCAAGTGGTTTAACACCAATTATCACTACATCGTGCCGGAATTGGACGGAGCTGTTCCGGTTCTTACCGAGAATAGGCCGCTTGCAGCCTATCGGGAGGCCAAAGAGAAGCTCGGCATTGAAGGCAAGCCGGTCATTGTCGGTCCGCTCACCTTCTTGAAGTTGTCCAAAGGCTACCAAGCCTCGGAAACGGATGCCTGGCTTGATAAATTGCTGCCGCTGTACGTTCAGATCCTTCGGGAGCTCGCACACGAAGGCGTTCAATGGGTACAGATCGACGAGCCGATCCTGGTTACGAAATTAAGCGAAGCCGATTTGGAGCGATTAAACACCATCTATGAAACGTTTGCGGCTTCGGCACCCGGCCTAAACATCATGCTGCAAACCTACTTCGAATCGGTGGAAAACTACCAGGACATCATCCAGCTGCCGGTTAGCGGCATCGGCCTTGACCTGGTGCACGGATACAAAGGCAATCTGCAAGCCATCCAACAATCCGGATTTCCGGCGAACAAAGTTTTGGGTGCGGGGATCATCGACGGACGCGGAATCTGGAAGGCATCGCTTCGAGAGAAGCTGTCGCAATTGGAGGAGCTGACGAAATATGTGGCCGCCGAGCGCTTGATCGTGCAGTCTTCGTGCAGCTTGCTCCATGTTCCGGTGACAGTGAGCAGCGAAACGAAACTGCAGCCTGAACTAAAAGGGGCGCTCGCCTTTGCAGATGAGAAGCTGAATGAGCTGGTTCTTTTGACGAAAGCAATCTCCACAGGCACAGCCCGGATTGCCAAGGAACTGGAAGAATGCGATGCTGCCCTTCAGGCGCTTAAACAATCCGAAGAGCGCAATCGACATGACATTCAGCAGGCAGTTGCCGAGATTAGTGTGCAGAATCCAGTTCGCAGTCTGCCTTTCGCGGAGCGTCATGTCGCCCAACAAAACAAGTGGCAGCTGCCCATATTCCCGACGACGACCATCGGCAGCTTCCCGCAGTCAGCCGAGGTGCGCAAGGCTCGCCAGGCTTGGCGCAAGGGGGAGTGGAATAACGAGCAGTACGAGCAATTCATTCAGGAGCAGATCGATATTTGGATCAAGCTTCAGGAAGAGATCGGTCTGGATGTGCTGGTGCACGGCGAGTTTGAAAGAACGGATATGGTGGAGTTTTTCGGAGAGAAGCTTGGAGGGTTTGCTTTCACCCAGTTTGGATGGGTGCAGTCCTACGGCTCCCGCTGCGTGAAGCCTCCTGTTATTTTCGGCGATGTGGCATTCGAGCAGCCGATGACGGTAGAAGAAACAAAATATGCACAGTCGAAGACGAGCCGTCCCGTGAAAGGAATGCTGACCGGACCGATCACGATCATGAACTGGTCGTTCGTACGCGAGGACATTTCAAGGGAACAAATTGCGTACCAATTGGCATATGCCCTCAGACAGGAAGTCGAGGCGCTCGAGCAGGCCGGCATCGGGATGATTCAAGTTGACGAGCCCGCAGTGCGCGAAGGGCTGCCACTGAAGGAAGAAGATCAAGCCGAGTATCTCGCATGGGCTGTAAAAGCCTTCCGCATGACGACCTGCACGGTGCAGCCGACCACGCAAATTCACACGCATATGTGTTATTGCGAGTTCCATGACATGATCGATTCGATCGAGGCGATGGATGCCGACGTCATCTCGATCGAAACCTCGCGCAGCCATGGCGAGCTGATCCATAGCTTCGAGGTGAATACGTATAAACTGGGGATTGGGCTCGGGGTATACGATATCCACAGTCCGCGGGTGCCTCGCGTGGAAGAGATGACCAGCATGATCGAACGGGCACTGCGCGTATTGGATCCAAAGCTGTTCTGGATCAATCCGGACTGCGGTCTCAAGACGCGCGGCAAGGAAGAAACGGTTGCTTCCCTTCGTAACATGGTTCAAGCCACGGAAATCGCCCGTTCCTCCTATTCGCTGAACGTGTAGCAGCCGCAGATTCAAACTTTCGGCGGTTTGATTGAGGTCGATATGACTTTGGACGTTTCGGGTGGTTACTCGTCGCACTGGTTTAATGGATTTAACAGGATATGAATTTCGGAGAAGCCGCACCTTGTGCGGCTTTTTTTGTGCGGTGGTTGCGGCAGAATGAACGGTTAGGCGTTCGTTCTGCCGCTTTTTTCATGGATTCCGGAGGACATTTAGAGATTCGGCATTCTTTTGTAGAGAGGATTTACAGATCAAACCCACAGATGTTAAATTATCCGGCAACTAAACCATGGCTGATGGGGTTTATATTATGAGAGTGACGCACCATTAACGTTCATTAGTGGAGGGGGATATGGTAAAAGTGAGTAAGAAAAGGAAATCAAGGTGGTATCGCGATGAGTGACAGGTCATGGCGAATTTTTTTTGCAATCGTGGCGTTGATCATTTTGTCGGGAGTGGCCTTTTCTTTAGTTCAATCGAGAACGTCCTACAAGGAGTTAATGGGCGATCAGATTCACGACACACAGAAGATAGATCAGATAGTCATTGAGAAAAGGGACAGCTCTCACGATGCGGAGCGACTAAAAATTACCGATCCGGCAACCATTGAACGGATCTTGAACAGCTTCGCTGATGCGAAGTTACAAAGGATCGAGCAATACCCAAGAGGAACGGATTACTTGATCTGGATTGATGTCGAATACAAGCACTATCTAATCCATTATACGGAACCGGATATCGTCCGGATTTCTCCGCATAGAGGCATACATAAGAAATATTCCTGGACCTACAGGATCACCAATGGCTATGATAAGTCGATCATTCAAGATCTCTTTAAGGAAGGATAACAAGGGACTTCCGATTAGGGCGATTTCGTAATTATGGCAGATTAAATTTTATGAAAAGATGAGGAACCGGACGATGAAGCTAACCGATCAAAATTTGAGCAAAATGCAGAATATCATCAAGGAGCATCAATTCGAACATGCCGCAGAGTATTTAATGGAGCATACGCGGCAAGGCGTAAGACTATCCAAAAAGAAGCTGGAGGATTATGCCGAGTCAAAGAACTCACGGTTTGGCGGTGACCCGGATCTTCCCGAAGAGGTGGAGTGGCCCCTCAATTCGGAGGGAACACCGATGACGTTTCTGGCACAGCTGCAATTGAAGGATGTGGCAGCTCAGGACGCCACTAGATCGCTGCCGACAAGCGGAATGCTGTATTTCTTCGTTGGCGTGGATGAACCCGCCTATAACATTGAGCACCGAGTGCTCTATCTTCCCGAGGGGACGGGTTTGGCAGCGGTTCGCCGACGCGCTCCCGAGGAAACCGCGTTAGATGAGGTGTTCACCGGCTACCGTGTGGAAGCCCGAGCCACGCTGGAGCCGCCTAATTACGGTTATGTGGATGATGAGCTCATCGAGGATGACGAGCATGACTATGAATCATACGAGGAGTTGTGTTTTCAATTGACGGGCCTGGACTCCGGCGATATCGGGACCATCTTTGGCTACCCTTCTACCCAGCACGGCGACTGCGAGTTTGAGGCTGCGCTCATGCTGTTAACCGGCTCGGAGTACAATTACTCTATGGATGCGGCCATGCAGCAGATCACCAAGCATTGCGGCGGCAGCGCGGAACGCGCGCAGCAGGAAATTCAGGATACGGTGCTGCTGCTGGCTGTCGATTCGGACGACGATGTCGGTTTTTGCTGGTGGGATGCGGGAGAACTGCAATTTTTCATTCGAAAAGAAGATCTGCTGGCCAACCATTTCGATCGCACGTATTGCTCCCTGTACTCAAGCTGATCGTCAATTAAGCGAGTGAGCAATATTTTAAGGCAGCGATGGTAGAAGTGCAGGAATACAGCAGGCACATATGGAGGTTATGGAACCATGAAGGAGAAGGTTTTGAAGGCATACGACAAGCTGGCTGGGGATTACGAACGGCATGTGGATTCGCAGAGCGGGCACAATGCCTTTTACGAGAGGCCGGCCATGCTCCGGATGCTGCCGAAGAGCATGGAGCGGATGACCGTATTGGATGCCGGATGTGCCGCCGGGTGGTATACGGAGCAATTGATTCAACGGGGGGCTAGGGTAACGGCGATCGATCTGAGCCCGTCGATGATTGAAGCCTGCAAAAGGCGAGTGGGCAGTGAAGCGACCATCGCTGCATGCGATCTGACCGAGGCCCTGCCATTTGCTGATGAAGCTTTTGATTACATCGTAAGTTCATTGACGCTTCATTACATTAAGGATTGGCAGCCAACCTTTCGCGAATTTCAGCGGGTGCTGAAACCCGGAGGCCGCTTGATTTTCTCCGTGCATCATCCCTTCATGGATTTTAAACATTTTGACCGGCAAGACTACTTTGCCCGAGAGTTGCTGACGGAGATTTGGAACAAACCGGAGTCCGGTCCCGTCGAGGTCGCTTTCTATCGCAGACCGATGCAAGAAATCATCAACGTGACTTCCTCCTGTTTCAGCATCGAAGAGATGGTCGAGCCGCAGCCGAGCTTAGAGCATATAGACAAGCCGGAGGCGGAGGCCTGGATGGCAAAATGGTATGATCGGTTAATGACGAATCCTCATTTCTTGATTGTGAAGGCACGGAAATCAAAATAATATAATGAATTACATCGCAAATGGCGCAGTTAGTGGGGGATTGAACCAACTCCCACCAAAACAACAAACATACGTTAAAAGGGAACTGTGAATATCGCAGTTCTTTTTGCTTTCATTTCGGCATAAATGCGCGGAAGAGCAAACTGTTTTACTAGTACGGGGATCAAGCTTCCAACAGATGGAACATTGTTCCGATAGGTGTACTATGGTACGATCGGAATAAGATTCGATCGGTGATCATGGCCGATTCACCACACGCAGATTTGGAGCCTACATAATGGGAACACCTTACTCCGCTGTTATTACGCTGATCGTCACGGCAGGCGTACTGAACATTATCATGGGTCTTTACGTGCTGTCAGGACGCTCGAAGCTTGCAACGGTAAAAACCTTCTTCATCTTCAGCATGCTGGCCGCGATTTATACATTCGGTGCTGCACTCGAATTGTCCAGCCGTTCGCTTCAAGAGATTCAGTTCTGGATCAAGTTTGAATATCTGGGGATGCCGTTCTTACCGCCCCTTAATTTATTGATCATTCTGACTTATTTGGGCATGGAACGATATTTGAGACCCGGTCTGCTGATTTCAATGTTTGTCATACCGGTCGTAACCCTGCTGCTTGTTATGACCAACGAAAGACATCATCTATATTATCGGGATATCCTATTACGGCCGGACGTTTCCGCTTTGAAGGTGGATATCGTAGCCGGACCCTGGTATATCATTCAAGGCGCCTACACTTTCGCCTGCTTGATAGGCGGGGTCGTACTGCTGCTTCGCAGCTGGCGCAAGATGCCATCCTACCGCTTTCAGCTGGGCACGATGCTGATTGGCCTTGTCCTGCCCCTTATCGGCGATTTTCTCTATCTTGGCGGACTCACGCCCGATGGTATGGATCCGATCCCCGTCATCATGACGTTGACCTCGGCCCTTTATCTCTGGGCATTGACATCCAAGGGTTTGTTTCATGTGGCGCCGATTGCGAGGGATAATCTCTTTTCGAGCATGCGGGAGGGCGTCCTCGTGTTGGATCTGGACAACCGTTTGGTTGACTTCAATCCGGCTGCGGCAACCATGATGCCGGAGCTGAGTCCTTCGGCCATTGGAGAACCGCTACATGCGATGTGGCAGCTTCACACTCCAGAACCCATTTTCGGTATGGAGGAACGGGAAGGTCCGGAGACTGGGGAAGCGGACATTGAAGAGATTCGCTGGCAATTAGGTAACCATTCGCTTCATTATCAGATCAGGTCTTCTACCGTTCGCAACCAGAGAGGACAAGAGGCCGGACGATTAATCGTCCTGATCGACGTGACCGATAAGGCGCGTCTTCAGGAGGAGCTGCGGCAGATGGCCTACTACGATGGTTTAACCCGAATCTATAACCGCTCGCACTTTATGAAACTCAGTTACGCCCTTCTGAATCAGGCGGTTCGGAATCGTGAGCCGCTCGCTTTCCTGCTGTTCGATATCGACCATTTCAAACGGATCAACGATGTTTACGGCCACGATATTGGCGACCAAGCCCTGCAGCACATCGTCGAATTAACGCGGAAGACACTGCGGGCTGTGGACTTGTTCGCACGATATGGCGGCGAAGAGTTCGCTGTTGCCATGCCCGGCCTCTCGACTGCGGAGGCAACAGCCGCTGCGGAGCGGATCCGTGCCAAGCTGCTCGCGCAGCCGATGACTACGCCGCAAGGACCGATGATGATTACAGCCAGCTTCGGCGTTGCCGCGGTGAAGACAAGATCCCATAACGGCGCAGTCGATGCGGAAGCAGAAGAAGCTTGGTGGGATACTGAATTAAAGAAGGTATTGAAGCAGGCGGATGGCGCACTATACGAAGCCAAACGCTCCGGTCGTAACACGATACGGGTGTCGGATGAGGAGTAAAACCAGCTTAAACTCAGGTTCAATTGAACTTCATATGAAAAATAGCGGAATCTATGTGTATAATAGCTATTGGTTGTATAATGAATGCAGTGCGATATATCACATCTAAGGGGAGAAAATCATATGTTATGGAATGAAATCACGACACTGGAAGAATGGGAACACATTCTGAGAAAATCCTCCGAACGCGGTCAGGTCATTTTGAAACACAGCACGACATGCCCGGTTAGCGCCAACGCTTTGGCAGAGTTTGAATCTTATTTGAAAAAGACGCCAAACGGCGATGTGGATTACACCTTGGTCAAAGTCATCGAATCCCGTCCGGTTTCCAATAAAATCGCCGAGGATTTGAACGTGAAGCATGAATCGCCGCAAATCATCTACGTCAAGGACCAAGCGAAGTACTGGACGGCTTCCCATTGGGCGGTAACAACGGAGCACATCACAGCCGTTCTGGACTGAACAACAGCCTGCATGTCGACGGAAAGCAAGGTGTTCATCATGAAAGATCTGGAAGAACTGACATCCATCGAGGCGATCGAACGATTTATTGAAGATCACACCTTCAGTTTTTTATATGTATCCCGGGAAGATTGCAGCGTATGCCATGCGATATTACCCAAACTTAGAGAGCTGTTAACACAGTTCCCGCGTATCTCGTTGGGCCGTATCCAGGCCGAAGCGGTAGGGGAAATCGCTTCGAGATTTTTGATATTTACCGCACCAGCGCTCCTCCTATTCGTCGAGGGCAAAGAGCTTGTGAGGGAAGATCGATTCGTACAGTTCGGGGAGTTAGAGCGAAAATTAAATCAAATCATGAATTTCGTTAACTAGGCCTCTTTTTCATGCAATGAATGCATTAGGCGATATTCCAAAGTCTTCTGACTTACCGGAATGTCGCCTTTTTGCGTTTATTTTGTGATGCTGCTCTACGCGATCCCTTCGGATGAAAGTTCGAATAATTGTCGAAAACCTGGACTTAGTTGCACTCGGATATTACTAAAGTATTAAAAATCGACATGGAATAGCCGATCTATTAATAGTACAAAAGTTGTAAGGTTAATGGAACCATGTATAGCAAATACATCGTTGTTCCCCCGCTTCGCTTAACAAGACGTTTTCGAGAAATAACCCTTTGCCAGAATCATAACGGAGGGAGAATGCGCTTCTTTACATCTGAACATTTTTGAAAACGGTCATGTATTACGAAAAATCCCTGAAATTTTCATTGTGTCCAGGAAAGTAGGTGATGCGAAAAGTGAGTTAAAAGGGATCGCTGTTATAGATGAAAATACATATGAGTTATCAAAGGAGAGACACCGAGTGAGTAAGACAAAAACGTTCTCTAAAGGTATGCGTTTCAAAAATCTTAGCATTGTGACAAGAAACATGATATGGACGAGTCTCTATATCATGATCACGGGCGCCATCGTCATTGGTGCAAGCTTTTATATCCAGGACAACGTGCTGACCAAGCAGCTGCAATCCGATTCGGGGAAAATCATGGATACTTTGGTCAAGTCCGTATCCGTACAAGATGCTGAAGCGGTTAAAGGTTCCACCGACCGGAATTCGGACATCCAGAAGAAGCTAACCGGCACGTTTGATGAGCTGTCCATTACGTATCCTAACATCGCGCAAGGATATATTTTTGGACCTGAGCTGGAGGACGGCAACAAGACCTCGATTATCGCCATGCCTACGGCGGTGCTCGACATGTTTGCCGAAGAGAATTTGAATCTGGGCGACCTATATGAACAGCCGAAAATTCATGCCGACGCGGTCCGTGAAATGATGAAAACGAAAAAAATCGTTTATACCAAAGGGTATACAGACAATTACGGGACGTGGATCACCGTGCTGCATCCCTTCCAGAATTCGAACGGAGAAATTTTCGCTTACATGGGCATCGACGTGGATGCCAGCTTGATCGCCTCCGGGAAGCAGGAACTGCTCACCAACACGCTTTTTGCGCTGTTGATCACCCTACTGATCGTATTGGCCCTGCAGTACTTCACGATTAGACGCACATTCGCCCCGATTCAGGCTTTAATGGGAGCGCTGGACAAGCTGAGCAAAGGCGATTTCACGGTTCAGTTAAAAGCAGGCGATGATGAGCTCGGGCAGGTCAATGCCAAGTTCAATACGACGGTGAATCATATCAATGAGCTTGTTACCACGATCAAATCGGTGTCGGAGCAATCCGCTGAGCAGTCCAAGTTCCTCTTCTCGGCCGTGGAAATCAACAATAACAATTCTTCGGCGATTGCCAAGAACATGGAGGAAATGTCCGATCGGGTCGCTGTCCAGAGCACTTCGATAACGGAAAGCGTGGTGTCGCTTGAGGAGATCTCATCCGGCGTATCGACGATTGCCGGCAATACATCGGATTTATCCGAAATATCCATCCAGATGAAGGCGCAGTCGGAACGAGGGAACCACAATGTGGAACAGGTGATCGAGCAGATGAATTCGATTGACAATTCGGTCAAAAATTCGGTGCATATCATCGAAAAGCTGCAGAACCGCTCCCATGAGATCGGACAGATCGTACAGGTTATTACCGAAATTGCTTCTCAGACGAATTTGTTATCGCTCAATGCAGGAATCGAGGCGGCCAGAGCGGGCGAAGAGGGACGAGGTTTTGCCGTCGTTGCCAGCGAAGTGAAGAAGCTCTCGGAGGAATCGAGAAAATCGGCAGACCAAATCATTGAATTGGTTCGTTACATCCAGGATGAGACGGCATCCGCGGTAGAAGCCATCAGCGAAGGCGAACACAACGTCGCCAAGGGGATGGAGGTTGTCAAAGAAACCGGTGAGCTGTTCAAAGGCATGCTGGTGGCCACGGATACGGTAACCAGCCAAATTCAAGAGGTGTCTGCAGCAACCCAGCAGATGGTGGCCGAGACCGAACAGATCACCGCTGCGATTAAACAACTGGCTGAGCTCGCAGAGAAGAACTCGACCGTGTCGGGCGAGATCCGGATCAGTGCCCAGGAGCAGCAGGCCTCCTTCGCCAAAATCTTCGAATCTGCCGAGCAGATCAATCAGGTGTCCGCCGAACTGGAGGCCCTCGTAAACAGACTGCGAGTGTAATGACGACGGAATAGAAAAAGCATAGAAAAAGATGGAGCTGAAACCTTTGAATACTACGTTGATGATCGAACAAGGCAAAGAATATTGGTTGAATGAACTGCAGCTACCTTTACCGGGATTCTATCTGTACACCGATGGTCCAGCGCATCATAAGCATCAAGATTTCGATCGCATGGCGTTTCCCCTTCGTATCGAAACCGGTAAAATCCAGCGGTTCCGCGAAACGTATAACATCAAGCCATGGATGCTGACAAGCTATGCGGTGTTTCTGCACCGCATGACGCATGATTCGGATTTGCTGATCGGCGTGAACAACGAGAAGGGCAATCTGCTTCCGCTAAGAGTCAGCATAAGCGAAGATGATTCATTTGCTCGTTTGTATGAGCAAATTTCGGCCAAGATGGAGCAAATTGAAGCAAGCCGCCTTTCCCTTTCTGACATCGAAGGTATTATCGGTCAACCGCTCCATCTGCGGACGATTTACGGCCGGAACGGCAACGGCTATGCCTACGGTGAAAGCGGGCTGAACTGGGTCGTTCAGGAGGAGGAAGGGGATCAATGGACACTTTATGTTTCCTATGCCCAGCCATTGTTCAAAGAAGAAACGATTGAAAAATTCAGCAGGCATTTCGAGCTGCTTGCGGCAGCCGCTCTTGAACTTCAGGAGATGCCGGTTGGCCGTCTGCCTATGCTGACGGAAGAGGACCGGAATGCCTACGCAATCCTCAACGACACGAAGATGGAGTTTCCGGAAGATCCGACGCTTGTGGCGATGTTCGCTGCGGTTGTGGAGAAATATCCGAAGCGAATTGCATTATCTTCCGGCCAGGAGCAGATCACGTACGAACAGCTTGACAGGCAGTCGAACCAAATTTCCCAGATGCTCATAGACAAGGGGCTGCGCAAAGGCCAGTTCGTCTCGATATTCATGAAGAGAAGCCTCGATACGATTATCAGCATGCTCGGCGTCCTCAAAGCCGGGGGAGCCTATATCCCGCTGGATCCTTCCCATCCGGATGAACGAAATGCCTATATTATCGAGGATACGGCATCAAACATCATTCTGACGCATCCGGATTTTACGGCGAAACTGAATGGACTATTGGCCCAAGTCCAAACCAAACCGGAATACTTCTGTCTCGATGACCATGTCTATTCCTATCCATCAGAAGCTTGCGGCGTGGGCGTGACAGGCGATGATCTGGCCTACATCATTTATACGTCCGGTTCTACAGGCAAACCGAAGGGCGCATTGATCGCCCATCAAGGCGTCGTGAATCTGGCACTGGCCAATCGAGAGAATTTGCAGATGAGCGAACAGGATATTATTCTTCAATATTCCACCTTCAGCTTTGATGCTTCCGTTTACGATATTTTCGGATCACTGGCTTGCGGCTCGCGTCTGCACCTACTATCGGATGAGCAGCGCTTCTCCATAGACGCCTTTACGGAAGCGGTGGCAGACACCAATGCAACGCGCGTCGCGATATTGCCTACGGTGTTCTTCAATCAATTGGCAGCGTATTTGCCAATGGAGGACACGCACAAATACAGTAACATCAAATCGATCGTGGTCGGCGGGGAAGCTTTGGCGGGAGAAACCGTTCGCATGTTCCGGAAGAAGCTTCCGATTCCGATCGTGAACCTTTACGGCCCTACCGAAACGACCGTCGTGGCAACAGGGCATGTCGTGGATTATCCGATTTCGGAGGATCTGGCCACCGTGTATATCGGTACGCCTTTTGCCAACTATGAATTGTATATCGTAAACGAACATGATGAATTATGTCCGACTTGCGTAACGGGGGAATTGCTCATCTGCTCGGTAGGCGTCGCCAAGGGATATTTGAATCAGCCGGAGAAGACCAAGGAAGCCTTCATTCCGGATCCGATAACGCCCGAATCAGGCAAACAGTTCTACCGTTCGGGCGACTTGGTACGCTTGCTGCCGAACGGGCAGGTGGAATACCGGGGAAGAAAAGATTCACAGGTGAAAATCAGAGGCTTCCGGATTGAGATCGGGGAGATCGAGGACAATCTGGCAAAGCATGAATGCGTGAAGGATATCGCGGTCATTCCGAGAACGGATGAGGACGGAAGCAAAGTGCTGGCGGCATTCTACACGTCACATGATGGACAGGCCGTCCCCGCCAAGGAATTGGTACAATTCTTAAGCCGGAAAGTGCCGAGTTACATGGTACCTAAATACATCGGTTTCATGGAAGAAATGCCATTGTCCCCGACGGGTAAAATAGACCGCAAGAAGCTGGCTATATACGACCTGTCGATGGAGGCGGAAGAGGATAACTCCCCATACGCAGCCCCGGTTAACGATACCCAACGGGATATCGCCGCAGCCTGGGAAAAAGCGTTGGGACAGACCAAAATCGGCATCCACAACGATTTCTTCGATATCGGCGGCTATTCGCTGAAAATCCTGGAGATTCTGGTCCTCCTTAAGCCTCGATATCCGCAGTTGAAGATCAATGATTTCTTTGTATTTCCAACCATAGCGAAACTAGCGGAGAGAGTTGCGGAATTAGGCAGCCAGGATATCCTGGTCGATCCATTGGAGGAACGGGATCTGCCGATTCAGGATTTGGCGGAGTATCCGATTTCTTTTCCTATCAATCGTGCTTCGGAACAAGCGGTGTATGCCCAGCAGCATATTTTGCTAACCGGCGCAACGGGGTATTTGGGATCTCATTTGCTGCACGAACTGCTGTATCAATCCACCGCAACCGTATATTGCCTGGTTCGGCCGTCAAAGCTGATGGAGCCGTATGTCCGCCTGGAGCAGGTCATGACGGGATATTTTGGCGAAGACATAAAGTCTCGAATGGACAAACGGGTGATCGCGATTCAGGGCGACTTGGAGCAGGAGTCTTTGGGGCTTGGGGCCGAAGACCTTGCCATGATCGAAGCTCGCATCGATTCTATCATCCATTGCGGAGCTGAGGTGAAGCATTTCGGGGATGCCGGCTATTTTGCCCGAGTTAATGTTGAGAGCACGGACAGACTACTAGCTTTGGCCCAAAAGAAACCTAATACCCGCTTCCATTTTATATCTACGCTTGGCATTCCGGAGGACCTGGCGCTGGGCGGCCAATGGGAGGCGATCGTTGCCGGAACGGGCTACGAGGCGTCTTCCATCGAGAATGTCTATACGAACAGCAAGCTGGAAGCCGAGAAGCTGGTCATCAAAGCCGGTAAGGAACGAGGCATTCCGGCAGCGGTATACCGGGTCGGCAATTTGTCCTGTCACTCCGAGAACGGAATGTTTCAGAAGAACATAGACAACAACGCGTTTTATCGCATGCTGAAAGCGATGGTGCTGTTGAAGAAAGCGCCAAACGTGAAGTGGCAAGTGGATATTACGCCGATTAACTATGCGGGGGAAGCGATTACTGCGCTGCTGCTTCAGCAAGAGACCGTCGGCCGAGTATTCCATATCTGCAATCCGGTTGCCATTCCTTACGAGGATATGGTGGAGCATTTTAAAGAATATGGATATGACATTTCCTTGATGGACTGGAAGGAATACGAGACATGGTTATTGGATCCGCAGCAGCCGAAGAACAAGGAAGGCCTGGAGCTGGCCATGGCACAGTTTGAAGGCGACGGGGCGAAGAATTCCGTTTACCGGTATACTTGTCCGCAAACTTCGGAATTCCTCCGCAACACGGGCGTGAAATGCGCTTTGCCGGACAAGCCGTTTTTTGAAAAGATGATGGATTATGCCGCTGGCATCGGATACTTCGTGAAGCCTGAGTAACTATATTCAGATTAGCAAGCAAGAAACCGCGAATGCTTTCGCGGTTTTTTTTGCAATTTTTTGTGCGTACGGCACTTCAAGGCGGCAAAGATGTTTTTAGGGCTCGATTATGGTACGATCATACTGATTCAAGTCCATAATCACCAAATGAGGTGGCCCATGCATAACGAACAATGGAAGCAGGCAGAAACCGCGCTGGCTTGTATGGAAGTGATCAAGAACGGCACCAACGATCCGGTAACGATTGAAGGCGAATCGGATGACCTGCGCTGCGTCGGAATCGGCACGGATGCTGCGGTATTCGTCTATGAACCTATGCCGGCATATGCTTATAAATTGTATGCTGTGGAGGCGCTGCCCAAGAAGGAAGCGGAGATCAAGGTCTATCAAGAGCTGATGGGCAGTCCATATTTTCCTGTATTTTATGGGGAAGGCGAGCGTTATGTGGCAATCAGCCATGAATCCGGATTAACCTTGTACGATTGCCTGCTCTACGGTGTGCCCGTTCCTAGGCAGGTCATAGAGGATGTCGAAGCAGCACGCTCCTTCGTGCGGAGCAGGGGCTTGAACCCGCGTGACATTCATTTGAAGAATGTACTGCTGCAGGATGGCAGAGGGAAGGTGCTCGATGTATCCGAGTATGTTCAGGATGGCAACGACAAGCGATGGGAGCATCTCATGTGGGCTTACGACAATGTATATCCGCTGCTTGAAGGCAAGAAGCTGCCGCTTTGGGTATTGGAAGCCGTGAAGAACGGATATTACCGTCTTGATCCATCCAGCGTGAACATGCAGGAGTTTGCGGATCGGATCGGCAGATTGTTTTTCAGAAAATAGCAGTTGGATTCATACGAAGATGGCAGGACGGCTTGACCGAAGAGAGCCGCCATCTTCCTTATAATCCCCCTTAAGCATATGCTTAAGGGGATTTTTACTTAGAACATACTCCAATCCATCTCCCGGGACAGGGTTTGCAGGAGATGCACGCCGGCATAACTGTTCCCTTTATCATTCAGTGCCGGGCCTATCACGCCGATGCCGTAACGTCCCGGTACTAATGTTAATATGCCTCCTGAAACGCCGCTTTTGGCCGGCAATCCTACCTGAATGGCAAATTCGCCCGACGCGTTGTACATCCCGCATGTCGTCATGAACGTCTTGGCGATTTGAACATACCTGCGAGGAATGAGCGTTTTGCCGGTTAGCGGATCCAATCCGCTGCAGGCCAGAACCAAGCCCATCCGGGCTAAATCGGCACAATCCACAACAATGGAGCAGTGCCTGAAGTATACCTCCAACACTTCTTCAACATCTCCGCTGAGAACCCCGTTTTCTTTCAAGAAGAACACTATGGAACGATTTAAATTTCCGGTATCCGATTCCGAGCGGTAAACGCCCATATCATAATCCAAGTCGACGTTCCCCGATAGCTCTTTAAGAAACTGAAGAATTCTGCTTGACTTCTCATACGGGCTGTTTCCGCGAATCAAGGAAGACACGGTAATCGCGCCTGCATTAATCATCGGATTGAAAGGAATGCCGGGCCGAACCAGCTCCAGCTTCAGCATGGAATTGAAGTTGTCTCCGGTCGGCTCCATGCCAACCTTGCCAAAAACGGTTTCCTCTCCGTTGTCCATCAGTGCCAGGATCAGCGTGAATACTTTGGAGATGCTTTGCATCGTAAAACGAAGCCCGCAGTCCCCGGCTGTGACGGATTCTCCCTGAGCGCTTAGAAGGGTAATGCCCAAGGCATCATGTGGAGCTTTGGACAGTTCGGGAATGTAAGAGGCGACTTTGCCTCTGCCTGAGCATGGCGAGCTTGCTTTCAGCCAGCCCGGCAGCCGCTGCCGGATGGCTTCGAGGTCGGGAGATGTCATCGTTTATACCCCTCCATGGATACATATTGATGAGTCCGAGTCGTTACTGCTGTTTAGTTGAGCTTTATGTAAGGTTCGTATAAAAATCGTGTAAGGTTCGCCTTCTATAATTACATCGGTGCTTAACAAACGACGACTTGAAGGAGAAGCCATATGACAACTATATTACAGGCAAAACACATGCGGCAAGCTTCTGCAAACGCGTCATTTTCATAAAAGACGGCCGGCTGTACCAGGAGCTTCATCAAGAAGACCAATAGCGCAAGGTATTTTTGATCAAATACTCGAAGTGCTGGCCGCAGCTTGGGGTGAACATGATGACAGTGTTTAGCATTGCCAGAAAAAACATCCGCAAAAATCTCGCGAATTACTATTTGTATTTCGTCTCGATGATTTTTAGTATCGTCATTTACTTCACTTTTGTTTCATTGAAATATGATACGGCGATACAGTCCGTTGCGGAGGGGGGAAACAAAATCAGTTCGGCCTTTAGCGCTGCCGCTATCGTGCATTAAAGGCCGCCAAGCGATCTACCAATTGTATCGTTCCGTGGGCGAAGAGATGTTTGACCCCATGATGAGGGAATATTTCAAACGTTATGTCTACTAAAATGCTACGATTGAGGAGCTGCTCCAAACGATAGACGACGTGCTCGGAAATGAGGCGCGAAACGAAATGGCCGCTGCGCTATATCAGCCGGGTTTTGTGCTGAAGCCTGAATACCGGCTGACAGAGGATGAGAAAACCGCCTATATGCATGACCAGTTTCAATTCCTGTATCAATCGGCCTTAACCCAAATTCCAGATTTGCCCTACGAAACGATGAGCCGTATCATCATAAGGCCCTTCAGGGAGAGCCGCTACCGATCGCTCCATAAGGGATCGGGGCTTGGCATGGCAATTACGCATGATATCGTCATCGCCCATGGCGGGGAGATTAAGGTTCGCAGCGAGGTTGGCCAAGGCACGATAGCGGAAATCAAGCTTCGCCTAGCATAGAGACGACAAAGGCTATCCTTCCAGATAGGTATCGGGTTGGTCGTTATGCGGACGATGGCCAAGGTATCCCGCGGCTCGTCAAATCCCTCACGGCCGGGAATAACCCGGAGTTGACGGAGGAATACAGCGAGCTGCGTCGCCGCCTCATCGGCGAAGAAGCGGAAAATGCCTTCGGCTGGCCGTCCCAAAGGGAGCGGAACGGTGTATCTTGCGGTTGCGGACGGCGATGGCAACATGGTCTCGTTCATTCAGAGCAATTATACGGGATTCGGGTCAGGAGGTGTCGTGCCAGGTACCGGCATTGCGCTCCTGAATCGCGGGTTTGAGTTGCCCTGGATGAGTCGACCGGCGTTCTTTGCGGCGGGAGCGAGTCCAGAACGGACGGTTTTGTGGCAGCTTGGTAACGGTACTAATGGTACTAATGTGAACATGATATCATGATCCGTATGGACGCGGCCGCCGGAGAACGTCCAGCGGCTTTTTCATATTGCCTTGCTATGTAACTACCGTTATCAGCGTTTCAATTCTGAAACCGGAAACTCATATTATCGTAACCTCAGCCGATGGCTTTTGTTTTATAATAACCTCATGGAATGTACATACCATTTTTTGTAATATAGGAGGGACTCATGCTTCGCAAACGACACTTATTCCTTGTTCTGGCATTTTGGGTTACAGCTGTCCTGATCGCCGGATGCGCTGATCGACCTTCGGAGCCTTCAGCTCCGGGAGGCGATGTCTTAACTTATGGAGACAATGTTCATTTTGATGAAACTCACCCGGAAATCACGATACGCAGCGAAGATACGGATACCGTTATCAGCTCGAAGGAACAATTTCCTTCCAAACCGGCGATTTCACCGGACGGTAAGAAATTGATCTATATCGCCCCGTTCGAATTCGAATTGCAAGGAGAAATATGGCTGTATGAATGGCCGGAACAGCGACATACCAAGATGTTGCCCTCAGACAACTTTCCGGACGGAAAATCCCCTAACCGGGTGTTGTGGCTGGACGATGTCCATTTGCTGATTTCGATCGGCAACACGTACGGAACCATTCCATCCACGCAGCAGCTACTGGTCTACTCCCTGGAGAGCGGTAAGCTTGAGGAGAAGTATGCGATTGACGGATCCCGCCATATCTCCGGGATTACGGTGAATGAGGGTGAGGTGCGGTTGACGGTCGAAACGTATGACGAACAATTTTTGGAAGTGAAAGACACGTCTTCCTTTGACGTATCGATACAGGAACTGCTGAACTAATCCGCGGCGGGTGTCCCCGGGTATGCGAGGAGAATAAACTATGTGTGTTCCATATCTTCCTTCGATATAAACCATCTGACTGGGCAATGATTACATAACCATTGCCGAGTGCTATTGCAATTTTTGGAGTTTTCAAGCTAACAGCGAGCCTCGTAACTGTGCATCGTTTAATGAATCACGGACTTGCGCTTCTATAAGCAATATCACTTTAGCCTGAGTAGTCAGGCTTTTTATTCTCTGAGTCTTGGTCCAGCTGCCATGGCATTGTGACAAATATTATTTCTTAATTAGAGAAGAGGGGATAGATTCGATGTAGGCGACCTTCGAATCTTAAAGAGAATTGAGGCATGTTAGGAAATGGTCAATATCAAAGGGAAGCGATCCCATGCATTGATTGTCCTTCAAGCATTCTTGGCGATCGGCGCGTTGGCAGGGGGAACGATGCTTATAACGGATCCTAGTGGTGAACTCATGGGGATGCCCAGCTCATTATTGCAGGACTCTTTCTTTCCTGATTATTTAATTCCAGGCATTCTTTTATTTTGCGTGTTTGGCATCCTGCCTGTGATCACGGCTTCCGGACTGATTCTAAAGTGGGAGTGGGACGCAGCTCAACGATTCAATATTTTCAAAGAAAAGCATTGGTCTTGGAGCTTTTCTTTATATTCGGGTTTTGAGTTAATTATCTGGATTATGGTTCAGGTGTATATCCTGGATTCCGTTTCCTTCATACACCTGGTTTATGCCATGCTTGGGTTGATGATCCAGATGGCTACGATACTACCATCCGTACAAGCAAAATATACGATGCAGTGAAGAGAGTACGTCACACCGGCTGAAACGTCAATGAAATAACCCCATCGCTCCTTTATGAGCAATGGGGTTATGTTCTTCCTCTTACATTTTACGGCTTCGCACTTTTCCAATACGCATAAGCATGCACGACGCTGCCGGTAAAGGAAGGTGAATCCTTTAATAAAGCAGGCAGCTTGGCAAGCTCTTCCTCCATGTAGGCGGCACCTTCTTCGTGGAAGGTGATATGATCGCCTTCATGACTGGCTTTGATTTCTACCGATATCTTGATGGGCTTGCCCAGCTCATCGGCAAATGCAATCTCTTCCTTGGAAACCCCGACGATGCCGTTGGATCCCTCCGCTACATCCCGGAATGCCATGAGGGAAACATGGTCCATACGATTGATCATCCACTTGCTGAGCGACATGTCTTCGCCGGTGACTTTATATCTATCCAGCCACACGGCCATATCCATGCTGGCTTCCAATGAAGAATCCTTTTTCAATTCGTTAACGAATGCATCCAGATTCGCGGTCCATTCTGAAATAACCTGCTGCGAATCCTCTTTCCATGCCGGCAGCACGTAGGGCTCAATGTCCAGGTGAATGCCGTGGAAACGCTCATCGCCTTCAACGGCGCGATTGTAGCTCTTCACATAATTGACGAGCCGCATCATTCTCGGCCGGTTCTCCTCAAGGGCCCATATCGGATGTCCGCCCATGGCATGGACCTCGATTCCTGCCGCAGCCGCTTGTTTAACAAACGACGAGTATGAGCTGTACGGCTGTTCCAGATCAAGGCGTACATACAGCCAGTTCAATTTCTTCTCTTTGGCAAAATCAAGAATTTCCTGACTGTTTTGAACGACTTCATGGGCTTCCCATATATAAGTGCCTCTTACCATAGGATCCCTCGTCACCGGATCCGCATCCGGCACGCGATCGCCTTCACCGGGTTCTGGATCTGGATTCGGCTCCGGGGCCGGTGATGGGGAAATGGGATCCGTGCTTCCAGGGGGAACGATCTCATCAGCAGACATGCTTTGCCAGTTGCGAATATCGTGGATTGCGACACCGGCAAAGGATGGATAAGAACCGAGCGCACTGGAGAGATGATCCAATTTTTGATTCAACTTGTCCTTCCCGTGTCCATAAAAGGTGGTATAAGACTCGCCTGGCATCTCCTTGGTATTAACTCCGATCAGGATCTGTTTCCCAAGCCTGTCAGCAAGCTCAAGCTCAGCCCGCGTCAAGTCCAGAATCCCATGCTCGGATTCCACTTCATTCCGGTAAGCCATGACGGTAACATGGTCAAACGCACCGATCAGCCATTCATTAAGTCCGGTTCCATCCGCCAAGGCGTATTGGTCAAACCAGAAAGGAATATCGATCCCGAGCTCGAGTCCCTTTCCGGAAGCTAGGCTCAGGAACGCCTTAAGATTTTGTTCCCAGGTGGCGATGATTTGGTCCTGTTCAGTGTCCCACTTGGCAAGCACATACGGTTCTACATCCAGATGAATCCCGTCGAATCGGGCACCTGCCGCAACCTTGCCGTTATAGTCAATTACCCAATCAGCGAGACCGAGCATGTCATCGAGATGTTCGGTGAGCGCCCATCTAGGGTCTCCGCCCAAGGCATGGACCGCGATTTGGTCCTCATGCGCACGCTCTATAAACGCCTCGTATATCTCCGACGACAGCTGACGATCGATCTGCAAGTAGATCAGATTAATGCCTTCTTCGCGGGAAAAATCAAGCAGCTCTTCGCCGCCATCCCGTATCAGGTCCGTCTGCCATATCCAAGTCGCTTTTTTTGAATTATTTTCGCCATAAGCCGGGGTATGCAGCCCCACCAGAAGCATAACAACCAAGAGGCTGGCAAGCTTCTGGTAACCTTTCACTTTCATGTTTTCCCTCCGTTTCTCTGCGAGAACTCCACGTATTCTCTGTTTAGTAAACGGGGTTATTATAGCATTGATAGTTCAAAAAAAGATGAGCCCAAGTTCTTACGGGACATTATAGACACCAATCAATCGAACGGGTGATCGGTATAAAAGGAACTAGATACAAAATGGAATAATATAACTAAATGACATAAAATATATGAATATGAACAAGAATAAGGCTAACAGCTTAGGAAGAAAGTTGCGTTTTAGGCGCTTGGTTGGTCCAGTGTCACTGTTTTGGGTAAGGTCAGCATTAAATTTAATAGCTGCGATTCCGAATGGGAGAGCTATGTCATCATGACTAGTAATTTAAGACAGTGGGTAAGCATATGCGATTTCAGCATCCGAACACAATCGGTCATCAGAATGCCGCAAGCAGCTGCGAACCGTATAAAGGCGGGAAATCACGTCCATCCTAGAACTAAAATGTGAAGGTGGGCGTTAACATGATTAATTTGGAATCGCGACTGGAGAATATGGAGGACCGTTTCGTAAACATCGATACTTATCTATGCAAACACGATTTTACGTTAGCCAGCAATTGGGATTACAAGCATGGCTATTTGGATAGGCGATTGGATCAGGAACGGATGGTGTGGCTTCGCATACCCTTTCACGTAACCAAGGGCAGCTTGGATGGCGAATGCGGCGGATGCCATGCAACGATCAAGCTTGGCCGACCATTTGTCTTCAGGCATATCTATAATAAGGGGACCGATAAGCATGCGAGACCACGTTTATTGGGAGCTCTCTTCGATCAATTCCAGTCGCCGATCGACCCTGACGCCTCGGTGGACGATATGTGGGTTGAACAAGCCAGAAAAGTCTTGGACGAGGTGGAGACGGGATATTTGCATTAACATAAAGATATCCAAAGAGATTTGGGACGTGGACGCTTGGTCTCTTTTGGCACATCTGCAATATAATGAAACAAGGGGCTCTGATGCATGCTGCATGCGAAGGGCTCTTTTTTTTTATCCAGTGCAAGGATATACAGAAAATAAAGATCATCCTTTGAAAACCTTAGAACTTTTTTGAAGAAGGCTCAAACGATATAGCATGCTGATATAGTAGGATTGACTGAACATGCGGCCCCGCAATTGATTAATAAATAAACGAAGAAGGTGATGTCACCCATGAATAAAAGAGCTTTATTTAATGATGGATGGATGTTTGCAAAAAGCAGTTTGGACGTTGAAGATTCGGAGAATCTACAATTTCAGCCTGTTGATCTTCCTCATGATTGGCTCATACATAACACGGAGGATTTATACGAGAACAGCATTGGCTGGTACCGGAAGGAATGGTTGTGGAATAATGACGGCGGTCAGGTCTTCCTCTGTTTTGACGGCGTGTACATGGATTCCTCCGTCTATGTCAATGGTCTTCCTATGGGCGAATGGAAGTATGGCTATTCTTCATTTGAACACGAGATCACGGATGCGCTCCGGGGCGGTGAGAATGTCATCGTCGTAAAGGTTGTGCATCAAAGCCCGAACAGCCGATGGTACTCCGGGGCAGGCATTTATCGGAATGTGTGGTTAAAGACAAGGGAATCCAACCACATTGTCACGGACGGTGTTTATATAGCGACTAAGCATCAGGAAGATGGATGGCTGGTTGAAGTCGAGACGGAAATGAAGGTGGTGGATGATGTGTTGATCAAGCATGTGATTTTGAAGGATGGGCAGATCATCGCTGAGGCTTCTGACCGGGTCGACGCCAATCACACGGGCAGCAGTGCAGGCAGCGTCATAAATACGCAAACATTAATTGTCAAGGATCCGCTGCTCTGGAGCCCGGAAGAACCTAACTTGTATCAATTGGTGACCGAGATGAAGCTGAGCGGAACCAAGCGTTCCGCAATTTCGCAGTATGCAACCTTGGAAGCCGTCACTCATAACGTGGGATTCCGACATATTCGGCTGGATCCTCATCAAGGGTTCCTGCTGAACGGCAGCAAATTCAAATTGAACGGCGTTTGCGAGCATCATGATCTCGGCGCTTTGGGAGCAGCCTTTAACAAAACCGCCTTGGCGAGAAGGTTTAAGATTCTGAAGGAAATGGGGGTTAACGCGATTCGCACCGCCCATAATATGCCGGCTAAGGAGCTGATGGAGCTTGCGGATGAAATGGGGCTGCTGATTGTATCGGAAGCCTTCGATATGTGGGAGAGGCCGAAGACGCCTTATGATTATGCCAGGTTCTTTCGGGAATGGGTTCAGCGCGACGTGAAGAGCTGGGTCAAACGGGACCGCAACCATCCGAGCCTTATCATGTGGAGCATCGGGAATGAGATATATGATACTCATGCCGATGAGAGGGGGCAGGACATCACAAGAATGCTGATGGATGAGGTCTATGCATACGATCCTAAGCAAAATGCAAAGGTGACCATCGGATCGAATTATATGCCTTGGGAGAACGCGCAGCAATGTGCCGATATCGTGAAGGTAGCAGGGTATAACTATGCCGAGAAATATTACGAGAACCATCACCGGGAACATCCGGATTGGATCATATATGGCAGTGAGACCGCGTCCGTTGTACAAAGCAGAGGCATCTACCATTTCCCGTTCGAAAAATCCATCCTGGCCGATGATGACGAGCAGTGTTCCTCCCTCGGCAACAGCTCGACAAGCTGGGGAGCGAAATCGGCAGAGGCATGCATCCTGGCTGAACGGGATACGCCCTTCTCGCTCGGTCAATTCATATGGACCGGGTTCGATTATATTGGTGAGCCTACGCCGTACCATACAAAAAACTCTTATTTCGGACAGATTGATACGGCAACCTTCAAAAAGGACTCTTATTATATCTATCAAGCCGCTTGGACGGATTACAAAACGAAGCCTATGGTGCATCTGCTGCCCTATTGGGATTTCAACGACGGTCAGATGATAGATGTTCGCATCTGCTCCAATGCGCCAAAAGTAGAATTACGGCTCAATGGGGAAACCGCGGGTACGCATGACATTGACCATTCACGAGGAAGAGAACTGGTTGGGTGGTGGAAGATTCCTTACGTCAAAGGCGAATTGAAAGCGATCGCTTATGACGAAACAGGCCGTATCGTAGCCACGGATGCAAAACGATCGTTTGGCGATGCCAAGCGGATCGTCTTGCGTCCGGATAAAGAAGAGCTGAGGGCCGATGGAACAGATCTCATCTTTGTTGAGATCACGATGGAAGATGAGGATGGGCATTCCGTCGAGAATGCCAATAACCGGGTGGAGGTCCATGTCACGGGGGCGGGGCGGCTGCTGGGTCTCGATAATGGGGACAGCACGGATTACGATCCGTACAAAGGCCTAAGCAGAAGACTGTTCAGCGGCAAGCTGATGGCGATCATCGGAGCGACATTGGAGCCCGGCGGAATCGGGATCGAGGTGTCCTCCACAGGTATGGAGCGTCAATCTCTTCATTTGACTTCCATACCCGTACAGGAGGATGTGACGCAGGGAATTTCCGCGAGCATGAGGAATGAGGAGGGCCCATGCCTGACAGGAAACAGGGACGAGATTCCGCTTCGCAAGATTGAGCTGATCAGCGAAAAGGGTCAGGTTTTTGATCCTGCGAATCGACAAATGACAGTTCGGGCCATATTGCATCCACGGACAGCTACTTATCAGGAAGTCGAATGGGCGGTCGTAAACGATGCAGGCATCGAATCCAATATTGCGAGTGTCGAGGCCAATGGCCATGCTGCCGTCGTAACAGCCCTTGGCGACGGGGAATTTCGATTAAGATGTACGAGCCGGAACGGGACGGGTAAAACCCGGCTCATCTCCCAGCTTGAATTTAAAGTCGACGGTTTGGGTGCAGCATACAAGGATCCATACGCCTTCATATCTGCTGGATTATATGATTACAGTCAAGGTGAAGTCGGGAACGGAAACGAAAGAGGCGTAGCCACGAGCAGAGACGGTGAGACGCACGTGGGGTTCCGAGACATCGATTTTGGCCCCCATGGCTCCGATACGATCACGATTCCGATATTTGCGCTTTCAAGCGAAGCGTACGCTTTGCAAATCTGGGAGGGCATGCCTGGCGAAGAGGGCAGCTCCCTGCTGGCGGATTGCATTTATCAGAAGGAGTCCAAATGGAACGTGTATCAGGAGGAAACCTACCGATTGTCGAAGAAGCTGCGCGGCATTGCGTCGATTTGCTTTGTCCTTCGTCAGAAGGTGCACATCAAAGGGTTTTATTTTCAAACGGGGAATCGAGCCTTTGAGACTAACTTTGCCGCGGATTGCGACCGGATTTACGGGGATACCTTTACGATGTTGGACAACAGGTTTGTCCAAGGGATAGGAAATAACGTCTCCCTCGAGTTTGACGAGATGGATTTTTTAGCCGATGGTGCTTCGAAACTGGTGGTGTACGGCAGATCCGCTTTGGATAAAAATACGATTCATATTCGGTTTGCGCATCCGGATGGCGATAGCAACCGGCTGGTGGAATTTAGGCAAGCTTACGAATATGAAGAGCAAGTATTCGATCTGGAGCCCGTGGCCGGCAAACAGAAGGTGACGTTCATCTTTTTGCCGGGAAGCCAGTTTGATTTTGGCTGGTTCCGATTTGAGCGAACAGATTCATAACTTGCGAAATAGACCAAGCTGCCGATCAACTCGGCAGCTTGGTTTCGTTATGAAGGATGTAAGGGATTTCCGAACAGGCGCGTAGGAATTTAATTAACCCTGCGGTATAATTTGAAATGACATCATATTTGGATGGAAGGGACCGTGATAGACATGAAGCCAACCCATAAACCGAGGAGCACAAGATGGATCAGGCCATTCATATGGATATTGTCCATCTTGGCCATCATAATTATCGCAGGTCTTGCCATACTGGATTCACTTACTTACGAGCCGCTGGATGAAGCGAAAACGGTATTTCAAAGCGACGCGAAGGTAGCGGTTGAACGTCTCCAAGACAGCTATCGCTTCGAGCCCGTGGATGGGCAAGTGATTCAGCCCGACATTATTTTTTATCCCGGCGGATTGGTGGAGCCCGAAAGTTACGCGCCTTTTGCCAAGAGAATGGCGGAGAAAGGGCATCGCGTGTATGTTGCCTCCATGCCGCTGAATCTTGCCATATTCGGACAGAACAAGGCAGATTCCTTCATAGCGGAGCATCCAGACAACCGATATGTCATCGGCGGACATTCCTTAGGCGGCGTTTTTGCCGCGAGATATGCCAAGGAACATGCGGATGTCATTGACGGCGTATATTTCATGGCCTCATACGCTGACGATGGAGGCAATCTGAACGGATTAAACCTGTCCGCGCTTCAGATCACCGGTACGCAGGACGGCGTTCTTGATCGAACAAAATGGGAGGCTGCCCAAAAGAATCTGCCGGACGCTACCACCTATGTAGAGATTGAGGGTGGGAATCACGGGCAATTTGGAGCTTACGGTATGCAAAAAGGAGACCATGAACCCGCCATCACCGATGCCGAGCAGTTGGACGAAGTGTCGGAGGCCATGGGGAGATGGCTTCAGTCCATGGATGAATCCTTGTAACAGTAACTGAAATGTAACCCGATTGAAACTTCTGCGTATAAAGGTTATAAACATGGGTGCATGTTTAACATTTAAAGAAGTTGAGGGATTCCATCATATGAATGTGGCATATACAGATTACGCCGATACGGGATATCGGCAGGCTGAGCAGAAGGCTGCTCAGTATTTTGCATCGCTCCATGTACAGGTTAAGGATAAGAGTTATGTGCCTATCCTGACAGAGGACATTCTAATATGGAAACGAAAGCATGTTCAACGTCACTCATGGCTGTCCTCTATATTGCCGGCGAAAAAAAAACCGGATAACCGGGATTATCATAGATACATCGGGTGGCTCAACTATACAGGCGAACTGGATGATTATTTGGATCGAAGCATTTCCTATATTTACATGAGGGATCTGGGCATGGCGCTGGATTCCCCTGATACGAAAGAGAGAATACGACGCGTTGCCGCGAGTACTCGAAAACTTCTGGTTCGCTCAAATGAAGCCAAAGAGGGAGACGCGCCGAATTTTATGAGTTTGGCGGGATTGTACCGTTGGGCCCAGAAGGAAGGCATTGAAACAGCCGTGATTTGGGTCATCAACAAACTGAAGCATGTTGCCTCCCATATCCCGGACAAGATGGATGCAGAGCAAGCCCAGCGCAAATTAATCAAAATTATCGTTGGGGTTGTCATGCATGTAATGGAAGATTTGAATGGAGAAACATCGCCAGCGGAACGCTCATCGCGTCTTGACGATGCGATCCGGCTGGGGTATTCCTACGGGTTAACCTACCCTTTCATAGACGACCTGCTCGATTCAGGGGTCTTGAATGCCCAGGAGAAGGAACAGTACTCCCACATGATACGGCAGGCCCTGCTTACCGGGAAAGTACCCGAACTTGGCCAGTGGAGCGGTAAAAACATGGAGCTCGTTCATTTCGTGCATCAGGAGCTCCGGGATGCATTCGAGTATATTCAAGGACGGCAGCGCCCGGAAACGCAGCAAACTTTTTTCGAGCAGTCCAACGTGTTTTTTCATTCGCAGCATATTGACCGTATCAAGGACCTTGCGAATCCCGATTATACCAATGAAGAATTATATCTGCCGATCATCCTGAAATCCTCTTCCTCGCGATTAATTGTCCGTTCCGTAATAAGCGCAGCGGCGGATGAAGGCTTCGAGGACCGAACGTTCTATTATGGGATTTACAACCAGTTGGCCGATGATTTTGCCGATATGTTTCAAGACTTGAATGACGGGGCGGTAACACCTTACACTTACTATCTAAAATATCGCGGCCAACGCCAGGACCTCATCAATCCTTTTGAATTATACTGGGCGGTGATTTCCCACCTGATTCATAACGTGTACCAATCTGACGCCAAGACGCGAGAGGTGATGCTCGACCGGGCCATCAATGGCCTGAAGCGCTGCAAAGAACGCGTCGGCACCGAGAAATACAATGAAATTATGGATATTTTCGCTTCCGGGAACCCGGAATTCAATCGTCTTATCCAGCACATGGTTACTAAAGCCGATCAGGTGGATTTCCTTGATAAATTGCTGCGTGATCAGATGGTAACCGTACTTAGAAACGAGCGGAAAGAGAAGGATTATTTTATCGATACCTTTAAATCCGTTCGAGAGGAGATTAATCAACATTTGCAAATCGACAAGACTCCCGGCATACCGCCGATGAAAGAGTCGCTGATCGATGCAGCCAATTATTCGCTCCAAGGGGATGGCAAGCGCCTGAGACCCATTCTGACTTGGGTAATGGCCGTGAAGGAATATGGACTACAGGCATCAGCCATCGTGCCGCTGCTGAGATCGCTTGAATACATGCACACCGCTTCCTTGATATTCGATGATTTGCCTTCCCAGGATAACGCCTCTACTCGTAGAGGGCGGCCGACCTTGCATCAGGTTCACGATAGCGCCACGGCGGAAATTACCGGTTTGTTCCTGATACAGAAGGCGATCGAAGAACAGTCCTCCCTGGAAGGGTTTGACCCGAAAACGGTGTTGAAGCTGATACGCTATTCGTCCCAGCGAGCGGGAGATATGTGTTCCGGCCAGGCGATGGATTTGAATTCAAAAGGGAAAGCCTTGTCATTGGAGCAATTGAATACGGTTTGTTACTACAAGACGGGGATCGCGTTCGAGGCATCGCTGGTTATGCCCGCCATTCTGGCTCAGGTGAAGGAGACGGAAATCGCAATTCTGAAGAAATTTGCTTACCACGCAGGCATTGCTTTTCAGATTCAGGATGATTTGCTGGATGTGCAGGGAAACGTGGAACAGCTCGGCAAACCCGGGGGACAGGATGCGGAGAACAACACCTCGACCTTCGTGAGCATTCTGGGGCAGGAAGGGGCCAGCCGGGAAATGTGGGATCATTATTGCCAGGCGATGGAGGCGCTGCAGGATATGCCGCGCAATACGGCGTTTCTCAAGCATCTATTGAACTATATGGTTAATCGTGAACGTTAAGATGATCCCGTAAATTGTCGGTATTCTAATCGAAGGCAAGCGATTGCTCCGGCTGTAGCCGTCAATCGTTCTACTCCCATGGCAGCTGCATATATTTTCTGAGAATAAAGCTGCCAGAGGAGGCAAGGCCAATGAGTGATCCATTGTATGAGCACCGGTTTTGGCTGCAGATTCTTGGGGACCACTGCCGGTTTATTTTTACTGCGTTGTCGCCTAAGGAAAAAGCGGACATCGCTACCGCAGAATCCTTAATGACCCGATTTGATAGGCTCCTCAGTGAATCTCGTCGACCGGATGCATCCGCATTCATCGCTAAACTGAACGAACAAGCCCTTCATGCTTCGCAAGAATTGCGCGAATTCAAGCTGAATTTATTAGAACGGCAGCTTGCAGGCACCATAGATTTTCTCCTGACCCCGTCCTTCGTCAACCACATGGTAAATGAATTGGAGGAATACCTGCGAATTTTGCAGACCTTGCAAGAGGGGAAGGGAGTGCCGCTGTTCCATCCCTTGCATTATGATATGGTCTGGCTGCAGGATGCATTTGGTCATGCGGCAAGTCTGGCCGCCGATCTGGATTTTGCCGAGAAGCCGTTGATTGCCAAAAGCATGGCGTTCCAGAAAGATTTTGAAGGGTTTTATCTGAAGGCTGTTGAAATGACAGGGTATCTGCGGACCCGCCTGAAGGATTTTCCCGCGCTGCGCAAATTTCATGCCGATATAAACCTGGAAATGAGAGTGTTCATGCACTTTCTGTCGGAACTCGAGGAGTTTGAGCTGCGCGGGGAAGTGCTGGACCGGATCAATCCGCTGATGCCGGATCATATGTATCGAGAGGAATGCTATTATCTCCAAGTTGGCTGCTCTGGGCGAAATACAGAGCCCGAACTGCGATCCGACGAAGCCGAGAGTCACAGGTTGATGGATGAAGGATGGACTCTTTCTCGAGGTAAGAAAGGCAATCTTCACTTTCTTCTCATGGGGCTAAACATTCACTGGAAGAAGGGCTCCATCGCACTTATGGCGATCTACGGGAGCAGCATCTCCAAGCAAGCCGACCAAGTTAACAATTTGAATGGAAAGCAGTTCTCTTGCTGTCAATGAAGAGACTGCTTTTTTGATTTTGCCATGACGAGATCGATTTTTTGATAAAAAAGTACAGTTCGCCTTCGATGAAATTTGGTATGATGTCTTCATAGGAAGCTACATTCATAAGTGAGAGAAAGGACAAGAAATGCAGACCGGTGAAATCGTTCAACGCGCCATTGATTTTGTCGAAGATCATCTCACGGAACCGCTGGCACTCGAGGAAATTGCCGGCGTGGCAGCCATGTCATTGCCGAATCTCTATCGATTGTTTCACAGTATAACGGGACACCCCGTCAAGGAGTACATACGCAAACGCAGGATCAGTGAGGCTGCCAGCTGTTTGCGCAATACCGACCTGCCGATCATCGATATCGGGTACCGTTGTGGATTTGAGTCCTACCCGGCATTCATGAAAACCTTTAAAAGGTGCACAGGTCTAACTCCAGGAGCATACCGGAAAGCTCGGCTGGTCTACAGTTTTGAACGGATGAACCTGAATGAACGGATAACATTCATGGGAGAGCGGGATGCCTCTGAACGCTTTCCTGAAGTAAGGGTTACCCGTTTGCTTCCCCGGAAAGGGATTGGTTGTCTGTTTGCTGCAAAGCATGAGAAAGGGATAGAAACCGCGGCGATCGATCATTTCCGGGCGCTTATGTCTTCTCACCATATCGATATCAATGAGCTGAGGCTCTTCGGTTGGAACGTGGATCTGGAGGATGAAAGCAAGCCGTTCGGATATCAATTGCTCGCTGTTGACGTAAAGGAGCGGGCCCGGATGATGAATCATCCGGAACTGCATGGCATCGTTCTTGATGGCGGGCTGTATGCAGTGGTCCGAACGCCATCGGTGGCGGAAGACTGCATTCAGAACACTTGGAACCGTTTGTTCTCCGAATGGCTGCCCCGCAGTGTGTTCGAGCAAGGAAAGCATGGTTTCATGGAAGAATATGTACTGAAGAAGAATCAAATCGTTCGCATGAAGCTTTACCTTCCCGTGGAACGAAGCAAGTTGATGGGAAGGATCGAAATTGTGGAGCAGTCTACGCTTAAGGCGATAGCTTTTCGTAGAAAGGGGCCGGACTGTATGGAACGAGCAGATGAAGCTTCGATAGCCTGGTTATCGCGTAACGGGTTTAGGGGTGACTCGCGTATTCGCGTTTTCATGCACTGTGACGACGCTCTGCTGAAGCAAAGCTCCGCCTACGAGGTTTATATAGTTCCTCCGGAGGAGTTCCTTCCATCCCTTGAAGATAAGGACGTGCAGGTTGTGTTGGAAGGCGGTACCTATGCCTGCCTGGAATCAGGTGCTTATGGCACGATGACAGGCGTACTTCATCGAATTTATCGATGGCTCGATGCTTCAAGCGAGTTTACGCCGGATCCAGAACGCCGGTGGTATGCCAGTTACGACCTGGAGGGAGCGTCCGATGATAGAATGATCCAAGCAAAGTGTTATGTTCCGGTTAAAATCAATCAGCAGACATAAGGATGGAGGGAGCTCATGAGCAGATGGCCTGTCGGAAAAGAGCTGCCGGAAGGGTATCGACCGTTTATGGCACCACGCGTGCTAAAGATGATCCAGGGAGGAAAAACCATGAACGAATCCATGCAGAATACGGACAACCATACACAGGCAAGCCCCATTAAGAACAAGGTGGGCAGCATATTCATTCCGGTACGGAATATCGAAGCGTCGCGCAGCTGGTACTGCCGCGTGCTGGGCATACCAGAGGCCGATTGCCAGATTATGAACGGACATTTATGTCCTTTGCCCATGGAAGGTACGGGCGTGATTCTGGATACGATGCCGAAGTGGGGAGGAGATCAGCCCGAGGGAGCACCGTCTATCGATACTCCCGCCTTCATGCTGATGACAGAGGACCTGGAAGGTTCTTTGGAATATATGAAGAAGCTCGGCGTGGAACTCGTGACGGAAATCGAGCACAACCATTGGTTTGTCGTGAAGGATCCCGATGGGAATAAACTCATGATTTGTCGTGAATAAGTCAGAATATGAGAAAATAGTGAAAGCAACAGAAGCCGGCACTAGCAGCCGGCTTTTTGATATGGAGAGAAGCGTAAGGGCATTAATAAGGGAAATCAAACTACGAATGTAAAATAATATTAATTTAGGTTGATAGTGGCATATGATAGGAATATAATGGAAATGTAAGCGCGTTATTTAAGATGTTCTAGAGGAGAACAACAAGTGAATCTTCCATCATAGATTGGTTTAAGGCAAGACAAGAGAACGAGAAAGAGAGGTGATACGAAGCTTCAGTAGACGGTCCGCACGATGCTGGCACACTAGGTATCCATGAAACCTGAATCCGATGAAAATAGGAGGGAACATGATGCTAAGAAAAGGAATATGTGTAGTTCTGCTGTTTAGTCTTCTGGTCGTTCTATTGCCTGTGAACAAAACCAATGCGGCGCCGAACTGGAATTTGGTATGGAGTGACGAGTTTAACGGGACCTCGCTCAACAGATCCAATTGGACGCCGGAAATCGGTACCGGCAGCGGCGGATGGGGAAACAATGAGTTGCAGTATTATACCGATCGTGCGCAGAACCTGCAGGTCTCCGGCGGTAACCTTGTCATTACGGCGCAGAAGGAATCCTATGGCGGGATGAATTACACTTCTGCTCGGATCAAAACCCAGGATTTAAAGAGCTTTACTTACGGGAAAGTGGAGGCTCGAATCAAGCTGCCGTCGGGCCAAGGATTGTGGCCGGCGTTTTGGATGCTCGGAAGCAACATCAGCACGGTCGGCTGGCCGAAGAGCGGAGAGATCGACATTATGGAACGGGTAAACCTGAATCCCTACGTAAACGGCACCGTTCACTGGGATGCAGGTGGTCACGCCGAATTCGGTCGGGTATCCGGCAATCTGGATTTTTCCCAGTTCCATGTCTACAGCATTGAGTGGGATTCTAAATACATCCGCTGGTTTGTGGACGGTCAGCAGTTCAATGAATTTTATATTGAGAACGGAACGGGCAATACCGAGGAATTCCAGCGTCCGTTCTTCTTATTGCTGAACTTGGCGGTTGGCGGAAACTGGCCGGGCAATCCAAACAATTCCACGCTGTTCCCATCGCAGATGCTGGTGGATTACGTACGCGTGTATCAGGACACGGGTTCATCGAATGTCATCAGCAACGGGATTTATACGATCGCATCCAAGGCGAGCGGCAAAGTGATGGATGTCGTGGACGTGTCCACGGCCAGCGGCGCCAAAATTCAGCAGTGGACCAACTACGTCGCCAATAATCAAAGGTTCCGGGTGGAAAGCACGGGAGACGGATACTACAAACTCACGGCCGTGCACAGCGGCAAAGTTCTCGACGTGCCGAATTCGTCCACGTCCACCGGCGTTCAGCTGCAGCAATGGAATGATAATGGTACGGATGCACAGCGATGGAGGATCATTGATGTTGGCGGCGGTTATTATAAACTTGTGTCCAAAGCGAGCGGGCTTGTAGTCGATGTAGCCAGTGCCTCAACCGCGGACGGGGCTGCTGTCCAGCAGTGGACGGACAATGGCACGGATGCGCAGAAGTGGGCTTTCACCAAAATCAATTAATCTTGGACAGGCAGTCCCGTTTGGGGCCGCCTGTTTAATTTTGGGGAGGGTTGCCTTGAGGCGGCGCCGGCTGACGAGCTGAAGGCATGTCTGGTATAATGATGGGAAAAATCCGGAGGAATCAGACACATGCAACCTGTTCTTTTTACAAACGGTCTTCTTTATTCACCGCACGCTGCAACGACTGCGGATTCGATATATGTGGAAGACGGCATCATACGTGCCATGGGAAGTGCAGCCGAGCTGCGCCTGCAGTTATCGGGACGGGATTATCGAACGGTGGATTGGGAGGGTGCTTTCGTGCTGCCAGGCCTGGTGGATGCCCATATGCATCTCGGCATGCACGGACTCAAGCTGGGCATGCTGGACTTCACCGAGGCGTCTTCGAAAGACGAGATGCTGGCTATGCTGCGGGCTCGGGCTGCGATAACGCCGCCTGGGGAGTGGATCATGGGGCTGAACTGGAACGAGAACCATTTTCCAGACCCGGTGATTCCGAATATGATGGAGCTTGACGACATCACTACGGAGCATCCTGTATATCTGACGAGAACCTGTTTCCATGCTTTCCTTGGTAATTCGAAAGCGTTTCGAAGAGCGGGGATCACTGCAGATACGCCCGATCCCGAGTCCGGCGCATTCGGCCGGGATGCCGATGGCCGGTTGAACGGCTGCATTTACGAGAATGCTTCGGTGCCTTTTACCATGGTCCAGCCGGAGCCTGACCCGTCCCAGCTGAAAGCTGCGATGCTTCAGGCATGCCGTGATGCCCTTCGGCTCGGCCTGACGGCAGCGCATACGGAGGACCTCCGCCTGCTGGGCAGCGTGGAAGCGATGCAGCGGATCCATCGGGAACTGCGCGAGGAGGGACTGAGTTTCCGTACCCATCAGCTGATGTTCCATGGCTTTCTTGATGAAATGGAGGAGCTCCGCGTCAAGGCAGGCAGCGGAAACGAATGGAATCGAATCGGAGCGGTTAAATTGTTCGTAGACGGGGCGGTTGGCGGAAGAACGGCGCTGCTCAAGGAGCCTTACCATGATGCGCCGCATACCCGCGGACTGGCCATGCATTCCCCGGAGGAGCTAAGAAAGATTGTTGACATGGCGCGTAGGCTGGGTTATCCGGTTGCTTTTCATGCGATCGGTGACGGCGCGGCAGAGATGATGACGGATGTGCTTGAAATCCTTCCGCTAAGCAGAGATGCGAAGCTTCCCGACCGCTTCATCCATGCCCAAATTGTACATCCCAATACAGTTAAGCGAATGAGCAAGCTGAAGCTGGCCGTGGACCTGCAGCCTCGGTTTGTGCCCAGCGATTTTCCATGGGTGCTGGAGCGCGTAGGTCCTGATCGGACAAGCTGCTTGTATGCATGGAAGCAGTGGCTGCGCACAGGGCTGCCTTGTTCCGGCGGCAGCGATGCTCCCATAGAGCCGCTGAATCCGCTGCTCGGCATTCATGCTGCCATCACCAGACGCAAGCCGGGGGAGGATCACGCAGGGTATTTGCCGGAGGAGAAACTCAGCCTGACGGAAGCGATTGGGCTGTTTACGCTCGGCAGTGCGGGGGCAGCCGGAGAAGCGGATCAACGAGGAACACTGGAATTGGGCAAATATGCCGATTTCACGGTGGTGGATCGCTGCTTGCATGATGGGATGGATCCGGACGAGCTGCTGGAGACGAAGGTTAGAATGACGGTGATTAACGGGGAAATCGGTTATGCCGAGTAGGTGTCACGACAGGAACAGGTCTTAACCATCTTGATCATTCTCGTGAAAATTTTATAAATATGGTTTACCGACGAAATGGTTTTATATATAATAATCATAACAAATGCGATGACGAGACGAGTAAATAAACGAATTCTTGTACAGAGAGCTCCGGCAGCTGAAAAGGGGCGAAGCGTTCTTTATTGAAAAAAGACTCTGAGCAGCACAAGGAACTCTCAATGGAGGGGGATGGTGTGCCAGGAGCTCCTGTTACAGAGCTAGAGTATCTGCATTCCCGTGTAATGCCGTACTCGATGAGGCGAATATGGTGACATATTGGCAAATTTGGGGTGGTACCGCGAGTATAACAATCTCGTCCCTGAGACTTACGGTCTTGGGGGTGGGATTTTTTTGTTAAGTTATAATCCAAAAGGTTAGACATCAGTGGCTTGCCGTTCTTATATCGCAAGAAACCGTTCTGATATAAGCGGTCCGTCTTCTGAGAAAGTAAATTTTTTCTTATATTTAAAGAAATACGAAGGTTGAGGCGGGAAACCTACACGGATCTTGCCGGATTGAATAATTATCTAGTAGAAGCTTATTTATTGCATGCTTTTGTCCGTACGGTACATCGATGTATGGGGAACATGACGACCTTATTGAAAGGATATGAGTAGCGAATGTCACAAAAACTTAGAGTGGGTATTGTCGGTGGAACAGGAATGGTGGGTCAACGTTTTATGCAATTGCTGGATGGGCATCCATGGTTCGAAGTGACCACCATTGCAGCCAGCAGTAATTCGGCCGGCAAAACGTATGAAGAATCGGTACAGGGCCGCTGGAAGCTGGCCACGCCGATCCCCGAGCAGGTGAAAGGCATTGTCGTGCAGGATGCTTCGCAGGTGGAACAGGTTGCCGCAGAGGTTGATTTCGTATTCTGCGCGGTCGACATGAAGAAGAACGAGATTCAGGCATTGGAAGAGGCCTACGCCAAAACGGGCACGCCCGTCATCTCCAACAACTCCGCCCATCGCTGGACGCCTGACGTTCCGATGGTCATTCCGGAAATCAATCCGGGTCATATCGACGTGATTGCCGCACAGCGCAAACGTCTGGGAACAGCAACCGGGTTCATTGCGGTGAAGCCGAATTGCTCCATTCAAAGTTATGTGCCGGCGCTGCACGCTTTGCTTGATTTCAAACCTACGAATGTCGTTGCTTCCACTTATCAGGCGATTTCCGGGGCCGGCAAGAACTTCACCGATTGGCCGGATATGCTGGACAACGTGATTCCGTATATCGGCGGCGAGGAAGAGAAGAGCGAGCAGGAGCCGCTTCGCATCTGGGGCAGCGTTGTGAACGGGGAGATCGTAAAAGCTGAATCCCCATTGATTACGACGCAATGCATTCGCGTTCCCGTAACCGATGGCCATTTAGCTACCGTATTTGCGTCGTTCGAGAACAAGCCGTCGAAGGAGGAAATCCTGGAACGCTGGCAGCAGTTTAAAGGCAGACCGCAAGAGCTGGAACTCCCTAGTGCGCCTAAGCAATTCATTACGTATTTCGAAGAAGAGAACCGGCCGCAGACGAAGCTGGATCGCGACATTGAGCGTGGAATGGGCGTTTCGGTTGGCAGATTGCGCGAGGATTCCCTCTACGATTATAAATTCGTGGGCCTCTCGCATAATACGCTGCGCGGTGCAGCCGGCGGAGCCGTTCTGATTGCGGAACTGTTGAAAGCGGAAGGTTACATTCAAGCTAAATAACGTTACATCCTATATATGAAAAAGACGACTGCTGCAAGCAGTCGTCTTTTTTTGGTTGATTGTTCATGATTCCTGCATTGACGGCGTCCGTCCTTATCGTTTATAGTGTTACTCTGTGCTTCAATGCAAAGAAGCAAAAAAGCCGAAAAGCATAAAAGCGAAAAAGTCAAACATTCATCATCAATGGACGGGAGTTTTCTCCCGCCACGACAATGGATAAGGGGTCTTAGCATCATGGTACGACATCTCAGTTTCTCAAAAAGCATCATTCTTATCGCGTTTATTCTGGCGCTGCTGTTTGTCTCCATCTTTTTGTTGAAAGCAGAGCCGCATCTTCCGCTCTTGGCAACCACCGTCGGTACGGCGGCCTTGCTGCGTTTGTTCGGGTTTTCCTGGAAGCAGCTGGAATCCGCCATCATTCAAGGAATTCAAACGGCGATTATGCCGATTCTCATTCTTTCGCTCATCGGTATTTTGATTGCCGTATGGATGATGAGCGGCACGGCACCGACCATTTTGTACTATGGCATGGATTATATCGAACCGAATTATTTTGCCGTGAGCGCATTATATGTGACCATCGTGGTCTCGATGTTCACCGGAAGCTCCTTCACGACAGTCAGTACGGTTGGCGTTGCCTTTATGGGAATTGCGGTAACGACAGGAATTTCTCCGACGCTGGCAGCCGGAGCGGTGATCTGCGGCGCTTGCTTCGGCGATAAAATGTCGCCGCTCTCCGACACCACGAATTTTGCTCCCGCGGTCGCCGGCATATCCTTATTCACCCATATCGGCAATATGATTTACACCACAGTGCCGGCCCTTGTGGTGACAACCGTCTTTTTCCTGCTTGCGCCCACAAGTAACGCCCTGGATTTGTCCTCGATAAATCTAATCAAGGCGGCGCTTCATGACGGATTCCATATTCATTGGCTGACGTTGATGTCGCCGCTTGCCGTTATCGTTTGTTCAGTCAAGCGTATGCCGATCTTGCCGACACTCATCGCCGGCATAGTAACCGGACTGATCGTGACGGCCTTCGTTCAGCAGCAGGCGGCCGTCGATGTCTGGTTCAGCGTGATGCAGAGCGGCTACAAGAGCACGGTTGCCAACGAAACCGTTGCTTCCATTGTCAACCGCGGCGGATTGCAATCCATGATGTGGTCCGTATCGCTGATCTTGATTGCATTATCCTTGGGAGGGCTGCTTCAGCATTGCGGCGTCATCGAAGCCTTCTTCCGTCGAGTCATGCAGCCGCTGAAGCGCAGCAGCAGCGTGGTCGTGATGACGGGTGCATCTTCCATCGCCGTTAACGGCATGACGGGCGAGCAGTATTTATCGATTCTTTTACCCGGTCAAATGTTCAAGGAGGAATATACTCGCCGAAACATACCGGCCAAGACGCTGTCACGCACATTGGAGGATTGTGGAACGCTGGTTAACCCTTTAATTCCATGGGGCGTTAGCGGTGCTTTCTTTGCATCAACCCTTGGAGTACCGGTCATCGAATACGCGCCTTTGGCAACTTTCCTGTGGCTAAGCCCGCTTTTCACGTTTGCTTACGCTTGGATACCGCGATTGCAGCGGAACTCGCTTGGCAGGAAGATATGACCATAGATAGGCACGATCCCATATGTGGCCTTGTTTCCCTGATTCAAAGGGAGACAGGCTCTTTTTATTTATCGTTTATATTCATTTGTGCCCAACCCGTTGTTCGAAAAATCTGCTACGATGGAGATTGATGAGGCGAAACTATGGTTGAAATTCTTATGGGGGTGAAAGCATGAACCAGTGGATAGGAAATGAGCCAACCGCTAAGGATTTGATGGAGATGCACGCACGGGTTATGTTTACGCATGACCTGGATAGTCGGATACGAACCATAAACGAGCCTTGGCCGGGAGAGGAGTCGGCTCCCCGATTTTTCTTAGGTCGAACGATCGACGGTTCAGCCGTTTGCAGGCTTCGTTATGATATACCGGACAAACTTGCCGAGCAACTGACGGCGCTGGTTGAAAATGAACCGTCTCTTAACGAAGATTTTCAAACGAGACCCAAGCTCTTCGATGACTACATGAATCTGCTGGCTGCTGATCAATATACGAGTGGACCTTGTTATCGGATTCCTGACATCACAATGTCATCGCCGACCATGCAGGCGGTATCGATCACCGGAGACAATATAACCGAGTATTCGCTCGCCGGTTTGGAATGGCTGAACGCGGAAATCGACTATGCCCAGCCTTGTGTCGCGATCATCCAAGATCATAGGGTGGTGTCGGTCTGCCGGAGTGTACGCGTTTCTACGGAAGCGCACGAAGCCGGGGTGGAGACGTTAACCGAATTTCGAGGGAGAGGTTATGCGGCCGCCGTTGTTGCCGATTGGGCAATCGAGGTGCGGAAGATGGGAGCATCGCCGTTGTACAGTACCTTATGGGATAATGCTTCTTCCCAAAGAGTAGCCGGTAAATTGGCATTGTCCTATTACGGCGTCAACTTCACGATTCGATGAAAGGATAAAAAAAACCCTCAACACGCAACACGTTGAAGGAGGTAGTGTGCTATATGATGTTGAATGATTAGCTTGAGCTGCCTCTTCTGTTTTTATAATAGCCATGACCTTGGTTGCCATGCCTGCGTTTGTAATCGGATGACGATCCTTTGCGGCGAGAATACCCATGACTGCTGCTGTATTTTCTTCCGTAATTCTTCGCGGAACTGCTGTAACGCTTGCGGCCATGACTGTGGGACGTCGAATGAAGAAATTTGTTCATGATTTTTCTTAACATGCGGAATTTCCTCCTCTCTTGTTCGGAATCATTCCATATCATTTAATCGGATCGTAACATAAATGAAACCCGGGAATCAAATAAAACGCTGCCCATCATATCAGAGTGGCGTTTTTTTTGCATTCGCGAGCGTTTGGAGCTCATTCATGAATTGCAAGGAACCGGAGTAAGGCCTGCTCAACTGCAGCAAGCGTTTGATCATATCCCGGAGTTCATCCGAGAGATGCAGTTCTTCCTGCCAGCTTCGATCCCCGATTGCGTTCGGGTCGTCGTCCGGATCATAGGCAGAATAGAGCATGAACAACATAAAGTGACCGATGTCGCGGAGATCCTCGATTTCTTTCGATTCTTTATATTGAACAGAGGAGCTCGTGCCGCCGCGCCGGAACTTCTTACGGGCAGGCTGCCGGAGAGGAGGGGGTTCACCGATCCTTCGTGCCAGCCCAAAATCGATGAGATGGATACGGCCATCCTTAAACAGCACATTGGGAATCCGCAGGTCGAGATGAACATAGCCTTGTTCGTGCAGGTAACGGACCAACTCTAGAAGCTGCAGCGCGATATGGAGACATTCGGCTTCCCCGTATTTCATGCCATGTTCGAATATTAAATCCTCCAGGGTATCCCCGTCCATATAAGACATGACCAGATACGAATGGCGGCTGTCCGTGAAAAAATCCCGATATGCCGGAATTTGCGGATGCTGAAGGGAGCTTAATATCGCGGCTTCCCGATTCAGCAAATCTTTGGCGTAATCCCCTTTGCTTGGCCGTGACTGTTTGACGGCCACTACATGTCCGCTCTGTTGATCCCGACATTGATAGATGATGCCGTAACTTCCTTCGCCAATCATTTCTTGGACGGTGTAGCGATTCCCCAGCACCGTATTCTCTTCAGCCGGGTAATCCCGCCATGCGTTGATAAAGGAGCCAAGGTTTGATAAAAAGCGCATTCGATTCCAACCTCTCCTTTTTGGGTCCTTCGCCTAATTCTGTGCGTGTACTATTCACGATTATCGTACATTATAAGCGATGATACGCATCGAGGTATACATCGGATTGGAGCGAAGTTCGTTAGTCAATCGGCTTCCATCTGATGTTTCCGATACTCCAGCGGCGAATGTTATTGCTTTGACCTTTGGAAGAGGGGTATCTGGTGGCATACAGCACATAGGGATGGAAAACGGCAAAATCCACGTATTCTTTTCCACATCCTTCAAGAAAAGATTCTATCAATATTCGCATGACGATTGTACATAATCCTGACGTTTATGAAAAGCCGAAATGAGAGGGCTTTTCGGCATGTCCGAGTTCTGGCACGATTCACGGCAGGTGTCCTTTTTGTGCAAAAGCATGACCCTTTCATGCAAAGACTTGCCCGATGCGCTCTAGTAAAATGGGCTCAAAGTTCGGCATTAGCCGATTATTGTTGAAGGAGGCGGTCATGCATGTCAGCATCAATCAAAAGAGTTCATGTCGTATTCAAGACCCATCTGGACATCGGGTTTACCGATTTGGGAAAGAATGTAATCGAGCGATATATGGAACATTTCATACCCCAAGCCTTGGAGCTGTCCGAACAGCTGGCGAATGAAGAGGGGGACGTACAATTCGTATGGACGACCGGCTCATGGTTAATCCATGAATTTCTGCAAACGGCTTCTCCAGACATGCGGGCGCGCATGGAAAAAGCCATTGGGGATGGACGCATGGTCTGGCACGGGCTGCCGTTTACGACGCATACCGAAATCATGGATGCCAGTTTATTCGAATTCGGGATGTCCATTTCGGGCGATTTGGATCGAAAGTATGGAAAGACCACGATTGCCGCAAAAATGACGGACGTTCCGGGCCATACCCTAGCCATGGTGCCTCTGCTGGCAAAACACGGCATACAATATTTACATTTGGGCGTTAACATGGTCTCCAAAAATCCCAAGGTGCCGGAGATGTTTGTATGGCGTGCTTCCGACGGTTCGGAGGTTATCGTACATTATGCGGATAGTTATGGTAAGGCCTATCAGATGGAAGGGCTGGAGGATGCCTTGTATTTTGCCCATACCCACGATAATCATGGTCCATCCACGATGGAGGAGATCCGGGCATTATTCGAACAGCTGCGACGGGAATATCCAGGGGCGGACATCATGGCCTCGACATTGGATGCTTTTGCCGCGCGGCTTCCAGCCGTGAAAGACCGTTTGCCTGTCGTCAGCGAAGAGATCGGGGACTCGTGGATACACGGGATTGCCTCGGATCCTTGGAAAATCGCCCGCTACCGCGAATTGTTAAGGCTTCGGGATCGCTGGATCGAGGCTGGTCGATTGGATAGGGACAGTGAGGCGTACGCTCGATTTTGCAACCGTCTGATGCTGATTCCCGAGCATACTTGGGGGCTGAACAATTCCGTGTATCTCGTCGATTTCGTGAATTATTCCTCGGCTGATCTAGCCGCAGCAAGAGCACGGGATATTGTTGAAGACAATACACGGAAGAAATTCGATTACTTATGCCAGCAGGCAAACGGCACCAGATCGTACAGCCATTACGAGAGCTCCTGGCAGGAGCAGCGGGATTATCTGGAAGAAGCCCTTCAATCGCTGCCCACGACGCTAGCGGCTGAAGCGAGAACCGAGCTGGATCGGATGAGTCCGCAGCATACCGTCCTTAACTCGGAGCCGATTCAGCATAAACAGCCGATCGAAACGAACGAGCTTTACGAATTAGGCCAGTTTCAGGTGAGTTTTGCTGCCGACGGTTCGATTAACCGATTGATGGATCGATCCGGAAAGGCATGGGCGGAAGAGCATCAGAGACTTGGCACTTATATGTATGAAACCTTCGGCCAAGAAAACTACGACCGTTTCTTCAAAGAATACATGACGAATCTGGATATACATCATGGCTGGGCGGATAACGATTTCGGCAAGCCGGGAATCGAGTATGTCAAACCGAGGCCGGAGCATCGGCGGTATGCCGCGGCCTTGCGAACACTGCACCTGGAGAGGCATGCCGAATATGATATCGTGACCGCAGAAATGAAGCTGCCGGAGGTTCTCCGCAAGCAGTACGGGGCTCCACGCCAAATCAACGTATTCTATTCGTTCCATGCGAATGAGCCCGTCATTGAGGTATGCTTAAGCTGGATGGGCAAACCGGCATGCCGTCTTCCGGAAGCAAGCTGGTTCTCGTTTGTGCCGCTTGTGGATAATCCTAACGCATGGTCGATGGATAAGCTGGGCATGCGGATATCTCCGTTATCCGTCGTCAAGGACGGCAACCGGAACATGCATGGCATCAATTCGGGTTTATATTATGAGGGGGCGGACGGAACGGCGGTCATTGAATCCTTGGACGCGCCGCTTGTGTGCCCGGGGGAACCAAGGCTGCTGCAATTCGACAACTCCTATGCTCCGTTGACCGGCGGATTTCATTTCAATCTGCACAACAACGTATGGGGGACAAACTTTATGATGTGGTTCGAAGACGACATGAGGTATCGGTTCCGCTTGAGCCTGCATTCCCATTCGTAAGCTCATTGTGTCTGTAATGAAAATGGAAAGATGTGAGTTAAGGACTCGCATCTTTTTTTATGCCTGATCATTCAAACCGTCAAATTATGATGAAGTATCGTTCTTGGCGATAAAATCCTGAATTCTGTTCCGAAGCTGTTCATGCTGGTCAAAATGGTTATACATGCGATAGGCTACCGTCTGCGCATTTCCGAAGAAAAAGCGTTCAAACTGGGTTTGACGGCCCCCGAAAGAGCCTGCGCCAAGCTCCCAGGCAAGGCGGAACAAGGCGATTCGATCCCACGCCTCCGTGGTGGAGCCTTTTAAATATTGGTTCAGGTAAGGACCTGAATCCGACTGGAAGTCCATTTCGGAAGGGATCATAATCAGGCCGCTGGAACCCAGCAGCTGTATCATCTCCACCATCTTGGGATAAAATTGGGGGAATAACATGCTGGATGCGATAAGCGGGCCCGCCGAAGGAACGAAATAACCGAATGTATCCCGGCTGGCGCCCAGTTCGGAAGCCAATCTCAGGGCTTTGAAGGTCTCCAGATATGCAATGATTTTGGAAACGTTCGCGATCATATGGCGCTCGAGCCCTACGCTCTGCTCGTCTGCCAAGCTCTCCAGCAAACCAAGCATAAATTCGGTTTTGGCGATATAACGGGTGGCCATTTGATGGGCAATATGGGTGTGAAAGCGACTCTCGCCGAATAAACGTCCGGCATAGGCCTCGTCCCCATAGTAAAAGATCCGGTCATGCGGGACCAATACGTGGTCAAAGATGACGAGAACGTCCATCTCTTCGTATCTGGCGCTCAAGGGATAATCATAGGAAGAAGCGGCACCATAGCTCTCACGGCATATAAACGTCATTCCGGGCAAATCGTTCGGTACCGCAAAGGCGAATGCGGTTGGATTGACATCATGGAACAACGTGGGCGAAGGCGACGGGAATACCAGCATTTCCTCGCACGTGGCTCCCTGCGTTGCCATCATGAAAGCTCCGGTTATGATCATGCCTTGATCGTTGATATCAACCACCTTGGCGGCAATCGTGTCCTCTGCAGCATCTTGTTGTCCGGACATTTTACAAGCATAGGGCTGAATGAAGGCATGGGATAACGTAATATCATGATCTCGACAGTACCGGTAATAGGCCCTGAGGTTTTCCGCATACTTCGGATTGTGTTCCTCCAGTATATCGGCAGCCGTGTACAGCGACATGATCGCCGTGTTCATATAATCGGGAGAGCGGCCTAAAAAGCCGTTGTGCCTCTTGGCCCAAAGTTCCATCATCAATCTGCGTTTCTGCAAATCCTCGGCATTCCTCGGCGGGAGAAAAGACAGGCCCACCCGTTCTCCTGTATCGGGCGAGGGGTAGGTCATCTGCTCGATATAACACGCTTCGCCTTGCATATCGTAAAGCTCCGCTTGGGTCTGAATGATACCCTGGAATGCAGGGTGCTTGGATAAAGGTCCCTGGATACGCTCCCCTTTATACCGAAGGTTGATGTTTTGCCGGTCGATCCGTTCGATGTACTGCTTCCCTGATTTGATAGGCACATTGTTCACCCCGTTTGCAAAAATCGAAAGCTCTAACTAACCTGTCTACTGCTGTTAATGTACGTGCTTCATCCAAGCGGAGTACATTGTCCGCAGGAAACGCTGCAAAATATGCGAATGTACCTCAGAAGGCGCGACCGGAAAACTTCATACGAAAAAAACGGGCCCGTTTGGGCCCGCTATTATAAGATTTGCGATTACCGGGCTTGACCCAGATACTGCTCCAGCGTCAGTTGTTGTCTCGTAATTTCTCCGGCAATATAGACGCCCACATAGCGTACATGCCAAGGCTCGTAAGAGTAACCGGTTAATTTCTCCTGACCTTTACCATAACGAATGATAAATCCGTACTTCGGTGCATTGGCCTTCAGCCATTTGCCTTCTTTCGTATTCCCGAAGCTCTGCTCCAGGGCATAGCCTACGGAAGCACTGGATATATCCATGCTAAGCCCGGTCTGATGCTCGCTTTGCCCCGGGCGTGCGCTTGTTTTGTTAGCGACAGCCTCGCCCTTGATACTGGCGTTACGTTCGAATATGGCTTTTTGGGTTGCATAGGAACGATAACCCGACACGGCTTTGAGGTCGATCCCGTCCCGTTTGGCAGCAGCGAACAGCTTTTCGAGCGCAGACGCCGCTATTTTTTTCATCTGCTTTTTGGGGCTTGGTCCCGAGAAGCTGAACGGAATTTGGGGTATGACCAAATCTTGCGGTACATAATTCGATGGTAGATTTCTTTGTTTGTTGACGAGCACAACCGTGCTGGACAGATTGGTGACCGTATTCATCCCGTTTACCGACCTCAGCGTCCGTTTAGGGGCGTTGTTTTCCAAAAACTTCGAAAATGATAGGCTGGCAGAAGATGCTGCGGCGGCTTCCGCCTTATCCAAGCCGGAACCGTTCGGTAACCCGGATAAAGCCAAACTTGTTACGACTGAACCGATGATGACGGATGGCAGGATTGTTTTGATAAAAGTATTGCGCATGTGTAGTCCCTCCTCGTTAGCTGTCTATTGAGTATATAAGAGAGTTATATCGATAGAATCTCCGGATTGTTTCTGAATTGTAAACAAAATAGAATAGATTGAATCCAATCATAACCCGAAAATAGATTATAGCAATATATGAAAAAGGGACGATTTTCTACATAAGGAGACTTTATACATGGAAATACGCGATTATATCAAACGAGGGTTTGAGGCCTATTACGCAAAATACAGCGAAATTTCGGAGGATGGGTTCTGCAGGTGGATGCGGCCGGACGTTCCCGCAGAGATGAAGACCGTTGATACCGATGAGGAATGGTCCATATGGAAAATGGTCCCTTCCATTGTGAGCGAAGAGCAGATTAGGGCGATGGAAGCAGAGTATGGATTGAATTTTCCCGAGTGGTATAAAGCATTCATCTCCACGTACCATCATTACTTTGACGTCATACCTGAACAGGCAGTATGCGAGCCGTTGGAGAACGTCAGGAACATGTACAATCCCTTGTTGTGCCGGCTGGGATATCTCCCTTTCACTTGGGATTCCGAATACGGCAAGATCTGGTGTATCGATGTAAGTGGAGAGGCCGGCGAGGGAATCGAAGCCATCTATGAGATCGAACATGAAATTTTGTTTGACCTGGATGAAGATCGAACGGATCGGGCCGAGCTTAAAGAGTCGCTAGTATTTTTGTACCCGGATTTCAAAGCGTATTTTAACGATACGTTCCTGGAGGGCTGACGGGTTCCATTTCTGAAGTATAAGGAGAAGTTTCAAATGCGAAATGAACAACTGCAGGAAATTTTGAATGAATACGACATCCGGGAACCGGAAATTTCCTTTATTCGGCATAATGAAAATCGAACGTATAAGGTAAAAGGCCATGACGGAAGCACATATCTGATGCGCATTCATCAACCGCTAAAAGAAGGCATGGCTGGTCAGCAGCATACCTACGACGGTCTGCTGGGCGAACTGCAAATGCTGGAGCACTTGTCAGGCTGGGATCATCTGCTTGTCCAAAGGCCTGTGCGTAATCGGAAAGGTGAACTGATCACGATTTTCGAACACGAGGGGAAGCGTTGGAACAGCTCCGTGCTTACCTGGCTGGAAGGAAGAGACTTGCAGAAGGATGACGTAAGCGACCCGGTACTGGTCGAGAAGCTGGGGACTCGCATTGCGGAGTTACACAAATTTTATGGCTCATACGAGCAGGAGGGCTTGGACAAGCGTCCGAGTCAGGGGATAGCCTACAATCTGTATATGATTGAAGTTATAAAGCAAGGATTGGCGAAAGATTTGTTTACTACCTCCGATGTTTCCATCATTGAAGAAACGATATCGTTGGTTAACACGCGCCTTGTGGACAGTGGTGACGTTGAGGCCTGGGGGCTTATCCACGGTGATTTAAGCTTGGGGAATATCATCATGACCTCAGATGGAGAACTGAGTTTTATCGATTTTGGTTTTTTTGGACCAGGGTACCATTATACGGATGTTGCCATGGGTGCCATGATGGTTCCTTCAGCTCTTCGGGATATATTCCTGAAAGGATATTATGGCAATGATCATACAGGACAAGAGAAGCTTGTTTTGTTAGAAGGTTTCATGCTGCTGGCCATTATCGGCTACTATGTCTTTCAGATGGAGAATGAATCCGTGCATGCATGGATGCGTGAACGAATGCCAAAGCTGTGCGCCGATTTCTGCACGCCTTATTTGTCGGGTGCACGCATATTTTATTCCATATAGCTCGATGTCGAATCACACGATGTCCGTCAAAGTTAATTATAAGTATTCAATCCCTTGGTCAGCAGGCTGATCGGGTGATACCATATGAGATATCAACGATATGATTAGAGGTGAACACCGTATGGCGGAAAGCGAACTTCTACTACAACAAGAGGCTCTCCAGGTGGAAGCTTCTGAGGTAGCAGATGAACTTCGACTTTACGAGTTATTAAGTCAAGCAGGCGAACCGGTGCGTGTCGGCAGTTCAGCCCTCGGATTGATGGTATGGAGAGACCTGGACATGACGGTCAAATGTTCTCGGCTGAATCAACCATTAATTGCACACATCGCATCGGAGCTCATGTTGCAAGCCGGTGTACGGGAGCTGAAGTTCATCAACGATACCGGTGATTATAATACGGGTCCCCTTTATCCCGATGGATTGTACATCGGCCTTAAGTATATATCTCAGCGTGGGAAGGAGTGGGCCCTGGACATTTGGTTCGTGGATGAACCGGAGAGACAACCTGACTTGAAACATATCATAACGATGCCTGAAAGGCTGACTCAGGAACGCCGGGAAGCTATTTTGAGAATCAAAAATCGTTGGGCAAGCCGTGCTGAATATGGAAAAAGTGTACGAAGCTTCGATATTTATACAGCGGTTCTCGAAGACAACGTAAGCACACCGGAACAGTTTGAAGCCTGGCTGGATCAAAGGTCCGTGAATAAAGAAGAAAGCCCGTGATTTAAGAATAGGAGATTTGCATATGGAGATTATCAAGCATAACCAAGACCAATGGGAACTTAAAGTCAAACAGAAAAATCAGTGGACTGTTCCTGTAAGCAGCGAAGAAATCGAGAAAGCCAGAATGGGCGATTGGTCTATTATCGTCACTTCAACCAAGCCTGTGCCCAAAGAATGGTTTCCGGATCTAAACGGAAAGAATGTGCTTTGCCTAGCTTCTGGAGGAGGGCAGCAGGGACCTGTTCTGGCTGCTGCAGGAGCGAATGTAACCGTGCTGGATTTCTCCGAATCTCAATTGGACCAGGATCGCTTTGTTTCTGAACGGGACGGATTATCTATTCGGACGGTTCTCGGTTCGATGACGGATTTAAGCATGTTTGAATCGGAGAGCTTTGATTTGTTGGTTCATCCGGTATCCAACCTTTATGTGCCTGATATTCAGCCTGTATGGCAGGAGGCATACCGCGTGTTAAAGCCTGGGGGCATGTTGATAAGCGGCTTTATGAACCCGGTCTTTTATTTATTCGACTGGGAACTGGAAGAACAGGGTACGCTTCGGGTGAAGCACACCTTCCCTATTCGGAACTGGATTATGCGACGGAAGAAGAAATTGTGCGAAGCGGGGTAGCATTGGAATTCGGACATACGCTGGAACAGCAATTGGGAGGTCAGATTCAATCCGGATTTATGATTGCCGGGTTATACGAGGATTCCTTCGGAGGCGAGAAATTGTTGGACCGTTATGCAAACAGTTTTATTGCGACAAGAGCCATAAAGCTTTAACCTCATGCCTATTTCCATGTCTTCACCAGCAGAGTCACCCTAACGGGTGGCTTTTCTTTTTTATGTATATGTAAAACTTAAGTGAATCCTATATTTTTAATATTATTCATATAGATGTTCCTATGATAGCATAATCGTATATCTGGCAAGGGAAGGAACGATGGATATGAGTACCGCATTTTGGTTAACGAATGCTCGTTTAGAGAGCGGCTATGAAGTTTCAGAAGGCGTTATTACGGGAACAAAAACGGAGATTTGCCACGTGTTCATAGAGGACGGGAACATCGCGAAGATCGTGTCATCCGACAGGACCATCACGGATTCATGGCCGCGACACGACGTGAAGGGATTGCTGCTTTTGCCGTCCTTTACCGAAAAGCACTGCCATTTGGATAAAACGCTGCTCGGTGACCGGTGGCGATCCGTAACGCCGGTCTCCAGCATTTTCGAGCGTTTGGATATCGAGAAAGCAACACTTCCGGCCCTGGATACCCGGACGCAGGACCGCGCGGAACGCCTGCTTCACATGTACCTGGAGTCCGGGGTGACGCATGTACGAACGCATGTCGATATTTATCCGGAAGTGGGTTTGGCTAACTTAGAAGCGGTTCAACAAGCATTGCACGCATTTGAAGGAAAGTTATCCTACGAGATCGTAGCTTTTCCACAGCATGGTTTGCTGCGTTCGAAGTCAAAGGAATGGGTGAGACAAGCACTTCGCAGCGGAGCAGGCTTGGTAGGCGGGGTTGACCCGGCGACGGTGGATGGCGATATCGAAGCCTCCCTGCAGGGAATGGTGGAGCTCGCCGTGGAGGTGAATGCGGGAATTGATCTGCATTTGCACGATGCCCATCATCTGGGAACCTTCACCATGAAGCGGTTGGCACAGCTGACCATCGAGGCGGGCCTGCAGGGCAAAGTGGCGATCAGTCATGCATTCGGACTCGGCGATATCCCGACGTCGCAAGCCATCGAAATGGGGGAAATGCTGGCTGATGCTGGGGTTGCCCTTATTTCGAGCGTGCCGATCGGTCGCAACATGCCGCCGGTCGGTTTGCTGCATGAGTGCGGCGTAGAGGTAGCCGTCGGTTGCGATAACATTTTTGACGTGTGGTCGCCTTTCGGAAACGGGGACGTGCTGGAACGCGCGGGCCGGCTGGCTGAGCTGTCCCGATGGGTGGATGAACGCTCTTTGGCACGGACGCTTCAATATATCACCGGCGGCATGACGCCGCTTGGTCCGGATGGCGAGCAGATATGGCCGCAGGTCGGGGACGCCGCCAGCATCGTGTTTGTCGAAACTTCTTGTTCCGCCGAAGCCATTGCCAGAAGATCAAGGCGCGTGGCGACGATGTTTAAGGGCAACATCGTTTCCGGTTCGCTTTAGGCGACGCATGTCGATCAGGATCAAGCTGCTGTTGTCCTTTACCGGTATGCTGGTCATCAGCTTGTTGGTTTTCGTCTTGACTGCCAGTTTGTTTACCGTCGCGGCTACCGGCGACATTCGCGGGGTTCGGGATTTTTATAAAGTTCACTACCAGGTTAACCCGCTGACCGAGCAAGAGGAGTCTATATTCCTTGAATTAAAATATCTTGCCAAGAACGATCCGGAAGGTCTGCTGGATCAAGAGCTGCTGAAGGAATATGATTTTAAGTTGAGAACCGTGCGGGCAGGCCTGTACGTCCGTAAGGAAAGCCTTCAGGTTTACGAGTCCAAGACGTTAAACCAGCCTGAGCTGGAAGCGAATCTCCCTCCATTCGACCTGAACAACAATCAAATCCGCAATACGCTGAGCATCGGGGAACGCTTTTATGCTTATGCCAAATTCGACTTCCGGTTCTCGGACGCGACGAAGGGAAGCGTATACGTGATCCGGGAGCGAAGTCCTTTCGGCGAGGTGACACGCAAGCTGTTGCCCATCCTTGTATTGAGTCTCGTTGGCATCATTGTGGTTGCGAACGTGATGTTATATCGCTGGATTACGCGCAGCGTGGTCAAACCGCTTGACTTGCTCCGAAATTCAGCCGAACACATCAAGGAGGGGAATCTTCAGTTTTCCCTGGATATGCATTCGAAGGACGAAATCGGCCAGCTAAACGAAACGTTTGAGAGTATGCGAAAGCGGCTGCACGAATCGATTCAGCTCCGGCTCCGGGACGAAGAGAACCGAAAAGAGCTGATCTCCAATATCTCACACGATCTGCGCACACCGATAACGAATATAAAGGGTTATGTCGAGGGCATTCGAGACGGCGTCGCGGATACGCCCGAGAAGATGGATAAATACGTGAATATCATCTACACCAAAACCATCGATCTGGATAAACTCGTGGATGAGCTGTTTCTGTATTCCAAGCTGGATTTGAAGCAGGTGCCGTTTATGTTCGAGCATGTCGATATCACCGGTTTCATTGACGACTGCATCGATGAGCAGCGCTATGTTCTGGAGGAGAAGGACATTCTGCTGGAGTGGAAGGAACGTCCCGGTGATCCTGTCGGGGTCATTGCCGACCTGGAGAAATTAAAGCGAACCGTGCTCAACATCATTGGAAATGCCCAGAATTTCATGGACAAGGGGCAAAAAAACATCGGCGTCTCGATCCGGCTGTCTCCGGAATGGGTAACGGTTGAAATCCGGGATAACGGCACAGGCATCGCACCGGAAGCGATCCCTTATATATTCGAAAGGTTTTATCGGGCCGAGCCATCCCGCAACTCTTCAACAGGCGGCAGTGGTCTGGGTCTTGCGATTGCGAGCCAGATCATTGAAGGACACGGGGGTCAAATCTGGGCTGAAAGCGAGCTTGGCGTCGGAACAAGCCTGTATTTCACCCTGAAACGAGCGAACAGGAAGGAGGCGCGGTAACCCATGGCCACACGCATTCTCATCATTGAAGACGAGACGACCATCGCCCAGTTGGAGCGGGATTATTTTGAGCTGAACGGTTTTGCCGTCGATTTATGCCATACGGGTGACGAGGGCTTGAAGCTTGCCCTTAACGAGGACTACAGCCTCATCATTGTGGACCTTCAGCTTCCCGGCATGAATGGCTACGAGTTGTGCAGCTATATCAGGAAGAACAAGGAGGTCCCGATTCTGATCGTATCCGCCAAGAATGAGGAGATCGATAAAATCCGTGCATTTAATCTCGGTGCCGACGATTACATTACCAAGCCTTTTAGCCCGAGCGAATTAGTCGCAAGAGCCAAAGCCCATTTGATGAGATATGTAAGGCTTCTGGGCAAGGAAAGTCCGAGTCCAAGCTCGGAAATTCATATTAGGGGCTTGGTCATCGACAAAACGGCGCGAAGGGTGTTCGTACGCAATCAGGAAGTCGCGTTTACGACCCGGGAATTTAATTTGCTTGAATTTCTGGCGAGCCATCCGAACCGGGTGTTCAACAAACATGAATTGTTCGAGCGGATTTGGGGCATGGATTCCAGCGGGGATATCGCTACCGTGACCGTTCACGTCCGAAAGCTGCGCGAAAAGATGGAGCTGGATCCATCCAATCCGCAGTACATTGAAACGGTATGGGGAGCGGGCTATCGTTTCTCGGTCTGAATGAGTTTAGAAATTGTTAATAAATATTTTCGAAACGTTTAATCCCGGATTTCTTGGGAGTTTAGGACTCTCATCTATCATGGAGATATGACGATTATCGTTCATATTCATCGAAGATAGGGAGGACTTACTTATGAAGAAGTATTCGAATAAACTGGCGGTCATGATGCTGGCCGCTGCACTGGGATCGGCGACGCTTCCGTTTCATGTTCTACAGGCTGATGCTGCACAAGCGCCGCTCGCTGCCCAAGATATAGAGCAAGCCGTTCAAGGGCTGTCCCAGCTGCGCGTGATGCAGGGTTACCAAGACGGCACGATGGGGATAACAAGTTCGATCACACGGGCGGAGCTGGCGAAAATGCTGGTGCTTGCGTTTGGACTTGAAGGCAAAGGGGAGACAGAGCCAAGCTTCACGGATGTGAAATCAAACGCGTGGTATGAGCGGTACGCAACTGAGCTGGTAGCACTAGATATTATGCAGGCACCGGACGGACGTTTTGATCCACGGGGAAGCGTTACCCACGCCGAACTGGTACAGATGGTGTCCAAGGCTCTGAAACGAGATGCGAAGTCCGTGGATTACTGGGCGCAACGTTTTTATTCCGAGGAGGGCCATGTCACTCGAGGTCAAGCTGCCTATTTGATAAGCATTGCACATGACGCAATTCCGTCGGAAAAAGCAAAAATCACGAGCGTCCGCGCACTGAATGCCATTACCTTGATCGTCACCTTTGATGCTCCATTGACATCGGACGATGAGACGTTTGTCAAAGCCAAAGAAGATTTTAAATTTAACGACGGTCTTGCCCTAACGAATATGCCGCGTCTGAAGACGGGTTCTATTTCCACCTATATCGTTCCAACTTCCGTTCAAAAACCGGGTACATCGTATACGCTGACCTATAAAGGGAAAACAGCAGGTACATTTACAGGAAACAGCACGAAGCTGGACATGACCGAGGCTAGACAGGTCACCCAGGATACATTTGAACTGGAGGCGCTCAAGGAGAATGGCGTCGTTGACTACGGTTATGTTATTTCTGCTTATAGCGGAGGCCGCGGCGCCAATGCCTTCGTATTGGATGAGAACAACAGCGCCGATGGCAAGGTCTATCAGATCATATCTTCTGGTCAAGCCAGAGAAGTTACGATTACGCCTGCAGGCGGACAACCTATCGTGGCCAAATACGTACCCTTCACCCAATCCACCGACGGCAAGCAAGAGCCGAAATTCCGATTGCCGGAAGGCCAGACGTTGACGCCGGGCGTTACCTACACGGTTACTTCGGGCTGGGCACTGATTGCCAACCCGTCATTCGTTGCAGGATCGTTTGCTCCGCTGGACATCATCGGAGCCGAGGCAGTCGGCGACAGTTCCATTGCCATCACCTTGTCCGAGGATCCGGGGGATGAGCTGTTCTCCGGCCGGAGCGTGGAATTGACCGACGCTGACGGCAATCAACACATGGCGACCTATAAATATTCAAGCCGAAAAGGAGCCGTAGGCATATTCGATTTGAAGCAGGAAAGTAAATTGAAGCCGGGATCGACGTATGCCATCAAACCTGTAGGCGAGTGGGCGGGAGAAACCGATGCGTCCCTGACCGTCAATTAATCCATTACAGCATGGACATGGCTGTCCATATACAAGAGGACGAGCGTAAAGCTCGTCCTCTTGAACTTGTTTATAAGCGACTATCCAAATGGTTCTATCATTTGTAAAATTAAGGGTAAGAACTTATACTGGTTTCAAAATCTGCTATATTCGAGGTGTACATATGGTCGAAGAGCTTGCTAATTATTTAAGCGAATGTGATATTGAAGTTTTGGATTTGGATGGCTTAACGCTCCCTGTCCCAAAGGAAGGGGAGTACAAGATTCTCATCGCACCCGGCTACAATCTGGTGGAAATGATGGAGGAAATCTGCGAAGAAGAAACCCTTTCTGAATACGTGAACAAGGAGCTGGAGCAGGTTCAGCGGTTAAGCATGAAAGATGTATTGGGAAAAATCGTGGCTTCGCGATTATCCTATACGGATATTGCGCTGGAACCGGAAGAAATAGAAGGCAAGAGCTTTGAGGAATTATATCGTTCTTATTCATTGCTATGGGAAGGCAGCGAAATGCTTAACGAAGAGTTTGGCGAATCGGATACCGAACCCTTTGACTGGAATACGACATGGGTGCAGGGAAAGGTGGAAGAGGACGAGCAGGTGATCCTGCTGACGCTGCCGGCTGAAGCCGGATATGAAGCACCGCTGTGGGTTCCGATGGGAGGTTATAACGAGTGTCCGTTGCCCGAGCATCAGTCGGTGTTTTTTAAGCATTTTCAGCAAAAGTATCAGATTAACATAGTGGCCGTTTCGGAAGATACTTGGATTCTTCAGGCCGGAAAACGACCCCAAACGTTTGAAGAAGCATTGCGGCTCGCCAAGGAGCATTTTATTTTCTGCCAATATGTCATGAACGGGTTTCCGACGCTTGGACACTATGCAGACTATTTAATGAAGCACGATATCTGGTATTTTTGGTGGGATTAAACTTGAGTCGTTATTTCTTGAAAACGCTATCACGGATAGGGGAGATATTTATTCTTAAGCAATCGAAGGTATTTCGCAGCTTTCTCATCTCCTATATTTGATTCCTCCCCGGCCTGAACGACATAAAGAGTACCTTTACGATGGTATCCATACAATCTTATGTTAAAAAAAGACTCCTTCAAGGAGTTTTTTTACGTGAACTCAGAAGAAAATTCCAATTAAATTGTTATTTTTGTAGTCGAAACGTCCGGGAAGTGGGTATTAATTGTTAAACGGTTGACAACCTGTATATACATGTATATGATTTTCCTATATGCAACCTGTATATACAAGATGACGAGGAGGACCCAGTTACATGCAGAACCCAGGAACCCAATTTCAAGATTGGTGGAGAACTTCGACGGTTTATCAGGTATACCCGAAGAGCTTCAACGATACAACCGGCCGGGGAACCGGAGATATACGCGGGCTCATGGAAAAGCTTGATTATATAAAGGGACTTGGCATCGACATTGTGTGGCTCCAGCCGGTGTATGTTTCTCCGCAAAATGATAACGGTTACGACGTCGCGGATTATAACAGCATCGATCCTGCATACGGAACGATGGACGATTTCGATGAACTTGTTGCCGAATTAAAAAAGAGAGACATGCATTTGATGATCGATATCGTCGTGAATCATTCTTCGACCGAGCATCGATGGTTTAAAGAAGCCATTTCTTCACGCGATAACCCGTATCGCGACTATTACATCTGGCGGGATCCAGCGGAAGACGGCGGCCCGCCGAATAACTGGCAATCCAAGTTTGGAGGTCCGGCGTGGCAGTATGACGAGGGAACAAGGCAATATTACTTGACATTGTTTGACAAGACGCAGGCCGATCTGAATTGGGAGAACGAGAAGGTCCGGGCGGAGGTCGTGGACATTCTCACGTTCTGGGCGGACAAAGGCGTCAGCGGATTCCGGATGGATGTCATCAATCTCATATCGAAGGATCCCGCTTTTCCCGATGATGACGGTTCCGTGGCGCCGGGCGACGGGCGCAGGTTTTATACGGACGGCCCCCGCGTGCATGAATACATTAAGGAATTGAACGAAAAAGTGTTCAAGCCTTACAATCTCGTCACGGTAGGAGAAATGTCCTCCACAACCTTGGAGCATTGCATTCGTTACTCGAACCCGAAGGAGAACGAATTCTCCATGACGTTCAACTTCCACCACTTGAAGGTGGACTACCCGAACGGGCAAAAGTGGGAGCTTAAGCCTTACGATTTCGAAGAATTGAAGCGGGTGCTTTCCGATTGGCAGATCGGCATGCAGAAGGGCGGGGGCTGGAATGCCCTCTTCTGGAATAACCATGATCAGCCGCGGGCGCTGACCCGGTTCACCAATGATGGCGAATACCGCTCGGAAAGCGCAAAAATGCTGGCTACGACGCTTCACGGATTGCAGGGCACGCCATATGTGTATCAGGGCGAAGAGATCGGCATGCCCGATCCGAAATGGAATGACATATCCGAGTTTAGGGATGTTGAATCTCTAAACATGTATACCATCCTACAAGAGCAAGGAAAAACGCCGGAGGAGGCTGCCCATATCGTCAGGGTGCGCTCGCGCGACAACTCCAGATTACCCATGCCATGGCATGGTGGCGATCAAGCGGGATTTACGACGGGGACGCCCTGGATCAAGCTCGATGAGCGGTATCCGCTGATCAATGCGCAATCCGAAGTGGATAATCCGCAATCGATCTATCATCATTACCGGAAACTGATTGAAATGCGTAAGAACCTTCCGGTGATGACGGACGGTGAATATGTTCGCCTGGATGAAGGGCATCCCGAAATTTATGCATACGCAAGAACTAACAAGGAGCAGACGCTAGTTGTCATTTCGAATTTCAGCGACCGCGGCGTATCGTTCGAGCTTCCCGAGGAGATGCATGATCATCTAACCGAAAGTCAATCGGTTCAACTGTTAATCGGCAACACAACGGAAGAACCCAAGCTCACGCCAACAGTTGCCCTACGACCGTATGCTTCCTATATGTGGCTTATTCACAACAACTAAATTCATAATGTCAGGAGCGTAGAGCTATGGCCATTGATCGCAAAAACGTGGAACGCATTGTCGAAGCAGTCGGCGGAAAAGACAATATCGAAGCCGCTACGCATTGCGTAACCCGATTAAGATTCGCCCTCGTGGACGACAGCAAGGTGGATTCCCGGGCACTTGACGAGAACGACCTGGTGAAGGGGCAGTTCTCTTCCCAGGGACAATTTCAGGTCGTGATCGGACCGGGTCTAGTAGACCAGGTTTACAACGAAATGATGGATATCACCGGCGGTGCAAGAGTATCGAAGGATGAAGTGAAGAACATTGCGAGCAAGAAGCAAAATCCGCTTCAGCGTGCAATTAAAACGCTTGCCGATATTTTCATACCGATTCTGCCGGCGATCGTCATGGCAGGTTTATTGTTAGGGATTAACAATCTGCTTACGGGACCGGGCATATTCTATGAAGGACAATCGTTGATTCAAGTCCATCCCGAATGGGCGGACGTAGCCTCGATCATCAATCTGATTGCAAGCACCGCCTTTACCTTCCTGCCTGTCCTGATCGGCTGGTCGGCGGTACGTCAGTTCGGAGGCAATCCGCTGCTTGGAATCGTGCTGGGCCTGATCCTGGTAAACCCGGATCTGCTCAGCGCTTACCAGTATGCGGATGCCAAACTTGAAGGCACGGTTCCGGTTTGGAACCTGTTCGGCTTTGAAGTGGAGAAAATCGGTTATCAAGGCCAGGTGCTGCCGGTCCTTGTCTCGGCTTATATTTTGGCCAAAATCGAGAAGTTCCTGAACAAACGCGTCCACGATTCCATCAAGCTGCTTGTCGTGGCACCCGTTGCCCTGTTGGTGACCGGGTTCCTCGCGTTCGTTCTGGTGGGGCCGATCACGTTTGCCATCGGCAACGTCCTTACTTCAGGCCTCGTCAGCATTTTTGATTCCTTTGCCGCTCTGGGCGGCCTGATCTATGGCGGACTGTATGCACTCCTAGTTATTACGGGGATGCATCATACCTTCCTTGCGGTGGACATTCAGCTCATCGGCAGCGAAGGCGGAACGTTCTTGTGGCCGATGCTGGCGCTGTCTAATATTGCTCAAGGTGCCGCCGCGCTGGCCATGATGTTTATCATGAAGGAACAGAAGGCGAAAGGACTTGCCGTCACATCTTCCATCTCCGCCTTCTTGGGGGTAACGGAACCCGCCATCTTCGGGGTCAACGTTCGTCATAAATATCCGTTTATCTTCGGTATGATCGGTTCCGGGATAGCGGGCGTGCTGCTGGCCGTGAACAACGTTCTGGCTTCATCGATCGGCGTGGGCGGGATTCCGGGATTCCTGTCCATTTTCCCTAACCAGTGGGGCGTCTTCTTCATTGGCATGGCGATTGTTCTGGTCGTTCCGTTCACGGGGACATTGCTGTTTGGGCGTTACCAGTTGTCCAAGCAGTCTCGACATACAGCTGCAGCGGATGGGAATGCTGCCGACATAGATGGAAGAGCACAAGCTGTGAATACGCAATCGAACGGCAGTCTTCAATCCGGGTCGTTCGCGTCGACGGAACAAGCAAACCCTTCAACCGTGGAAGCGACGCAACAAGGCGAAGTAGAGGTTAAGGCACCGATCAAAGGGAAAGTGGTTCCCTTGTCAGAGGTACCGGACCCTGCCTTCGCCGATAAACAAATGGGCCAGGGGATTGCCATCATCCCGTCCGAAGGCAAAGTGTATGCTCCGTTTGACGGACAAGTCGCCCATCTCATCAAGAAGAGCAAACATGCGATGATTTTGACGGATACGAACGGAATCCAGATCCTGATTCACGTCGGAATCAACACCGTTTCGTTAAAAGGCGAAGGATTCACGGCACATGTGGAAACGGGTGCGCAGATAAGGAAAGGGCAGCTGCTGCTTGAATTCGATATCGATCGTATTCAGCAAGCCGGATTGCCGGTCATTACGCCGGTCATAATTCCGGATGGGCAAGATCACATTCAGAACGTTACGGAGTTTGAAGGCGAGGCGCTTCCTGGCGATACGCGAGTGCTTCAACTGACTCTCGGAAATGGACGCTGACGGCTTCCTTTGCAACATGTAATCACTGCTCCGAAAATGGTACAATAGCTGATGGTGATAAAGGATGACGAACAACATTTATTGGACGCTGTATAAAGACTATGCTGACCAAATCGAAACCGGCGCTTTGCAGCCCGGGAGCAAGCTGCCCTCGGAGAACGAGCTGGCAGCAACTTATCAAATTACAAGGGAAACGGTCCGCAAAGGATTGAATCTACTCGCCCAAAACGGCTATATTCATAAGGTGAAAGGCAAAGGTTCGTTTGTGCTGGATACCGGAAGAATGAATTTCCCGGTTTCGGGGCTTGTCAGTTATAAGGAAATGGCGGAGCGGATTGGCCGGAAAAGCCGTACGATTGTGTATGAAACGGAGTGCGTTCCGGCCGGGGACGCCATCGCGAAGGAGCTGCACACCCGCCCGGAACGGCTAGTGTGGAAGGTGATCCGATCCAGGGAAATTGAAGGGGAGCGCATCATCCTCGATGTGGATTATTTGCTTGCCGACATCGTGACGGGTTTAACGAGAGAAATTACGGGCGATTCCATCTATCAATACTTGGAGCAGGAGCTCCATCTAAAGATCAGTTACTCGAAAAAAATCATTTCCGTAGAACGAGCTACGTCGATGGACCAGTCCTATATGGATCTTGGAAGCGATACCCATGTCGTCGTCGTCCGAGGTTACGTCCACTTGGAAGATACCACGCTTTTCCAGTATACGGAATCCAGACATCGATTGGATAAATTTCAGTTTGTGGATTTTGCAAGAAGGGAATCCAATCATGATTTTGGAGACAAATAGAAGTGAAGTTAGCCGCGAGTTTATCGCGGCTTTTTTTATTGGCTTCCCATGTCGCTCATGGCAAAGCCCATGCAGATCAGCAGCGTAATAGATGGAACAAAGAGGAAAACGCCAGGTTGATGTTGAAGCTGTACTTTAGAGGCAAAGATTCAAGCAATCCAGATAAAGGAGCTGATGGATCATGGATTTGGGACTCCATGGAAAGGTTGCGTTGATTACCGGGGGAAGCAGGGGGATTGGCCTTGAAACCGCCGTTACGTTTGCGTTGGAAGGGGCGAAAGTTGCCATATGTGCACGAGATGAGGAGCAGTTAAGGGCTGCCGCGAATCATATCAGGCATCTATCGAAATCCGAAGCGTTAACCATCGCAGCGGATGTTACGAAACCTGAGGATTGCATGCGAGCCGTAAACGAAACGCTCAGCCGCTACGGACGGCTCGATATCCTGGTGAACAACGCCGGAACCGCCGCAGCGAAGCCGTTTGAGCAGATCGACGATGAATCATGGGCATCCGATCTGGATCTCAAGCTGTTCGGCGCGATTCGTTTTTCGCGTGCGGCCGTCCCTCATCTGCGGAATTCCGGCGGCGGCGCGATTATTAATGTGACGACATCCTGGGCCAAAACGCCGCCGGCTTCATCCATGCCAAGCAGCGTCAGCCGCGCGGCGGGACAAGCCATGACCAAAGCGATGAGTCACGATTTGGCGAAAGACCATATCCGGGTAAACACCGTATGTATCGGAACGATACGGAGTGCACAGCTTGAGGCGCGTTGGAAACGTGAATCACCTGAACTCACCTGGGACCAGTACGCCAGGGATCCGCGCCATAACATCCCGCTCGGGCGTATCGGCGATACGGAGGAAGCGGCAAAAGTCATCGTATTTTTAGCGTCCGATGCCGCCTCCTACATAACGGGTACTGCCCTCAATATCGACGGCGGTTCGGCTCCGGCTTTGTAAGGGGTCAGCATTTAAATGATGGGGATATGCATTTGGAGCATGGAGGTTCATGCCTGTTGGTAAAATTTATAATTTTTTCATAACGAATATTATGTAAACCATGGTGCTTCGGAACGGGCAGGCCCTTGTTTGAAGACATGGCGATGATGTCGTAATTTTATATATGTTTTGTCGCATAGTTGGACTAAAAAAATGTGTAAGATGTGATACCTTATATGTGGATGTTCGGAAAATAAATGACGCTGCCGGAAGGAGTGATTTCCCTTATTGTTACTTTTTTTCTAAGACGTCATAGGGATAGAGCAGTCATAGGGCCACTTCCCTAAACGTGGTGCGTACACCAACCTTTCGGATGGATGAAGGTTATCCACATGCCGACTGGCGGCCGCTCTTTGTTGAGCGTGATGTGCCATTCAGAGATTCGTAGAGGTGTTGTGACAGAATTACATACAACGATCTGCTTGTTTTATAAAACATTTCGAATAAGCAGAAATTATGAAATTTTAAAAAATGACGAAAAGTGATGGTGATGATCCATGTCTAAAGTGTATCGTATTGGAATTATCGGCTGCGGCGGAATCGCAAACGGGAAGCATCTTCCCAGCTTAAGCCGTTTAAAAAACGTGGAGCTCGTGGCTTTCTGTGATATCGTAATCGATCGGGCAGAAGCAGCGGCTAGCAAGTACGGTATTGAGGAAGCAAAAGTGTATGGCGATTATAAAGAGCTGTTGCAGGATCAAAGCATCGATATCATTCATGTTCTGACGCCTAATGACTCGCATGCCGAGATTTCCATTGCTTCGCTAGAAGCAGGAAAACATGTGATGTGCGAGAAGCCGATGGCCAAAACTGCCGCCGATGCCAAGCTTATGATGGAAACAGCGAAACGTACAGGCAAGAAATTGACGATTGGATACAATAACCGTTTCCGCGAAGATAGCCTTTATCTGAAACAGGTATGCGAAGCCGGTGAACTCGGAAATATTTATTTTGCCAAAGCGCATGCCGTACGAAGAAGAGCGGTTCCGACTTGGGGCGTCTTTTTGGATGAGGAAAAACAAGGCGGCGGGCCGCTTATCGACATCGGCACGCACGCGCTCGATCTGACGCTCTGGATGATGGATAATTACAAGCCGAAGATTGTCCTCGGTACCACATACCATGAACTGTCCCGCAAGGAGAATGCGGCCAATGCTTGGGGACCTTGGGATCCCGAAAAATTCACGGTGGAAGATTCCGCCTTCGGCATGATTGTGATGGAGAACGGCGCAACCATTATGCTGGAATCCAGCTGGGCGCTCAATACGCTTGAAGTCGATGAAGCCAAATGCTCGCTGAGCGGTTCGGAAGGCGGAGCCGATATGAAGAACGGTCTTCGCATCAACGGCGAGAAATTCAGCCGCCTGTATACAAACGAAATCGAATTGAACTCCGGCGGGGTTGCGTTCTATGACGGCAAGAAGGAGCAAGCTCCGGATGTTGAGATGAGAAGATGGATCGAGGCTATCGACCAGGATAAGGATCCTGTCGTAACCCCGGAACAAGCTTATGTTGTATCTCGCATTTTAGAAGCTCTCTACGAATCCGCAAAACTCGGCAAAGCCGTTTACCTGGACTAAGATAATTTCATATTATGATCGATAATGAAGGAGCCCTGATGATCAGGGCTTTTTTTTATTATTTTCGAAACATGCTGAATCTAGCATAACTGGATATGTAATTTTGGGGGAATGAGATATAGATTAACGGGAATAATAAGCTCATTACATAATGAAGGCAGGGTACATGAAATGATATTTATTTATAATGATTACGGTGGAACCCACACAACCTCACTGGCGGCCGCGTATCATCTAAATAAACTACCTACGAATCGGCAGCTCACAACCGAAGAAATTCTGGCGGTTGACTATTTCAATAAACTAAATCGGTCCGACATGGGCAAACTCGTTTTTCACGGGTTGGATGAGAACGGGAATCCGGTGTACACCCTTGGAAGGGGCTCATCCAAGGTTGTCATTCCAGCTCTAGAAAATTTGAGTCTGATCCTTCAAGACAAATATCAGAACGCGGAGCCTATTGTGTTTTCCAACACTTCACCTACCGTTCCATTGATCATGACGATCGGGGGATTTTTGTCCAGAGGATTAAAATTAGGTTTTGTCGGCGATCCTTTATTGGTCGCAGGTTCGAAGCAATGCTGCGCCAATATCCGTGAACTCGTTCTACATACAAAACAAACCGCTGCTGCGAGGTCCGGAACGGAGTCTGTTATTGTTATTGAGAACAAAAATTATTCGGCATAGCTATTCGAAGTCTGTACTGTGAAGATAATCCGGGAATCAACAGGTTTATCTTCTTTTTTTTAGCCAAGTATGCGTTTTCTGGTATAATCTAGGAGTCTGTCGAATGATTGTCGAACCTGTTGGGATGTTTAGAACGATTCGGGTTGGATTCCATCGCTAAATGAAGGGTGAGTGATGGTGATTAAACGTCTTTTCAAGATCAGCACATGCCTTGTCATCTTGACGTATCTCATATTCATGATGATCGGGCTCTTCAGAAGAACTTTATCCGTTCGTGCAAGTGTTCTAATGACTGTTGTCACCGCCATGATTGTCATCATTTTCTATGGATTGACTAAACTGATTCATTATATTGATCACAAGTTGTATAAAGAGCTGAAGCGTATGATGAAATAGCGCGACGAAGAAAAGGATGATATCCCAGTCCATCGACTTTCTGGATGTCATCTTTTTTTTGCCTAAATAACAAAATCAATCGATTTTTCGGTTAGCTGCGTTTTCTTGCGGGAGTGGAGGTTATCGAAAATTCTATTGGCCTGTACGGGTATGCTACCATTTTTCTGGTAGATGGATTGGATCGAGGTATCGCAGCTGGAACACGGGGATTGAAGGCCCGCGGGGTCATGGAAACGTCGGCGGAAAATGTCATCCGCGGCACGCGTGAGTCCTTTTCGGAGGCACTGCGAACGAATACGGCCTTGATTCGCCGAAAGATCAAGGATCCGAATCTTTGGATGGAAACGAAGCAGATCGGCCGAGTAACGCAAACCGATGTCGCGATGATGTACATCAAAATGGACTCCGGAAATGGCTGTTTAAAAAAATAAAAAGTCCTCGAAATCCGCTTGAACGGTTGGAGGACAAAGTGGTATGTTTGATAATCCATTGTAAACGTGATTGAAATGGAAATACTTTGGCTTGCGCGATCCGTCTATTTGTAGACGGTTTTTTTATGTTGAACCGGCAGGAATGGGTAGATTTTCTCTTGCGCACTAATATATGAAGCCACTCAGACTTCATAAACGAACGCTTTATGCTAAATCCTTAGGCTTATCACCGATTAAACCCAACAAAAACATTTGAGAATAAGCGTAACCTTTATAAGTCTTGGATAAACACGAAGGAATCGTAAGATCCAGATCCATATAGGTAGTCAAGATCAATTGAGTGAACTCCTTCTGGTTCGTCAAGGAATACTCCTGCAATTGTTTGGCGAATTCCTTGCTGACATGTTCTCTTCCTCCAAGTGCTTGCTGTAATTGGTAACCTGCCAAGTATAACTCGGCAGCTGTATCTTCATCTGTTCCTCGATGCTCAACTACATAATTGCCGATCCAGTCGCGAACAAGAGTTGAAGGGTCTGTGTTATTCTCCTTTGCAATCTCTTGAAAGCTCTCCTTGAGGTCTTTGGATAGACGGATGTGCAGATTGGTATCCATGGGCAAAACCTCCTTAACGTAGTGAATCTATTGTACACATAATATATACACGTTGTCAACACGTTGTCAACACGTATTAGAACACGCGAAAACACCGGAAAAGATCCGTTGATAACCGATAGAGGGAGCAACGCCGATCCATTGCTAAATGACGGTTGAAGCAGATACCGTGATAGCCAGTGACAAGAACATATACACACTAGAAACCGCGACTATCGCGTTTTTTGTTTTATTTGTTTTTAATGATGTGGAAATCAGCAATTAAGAAGAAATCATGGATAGTTGAGTACGATAAAATCAGTGTGCATGCTCAATATGTGAATCGAGGAGGACTTAATGATGGGTAGAATCATTCTGACTATGCAGACTACGATGGACGGCATTGTATCCAATGAAGATCAATGGATGACATTAAATGAGGAAATCTTTGAAGATTATTTAGAGTACTATAATACTATAGACACGATTATTATAGGCAGCAATTCGTATTCATCATTAGCACAGCATTGGCAAAATGCTGAGAATTCATCTGACGACGACCTTGAACGAGCTATAGCCATGCGCATAAACGCCATCCCCAAATTTGTGATTTCCAGCACGAAAATGGATGTAACTTGGAAAAACTCTCAGCAAATTCTAGTAAACGGTGAAAATTCCATGGCTCATCAAATCGAAATGCTCAAAAATAGAGAAGGAAATATCTCTGTAGAGAGTGGAGTAAGAACGTGGCAATTATTTATCCAACATGATTTATTTGATGATCTGTGGTTATTTATACATCCGGTAATCGCTTCACAGGGGGAACGGTTGTTTGCGCTTGCAAATAAACGATTCACTATGAACCTTACCAGCAGTAAAACCTATAGCAACGGTGTACTTGGACTGTACTACAGTAAATAGGGCATTGCTATGAGAAGAGGTTTTCTATTCGAGGAAACCAGTGCGGCCAGCGTCTCTAAGATGTACGCTGGCCGCCTTGATTTCAATGGGGATAAGCCGTATCGAATTCGATGCCGCACGGACCGCCATTCGGATTGACGTCAAGGTTGATCTCCGTGCCGTCTTCCCGGAACAATGGCCGATAAAATGCACCGATTTTGGTGGCCGACGCGTTGGCGTAATGGCAGATGAAGGCGCGGCGGAACCGGTTGGATTTGTTGCGGTAGGAGCCGTGGATCAGGTTGCCGTTAAAGAACAGGACGTCCCCTTTGTCCATGATCGCGGGGAGGACCTTTCTATCCTTGGGGGGCTTCACAAAATGAGTGGTAAACGACTCGTTCGAATCGGCTTCCTCCGGGCATGCCAGGTCATAATCACTTGTTTTCGGAACGACGAGCAAACCGCCGTTCTCTTCATCAGCCGCGTCGATTGCGGTCCATGCGGCAATGCAATTGCCCGGCTCCACCTGCAGGTAGAAGTTGTCCTGATGCAGCGCTTGGCCGCGGGAGCCTGGAGGTTTGTAATAGAACATGCTTTGGGCGGCGAGCGCCGGTTCCCCGTACAAATCGGCCAATACCTGCATGACCGGTTTATGCAGCATGTATTTCTTCGCGGTTGCATGAAAGCGGTGCGGATGCATAACGCGGGGATAACGTTTGAGCGGCTCAACGGTTTCATCGTCCAGCACAGGTTCAAAGTGGCCGGGCACGGTCTTGTGGCTGATCTCCTCAAACGTTGCTTCGATCTCCGACAGCTCCTCCTCGCGGAAGAGACCTTTTACAATTAAAAATCCCTCCGTTTCGAATTTGTGCAGCTGTTCTTCCGTCAATACGTGTAACTTCTCTCTCATAGCAATTCCTCCCGCAAATTAATGGTTTTCCTGTTGACAATAGAATAAGGTCTGCTTAACTTGAGAGGAAGTATGATTTCTGCTTAATATTACCGGAATTCTGCTATTCGGGGTACAGAGGAGGAGAGGTCGCTTGAGAACGCCGGCTGATAGGCATGCCGTATCCTTAGAAAGCACCGGAACCATATTCGGCGATCATTTCGAGCAAGACGATTCTTATCGCCTGCGTCGTCCTAACGGAATGCAGGACTGGCTGCTTGTTTACACGCTAGAGGGTGAGGGCTATTTCCGCACGCCTGCCGGGGAGAAACGCTGCGGATTCGGGCAGCTCGGCCTGCTGCGCGCCAACATCGCCCATGAATACGGTACCGTGCAGGGGACACATTGGAACTTTCTTTGGATCCATTATCCCGGGCTTCCGGAAAACGGGATGCTGCCGAACGAGGAGTTTCTGGTCGAAACCTTGCCTGATGAACGTGTCCGAGGCCGTGTCGAGCTGGCCTTTCGTAATGTGCTGCAAGATTCGCTGGACCGGTTAGAACTGTGGGAAGCTCTGTGCGAGAACGCCCTGCGTGAGATTTTGCTTCTGCTTGCACAGCGGATGAACAAGAGGCTCGATCCCAGAGTCGAGCAAGCGCTTGGGTTGTTATCCCGTTCGTTAAAAGAAGACGTCAAAATTGATGCCTTATCCCGAGAGATCGGAATTTCGGGATCCAGGCTGGCGCACTTGTTCAAACAGCAAACGGGATCCACCATTTTGGAGCATCTGAACCAGATGAGGGTTCGCCATGCCGCTTTATTGATGAGCCATTCGGGCCGTACGGCGAATGAAGCTGCCCATGACGTAGGGTTTAACAGTTACAATCATTTTGCCGATCAGTTTCGCAAGCAGTTCGGGGTTTCGCCGAGGCAGTACCGCCAGGCATGCAGGCATCCATGAATGGGCCGGGTTTACATTCGATGCCTGACTGAAGACGGTGCAGCCATATCAGAGTAACATACGAAATGACAGGAAGGACTGCTGAAGGGCAGTCTTTTATTTTTCTATTCCCGCATTTGAGATTTCTTCGGTTTCTCAGCCATTTCGCTATGATCCCAATTGTAGAAATTCATAAAGAGCTTGATAAAATGAGCAAGATACCATCCGTATGACGGTCCCTTGCTGTTTATGCGGGGCCGCTTATGATGCGGCTTTTTTGTTGTTCGGCCTTAACTTTGTGACAGAATCGAGCTTGGTTAACCGCTAGAAATAACGACTTTTCTGCTGTGATGCTTCTGCTTCTTTTGAAATATCCACATGGTCGAATAATGGGACAAGAGGAATATAGCATGATCGTTATGGATTGACACCATCCCGGTATTTGCCTATTATACGGCCAGGCGGTTCCGCTAGTCTTCCATATTCCACCAGAGCGGGTTGCGTCTAATCATGACGAAAGGAGGTTCAGATGACTAAAAAACAGAGGCTGAATGCCTGCCGGATTCGTTCAAAGCTATTAGAGCGGTCTTTCGGGATAGTCAACACCGAATTCTATCGAATTCTAAGGAGGTCATTTATGAGATTTGCAAAAAGCGGCAAGTACCAGGTCTTTATGCTGGCATTGTGTCTGATATTGGTTTGTTCGGGCGGCGGTCTCGCCGCTGCTTCCGGGGAGAGCAGGCTTGCTCAGAAAACATACGGAACACCGGAGGAAATTCTCGTTCCTAACAACTATACGGTGGCCGTGTTCAACGGTACCACGGGCAAGGAAGAGGGCCGCAACGTCCTTTATGCGACCAGTAAAGGAAAGCCGGGGCATCTTAACGTGATCGATCTGGAGGATTATCAACTGCTGAGGAGCATTCCGATCGGACCCTCCGAAAGCTCATGGGCACATACAACGGCACCGGACGGAACATTGTTCCTTGCGGCCGACGGCGGCGGAGCAAGGCTGTGGAGTTACTCACCGGTTACTCATGTCCCTGTGCAAGTTGCACAGTTCGATGGCCAGTCGGTTCCGAACAGCATCACCACGGATGAGCAGGGCCGTGTGTATGTCGGAACCTATCCCGGCGGCAAAGTGTACCAATACGACCCGGCTACGAAGCAAACCAAAGATTACGGCCGCGTCATCGGGTCGCTTGACCAGGAATATGTGCGCTCCATTGCTTACCAGGGCGGCAATATATTTGCCGGCACCGCGCATAAGCAGATCGTACGCGTGAATTTAGCGACCGGTGAGAAGGCAAATATCGCGGCTTCTCTGCCGGTTAAGGAAGACACCGTGTATGACCTGAGCACGATTGATAACCGTTATTTGTTTGCCCGATATACGGACGGAAGCGGCATTCCTGGAGAGGCGTTTATCTACGATACGCAGACGGAAAGCTGGCTGGATGTTGTGCTGGAGAACGTAACGGGGCTGCACGCGACGGACTCGCTTGACGGAAAACTGTATTACATGTCCGACAAGAAGTTGAAAACGTTTAATCTTGCCACGCATGAGGTCGAATTGACCGGCATGGAGTACAACAGCGGATTTCGGGGAGTAGATTGGGTGGAATTTCCCAATAATCCGGAATACCCGGGCAAAAATCTGGTGACCGTCCGTTATGACGGCGGGGTTACGATCATGAACATCGAAACCAAGCAGGTGCACCTGATGCCGCCGGTCATCCCGGGTCTGCCCGGCGTTGTCAACCGGTTGAAAAGCGTATCGGACACTCACTTGATCACCACCGGTTCGCAGGCCCGTTCCTCGCTCGTCGATCTGACCAATAACACTTCAACGCCGTTCAGCATCGGCCAAGCGGATAGCGTTCATGCCGTAGGCAATAAAGTCTATATGGGCGTGTACCCGGAGGGCGGACTGTACGAGTTCGATTTATCGACGGAGCCTGGAATGAACAATCCGAAGAGACTGGCCGTTCTGGGCAACGATCAGGAGAGGCTGGTTGATATCTCCAGTTCCAAAGGCAAGCTCTACATTTCGACGATTTCCGGTTACGGCACTTTGGGCGGTTCGTTGACCGTATATGATACCGCCACCGGAGAAATCAACGTTCATCGCAACGTCGTCCAGAATCAGAGCGTGCTCAGCACGACGGTTCATGACGGCAAGGTGTTCGGTTCCACCACGATTCGGGGCGGACTGGGCTCCGAGCCGACGGAAGCGGAAGCGAAGATTTTTGTTTGGGATGAAGAGACGCAGCAAAAAATCACCGAGTTTCCGCTCCGGGTTCCGGGACTGGATAAACCGATATTCATCGGAGATCTATCGGCCGGTCCGGACGGTTTGATCTGGGGAGCATCTTATGAGTATATTTTTGCGATCGACCCCGATACGTATGAAGTCGTGAAGAGCAAAAAAGTGTATCCAAGCTTGAATTTCAGCCAATGGGCGCATCATCCGCTCCGCTGGTCGGAGGATGGTCTGCTTTACGTGCTGTTCAACAACAAACTGACGGTCATTGACCCTGAAACGCTGGAGCATCGGACATTGGCCGACACCTCCAGATTCGATTTACATGCCGACGGGAATCTCTATTTCACAGACATGCAGACCAATACGATTCTGTATCGGATGGAAGTTGACGGAGAAGTCGTGGAAGAACCGCCGCATACGGCTGTTCCCGTCACCAATCCTGGATTCGAAGAGGGAATGAAGGGATGGAGTCAATTATTCGCTCCAGGCAACGGTTATCGTTATGATCTCAGCACGGAACGCAGTTTCACGGGAACGCACAGTTTGAAGATTACGGACACGCTGAGAACGGCATCCGTTGCCGTCCAAAGCGATGCGATTCCCGTCGTCCCGGGAGAGGAATATACGGCAGGCATGAATCTCTATATTGAATCGGGCCAGCCGGGCTTTATGTTCCGATTCTTTGACAGCAATAACGCCACGATTTCCACACTGGAAACCCATTTGGATGAATCGAGATTGGCTCAATGGCAGAAAGTGACGCTCAGAGGGAAGGCTCCGGCTAATGCAGCTTATGCGAAACTGATTGCGGTAACTTCCAGATACAATGTGGCAACGGCCTATTATGACGATTTCTTTGTGACCGTAAAAGACAGTGTTCCGCCCGTCACGACGGTTAGCCTAACGCCTTCTCCCAACGAGAACGGCTGGGTGAATGCCGATGTGTCCTTGTCCATCTCGTCCGACCGCGCCTACTCTATTGCATATGATGCGGAAGGCGCGCAGCCGATAGAGAAGACCGCGGTAAAAGGGAGTACGGCTCAGCTTCAAATCACTGAGGAAGGCGTCACGACGGTTACCTATTCCGCCACCAACTTCTCAGGCGTATCCGAGGCACCTGGAACGCTAAACGTGAAGATCGACAAGACGGCTCCTGTCGTTGAATTCACCGGTGAGCGTACGTACACGGTAACCGACTCCGTATACGTTTCGTGCAGTGCCGTCGACAGTCTGTCAGGGTTAGCTGACAATCCTTGTTCTCTTCCGCTGCTCGAACGTCCTGCCTATTCCTTCGAACCGGGCTCCCATGAAATATCCGTAACGGCAGTCGATCTGGCCGGAAATAAAACGGAATCCGTCTTTCGATTTGAGGTAGCCGTGACCTATGACAGCTTGATCGGGCTGGTAGAGCGTTTCGCAGGAAGCGATCAGGGACTCGCACAATCGCTGTCTACGAAGCTGCAAGGCGCCAAAGAGGCGGAGGATCGAGGCAACGACTCTGCTAAGCAAGGCAAGCTGAACGCTTTTACCAATCAGGTCAGGGCGCAATCCGGCAATAAATTGACGGATGAACAGGCGGATGTGCTTGCAAAGCTGGCAGCATATTTATAAGCAGGCTTAGAGCAAGGGAATGAACATCGACCGTGCGTTTCTAAACGCTCGTTTAATAAAGGAAACAGCCGCGTAAACCACGCGGCTGTTTCTTTTTTTCGGAATGATACCGACCCTCCCTTGCGAGGTACCTTCGACAACCTACGGCACGTAGGACGATGTTAATAAGGCTGCAACCGTCGAAATTTGTCATAACAATTCCGCGTTTATACAACTAAAGTAGCAATTATTCAATGTCATATTGACTGGAAAATAAAACCTCACTAAAATGTGTTATAACAAATTATGAATTACATAACAAATGTTAGTACAAGTAAATAGAAGGGGGTGTCATATTACTGTACCAAGCAGATATTGCTGATGATCTCGCACAGCTCAGACTTCTGCTACACGCTATTCGATTAGATAAAGGAGGTCATGATTAAGCATGGACGCCCGATTAAACTCGGCATCCCCACAGCCCGCTCCCAAACCCACCCGGTGGACGCATGTTAAGAGGCAGCTAAAGCGAAATATCGGGCTGTATATCATCATTTCCCCGGCAGTGCTTTACTTTTTGATCTGGCATTATTGGCCGATGTACGGCGTACAAATCGCTTTCAAGGATTTTATGCCCGGGCTTGGCATCTGGAACAGCCCATGGGTCGGGTTCGAACATTTCGAGCGGCTGTTTGACGCCTATTATTTTTGGACGATTCTGAAAAATACGATCGGGATCAGTTTATACGGACTGCTGGTCGGCATTCCCGCGCCAATCCTGCTGGCTCTTTTGTTCAACGAGATTCGGAATCGCAAATTCCGCTCATTCGCTCAAAGCATATCCTATGCACCTCACTTTATTTCGGTCGTCGTTGCAGTCGGTATCCTGTTTTTTTTCATCTCGCCTACGAATGGCGTCTTTAACTCCATCCTAGTCTCCTTGGGGAAGGAACCGGTCGATTATTTGGCAGAGCCGTCTAAATTCTGGCATCTCTATGTCTGGTCGGGCGTATGGCAGGGAGTCGGCTGGTCTTCGCTCATTTACAGCGCGGCCATCTCGGGCATCTCGCCGGACCTGTACGAAGCGGCCTATATGGACGGGGCCAGTAAATTTCGCCGAATTTGGCATATTACGATTCCCGGCATCGTCCCGACGATCGTCATCCTGTCAATCTTGAGTGCAGGCGGCATCATGAGTGTCGGCTTCGAGAAAATCCTGTTGATGCAAAACGCGATGAACCTGGAAACCTCCGAGGTGATCTCCACTTACATGTACAAGAGCGGACTGCTTAACACCCAGTACAGCTTTTCGGCGGCAGTCGGCCTGTTCAACAATGTGATCAATTTTATCATCCTGATCATCGTTAACGCGGTTGCGCGCAAGGCGGGGGAGACCAGCTTATGGTAACCGTCGATGCAGGAATAGGGAGGGAACCTAAGAAGTGCTGCTGAACATTAAACGAACGCCAGGAGAAAAACTGGCCGATATCATAATACTAGTGATGTCAATTCTCGTGACCATCGTCATTTTGTACCCGCTCATTTTTGTTCTGTTTGCGTCATTCTCCGATCCGCGCCAAATATGGGACAAGCCGCTGCTGCTCTTTCCGGCAGGCTTCAACCTGGACAGCTATGCCAAAGTATTCGAGAACAGCGAAATATGGAGCGGGTATGCCAATACGCTGCTTTACGCTCTCATGGGTACCGCGATCAATATCATGATGACGGTATTCGGTGCGTACCCGTTATCCCGAAAGCGCTTTTATGGCAAGGGGCTATTCACGCTGCTGTTTGCTTTTACGATGTTTTTCAGCGGCGGGCTGATTCCTCTGTACTTAGTGAACAAGGAGCTTGGATTACTGAATACGATGTGGGCATTGGTGCTGCCCGGTGCGATCAGCGCCTACAACATGATTATTATGAGAACCTATTTTCAGACCCGGATTCCGGTGGAACTGGAAGAGAGCGCCTACGTCGACGGCTGCAACGATTACCATATGCTGTTCCGAATCGTGCTGCCTTTGTCCATGCCGATCATTGCCGTAATGATCCTATTCTATGGAGTGGGCCACTGGAACTCGTATTTTGACGCTATGATTTATTTGACGGACCGGGAGAAATTCCCGCTGCAGCTGATATTAAGAGAAATCCTGGTGCAGAACGACTTCAAGGAAATGGCCGGAATTTCGGTCGGCGCCGAATACGCGGATCAGATGATGGTTAAGGAAGGCTTGAAATATGCGATCGTCGTATTATCCGCGCTGCCGCTACTGCTATTGTATCCGCTGCTGTCGCGATTCTTTGAGAAAGGCATCATGGTGGGAGCTATCAAAGGGTAAGCCGATATAGGAGCGGTCAATACCGCTTGGAACTCATAATCATGGAAAAAGGGGATATGGATTTATGAGAAAAAGAATGAATCTTTTGCTTGCTTTCATGTTGACATGCTCGTTGACGCTTTCCGCCTGCGGCGGATCAGGGGGAAAGGCGGAGCCGGAACCAGCCGGAACGGACGGAGACCCCGGGAACATCAAGCTAAGAATCGTCAAACGCGGATATACCGATGTGCATCCACCAGCCGATCAATTATGGATGTGGCAAAAATACGAGGAGATGTCCGGTATTGAGGTTGAGTTTGAGGAGCTGGCCGGTTCCGCCGTAACCGAGAGGAAAAATGTCATGCTCGGCTCCAACGACCTGCCGGATGCGTTCTACCGCATTGCCTTCGGCACCGACGAGCTGATGAAATACGGCAAGCAGGGCTTGTTTGTTCCGCTCGAGGATTTGATTGAACAGCATGCGCCGAATTTAAACAAGCTGCTCAAGGACAATCCGGACATCAGAGGAGCGATTACGATGTCGGACGGACATATTTACGCTCTTCCCTACGTCGATTTCTCGAAAGCATTCAATTCCGTTCGCCTGTATATTAATCAGGATTGGTTGGATGAAGCGGGGCTTGAAGTGCCCAAGACGACCGAGGAGTTCCGCCAAGCGCTCATGAAGGTTCGAGAGAAGGACAGCTCCCGTCTCGGCTGGGTGCTTGAATCGCAGTACTGGACCTTCCTGGAGAGCTTTCTGGCCGGCAGCTTCGGTATGGGTGAAGGCGGCGCCAAGGCTTTCGGGCAGTATCTCTATAAGGACACGGACGGACAAGTCAAGACGACGTTCAACGATCCGAAATACAGGGAGCTCTTGCGATATATGAGCGATCTGTACAAGGACGGCTCGTTGGCTCAGCAGAATTTCACGACCGGCTACGATTATGCCAAATGGTCTACGGACGGCTCCAACAATTTGATCGGCTCGTTTGTATGGGAAGGGCCGGGATATATCGGAAAGGACGCGGCTGAAAATTATGTGGGCATTCATGCCCTGGAAGGTCCGAACGGCGATAAAGTCGCGGGGGTGCTGGGACCGCCAGCCAAAGGGATCTTCGGTTTCGTAATTACCAACAAAAACAAGTATCCGGTCGAAACCATCAAGTGGATCGATTATTTCTTCGGTGAAGAAGGGATTAACTTCGCTACCTTTGGATTGGAAGGAGAAACTTACGAACTGGTGGACGGCAAACCGAAATACAAGGACGACATATTGAATTACAAGGGCGGCGTGCAGCTGGGTGCCTTCCAATATGTTGATAATGTGTATGGCGCTTATTACCCTTATGTTGAACCTGACGACGATCTGCGGATGGCGGCTCGCGGGACGACGGTCGCTGACGAGATCAAAGCGGATCCTGCCGAGCTGGATGAGCTGGCTCCTAAAGAGCTTTGGCCGGATTTTGTTCCCACGGATGACGAAGCCAACCAAATCAGCGCGATTCTGACCGACATCAATAAATATATGGAGGAGATGCGGGTCAAATTTGTTACGGGCAAAGCGAGTCTGGACACGGATTGGGATAACTACGTGAAGACCTTGGACAAAATGGGAGCCCAGCGTTACCTGGAAATCAAAAGGGCGCAGTATGAACGCTATACGAATGTGAAGTAACCATGACGGGACGCAGGCATGATCGATCGGGGCGGTTTACATGCCAATGATGCAAACGCTATAATTTTAGTTGGACTAGATCAAACCGGAAAATAGATAAAGATGGGATGAGAACCAAGTTGACCAAAGACAATAAACCGCTGTACCGCGTGATGATGGACGAGCTAAAATCGAAAATTTCATCCGGCCTGTACCCTTCCGAGGCCCAGCTTCCTACCGAAGCCGAGCTGAGTACGGCTTTCGGCGTGAGCCGCATTACAACAAGAAGAGCGCTCGAGGAGCTGGAGCGGGACGGGTTCATCTACCGCGTCAAAGGAAGCGGAAGCTTTGTCAAACCCCGGCAGCGGGGTCAGGAGCAGCGGTCAGTTGGAACGGAAAAAATGATATCGCTGATCCTGCCTTCCGAGGACGACCGCGGTACGATGGGGTATATTCGCGGCGCTTCGGACTGGCTGAACGCGAACGGCTACTATTTAAGCATTCATCAGAGCGATTATGACTCCCAGAAGGAGCGCGATCTCCTGGAGATGCTGACCCGAAAGGGCATTGCGGCCATTATATTGTACCCGCGGAACGATCATACGAATTACGATATCCTGCATCGGCTATGCCTTGAAGATTATCCGATCGTGACCATCGATAAATACTTTGACAGCCTCCCGCTCGGGGCGGTCGTTTCGGATAATTGGAGCGGCTCTTATCAAGCCGTATCCCGATTGATAGAGCTTGGACACCGAAAAATTGCGTTTTTGACCGCGGTCAGCATTGAATCCACTTCGTCGGTGCGCGACCGGTATTTCGGATACTGCCAAGCGCTGAAGGACCACGGGCTTCCCCTCGACAGCCGTTATATCAGACTGAACATGAAGGGTTACCGGGAGAAGGTCGGCGTGGAGCAATTTTATAACGAGCTGCTGGACTCTTACAAGACGGAGGGAGTGACGGCCGTTCAGACGGAAAATGATCTGATTGCCGCCAACCTGTTAAACCTCTGTTTGGAGAGGGGGATCCGCATTCCGGACGATATCTCCATCATAGGCTTTGATAATAATCCGGTCACGGAGCATGTGATGATCCCTCTGACTACCGTCGAGCAGAACTTTTACGAGATCGGCCGCCAAGCGGCCGAGCATGTCGTAAACTGGCTGGATCGAGGGAAACCGACACCGGGCAGGGCGCTGATCCCTGTTAAGCTGGTGGAGCGGGATACGACCGCTCCTGCTCCGAAAGCAAGATCGGGCAAATAGATTCGGCATAAAGGCTGATTGTCTGCGGATGCATTTTCTGCAGGCAATCGGCTTTTATTTATGCGATGAAATCCAACAGTTGTTCATTATCCTTTTGCACTGCAGCTTGTTCATCATATCCGTCGTTTCACCCATTCGGCTCTCGAGCGTTAGTTCAGATATAATGGTGTTTAGGGGGTTAGTATTTTGCAGCAGCGAGAGGAGAATGAACATGGAGTGGGTCTACTCAAGTATCGTCCTTGCTATTATCGTGGGCCGATGGTTCTTGGAGAAAATCATTGATGTAGGCGAAGAAGATATGCGTGACACACATGCGAATAAGTGGTACCTAATAGGATCATGGGTGTTGTTAATTCCGATCTTGGTACTTGTGTGGATAATGGATCAAAGCCGGCCCAACCCGATCTGGCCGTTCATGTTCGCGGTACTCTACTGCTTTCGTGGTTATATGGAATGGACATATATCAGGGATAGCAGACGTCATCAAGTCTCATTTCTATTGGCGGCATTCTTGTTTTCATTCACGATCTTGCTGCTAGCCATTCTACTAGTTCAAGGCCCCGATAGGTCCTTCGATTACTAAAGCCCCCCCTTTAATTCTCCACACGCAAACTCGCCTTCCAGCTCCATCCGGGTATTCCGATGGCTGCCGTCATAATAGTTGTCTCGTTCAGTCAACGGTACAAATGCATCGAGCCGTTTTTGTTCGGTATGTAAAAGTTGAATATACATATTCTTTGCTTACTCGTACAAGGGGCAAGCGTGGTACATTATTTGGAAGGACGGCTTTCGTTTACACCATGACACCATGATAAGACAGTTGCGAAAGGAGGTGAATATCATGAGTACGATTCATATGCTGGTCGGGATACCCGGCAGCGGAAAAAGCCATTATGCCAAACAATTGTGCAAAAGCGAGCGGGCCGTTCTGGTTGCGACGGACGCGATACGCGAAAGATTGTTTGGTAGCGAATCGAAACAGAAAAATACGTATTTGGTATTTGACGAGGCTTTCGCCGAAATCGAAGAGGCGCTGAAGTCGGATCGAAACGTCGTATTCGACGCAACGAATGTCAGCCGGGAACGAAGACAGAAATTTCTGAAACGGTTTGGCGATCGACGGGTGGAGTGCCATATCTGCACGACTCCTTATGAAGTAGCCCTGGAAAGGGTCAAGAGACGAAAACGCCGGCTAGATGAGAAGATCATGACCAAGTATGCCAAGAATCTTGAATTCCCGGTCATGGGTGAAGGGTTTGTCGATCTGCATCTCGTTCATGAGGCTGGTGAAACTCAGCTGGCAAGAGAGGATTTGGAACAGCTGCTTAATCGCAGGCCGGATCACGATGAGTTGTTCGGTTACTTATCGCAATCCCCCTATTTTCAAACGATGCTGGGATTTGATCAAGAGAATCCGTTCCATTCGAGAACGTTGTCAGAGCATACGTTTGCCGTGCTGGAATACATCCAAAATTGCTATGAAGGTGAAGGCGATCATCTGCTGGCTATGCAATTAGCGGCTCTGTTCCATGACGCGGGCAAGCCGTTTTGCAAAGTATGGAAGCAGGCTCGAGGTTATTATTCCTATTATGGTCATGAGCATGTATCGGCCATCATGGCATGTCATACCTTGAAAAACCTTGGGTATAAGGATGAATTTGTGCTTCATGTCGTCCAACTTGTCAGCTTCCATATGGAAATATTGCATGGAGGCGATGCCGGCGCATCTAAGATTTACCATTTGTTGGGCGAGGATTTGCTGGCTCAGCTGTATTTCTTCGCAGAAGCCGATACGTTCGGCAAGTAAGGGAGGTGAACAACGATGAAAATGAAATATCCCAGAACGATGCATCTGCCCTGGTCCAGAGGTTATACCGACGACGATAAGATTTTGCGGAATACCGGCCATTTTAAGGGGCAGGAGGTCGTCATTACCGAGAAAATGGATGGGGAGAACACCACCATGTACCCCGATTTCATTCACGCCAGATCCCTGGACAGCAAAGATCATCCTTCCCGTCATTATGTCAAGACGCTGCATGGGGGCATCAAGTATTTGATTCCGGAGGGATACCGTCTCTGCGGGGAAAACGTCTATGCCAAACATTCGCTTTCGTATTCGGCGCTGCCGTCCTACTTCATGCTGTTTTCCGTGTGGAATCAGTGGAATGTGTGCCTGTCATGGGATGAGACGGAGGAATGGGCGGATCGGTTGGGGCTGGTTACGGTTCCTGTCTTGTACCGGGGCATCTGGGACGAGGATGCTGCCAAGGCTTGTTATACGAAGCGATCTTGCTGCGGCGGTGAACAGGAAGGTTATGTGGTTCGGCTGGCTTCCGCATTTGCATATGACGATTTTAAGCATAGCGCTGCCAAGTACGTCCGCAAGAATCATGTTCAAACCGACGAGCATTGGCTGAGCAAACCAGTGGAAGCGAATCATTTGGCTGCAGGAGATTTGAACGGTAAGTAAGTTTTTTATTTATTTTTAGAATATGAGGTGTTGATCATGTAATTTCTAAATGCTTTTTAATAAAATGATGTGGATACATAGCACTGATATGAGCTGCCGTTAAAATCGGGGCTTTTTTTATTATGAAACCGGGCGTGATGAGAATGCATCAAGACGGAATCATGATAAACGGAAAAGAAATGAACGCAGATTCCGTGGCATGTTTACTCATCAACCAGGACAGGAAACCGGTGATCGGGATCAAGCCGAAAGGGCGTAGAATCGTGCCTTTGAAGCTATGTTTTCAGTTCGTGGAGGATCAGACTGAAGGGATCGAGCAGCTTGAACTATGGGCACAAGCAAGTCATGTGAAAATTACCAAAGGTTTTTTTATGAGATGGTTGTAGGGGAGTCTGAGTTCACAAGAAAGCAATCCAAAAGAAATGTCCCGTAGATGAGTCAGCTATCATATAATCAGGTGTTTCAACATGGATTTCATTATGGGGAGAGACAAACATGAATAATATGTTCAATCATTTCGATATGACCCAAATATTAAACCGAATCGATACATCAAGCCCTCAATCACAGCCGATATGGGGGAAAATGGATGCTGCCCAAATGCTGTCTCACTGCTCCGCGTTCCAAGACATCGCCATGGGCATCACAAACCCGCCAAGAGGCTGGCTAGGTAGGCTGGTTGGGAATTTCGCGAAGCCCATGTTTTATAATGAAAAACCGTTACCTCGCAATATGTCGACGATTCCGGATATTTTGATTGCGGATCCAAGAGAATTTGAAACGGAAAGAGAACAATTGAAAGAAAAATTGATTGCATTCCAAAAGAACGGACCTGAGAAATGTACCACGCACCCTCATCCATTCTTCGGTAAACTGACCTCAGAGCAATGGGGGAGGGGTTTATACAAGCATTTGGACCATCACTTGAAACAGTTTGGCGTTTAAGGCTCAAGAAACCTATGCAATGTGGATACGGATGTAACCCCGTAGAGCCATGACTACGAAGGTTGGCTCTACGAGGTTGAAGGGTTTTGCTGCAATTATGTAGTTTTCTTTATAACCATTCCTCGTATTTCTCCATAGTAAACTCGCCTTCCAGCTCTAGCCGGGTATCCGGCTTACTGCCATCATAATAATTGACGTCCATCGTCGTTCCAGTCCAATATACGTAAAATACGCCATTTCCTCTATACTCAATACGTCCCCGGTTATCATTTACCTCTTGGTGTTCAAAATAATAGAGTCTTGCATCCAGGCTTCTGGAGTTCTCGTTATAGCCCCGGGCAAGCGTAAATTCCAGCGGTGCAATCTCATTCAGTTTTAGCGTATCCAGATAAATCGTAAGTTCCGCGTCTGGATTGCTCAGCAGCTCATCCGGATCCGGGAAAACCTGAAGCGGTTCGGTCTCCGTTTCCGTTTCAAACCACAGCATGATTTGCGGCTTTCCGTTGACTTCGGTTCGCGTGGCGAAAGCGTTGGATTCTGCTAGCGCGTGTTTTTCGGTTCCGTTATAACGGATTAATGTGATCGTTCCCGGCATGTGATTCTCCTTGTCTATTGTATTCGATTATGTAGAATGTCATATTAGCCTTTTTTCGTTTATCGAAGCGATAAATATTCCAGCAGGGCGTTCATATGCTCGCTTCCCAAAAGATCCGACAGTGACGGCATCACATGAGCGAGAAAATCCGGCTTCGTCTCATAAGTTTCTTCGTCGCTGGTTTCACCTTGAAATAGCAGAGCGCCTTCAATGAGGATGGACAGCGCGTGAAAGCAATCCGCAAGCGAATTCGTGATTAGCTTAGGCTCGCCACCTTCGAAAGCGGCATATACGGGTGAACCACTGGCTTGGACATCTACAATAAGCGGATCATCGTTCACATTGGCAACGACAACGTGATGAGATGGCCAATTGCTCGATTCTACGGTTTCCCCCTTATCGCTAATCCAGCGATAGCCCATTTGCTGCCGGACCAGATGCTCGGGAGAAACAAAGTAGATGACAGCCGATTCGCCGATCTCAATCGCTGCGTTTTTCATTTTATGGGTTCCTTCCGCCTTAGCGTCCATCATCTCGTAATGGCTATATAGATAAGCCAGTTCAGGGGACAGCGTGATACGGTCATCTACGGGCGGCAGCCGGACCTCGGACCGCTTCCGTATTTCATGATCGGAGAAGAGTCCGAAATCCCGATTATACAAGTCCTGTTGTTCTATGAATCTAGTTAAAGCCGCTTCCAGTTTCTGCATTCATTTCATCCCTTCCAGCATGTTAACCGAATTATAACACGCCGAGTCATCGCGGTTAAGCGCGGGGAAGTCTATCTCTGTTTTGATATATGGTAGAATATCCCGTATGGAGAGAATCCATTAAACGAACGGAAGATGTTATCACGAATACGGATAGGACGTGGATTCTGCAGCAGGCAGGGAGGAGGCAAGAGATGAAATATGAATTCAATATAACGGCTTCGATCTCCGAACTCATATGGTATCCGGATGAGGTGTCTGACGAGTATAGGGTACACCCTAACTTTAAGGCCGTGATGGACCGGCTTGGCATAGCGGTTCCCGTAGAGGAGATCTATGAGCGGTATTTCGATAGTCCGGTGAACACCGGCCATGTTCTGGTATTCCAGGAGACGGAGGGCCCGACTTCCTGCATCGTGCTGGACACGTATCGCGATCCGTTGGATCAGCTGGATATGATCCAGATGGGTTGGCGAAGCCAGGGCGAAGATCACGAGCTTCGCCGGCTATCCCGCAAATTCTATGATGAATGTGAGTTCGCGGTCCGTTATCAGGAAGGTCAGTCGGTATTGTCCGAGAAGCTTCGCGAAGATCGATATCCACGGACCTTCCGGTATCATACGGTATTCGAACAGAGAATGAAGCGATACGTCAATGACGCGGATTCCCCTAATTAGGATTAAGCTTCCCGGAGATCCATGGACTGCTGGATGACATTGGCTTTATGTCGGAAGAGGCACAGCGTGATCTGCAGGAAGAGGGGGAATCTCTTGAGGAGGCGCGCTTCGAGCAGACCAATCTGCTCGTTTGCTTGGAATATACTTGAGATGCGGCTCTTGCTCAATGATCCGCCCCTAAGAACCATTTGGCACGATAAGCCGCCGGAGAGATGCCTTTGAATTGGGTGAACAGCCTTGTGAAGTAATGAACGGAAGAGAATCCGGTTCGTTCCGCAATCAGCTTGATAGGATCATGGGTTTGCTGCAGCAGAAGCTCGGCTGCCCGGATCCGTTCGGTTCGAACCATGGACGAAAAGGATTCATGGATGCTGCCCGCAAGCAAGCGGGACAACTGCCGCTCGGACACGTTGAGGTATGTCGCCACTTCCGGCAAGGATAACGTTCCGCTTAGATTGTCTCGAATGTACAGTTTGGCCCTTTGGACAAGCTGCACCGTGGTTGAGTAGCTCGGAGCCGCATCGAGGTTGCGGGCAGCTCCGAACAGGGCAGGGAAGGATTCGAGCAGCGCATGCGCAAGTTTGGGCAGAAGCGAAGCAGGCAGCGAGTCTTCGGCTTCCGAACGCACCAGCATGGATTTCCATAATTGGATGGCCGGCGATTCGCCGGCAAACTCGATCCAAACGGTACATCGACGAACCGCTTCCAAATATGCCGCCGTAACATCGGTGGCTGATGGTTTCTCCATCGCGTCATATGCCACGAACAACAGATTCAGATCGTGAACGTCCTTGATCTGATGCAGCTGACCTGGATGGGTACAGAAAGCGACCCCAGGATATAAGGGGTATGTCCTGTCGCCTTCGAGATACACGCCGGTTCCGCCGTGTACATAACAAATTTCAACGAAAGAATGCCGATGCAAGGAATTGGCCGTCAAATGACGAACGGTTCCCCAGTAATGGACAAGGAACGAGAGGCGCTCGCCTTCTAACCGACCTGCATAACGATTAAGCCGTTCCTCGCTTTTGCTCCAATGGTACAAGGCAGTACAGCTCCCTTCTGGCGTAATTTTGCAAAACGTCGTCTTTCCGGTGCAAATACGATCCCGCTTGCCCTCACTATAATTAAACTAGATATTCCATAAAATATCGAGAGGGTGCATGGCGATGATAGACGAGAAGGATGTGCAATTTTACAAAGAGAATGGGTATTTGCTGGTCCGGGGCGTTTATAATCAACAGGAAGTCGAAGATATGCGAACGGCCGTTGAAGGGATCATCCAAAGGGCGGCACGCGCCAAATCGGATCAAAACCATGCATGGCAGGGCGATTTCCTGCCGCCTGAACAGCTTAAGAAGCTGGTTCTGAAAGGATTTCACGACGTGCAATATCATGATGCCGCTTTCATGCGTGCCGCGATCCATCCTCGAATGACCGAAGTGCTGAACGGGATCATCGGACCGAACGTACAGCTGCATCACTCCAAAATGCTGGTTAAGCCCCCATCTAACGGGGCCGCATTCCCCATGCATCAGGATTATCCGTATTTCCCTCATCGGGATCACACGATGCTTGCTGCCAGCGTTCATCTCGACGACGCGGATATGGAGAACGGCTGCCTCTGCGTCGTTCCCGGCTCTCATAAGCAGGGCGTATTGCCGCATGTCGGCGCTTACTATTTGAACCATAAAGAGCATCCTTTATCTTCGGGGACTCCATGTCCGGCCAAAGCAGGCGATGTATTGTTCTTCAATTACCTGACCATCCATGGGTCGGATGTGAACCGGAGCGAGCGTACGCGCCGAAACATCCTGTTCCAATATCGCGATGCTTCGGATGTGCCGACCGCGGATGTTCACTTCGATTGGGGCATGGGCTTAATGGTCAGCGGAACCAACCCGGATTTTAACAATGTGAAGCCGAAGTATGAAATCATCAGTGCGAAATGACCACATAACAGCACCGATCCCTGTGCTGAATGATAAACCAGCTTAAAAGCCCCTTACGGGGCTTTTTTTTATGCCTGGAACTCATGACGGTCATGTTTGCACCTAATATGTAAAAATAATTCGTTGTAATGCCAGCCGGCCCCCCTATACTAGATGATAATGGATCGAGTGATAACGGATTGGGGGGAAAAGCATGAAACTTCAGGCTGCGGGCAAAGCATCGAAATGGTTTGTTTATCAAAAAATCGTCATCGTATTTATCGTATTGTTACTTCCTCTCATCTCGATGAATATTTGGTTGAATTATAAGGGGATGTCCGTCACCAAGGAGTCTATCTTGAACTCCGCGGCCGCGGGTGCCTCCTTCTATTCCAGGCAGCTAGATAAAGAAATGTATTTTATCCGGAATCTGCAGCTGCAGCTGTTAAATGACAAGGATCTGCAGAAGCTTAGTTTCCGAGGCAGCATGCTTGAGGATTACGAAGAGGTGGAGCTCATCGACCAGGTCAGGGATCGGCTGGCAACCTTGATGGTTTCCAGCGAATACGTCGTGAGTGCCGGCGTGTACGTGAAGGATGTCGGGAAAACGATCTCGACCACGACGGGAGTGACCAATACCCCGAACAAGGAAATGGAACGGATATCGTCCATGATGGCGGTCATGCCTAAGCCTTCATTCTATAGGAGCGGCGACGGGATCTTTCTGATCGAAACCGAAAACAACGGGGCTGTCTGGTCATACATCGAGATTTCCCGGCCCAAGCTGCTCGGGGCCTTAAGCGAAATCGCCAAGCTGTATCCGGAATCCGAAGTCCTTCTGGGGAGCAGGGAAGGCAGCACCATCTTGACGACGGCGCCTGCGGCCGATGAGTCAACAGAGATCTTGAATCATATCCTGGACAAGCCGGATACGGATCGAAATGCGCCGGAGACGGGGGAATTGGGAGGCGTAGACTATTTTATCATTCAGAATGAAGTCGGCTCGCTGGATCTGTCCTTGGTCATGTACGTGAATCAGAATGAAATCACCCGCCCCCTAAGCCAATTCATTACCTGGTTCTATACGCTGTTTATCCTCGCCGTGATTGTGATGGTGCTCTATTCGTTCTCGGTCAATCTGATGATCCACAGGCCTTTGTCCAAGCTCGTTAAAGCCTTTCATATGATCGAAACCGATAATTTGAATATCCTGATCGAGTCCAGAACCAAGGATGAGTTTCATTACGTGTTTAACGGTTTCAACAGGATGGCCTTGAAGCTTAAACAGTCGATCGAAGAAAACTATGAGCAAAAAATAGCACTGCAGCACTCGCAGCTGAAGCAGCTGCAATCCCAGATTAA